>Ga0123355_10000903_pt1 | contig 41123 bp, 35 predicted proteins | sample TergutEmb28metaG_3_FD_89872 | JGI IMG/M metagenome (GOLD analysis project Ga0123355, IMG submission 89872) | Embiratermes neotenicus P1 segment gut microbial communities from Petit-Saut dam, French Guiana - Emb289 P1 | ecosystem: Host-associated > Arthropoda: Insects > Digestive system > Gut ...
ATATACATCATTACTTACTCCGATTTCTCTCGAATTTACATGCTTAGTTTTTCGAGGGTTCGTAGTAACTCTAGCAAAATTTCACTTGCTTGGCGAGATACCCTTAGATATTGCGCTTACGAACAAGTGGATGAACAAGTAGAAGAATAATTGTAGCGATTAACGATCTTAAAAACTCAAACAGGCAGCCATGTAATATGTTGGCTGCCTGTTTGGTAATGATGCACGAAAGCGTTGAGAGAGGAAAGAGGAAAATTGAGTGATCACTCGTCACACATGTCTTCTACCAACATCTCTCCAACCCGGAAGATATCACCGGCACCCACAGTGAGCACAATATCCCCCTCACGTGCAATAGCCCTTATCTGATCGGTAAGCTCCGGAAAATCGACAAAAGAATGCGCCCCGGAAACCACCTGAGCCAAATCGTCAGAAGAAATAGAAATATCATCGCTCTCTCTGGCCGCATAAATCGGGGACAGAAAAGTGACATCAGGTCTCTGGAGCTCTCTGGTGAAATCGTCAAATAGCGCCTTAGTTCTTGAGAAAGTATGAGGCTGAAAAGCCAAAATGATGCGCTCATAATCCAGAGACTCTACAGCATCTAAGAGTACTTTAAGCTCATTGGGATGATGGGCATAATCATCATATATATCAGCACCATTAAAAGTCCCCTTATACTCAAACCTCCTGCCCACGCCCTCAAAACCATTTAAACCGCGCTCAATCGCATCAGGCGAAATCCCAACGGCCATCGCAGCGGCAGCGGCAGCTAAGGCATTTTTTAAGTTATGAACACCGGGGATATTCAATTTGATTTTGCAAAAAGGTTGATTATCGTATAAAATGTCCATAGACGGATTGTGTCCGGCAATAGATGCATTCACACCCCGCACTTTCGCACCCTCGCCGAAACCAAAAGTCAGAAGCTCGCGGTGAAGCGGCGTCAAAGTATCCATGGTGTGTGCATCATCGAAATTACACACGATATGTCCGTTTTCGGGAACCAGGGATGCAAATTTGCGAAAAGAACTTTTTACATGATCAATATCTGTGAAAAAATCAATATGATCAATATCGACATTTAAAATTACGGCAACAGTGGGACTAAAGCTATGAAATGAGTTATAATACTCGCAAGATTCGGCCACGATGACCTCGCCCTTGCCAACGCGATAGCCTGATCCGAGAACCGGTAATGTTCCGCCAATCATGATGGTCGGATCGGTCTTTGCTGCGAGCAAAATATGTGTCATCATGGAAGTGGTTGTGGTTTTTCCATGTACACCAGCGATACAGACCGCATTTTTGTAGCCTCGCATGATATATCCCCACGCTTGGGCACGTTCAAAGACCGGTATACCACACGCTCTGGCGGCATTGATTTCGGCATTATCTTCCCGGGCTGCCGCTGTGCGAATGATTGATCCGACACCTTCAATATTTTCAACAAAGTGGCCGATTTTAACATCTATGCCCATCGCACGAAGCTTTTTGGTGGAGGGACTCTCGGCGACATCAGAGCCGCTCACATGTATACCCATGTCATGTAAAATCTCAGCCAGAGGGGACATGGATACACCGCCGATACCTACAAGATGTATTTTTTCCCCGCTTTTAATGTGTTGCTCGAACTCGCTAAAATCCATAAAACACCCATTTTTCTAAAGCACTGGTTAACAATTATACTACCGTTAAATGCATTTTACAACAGAAAAAGAGACAAAAAAATCTATCGTAACTAAAGTCCAATTATTCAAAATATGATACACTAGGAGAAATTATGTCTACAGAACCAACCGGCAGCACCAGTCATGACGACTTTACAGAATCTCAAATGCCCAATATAGAGCATGGAAAGCCAACCATAGACGACTATAAAATAGTATGTATAAAACTTGGACTTGTAATGCTTGCGTATTTTATATGCCGCATTATCGGTGCGGTAATTTCAAGTGTGATATGGGGTATGGCAGACAATATTAGCCAAACCGCAGCGTATATAATCATCATGAGTCTGACCGTGGTTTTGGTCTATATTATACCGATGCTTTTTACGGCATTTATTTTTAGAAGCTTTTCTTATTATAACATGGGTAGCGAGACATTTAGAACACTCTATAAAAGAGATAAGCGGCTTGCCAGCGCTCTGGGCACATTCCCGGCGATGTATGGTCTGGGATACGGAGTTGCGCTGCTTACCTTACTTGCCTCATTTCTTCTATCCAGAGTGACCGGGGGAGAAACATTTATTTCTGATTTGCTTAGACCCGCAGTGGTTGAACCCGCAACAGGTCTTGGTAGTGCAATCATGATGGTGTTTATGCTCGTGGTGATTGCACCGGTTTTTGAAGAGGTTTGGGTCAGAGGAATTATGTACGATGCCCTCAAACCATTTGGTCATGGGATCGCTATTATCATCAGCTCAATACTATTTGGCCTCATGCACGGCAGTTTGTATATGTTGTTTTATACGACTATATTAGGTTTTGCGCTTGGATATATCCGTTATGCGACCAATTCATTGCTTATCGTAACGATACTGCATGCGATATTCAATGCCGTAGCAGCAGGGCTGCTATTCTTAATGGCGCTGACGGACATCACGCTCGGTGAAAACAGGCTGATTAATACGGTTTCTAATATCTATGTGCTGGCCGTTTTGGTGCTGATTGTTGTCGGGCTTGTTGCATTTATTGTGCGCATTCCCATAATACGGAAATATAAAATCGAAAATACATGGACGGAAATCAGTGCAGGAAAGAAAATCGCTTTGTTTTTCTTCTCAGTTCCTGTTATAATCATGCTTGTTTTTGCATTTAACGAACTTACCGGGCATTGGTTGCTTGGCTTGTTATTGGGGATATGAGGGCTTTTATTGGAAAAGTAGGAGTGTGTAATGCTAAAAATAACCGGACTACAAAAACGCTATAAAGGGTACTCGGTCTTACGCGACCTCAACATGAATGTCGAAAAGGGTGATGTCTACGGATTTATCGGCACGAACGGATGCGGTAAGACCACAACCATGAATATCATCTGCAATATTATACCTAAAGACAGCGGAGCGATAGCCTTTGAATGCCCGGATGTCAAAATAGGATTTTTACCTGAATCACCTGCACTTTACGGTTATATGAATGGCTACGAGTATCTTGACTACATAGGTGCATGTTGCGCATATGCAGGCGATATAAAAGCCCGTACCGCACAAGTGCTGGCGATGACCGGTATGACCGGCAGTGCCGACCGGCTCATCAAAGGCTATTCTCGCGGCATGAACCAAAGAATCGGTATCGCTGCTGCATTATACTCATCTCCTGATCTGCTGATACTCGATGAGCCGACCTCGGCACTGGATCCGGAAGGTAGGGCAGAGGTGATGGACATTATCCAAAATCTTGCCGCTACAGGTGCTACAATCATTTTATGTACGCACATTCTGGCAGATATCGAGCGTGTAGCCAACAAAGTGGGCATACTCCGGAACGGTGTAATGGCGGTTGAAGGAACGATACAGGATATTAAAAGAAAATTTGCCGTGGGCAATGCGCTGCATATAAAGCTGCGGCACGCACCTGCTGACGATGATCCGCTGCGTACAATGGAATATGTAGAAAGAAGTGAGATTTGGCACGGAGGAGTTACCCTCTATGCCCGGCCTCATGTCAGTGAAGCGGAGTTTTTTTACAAAACTATATCGACACTACATACCCATCGGATCGTACCGGAGTCTATTGAGTTTAAGCGGCTGACCCTTGAGCAAATATATATCGGCATTAACAATGGCGCGCTGGATGGAAAGCGAGATTTTGATGCGCCCGGCATTCCTGGAGCACATAGCTTGCCTATGCAGCATGGGAGGGACGATTTATGAATCAGCAAATCAGTGCATCCTTCAAAAAAGAAAAACTTGCTTTTTTCCGAACAAAGCGCCTTTTGATGCTCATCCTAATCGTTGTAGGTTGGGGTATTCTTGGGCCGGTTCTGCTCAGAGGGCTCGGTGTGATGATTGATTCGCTTACTCCGGTATATGACGATCTTGGTATGGATGTTTCCGGTATGACGCAGATACTTGCTACCTATGTTTCCACCGGTGTTGCGTCTTCGATTTCGGATATTACTTCGGTCGGTTTGATTGCTTTTTTGCTCATGATAAATAGTTTTGCAGGTGGGGAACAGAAAAAGCGTTCAATCATGATTCCTCGAACATCAGGGCTGAGAAGTACCGGATATCTTTTGCCAAAATATATAATCTATCCGTTGACGGCACTGATTTTGGCTATCGTTGCAGCGTTTGCCTCTTGGGGTGCATCAGTGTTGGTATTTGAGATAAATGATGTGGCGGTAGGAGGGGTGCTCAGTGCCGGGCTTATAGCCGGTGTGTGCCTTATGTTTTATATCTGCATTCATCTGACACTTGGGACTGCTACAGGGCGAGCGGGCATGAGTTCGGTATTGGTGATCATTGTTTCACTTTTGGTTCCGGGTCTATTCAGTGTGCTCGGCTCGGATTACATATACAATCCATTTCTGATGGGGACGATGGCTGTTTCGGCAATATCGGGTGATGGTATTTTAATGGTCATGAACAGTGAAATTGTGATGACATTACTTATTGCTTTAGTGCTTATGGTCATATTTTATTTTTTAGCGCTTTTTGCGCAAAATGCGAAAAAGATAGACAATTCCGGCAATGAAATAAAGCTTTAGACTTGTGTGATCCGGATTGAACAAAAGTACAATTTGTGATATGATTACTCAAAATTATTTAAGGAATGTGCAATGAAAATAGAAGCCCCTTGGCTTGCCTCCTATGGAGATGTCCCACACACGCTTGATTATCCTGACTGCTCAATGGTGCATCAAGTATTCAAGGCCGCCGAAAAGTACCCGGACAATATCGCCTATGACTTTTTTGGCTGTACGCAAACCTATCGTAATTTTGCTGAGGAAATTCGTGTCTGTGCAAAGGGGTTGTTGGCGGGGGGAATAAGTGCCGGTGAGCGGGTAACCATATGTATGCCCAACACACCGCAAGCGGTCATCATGCTCTACGCACTTAATCTGATCGGTGCTGCAGCCAGTTTGATCCATCCGCTGTCTGTAGAAGAAGAGCAGGTGCGGTATATCAATTCAAGCCGCAGCGTAGCGGTGTTTACGCTAGATCAATTCGGGGACACACTTCAAGCGATACTGCCCAGAACCACAGCCAAGCTTCTGATTCTGACCGGCGTGGAAGATGGACTCAAAGGTATAAAAAAGCCGCTATATAAGTTGACTAAAGGCAGAGCAATAGAGCGCAAGTCCACGAGCGGGAATGTTTTACGATTTACAGACTTGATTGAGCGTGGAAAAAGTTATTCCGGTGCACACGATGCAAAGACAAGCGGTGCAGATGTTGCAGCAATACTCTATAGCGGAGGGACAACCGGAACATCAAAGGGTGTCATGCTCACAAACCTAAACCTCAATGCGTTGGCGATGCAAACCACGGCAGCGGGAGACTGTGTGGTTGCGGGCAACAAAATGTTGGCGATCCTTCCGATATTCCACGGTTTTGGATTGGGCGTATGCATTCACACCGCCCTGACAACCGGCTCAACATCGATACTTATCCCGCAATTTTCACTGAAAACATACGCAAAGCTCCTAAAAAAACAAAAACCGCACTACATTGCGGGTGTGCCTACACTATATGAAGCGCTTCTGCGTATGCCGAACATTGATCATCTTGATCTCTCGCAGCTTGAAGGGATTTTTTGCGGTGGAGATACGCTTACGGTTGAGCTTAAAAGTAAGATAGATGCATTTTTGAAAAAGCATGGCTCCAAGGAGCAAATACGTGAGGGATATGGTCTGACTGAAAGCGTTTCAGCCAATTGTCTGACCCCTCGCACATTTCACAAGGTGGGAAGTATCGGCATACCCTATCCCGATATGTATATCAAGATTGTTAAGCATGGAACACAAGAAAGACTGCCCTTTGGTATCGAAGGAGAAATCCTCATTTCCGGGCCAACGGTTATGAAAGGTTATGATAACAACCCGGAAGAGACTGCCCAGACACTAAAGTTACATGATGATGGACGCATATGGTTACATACAGGCGATCTGGGGATGATGGATGAAGAGGGCTTCTTATATTTCCGGCAACGGATCAAAAGACTGATTATTTCATCCGGATTTAATGTCTATCCGTCGCAGATTGAAAATGTGATTGAAGCGCATGAAAATGTACAAATCAGTTGTGTTATAGCGATACCGGATGATTTTCATATGCAACGGATCAAAGCATTCATAGTGCTTCGTGATGGGCTTGAACTGACAGATGAGGTGGCGCAATCAATTTTTGAGCATTGTCAGAAGAATATCGTAAAATATGCGATGCCGCGTGAATTTGAATATAGAAAAGAACTGCCCAAAACGCTGATAGGCAAGGTGGCTTATCGCACACTGGAAGAAGAGGAACAGGAGAAGAGACAAAATGGCTAATTGGTTTGCTGATATGGAAAATAAAATCCCACACGGTGCGGTACGCACCCGATTTGCACCGAGTCCGACCGGATACATGCATGTCGGAGGTCTGCGCACAGCGCTCTATGCATATTTGGTCGCAAAAAAAAGCGGTGGAACCTTCATTCTCAGAATAGAAGACACCGATCAAGCCAGATTTGTCGCAGGTGCAACTGAGATCATCATCGACACATTAAACGAAGCCGGACTCAAGTATGATGAAGGCCCGGATATGGGTGGGCCTGTCGCACCTTACACTCAGAGTGAGCGAAAAGAGACTTATCGGCCATATGCCGAGTTACTTTGTGAAAGAGGCTCAGCATATTACTGCTTCTGCGAGCAAGGGCAAGATGAGAACGATGCGTCAGAAGAAACTGAGGCAGGTGTGCAACCGTCTGTAAATTACACGATGGAAGCCGACCCTTGCCGCGATTTGCCATACGATGCATCGAAAGTGCGTGTGGAAGCGGGTGCGCCATTTGTCATCCGTATGAAAGCCCCGCATGATGGTGAGACCACGGTGCATGATATGGTTTTTGGTGAGGTAACGACTCAAAACAAAACACTGGACGATATGGTGCTACTCAAACGAGATGGTATGCCTACATACAACTTTGCCAATGTCATAGATGACCATCTGATGGGCATCACGCATGTACTCAGAGGCAGTGAATACATCAGCTCCGCACCTAAATATAATCTGCTTTATGAGGCGCTTGGATGGGAAATTCCGGCATATATCACCGTTTCACCGGTGATGCGCAACGCAAAGCAGAAGCTTTCTAAGCGCCATGGCGATCCGACCTACAATGATCTGATCAATCAAGGCTATTTGCCTGATGCGGTGCTCAATTATGTCGCACTGCTTGGATGGAGTCCCGGCGGTGAGCGGGAGATGTTCACATTGTCTGAGATGCTGGAAGTCTTTGAAATTTCGGGAATTTCGAAGTCCCCGGCCATATTTGATGTGGAAAAACTCAATCATTTCAACAGTGAATATATCCGGGCGATGCCCTTGGAAAAATTTGCAAAACTCGCAGAGCCTTATATACGGCAGGCCGTTAAAAATGAAAAGCTTTCGATTAAGGCAATCGCCCAAATTCTTCAAGCGCGTTGTGAAAAGCTTGGCGACATACCTGAGAAGATTGACTTTTTTGACCAGTTGCCCGAATATGAAACGGAGCTCTTTGTACACAAAAAATCGAAAACAGACGAAGCAATTGCTTTAGAGATGTTAAAAGCTGCAAAAGCAGCGCTTGATAAAGTGCAAGTGTGGACTACGGAGCATATTCATAGTACACTCATTTCGCTTGCAGAGCAACTTGGGGTGAAAAATGCAACGCTGATGTGGCCTGTGCGTATAGCCATAGCGGGTAAAGCTGTAACACCAGGCGGTGCAGTTGAAATTTGTCATATTCTTGGGCAAGCGGAGACCTTAAGCCGGATTGATACTGGAATAGAAAAGCTCGCTTAAATCAAATAAGATGACCAAGTGAGCAGCGGGCTGTTGTTGCACTAAGTGCGGCGGGCGATTGCCAAATGCGGTCGAGAGACCGCGAAGTGCGGGCGACTGAACACGAAACCACGATTTGGAGGTATTTTGAATGACTAAAACCGTAAAAAATGTTGTGATGGCATTTACACTGCTGTGTGCAATATTTCTTGTGATCTTTGTTGTTGAGCTGATTTTGGTCAACAGAGAAGCAAGTGAAAATGGTAACGAAGCGATGATATACAATGGGCAAGAGGAGATACCTGGGGAAGAAGAGCCGGAGGAGCCTGAGCATATAGATATTCCTATCTCAGGCGCAGGCGAAAACGGCGAAAATGGTGATGATGAACCAATGGTTATCCAAGTGCCCGAAGGCAGCAGCAGGTTTGAATTACCGATGTTAGTTGATGATATGACACTGCTTGTCTATGCGGACTTGGGTGTATTTGAGTTTCGTGAAGGTGAGTTTGATTGGTGGTTTTATTATAGAGAAGATGAGATGGCCGCTTTGGAGATTGCATTTGACTTTATCACGCCGCCCGGTGGAATTGATGGGTTGGCAGAGCGATTTTTGTTGGGATATCTCGATGGTGAAGAGTCTATTGTAGTGGGTGATGGTTATATTAGAAACTCTTCGCTCCGGGGCGTAAAAGTTGCGGGTGAAAATGAGGGTGTCGTATATGAGGCGTGGATACACAGCCTTACCGGTAGGACAGAAGATGGTATGGCCGTTGTTTTTGTGATTAGATATGGTACGCAGTCGCAGCGGGATGCGCTTTATTCTATACTGGATACGCTCCAGTTGGCTCATACTTGGGCTTTAGAAGCAGATGAGCATGATACTGGGGAAGAGGAATAAAATAGGGTAATGGCGCAATCTTGAACACGCCTCTGCCCCCTGCCTTTCGGCACTTATTTTTGTTATCGTCCTAGGTGGGCGAAAGCCCACCGTTGTCCTCTGCCTCAATAATTACCAAAATCCAGTGGTCAGAGGTCGTAGATTTTATTTTTGAGATTTTTGGTGCAGAGCTAGGCGCAAACCCGCAGGAATGCTAGTGCCTTCCAAGGGGGTGTAACGACGCTATGTGCCGAAAATCTCAAAAATAAAACGTGTTCAAGATTGCGCCATTACCCTAGTCAAATATAGCAAGGTATAAAAAACCGGTCACAGTCTTGAAACCCGCTATGCGTTTTCTCAGATGTTTTGTGACCGGTATATATTTTTTCAAAAAGCACTATACCATGCCGAACACATTACCTATAACCGTGAGCCATAGTGCCATGACGATGATCAGGAAAATCTGAATTGGAAGCGAGGATATGAACATATCCTTGATAGAATAATAGCCCTTTGAATAGGTGAGCAAGGGTACCGTGTCGAGCGGAAGCAAGAAGCAGGCACAACCGGCAATTGCGGCAACCAACATGACGATTGCCGGAGATGCCCCGGCACCGACCGCCAGTGCAATAAGCGGCGCACCCATGATCACAACCAGTGAAGGTGCGACGGGTATTATGATGAGTAAGGCAAAAAACAGGGCGGCGGCGAAAGCGATAAGCACCGGTGTTGGCACGTTAAGCACCGGAAGCACTGATACGATGAAGTCACTCACTCCGTTGGTAACCATGAGATTACCTAATGAAATGACAGTTGCTATAAGAAAAACCGAGTCCCAGCCTATGCTGCTTACGAAAGTGTCGAATTTCAAAGTTTTTAACTGAGGAATGCATAGTACGCAAGCGCCGAGCACTGCAACAACCATGATGTTGATGCCGCTGACCCATGATGAGGAGATCCAAAGTACCATCATTAAACCGGTGATGATCAGGGCGGTTATTTCTGCTTTGGTCATTTTTTTCGGAATTTCAAGTTTTTCAATAAACGCTTTGACCATTTCCGGGCTGATTTCGGCGGGTTTATGCACTTTTAGAATGATCCACCATGCAACCGGCAGGCTTACGAGGGTAATCGGAACGCCTGCGGCCATCCATTGCACAAAGGGAATGGTCATTCCTGTATGGGTATATAGCTCGTTGAGTGCAAGCAGATTGATGGTGCTGCCGATGGGTGTTGTGATTGCACCAATCATTGTGGCAACCGGCACGGCAATCATGAAGGTGCGGCCGGAGCGTTTTTTATCGTCAGGGTTCTCATAAAGTTCCAGAAAACTGAGCGCTATGCCCATAAATACAGCGCAGGTGGGTACACTGGAGACAAAGCCTGATATGATTGCGGTGCTTGCCATGATTGCCAGTAGCATGAGCTTAACATTCTTGCCGAATTTTTTTAGCAAGGCAACGAGTATGCGTCTTGATAGCGGCAGTGTTGTGAATACGGCGGATATGCCGAATGATGCGATGACAAATAGTATAACAGGGTTTGCGATACCGGACAGCGCTGCTCCGAATGTTGGGGCTACGCCAAGAACAGGCATGAGACCTAAAAAGAAGAAGCAGATATGGAGGATTCGAAATGGTGATGTGATCAGCATTACCAAAAATGCCAATAACATGCCAATGGTTCTGATACCTGGTTGGGGCAGTCCTCCGATTTCAGGAATGAACAGCATGGATGTGAGTATTACGGCGGAAAGAACTATGCCAAATAATTGCTTTGGTTTCAAGGGTTCACGACCTCTCTTAGGTTGAAGTAATTGTTGACTATGCAAGTGTTTTAAGGTAAGTTAAGTATTAGGTCTCAGCGTTCTTTGATTCTAACAATTATGCAAGGAGTGTTTCTTATGATTATTACCATAAGCGGACAGTATGGCTCTGGGGGCAACGAAGTCGGCATGCGGCTGGCTGAAATAATGGGTTACAGGGTGTTCGATGCGCAACTTATTGTCAGGGCAAGGGAGATTTATACGCAGACTGGTATGCGTGATGATAGGCCAAGTTGGTGGCCGAATTTGAGCTTAAAGCCTTATGACGAGGATGATATTTTTCCGAGTCTGGGTACGGCGTTGGGACAAGCGGAGCTTGAACTTAAGTCCGATCAGATGACTTCTGATTCTTCATTTGCTCATTTGGGATCGGAGGCGGATCATTTTCGCAGAGCGATGCTTGAGTCTTTGACCGGTGCTGTGATGGAGTGCTCAGAAGGTGGAGATTGTATACTTTTTGGTAAGTGTTCGGACTTTATTTTGCGTGGTGTGCCGGATACGATTCATGTTTTTTCTACTGCTGATATGGATGTGCGCATCAGCCGCATCATGAGTCAGTATAATTTGAATTTGGATAATGTAGGTGGTTCTCAGTGGTTGGCTCCGTCTTATACGCTTCAAGAGGCGGGTCAGCTTTTGAATATGGAGCGAAGGGATGCGCTTGAGCTTATGTATACGACGGATAAGCGGCGTGCGGATTTGTTTGAGTTTTTGACGGGTGAGCGTTGGGGTGATTTGGAGCGTTTTGATTATCATATTGTGGGCGATGAGCTTAATTTGGATGTGCAGACGAGTTTGCTTCTGGAATTTGTCCGGAAGAAAATGAGGTAGCCCACTATTCTAACTTGCGAGCGGTCTGTTTGTCAATGTCAAAAAAACAACAAATGAGCACCCCAGAGTAATCCGGGGAGCTCATTTGCTGCTTAGAGGTGTGCCTTAAAACCCCAGGTTCAATCCTCCGGTGAGCGCGGACATAGAATCGTTCATGCTCGACTCAGCCTTGCGCAATGCCTCATTGACCGCTGCGACAATCAAATCTTGCAGCATCTCCACATCATCAGGATCAACAGCGTCCGGATCGATGAGCAACTCAGTAAGCTCACGCTTGCCGCTTACGACCGCAGTCACCGCACCGCCGCCTGCCTGTGCCGAATAAGTTTTTTCCTCAAGCTCGGCTTGCATCTTCATCATGTCGTTTTGCAACTTTTGAGCTTGCTTGATCATATTCATGTTCATACCACCGCCGCCATAACTGCCGCCGCGAAATCCACCTTTACCCATAATCTTCTCCTTTGTGTTTATTCAAAATTTACTATGCTAAACTGATCAACCAATTTTTCAAGTTTATCATGCTTGCTTTCCGAAACAATACTATCAGCTGCACAAGTACGGATAATCATATCACGATTGAGCGCCTTGGCAGCGGCCTCTTTGAGTGCATCCAAAAACAGCTTAGACTCTATCTGTGCGACTGTAAACGGATTTCTTGCGCTGATGATTAAGGTGTTATCCTTTAGTTGTGCACTGATCTCATTGCAGTCGCTGAGCAGCGAATAAATAGGCACATCGCTCTTGAGTTCATTTAATACCGCATCCCAGAAATCGGTCTCCGATGAATCCGGGGAAGCCTGTGCAGTATCGGATGGTTGCGCAGAGTTATCTGCGCAATCGGAATCCTCCGATTGTTCCGCATATTCGGAACGATCGAAATCTTCGGAATCACTAGGTGTGCGTGCGAAATCATCTGATGAATCATGAGGTGCATGGGTTATAAATGCTTCTTCTGTGGCCTCGAAGTCTCTGTGATCATAGAAATCTTCCGGTTCTTCTGCAACTGCAAATGCAGCATCTTCCGGTACGCTGCGCTCATCTGCGGGTATCTCAGATACAGTGTCGTGCATGTGCGTGTTATTATTCTCTGCCGTATGGATCATCCCGGTCGCCGGGCTTCGGGATTCAAGTTGCTCAATTCTTGCCAGCATCGCCGGGATATCATCTGAAAGCCGCTCATCGCAGAGTCTGATAAAACACATCTCAGTGGTGATCTTAACACTTGCGCCGCGTGAGAGTGCGGCAGAAGTCTCGCGAATGACCTCCAAATTAGCAAACAAGCGCTCAGGCGATATCTGGGCTGAAAGTCCGGAAAGTTCGGATTGACTAAAGCCGCCGCTCAGCAGAGGTGAACTTGCCGAGAGCTTGCTTACAAGCAGATCTCTCATCAGTGTAGCCAATTCACTCATGAGCGCAGCCATATCACGCCCATCCTCATAGAGCGTGTTGAGAATCTCCAATGCAGACACAACATCCTTGACTGCAATGCAGTGCGTGAGTCGTAGCAGTTCTTGCTTTTCTGAAAGGCCGACCGTGTCCAGTACGCGCTTAAGGTCAATAAGTGTGTCGGATGTACACTGGTCGAGTAGTGATAATCCATCCCGCATTGAGCCATCGGCCAAAGTCGCCAGTTTTTCAAGCGCCTCATCGGTCAGTGTCAGCCCTTCTTGCTCGGCGACATAGCTTAGCCGAGATGCGATCAGATCAGAGGATAGGCGCTTGAAAGAAAACTTTTGGCAACGAGATAGGATTGTAGCCGGGACTTTGTGCAGCTCTGTTGTTGCCAGAACAAACATCAGATATTTTGGTGGTTCTTCCAAAATCTGCAAAAGCGCATTAAAAGCCGCAGGGCTGAGCATATGTACTTCGTCAACAATATAAACGCGTTTCTTAACGGACGCGGGGGAATAGATCGCCTCGTCAAGCAAATCACGGATATTTTCAACTCTATTGTTGGAAGCGGCTTCGAGTTCGAGCACATCAAGGATGCTTCCGTCTTCTATGCCTATGCAAGAAGCGCAGGTGTTACAGGGATCACCGGAAATGGGTGAAAGGCAATTGATGGCGCGTGCCAGAATCTTCGCACAGGAGGTCTTGCCTGTGCCGCGCGTGCCGACAAACAAATAAGCATGTGACACTCTGTCGGTGTCTACTTGGCGCTTGAGTGTCTCGGTGATGTGCGCTTGTCCGGTGACATCGCTGAAACTTCTGGGGCGATATTTGCGGTACAATGCCTTATACAAATGCAATACCTCCTATCCTTGATGCTACTTTTGGTGTCCATGCATTCGTAGGGTACGATGTCCTCATCGTACCGTTTGAGGTGCACGATTCTATACAGCATGGTGCGATGAGGACATCGCACCCTACAACAGGTTACATCCATTCTAAAAACAATTTGCTCCGCTGAAAGACCGCACACCAATCTTTGAAAGTGCAATATACCCGCTAACTTGACAGCCGGCTCAAAACCGGTTGCCTCGCGGCACACGCAAGATTTCGCTTAATGCTGCTCGGTTCCCCGCCTGACATGGTTCGCGAATTTACGTTGCGCGAGACCGATTCGTCATCGCTGCTTATCAAGGGCTGACAATACATCACAAGTCCTGGGATTGGAATTCATTCCTGCTGTAGCGGGTTGCAGGTCACAGGGCACCGCTATCTCCCCAACTAGTGCGGCCTTTCGCCGGAGCAAATTGCCTTTAGATTACGTAACAGACATTATACAACGCCTTGCCTTTATTATCAAGAGAAAAATTATAGGATAACACTCAGCAAAACCTGTATAAGCCCGGTCAAAAGCACAGTGAAAATGCCGAGCCATAAGACGCTCCGTGCTTTTTGCTGTCGCTTTTCCCGACGATCAAAACCACGTTCGGCAAAGGTCGTGCGGTCAAGTAACTTGCTGCGTGGGTCAAATGAAGAAGGCAAGAACATCAGAACAATACCACCCGAGATCAAAACAACACCAATAAAGAAATTGACATTGAAGATATAGCGCATGGTTAAGAAACCATGCGCTATAAAGCCATAAATGATACTCAGTACGGCGACTATTGACATAAGGCACAGTGCCACAGACAGCAACTTCACATAATGTTTCATGCGGCTATGCTACCCATCTTGACCATGCACAACATGACATGCGCAATAACGCCCTTCGGACACCTGTAGAAGTTCCGGAGTGACATCTTTGCAAATGTCCTTTCGCATAAAGCATCGGCCATAAAATCTGCAACCGGGCGGTGGTGCAATCGGACTCGGTACATCGCCCTCAAGGAGAATGCGCTCCAGATCATCGTCCACATTCGGAATGGGAATTGCGGAAAGCAGCGCCTTGGTATATGGGTGTAACGGGTCTTTAAAGATTGAAGAAAAGTCTGTCATTTCAACGATTTTGCCCAAATACATGACGGCAATATTATTGCTCACATGCTTAATGACGCTCAAATCGTGTGAAATAAACAGGTAAGTAAGCCCGAATTCCTTCTGCAAGTCCTCCATCAGGTTCAAGATTTGTGCCTGAATAGATACATCCAAAGCCGAGACCGGCTCGTCTTGCACGATGAAGGATGGATTTAGCGCCAAGGCTCGGGCGATGCCGATTCTTTGCCGCCGTCCGCCGTCGAGCTCGTGCGGATATGTGTTTTCCAGCCGTGATGCCAAACCGACGGTTTCCATGAGTTTTTTCACCTTTTGATAACGCTCGGTCTTGCTCATGGACTTTTTGTTGATAATAAAAGGCTCGGCGATAATCTCCGACACGCTCATGCGTGGATTTAAGGATGCAAAAGGGTCTTGGAAAACGATCTGCGCATTTTCGCGAAATGCACTCATCTGCTTCTTGTTGTACTGTAGGATATCTTCTCCATTAAAAAGCACCTCGCCGCCTGAGGCTTCTAAGAGCCGCAAGACGACACGCCCGGTGGTGGATTTTCCACATCCGGACTCACCCACCAAGCCCAAGGTTTCGCCTTTGTTTATAGAAAAATTGATATCATCAACGGCGTGGAGCAAACCTTTGGCGGTCTTAAAGTATTTTTTCAGATTCTTTACTTCCAGAAGCTTTTCAGTCATTATTCCACCTCCTGCTTGCGAAACAGCACACACTTGACAAAATGATTGTTGCCGATGTCTACATTGGCCGGGACGACTTGCGCACATTCCGCTCCGGCCTGTTCACACCGAGGGTGAAATGGGCAGCCGGAAGGTAGGTTCGAAGGGTCAGGCATCAGTCCCATGATAGGCTTTAGGGTGTCATCGTCATTTTTGATGTTGGGTATGGAGCCAAACAATCCGACGGTGTAAGGATGTTTTGGATTCTTGAAAAGGTCGTATTTATCGGCAAATTCCACAATGCTGCCGGCATACATAATGGCGACTTTATCACAGATTTTAGCCACGATGCCCAGATCATGAGTGATCATGATCATTGCTGTGTTGAATTCTTTTTTTAACCCGCGCATGAGTTCCAGAACCTGAGCTTGAATCGTTACATCCAAGGCTGTTGTTGGCTCATCAGCAATCAGCAGCTCGGGATTACAGGCCAGAGCAATGGCGATACCTACACGTTGGCGCATACCGCCGGAGAATTGGTGCGGAAACTCTTTGGAGCGCTCTGCGCCTATGCCGACTTTTTCGAGCATTTCTTCGGCTTTTTTCAGCGCCTCTTTGGCGGTGACTCGTTCATGCAGGCTGATGACTTCGGCGATTTGTTCACCGATGGGTATGACCGGATTGAGGCTGGTCATAGGGTCTTGGAAAATCATCGATACCTTGTTGCCTCGGATCTTGCGCATTTCTGATTCTGTTTTGGCGATGAGGTTTTCCCCATCGAGAAAAATTTTACCACCGATTATTTTGCCGGGTGGATTGGGTACAAGTCGTAAAATCCCCAGTGCTGTGGTTGTTTTTCCGGCACCGGTTTCGCCGACTAATCCCACGGTCTCACCGCGGTCAAGGCTTAGGTTCAGATCGTTTACGGCGCAAACTACACCATCATCTGTTACGTAATGGATCGTAAGTTTTTCTATATCAAGCAGCTTTTCTTTACTCATGATTTCACTCCTGCCATAATCTAATCTTACTGTTTGAGGCGCGGGTCAAGCGCATCGCGCAGACCGTCGCCCAGCATATTGAGCCCAAAAACAACCAATGCAATGGCCAAGCCGGGAAACACAGTGCTGGGCCAATGGTCACGGATGAAGCGTCTGCCTTCTGAAAGCATTGCACCCCATTCCGGAATCGGCGGCTCGATGCCTAAGCCGATGAAACTCAAAGCTGCGGCTGATAAAATGGCCAACGCCATACCCATCGTAGCGCGAACAATAATCGGAGCCATACAATTGGGTAAAATATGACGGAACATGATGCGCACGTCACCGGCCCCAATGGCTCTGGCAGCTTCAATAAACTCTTGTTCGCGCACGGATAATACCGATGAGCGCACCTGTCGTGCGAAAAATGGAACATAGCCAATACCTACGGCGATCATTACATTGATCAGACCCGCACCTAAAGCTGCGGCAATAGATATGGCAAGCAGAATGTTGGGTATAGCGAGCAAGATATCGACAATACGCATGATGATGCTATCGGTAATTTTGCTGTAATAACCGGCTACAGTGCCCATGATTACACCGACAATCATTGAAATGCCTACCACGACAAAGCCGATTTGCAGCGATATGCGCGAACCATGAACTACTCTGTCAAAGATATCACGGCCGAAATTATCGGTACCGAATGGATGTTCGGCACTGGGAAAGGCATTGCGATTACGCAAATCTTGGTATTCGTAAGCCGGAACTCTGCCCAAATACTCAACATAATGAGCCGGGGATATGATATCGGCAAAAATAGCTGTTAAAATCAGTGCCAATACGATAAACAAGCCCACCATGCCGATCGGATTTTTTCTTAAGCGACGCCAGACTTCAAACCATTGGCTGCGCTTTTTTTGTGTGTTTTCTTGATTGCGGTTTTCAACCGCAGTGTTTATATTCATCACAGTTTACTCACCTCTTTATTTGTATTGTGACTTGATCCGCGGATCAATATAGGCGTACAGTATATCGACTGCAAGGTTTACAAGGCTAAATGCGATAGCCAAGAACAATACGCCGCCTTGAACGACCATGAAGTCACGTGTGCGTATGGAATCGACCATGAAGCGTCCTAAGCCGGGCAGTGCGTAGATGGTTTCGGTCAAGACTGCACCACCTAGAAGAAAACCGAAGTCAAGTCCGACAGCAGTGACCACTGGAATCAAAGCGTTGCGGAAGGCATGTTTCCATATGATTATCGACTCTTTTTGACCTTTGGCGCGAGCGGTACGGATGTAGTCTTGGCGGATTACTTCCAACATGCTCGAACGTGTGATACGCATGACCAATGCGGCGCTGCCTGTACCCAGAGTGATAATCGGCAAAATCCAACCCAATGGATGATCCAAGCCGGAGGGTGGAAGCCATCCTAAATTAAGCGAAAAAGTAATGATCAGCATCAGTCCCAACCAGAAATTGGGGATTGATACTGCCAATAAACCGGCAGCCGTAGCTGCACTGTCGAAGATAGAGTACTGTTTGGTGGCCGAGATGATACCTAGCGGGACACCGATGAGCACCGAAAGAATCGTGCCGTAAAAAGCCAGTGCCAAGGTTGTTGGGAATCGATCGGAAATTTCTAGAAAAACGCTTCTGTGCGTTACGCTTGAAAGTCCCAGATCACCTTGCAGCAAATTGATCATGTAATATGCGTACTGTACCAGAAATGGCCGGTTGAGACCCATTTCTTCTCTTAACGCTTCAACCGCTTCCGGTGGTGCGGCTTCGCCTAAGGCTAAAAGTGCCGGATCGCCGGGCGTTATGTAGTTCATTGAGAAAATAATAAATGTTACGCCAATGATAATAGGGATCATCATCAAAAGACGCTTTAATATATATTTATACAAATAATCACCGCCTATTTTGGGTAACCGCTGATTAATTCACAAATACTTCGGGTGGAAATTAACCATCGCTTACTTAGAAAACCCAATGGCATGGGCTGGTGACAACCCATGCCATCATGTCTACTGTATTACTATAAAACGCTTATGACAATGGAATTACTCGAAGTATACCATCCACAGGTTGATGATGCCGGTAGGCAGACCAATGAAGCCGCCGACATTATCGCGAGTAGCGTATAGTTCTGAGGCTTGCCATAGTGGAATCAGTGGCAAATCAGCCATGATCAGCTCTTGTGCCTCGCGATAAGCTTCCATGCGAACCGCATCATCAGGGCTGGTTCTGCCGATTATAAGCAGTTCGTCAACACGTGGGTTTCGATAGAAGTTACGGTTGCCGCCTTCGCCCCAGTTGCTGCTGTGGTAAACCGGATACAGACCATAGTCCGGGTCGCCCGTAACTGTAGTCCAGCCCATGAGAGACATGCCGTGCTCGCCGGCGGCGGTCGCCGGAAGCAGTACGCCCCACTCGTAGATGTTGATTTGTGTTTCGATATTCAGTGCGCGCAGTTGCGCTTGGATCATAACAGCGGCATCAGCGCGCATGGCATTGCCTTCATTGACCCAAATGTCGGTGGAGAAGCCATCTTCGAGACCGGCTTCGGCCATCAGTTCACGTGCTCTTGCGATATTTTGTTCGATTGGCGGGAAGGTCACTGCGCCTCTGACTGTAGTGGGAAGAGGGCCTTGAGCAACTGAGCCTAAACCGGCCCAAGCCACATCAACGATCGTTGGGATGTCGATGGCATATGCAATCGCTTGACGCACTCTGATGTCATCAAAAGGCGCTCTTTGAGTGTTGAAGCCGAGCCAAGTGTTGACAGCGAAGTTTGGTATCTCATACATGATCAAATCATTATGCTCTACGATGCGCGCCACTTCAGAAGCGGCTGCGTCAATCAGGATATGCGCAGCGCCGGTTTCCAGTTCGATGGTGCGTATAGCGGCTTCCGGAACAACGCGGAAAGTGATATGCTCAATTACCGGCAAGGCGCCTTCTGCCATGCCCGGAACAACGCTGTTGAAGTCGTCGAAGCGGACAAGCTCATAGCGGTCGCCCGCTGTAAAGCTGTGGAAGCGAAATGGGCCGGTGCCGATGGGATGTTGTCCGTGTGCTTCATCGCCGATGCGCTCTACTTCTTCGCGGTTAACGATGCTTGCCGCAGAGTGTGCCAAGTGATTGAGCAGCGGAGCAAAAGGCTCTTCTGTGATGAGTTTAACTTCGTGGTCACTGAGCACGACCGCTTCGCTGATGAAGCCGGTAATTGCAGCAATGTGTGATGATTCACCGGCACGATTGAGGCTAAATGCAACGTCGTCAGCGGTGAGGATGTTACCATTGTGGAAGCGAACACCTTCTCTTAAGGTGAATACGACGGTTTGCGCATCCAAGAATTCCCACGATGTAGCCAGACCGGGAATGATGTTGCGGTTATGATCTTGGTATACCAAGGTTTGGTAAATCAGCGCATGGGCACGAGCTGAGGGTACATCGTTTGTTAAAGATGGGTCAAAGCTGTTGGGCATCATAGGCTGAACAACAATCAGATGGGCATCATCATTAGCTGTACCTGCATCGGTGCCGCCATCAGTTGTGCCGCTTGCCGGGGGTGTAACGTCCTGGTCATTTCCGCAGCCTGTAAACAAAAACATTGAGCCTAAGACAGCTGCGACCAGTAATACTACTACTACTTTTTTCATTTAAAACTTCCTCCATTTTTTATTTTCTTACCACAAAATGGTATTTCAATCTGCAAGATACATAGTAGCAAAAATGCCAATTTGAGCAAGTATGGAAATTGCTATTGAAATTCCTATCATCGTACCACGATGCGATAAAAAATGCAAGCACAATTTGTTACGAAAAATGCGCAAAATATTAACAAAGTATTAAACGAGAGGTTGTTTTATTGCAGCGAAATGCACAATTGTACAAACTCCATCGCAAGCATCCAACTCTTGCGGGCGAATGCAGTAAGTCTATTCCTCACCTTCGGGAGCGTCCTCTTTTTCCGATTGCATTTCCACATCTTCTGCATCCGGTGTTTCGTACTGTCCGGTGAAAAGTCCTGCCTTATACCCGCGTATTCCATCTCGAATGGATAGTGCCAGAAATACTAAAGCAGCGGCAATAAACACAATTGCAAGTGTTGTTCGTAAGGTCGAATAGTCACCGAGCACATTATTTCTAACCGCTATGAGATCAGATGCCGATAAATAAATAACGTAACCACTGGCAAGGACTCTCGCAAGCAGACGAAATCCCATCTGCTGCGGTGTTGGACGTGCGCTTTTATCTTTCTTTTCAAAAAAAGCCATATTTATATGTGCTCCTAAACTTTTTGAATTTTGACACCCAGGCAGTGTGGACTCGTGTCCACACTGTCCAACATTATATCAAAGTTAAAACGCTTATTCTATTGTTTTTTGCTATTTTAGGTAAATGTTGTTGTTGATTTCGACTAAATTATCTCGCTATTTTTAGATCATATGTCTATCTTTTTGAATATGGATGATTTTTCTATACTTATCTATTGACAAAAATAACTAATTAACATATTTTGTATAATGGTTTTTAAGTAAATGTTGATAATGTTTATGATAAACTTATCTAAATCTCATCAGTTTTAGTAGGCGTAGCTCAAAAGAAAGCGAGGAATGATATATGGGGCAATTTTTAGAATTTAGAAACATAAGTAAATCTTTCCCCGGCGTTAAGGCACTCGATGATGTTAGCTTTAGGGCTGAAAGCGGCAGAATATTGGCATTACTTGGAGAAAATGGGGCAGGTAAGAGTACGCTGCTTAAAATCATGAGCGGTGACTATATACCGGATGAGGGTTCGGTTGTCCTCAATGACGAGGTCATGAATTTTGTGTCGCCTCATGATGCCATAGTAAAGGGCATCAGCGTGATCTATCAAGAGCGTCAGCTGATGATGGCTCTGAGTGTTATGGAAAATGTCTTTGCAGGCGATCTGCCAAACCACAATGGCGTTGTTGACAAAGCAAAACTCAAGGCAGAAACCAAGGCGCTCATTGATAAGTTCGGCCTTGCCATACAGCCTGAAACTCCGGTAATGCTTCTTCCTGTTGCACATCAACAGATGGTTGAAATCATGAAGGCATACAGACGCAACTCTAAGGTCATTGCCTTTGACGAACCGACAGCGCCCCTTACAGATACAGAAATTACAGTTTTATTCGATTTGATCAGACAGCTCAAAGAGGATGGCAAAATAGTAATTTACGTTTCACACAGAATGAAAGAGATCTATGACATTACAGATGATGTTATTGTGCTAAAGGATGGTAAATTCGTCTCCAACATGGTCACACAAGACACTGTTGAGGGCGATTTAATTAAAGCGATGGTTGGCCGCGACATCGGCGATACCTATGCAAATCTCGATCGAAATGACACATATGGCGATGTTGTTCTTGAAGTTAAAAATCTGACAACAAACGCAATCAGTGATGTCAGCTTCACTTTAAGACAGGGTGAAGTGTTGGGTTTTGCGGGGCTTGTTGGCTCAGGTCGAACTGAAGTTGCCAGAGCAATATTCGGAGCGGATCCAATCATCTCAGGTGCGTTGAAGTTTGAAGGTGAGGACTTTTTACCGAAGACACCAAAGGATGCAATAGATAAGGGTATTGCCTTGTGTCCGGAGGATAGAAAAGAGCAAGGGCTTGTGTTGCACAGATCAATTGAGGACAATGTGTGTATGCCGGTTCTTGATAAGCTGGCTAAGTTCTTTTTCCTCAATGTTAAAAAGTGTCACAAACTGACTGTCGATGCGATCAAGAAGTACGATATCAAAACGCCCACTGTAGACAAGATGGTTGTTGAACTCTCAGGTGGTAATCAGCAAAAGGTTATTCTGGGACGCTGGACATCGGAGGCGTTTAACTCGAAATTAATTATCCTCGATGAGCCAACAAAGGGCATTGATGTTAAGACCAAAGCTGAGATTTACCAGATGGTTTGCGATTTTGCAAAACAAGGAATGGCAGTCATATTTATTTCCTCAGAGCTGACAGAGGTAATCAATGTTGCAGATTCAATAGCTGTTATGAATAATGGCCGTATCGCAGGGGTTGTTGATAGAAAAGATGCTACTGAAGAAAGCGTTCTTGCATTAGCAATGCTGCATTAAACGAAAAGGAGATCATAAACATATGGGAAAAGTATCCGGTAATTTAACCGCTTCTTCAACCAATAATTACGCAAAGGTTCATCCCCTAAAAAGAGCAATGCGTACCAAAGCGTTTCCGCTGCTTGTTCTTTTTGCCCTCATGGTAATCTTTTTCTCTATTTTTCCGCAAATCCATGTAGGTCCTCATGCTATTTTTCTGAGAGCGAGAACATTTTGGCGCATATTAGAAGCGCTATCTGTAACCGGTCTGCTGACAATAGGTGCGGGTATGCTGATCGTATCCGGTGGGATTGATCTTTCAAACGGATCGGTGGGATCACTGGCAGGTGTTATTCTTGCAACCGGTGTTTCAGCCAATGGCTGGCCTTGGTGGGTAGCAGTAATCGTAGCAGTGTTGGCAAGCGGTATTGTAGGTTTTTTAAATGCCGTAATTATTAACGAACTAAAGCTTCCGGCATTTGTCGTTACGCTGGCGATGGCGGCCGCCATACCTGCGGTCAGTCTCTTTATGAGCCGAAATGAAATCGGCACATTTATGGGTCAGATTAATTTTAGAAATTCAACTTTAGAAGCAATTGGCAGACATAGAATCGGTGAAGCAAACACTGCGGCTCTTGTGGTACTGGCTCTGTTTGTAATCTATGGGGTTATTCTTGCAAGAACAAAGTTTGGGCGAACGCTGTATCTGATGGGCGGCAACCGCGCCGCAGCTCGTCTTGTAGGTATTAACGAGAAAAGAATCTCATATTTTCTATACATCAACTGTGCGGTTCTTGCCGGACTTGCAGGATTGCTCAACGCCACACGCGTGGGTCTTGCAGGTGCACAGGTTCTTGTAGGTGAGCAGTTTACCGGAATCACGGCGGCCATCCTTGGTGGTATTTCCTTCGGCGGTGGTTCAGGCGGTCTCGGTGGTGCGTTTATGGGAATTGTTGTGATCAGAACATTTGCACAAGGAACGGCTATTTCAGGGGCATCTCCCTACCTTACAGCGCCGGCAAGTGGTGCGCTGCTCCTGCTTGCCCTTGCTTTTGACTACTTCAACACTTCGAGAACCAATAAACGATTGACTGTTTAGTAAATCGCATCTACTCAATCACGTATTATGAAAGGAAAGAAAATATGAACGTGTCTCGCTCCAGAATGTTTTTGCGTTCCAAGGTCTTCCAGTTGCTGGTGCTCAGTGCCATTGTGTTCGCAATTACTACATTAATATCTCCGGGTTGGGTTAACCCGCACAATATCCGCAGACTCATGGATAACATGGTGATCACAGGCATCTTTCTGACTGCCGTAGCGCCCCTGCTCATGAGTGGTGTGATCGACTTTTCGGGTTCTTCAATGGCGGTACTTTCTCAAGTGATTTTTGTCATGCTTTTCGAAGCGACAGGTCTTCCTTGGGGGTTGGTTGCGCTCATTGCGATAATCTGTGGAGGAGTTATCGGGCTGATCAATGCATTTTTTGTAGTAAAACTCAATCTTATGGCGTTTATCGTAACCATGGCCATGGCGACAGTATTGGCGGGTATTGCGTCATGGCTGACCAGAAATGTGATTACTCCGCTCAATGCCACATCCTTTACAGATCTGAGTACAATATGGGTTTTTGATATCATTCCGGTTTTCTTCATATTCTTTGCGATTCTGATCATCATATATAGCTGGATTCTCATGAAAACAACCTTTGGCAGAAGTGTGATCATGTGCGGCGGTAACCAAACTGCTGCCCGCCTTGCAGGGCTTAATCCAAAAAGAATCAGAACCATATTATTTATAAATAGTGGTATGATCGCCTCGATTGCCGGTATACTCCATTCTGCGCAGACGCGTAGTGCCAATGCATCGGGTGGTCTCGGTATGAATATGCCGCATATGACTGCGTTCATCGCATCTATCCTCGGCGGCGTATCCTTCTTTGGTGGTTCGGGAGCACTTGCGGGCGCATTTATGGGCGTTGTGCTCATTGAGCTGCTCGCATACGCACTGCTTGTTATGGGACTCCCGGCAGCGGTGACAGGTCTGCTAAACGGTATATTGCTCCTTGTGGCAATGACAATCGATCAAGTGGCCATGAGTATGAGAATGAAAAAGCTTGGTCTGAAAAGTCATGGAAGCGGCGGTGGCGGAGCGGTTATGCCCGGCACCGCAAAAACATAATTCATCGGCAATGCGCTTATATCTGTTACTGAACAGATATAAGCGGTGTCAAATAAGATTTTTAGGAGGCTTAAAATGAAAAAAGGTATTGCAATTGTTCTTGTTCTTTGTATGTGCGTAGCTCTTGTGGCTGCATGCAGCAACGGCGACTCTACCCCAGCAACCGACGGCAACGGAGCTCAAGGTTCCGGGGGGGGGGCTTCGGTAGATAGTCCGGGTCCTGAAAGACTTGGTTTCTGGGATCGTAACTACGACTACACACAACATCCGCGATTTAGATTTGTATACATGGTAAGCGGACCGGGCCCTCTGTTTGATACATGGGATACGGAATTTGCCATGTGGGCAGAGCGTCTCAACATGGACTACCATGGCTTGTGGGCACCTGCAGACGGCAGTAATGAAGAGTTTCTCATCCAGCTTGAGACTTTCATCGACATGGGCATGGATGGCATTATCTTTGATGCTGATGACCAAATCGTGTGGCGTGTTGTAGAAATTTTAGAACAACATAACATACCTTGGATGGGCGGTATGGCTCAATCACGTGATCTTGCACACCCCTATTCAGTTGACGGACAACATGTACCGGGCAGATTGCTTGGATCATCAGTCGGCTTTAACAATACTGCTGTTGGTCGCGAAATGGCTAATGCTATGATTGACTGGACACTTGAAAATCGTCCAAACATTCCGATTGAAAGAGTCGGATTTATCGCTTATGATTTTACACTTGCTCCGCAGTTACACGAGCGTGCACTTGGCGCTGAGCAAATATGGGCTGAAAGATTCCCTCAATTCGGCAGCTTCCATGCGAGTATCGCAATTAATCCGGACAACTTCTTCCTCCTTGACGCAGCCGCCGGTGATTTCGGTCAGGAAACAGCCATCGACCTGCTCACCATCTTCCTTTCAAACCCGCCTCCTGAGGCTCGCGACATTGATTTTTGGATGATTCAAGCGCTGATTTCGGATCAGGCTATGGGCGCACAAATTGCTCTTGAAAACCTAGGTATGGTTGATGATGCAATCATCACATCCTTCGGTGGTATTGATGTTGTTGCGAACATGTGGGAGCAAGGTCTTGATACCGCATGGAGAGTGCATCTTGATGCGCCTCCTGCGATCTTTGTTGAGACTGTGATTAACACATTCTGGGCTTTCGTAGCCGGACTTGCAACGCATGACACAATCCATCCTGAATGGAGAGTTGTTTGGGATAAGGGCGACACTTTTGAACTTACAAATGAAATAGACCCTGATCTGGGCGTACCGAGAATCGCAACAAATCCTGACGGAAGTGCGGTGATACTTGCAGAACGAAATTTCTCATCAATGGCGCTTCCTCTGATCCATGTGAATCAGGATAATTTCAGAGAAATCCTTGCATGGGGGGATCTATATCAATTCGGGCCTGATGCAACTGATGAAGAGCGTCGTTGGCCGCAATTCCCGATGGTTTATGACATTGATTTAGTTGATATGAATATCGCACCGTGGTTTGTTCAAACGCAATGGCCTCGTGACTGGCCATAAACCTTAACAAATCATCTGCTATACTGGCCGGGGTGTATCAAAATGTAAGTTTTGATACACCCCCATTAAGCAAAGTAATCAAACAAGGCAGGTTAATTTCATGGATTACCAAAATGTCCCCGGAAGAGTGTTCGATTTACAAGGCTACAGTGTCCATGATGGGCCGGGCATACGCACCACAGTGTATCTCAAAGGCTGTCCGCTTCGCTGCGTCTGGTGTCACAGCCCCGAATCCCTAAAGTATTCTATCGAACTGGTTTATCTGCCTATTAAATGCATCGGAGTGAAGCTCTGTGAAAGTGCCTGCATTAAATCTTGCCCTCAGGGTGCAATTTCAGAAGGTGTGGCTGAGGAGGCTATGGATAAATCAGGTATGATATGCAAAGCAGTAGTTGACCGAAGTCAGTGTACAGGCTGTCTTGCTTGTACAAGCGCCTGTATCACAAAAGCACTGAGCCCGGCAGCGTGGGATACTGATGTGGATGAGATTTGTGCAAGGCTCTTAAAGGATCGTCCATTTTTTAAAAGAGGCGGCGGTGTTTCGATTTGCGGCGGCGAAGCGCTCGCTCAATTTGATTTTACATATAATCTGGCTAAACGCTTACATGAGTGCGCAATACATGTTTGCCTTGACACAACAGGTTATACTAATTTAGAAAATATTAAAGCAATTGCACCTTTTATTAATTTATATTTATATGACTTAAAGCATATGAACCCGGAGATGCACAAGCGTCTCACAGGTGTTTCAAATGAAAAAATATTGGAAAATGCCCGATACCTCGCTAAAAACGGCGGAAAGTTTTACATCCGCATCCCCATCATACCCGGACTGACTGACGACGAGGACAACCTGAGCAAAACCGCAGAGTTCTGCAAGGAGCTGGGCAATGCAGTGGAACTCGTGCAGCTACTGCCCTTTCATGAGGTGGGGAAAGTGAAATATGAACGTATTGGATTGGAATATCAGTTGTCTTCCATATCCCCGCCTGATGACGACTTTATGAATAAAACATTAGCGTTGTTTAAAAGCTATGGACTTCATGTTCAGCTCAACTAGGACGATAACAAAAATAAGTGCCGAAAGGCAGGGGGCAGAGGCGTGTTCAAGATTGCGCCATTACCCTAAAGAAACGGAGGAAATTATGACTTTATCAGAAAAAAGGTTTGACCTACCTATATCAGCGCGCATAAAAGATCTGAAAGCAAAGCGGGAACGCATCAACAAGGATATGAGGCTTAATTTTGAGCGTAACCGCATCATCACCGAATACTATCGCAACAATGAAAATGAATATCCCGTATTAAAACGCGGCGGATTTCTTCACGCATGGTGCACATCACGTGAGATCAATATTGACGATGATGACATTTTTGTGGGCGATGCGGGTCCTCGCACGCGCAGTGTACACTTTGACATAGAGGTCACGCCCCACAGTTGGTTTAAAGCATGCTTCGGTGACACTGATGAGCGGTTTCGCGCCGCTTGGCAAGTGCCCGGCTCTGTCTGGGTTACGGATGAAGAGCGCGCCTTTATCCTTGATGCTGCCGACTGGTGGGTTGGCAATGACATTGCCTCCACAGGACGAGGCCTGATGCCTCCGGATTGGTTTGAGCAATTTCCGGAAGGTATGGATTTTTCTATGTTTTCCGGAAGCTATCCCGGTCACTTCTGCCCCAACTACGAAAGAGCTGTTACAGTCGGTTTTGGCACAGTAAGAAAAACAGCACTTGAAAAGATTGACGCAATCAAAGCGGATACGACATACGGCGATGTACGAAGCGAACTGTTTTACCGTGGCATTGTCAGAGTTTGTGACGGTATGATTGCGATGAGTAAGCGTTATGCGCAAGGTTGCCGTGATAAGGCAGCATCTGCAAGCTCGGAACGCCGTGCAGAACTTTTGAAGATGGCTGATGCTCTGGATTGGATTATTGAAAATCCTGCCAGAAATCTCTGGGAAGGCCTCCAAGTAATACTCTTCTACCAGAACCTGCTCACAGCCGACGGTACACATTGGGCGGATTCACCGGGACTTATCGACAGTTACTTAGGCCCTCTTGCTGAAAACGATATTAAGACAGGGGCGCTGACTCAAGAAGGTGTACAGGAACTGTTCGATGCATTTCTCATTCAAATGGGCAACCAGATCATTATGTTCCCTAAGCCCACAAATGATACCCTAATCGAAGCGCACAACAATAACAGGACATTCTTCGATCTTCAAGGTGGTATGCAAAACCTTGCGGCAGGTATGCAAATTACTGTAGGCGGCATGACAGCTGACGGTACGTCCGGCGTTTATAATATCGCAACTGAGGCGATGCTGCTTTCCTATTACCGTCTTCGTGTTGCTGAGCCAAGTATCGCACTGAGAATTAATCAGTACACCCCTGACCATATCTGGGCGCTTGGCGTTGCATGCAGCAAGCGACTGGGAGGTATGCCGCAATTTAATAATGACGATGTCATCATACCTGCCATGCACAACAGAGGGATTCCTATAGAAGACGCAAGACAATACGGTGTGTTTGGATGTGTAGAACCTGCGATTTCCGGTAAGGAATGGTCACTGCCTGCAAACTGCGGCATATTTGGTGGCGGATTCAGTATGACCGGGCTGCTCAATTTTGTCATTCATGGCAATATCGATCCACTGACTCAAGCTCAAGGCACGCGTCCTTGCAAGAAGCTGTATGAATATGAATCTTTTGATGAAATTAAAGAGGAATTCGAGGGTCAAATCAAAAATGCTGTGAATAGAATGGTCAGATTCAACCAATATGCAGCATTTATTTTCGATACGGCATGGCCAATCCTTTCAGCCTCTGTAATGACGGAGGGTTGTGTAGAATCAGGCAAAGACGTAACATGGGGCGGCGCAAAGTACAATGGTCATGGATTCTTTATCAACGCAATCGGTACAGTCGCCGACTCATTGAGCGTCATCAAGAAGCTCTGCTTTGATGAGCAGAAAATCACGACACGAGAGCTATACGATGCACTTGCAAATAACTGGGAAGGTGCCGAAATGCTGCGTCAGAAGATCCTTAATGAAGGCGAGTTCTACGGTAACGACTTGGATACGCCCGATCAAATTGTGGAGTGGTTTACAAACTACTATGCGGATTACTATATGTCAAAAGAAGGCCCCTACGGCGGCACACTCAATCCCGGATCACTTGATCTTTTCTGGGTAGCTGCAGGCAAGCGTGTGTGGGCGACACCTGACGGACGCCGTGCTAAAGAGCCGCTTTCACACTCCAGTGATCCTACGCAAAGCGCTGTTAAAAATGGACCGCTGGCATATGTTAAGAGTGTTGCGAAAATGCCGTGGTATAAAATGAGATTTGGCGGAGCGATCAATCTGAGACTGGATGCAAACTCTGTTAACTCCGACGATGCCGAAGCAAAAATGCGTGAACTGATTGAAACCTATTTTGATCTAGGCGGTATTCAGTTCCACTTTACCGTAGCGGACACATCTGTGATGAGAGCTGCTCAAAAGTCGCCGAAGGATTATCAAGACCTCGTCGTACGTATCGCAGGCTTCTCGGCATACTTTACGCACCTGCCAAGGGATGTTCAAGATAATTACATCGAAAGATATGAAATGGGCGTTTAAGCTCCGCTATGCATCGCTCGACCGAGTACCCAGTGAACTGTAGACCGCTTAGTCACCACTTTTTTGTGCGCCATAGGCAGACCGCAAAATACGGTTTGCTGTATGGTCAGAATCGTATCGACATTTAAAGAGAAAATTTGCTTTACAATAAAGGGAAATAATGTTAATATAGCTTGAATTGGCAATAATAGCCAAACATCCATGTGCTTAGTTTCGGGACAAAGCCGAACAACACTTGCTAAAGAGCTATAAAATCCGGCAAGTTGCGGTAACTTTCCGCCCGATACTCAGCCACAGGAGATTGAGAAAGAAAGGAACAGAAAAAATGATTACCAAAGAACAAAAAGGCAATGTTATTGAGTCAAACCGCACGCACGATACAGACACCGGCTCACCGGAAGTCCAAATAGCGATACTCACCGAGCGTATCAGACAGCTCACCGAGCATCTGAAAGTCCATAAAAAAGACAAGCACAGCGAGCTTGGCCTTTTGAAGATGGTTGGACGTCGCCGCAGTCTGCTTGATTATCTTGCAAACAAAGACATTGAGCGCTACAGAGCGTGTATCGCAAAACTTGGCATCAGAAAATAAATCTACATCGGAGCCGCTCCGGCATAATCGGGGCGGCTCCTAAATGTAACACCAGTGCAAAACCGGGGGGCGATCCCATAGCAGTTGAAAATGCATCCGAACATCAAAAATACGCAAGCGGGGCGGAAATGAGCCGCAAGTGAAGAGGTTCGGAAATGTTTTCAAGTGCTAAGAGACCGCCGCTCCGAAAAATATTTGTAATTGTGAAAAGGAGCAAAACTATGATTATCCACAAAAGAGAATTCCCCAACGTAAAGAAATATTCCATGGATCTTGCCGGGCGCACCCTTACGCTCGAAACCGGTAAGCTTGCAGAACTCTGCAACGCCGCAGTTCTGGTCACTTATGGCCAAACCGTGGTACTGGTAGCGGCAACTGCCTCATCACGTCCACGTGACGGTATCGACTTTTTCCCGCTTTCGGTAGATTTTGAAGAAAAACTCTATGCAGTAGGTAGAATCCCCGGTGGATTTTTGCGCCGTGAAGCCAGACCCGGTGAACGCGCAGTGCTTGCAGGTCGCATGATTGACAGACCTATGCGTCCATTGTTTCCGGACGATCTGCGCAACGATGTAGCAATCACCTGTACCATCATGGCTGTTGACCACGACTGTTCACCCGAAATCGCTGCGATGATCGGTGCATCGGCGGCAATATCAATCTCCGATATCCCATTTAACGGCCCTATAGCCGGTGTGGGTCTTGGTCTTGAAAATGGTAAGTTCATAATCAATCCAACAACCGCACAGCGTGAGACCTCCGAGATGTATTGTACGATTGCATCAACTGCACAAAAAGTGGTCATGATTGAAGCCGCTGCTAATGAAGTGCCGGACGATGTCGTGCTTGAAGGTATCAAAGCGGCACATGAAGCCATTCAACCGGTTATTGAACTGATTAACAAGATGGTTGCCGAAATAGGCAAGCCAAAATTTGAATACGCTCAAGCTTCGTTTAATGATGAGCTTTTTGCCAAAATAGTTGAAAAGTATCTGGATGATGTGAAATATTCCATGGACACTGATGACAAGAATATCCGCGAAGAGCGTTTTAACACAGTTGTAGGACGCATGATTGAAACGTTTGAAGGAACGTATCCTGAAATCACGGCTCAGATGGAAGAAATCACGTACAGAATTCAGAAAAAGGTCGTCAAAGCATGGCTTCTTGAAGGCAAACGTGTGGACGGTAGAGCCATGAACGAAATCCGGCCGCTGGCAGCGGAGGTTGGTATCTTGCCGCAAGTGCATGGTTCCGGTCTGTTTACACGCGGGCAGACCCAAGTGCTCTCAATTGCTACATTGGGTACAATCTCAAATGCACAAAAGCTCGACACAATCTATGAAGAAGAGTCGAAGCGTTATATGCATCACTATAATTTCCCATCATTTTCAGTCGGTGAGGCCAGAGGTTCACGCTCAACATCCAGACGTGAGCAAGGGCATGGTGCACTTGCTGAAAAAGCGCTTGAGCCGGTACTGCCCAGCGCGGCTGAATTCCCATATGCCATTCGTGTGGTATCTGAAGTGCTTTCGTCTAACGGTTCGACATCGCAGGGTTCGATATGCGGCTCTACACTCGCCCTTATGGATGCAGGTGTGCCGATAACCGCTCCGGTGGCGGGCATATCATGCGGTCTGATCTCAGATGGTGACGATTGGACGACATTTATTGATATCCAAGGTGTAGAAGATTTTCATGGTGAAATGGATTTTAAAGTCGGTGGCACAAAGAAGGGCATCACTGCGATTCAAATGGATCTGAAAAACGATGGTCTGACAATGGAGATCATAAAGTCAGCATTTGATATGTGTCTTGAAGCTCGTGTGCAAATGATCGATGAAATTATGGTTCCATGTATCGCCAAGCCGCGTGAAGAGCTTGCGGCCACAGCGCCAAAGATGGTCATGATGAAGATTCATCCCGACAAAATTAGAGAAGTTATTGGTAGCGGTGGTAAGGTCATTCAGAAGATCGTTGCAGATACAGGTGCAAAAGTTGATATAGAGGACGATGGAAGTATATACATCGCTTCTGCTGATATTGAGGCTTGCCGTAAAGCTAAGGAAATCATTGACAATATCGTGTTTGTACCTGAGGTCGGTAAGATATATTACGGAAAGGTCGTAAGAATTATTCCCATCGGTGCATTTGTCGAACTTGTACCCGGCAAGGATGGAATGGTGCATATATCAAAGCTCGAAAATCGTCGGGTTGAAAAAGTCGAAGATGTGCTCAATGAGGGTGATATGACTTGGGTTAAGGTCATGGAAATTGATGATCGCGGTCGTGTCAATCTGTCTCGTAAAGATGCGATTAAGGATCGTGAAGCCATGGGCTTGAGAGATTAGTAATAGCGAAGTATTAAGATATCAAAAAATTGCCGGAGCTGCTCAATGCGCCCCGGCAATTTTTTGCTTATGTTATTTCGTTGTGGTGCTATTTTGCCGGATAGAACTTTGCTTCATACTCTGTGCGCGTCATATCCGCTTCAAAGAACAGGGCAATTGTACCCGGGCCTGAGTGTGCACCAATAACCGGGCCAATGAGTACGATCTTGATGTCTTCTACATCATAATCGGCCTTAATCATATTGGCAACAGTCTGTGCGTCCGCTTCGCAGTCACCATGGCCAATGAGTACTGTGCCAAGACGCTTCGTATCCGGACTTAGGCTGCGCTTCATCTGATTGACGAGCATTTCCAATGACCCTTTGCGTCCGCGTGCCTTATCTTTGAGTTTGAGTGTGCCATCAGGGCATACATTGAGCACAGGCTTAACACCGATGATTGAGCCTGCGATTGCCGAGAACTTACTGACACGCCCGCCGCGATGCAAGAACATCAGGTCGTCCACGGTGAAAAGGGAGAAACATTTGTTCCTTTGTGCTTCAAGATAGTCAGCAGTTTCATCCAACGTAGCGCCTTCATTGCGTTTTTTGATAGCCAAGACGGTCACAAGTCCTATGCCGGGGGCTGCATTGAGGCTGTCCACACTGCGGATTTGGCAGTCCGGATATGCTTCTTTGACATCATTTAGGGCAAGCAGGGCGTTTTGATAAGTGCCGGAAAGGCCGCTGCTCAATGAAATATGGAGTAGCGCTTCGCCTTTTTTGGCATATTCAGTGAAAACTTCTGTAAATGCCTCAGGGTTTATGAGTGTTGTACCTGCTTTGCCGCCGTTGCGTAATGCATCGTAGAATTGTTTGTCTGAAATTTCTTGCCAGCGTCCCCCTACATGTTCTTTTCCATCGAGATTAAACGGAACAGGAATAATCGAGAGATTGTTTTCTTTGATAAATGTCTCCGGCAAGTCGCAACCGGTGTCAATCATAATCGTAAATTGGCTCATTTGAAATCTACCTTTCTTGAAGTTGGAATAATGCATGATATCACGAAAACACTGATATGCAAAGCAAAAGTTTTTCAGATTTTACATGCATGTATATTTGATTTATGAGTGGATGCCTAGTAAGGACATCTCTCGGCAGAGATCATTTCAAAGAACTCCGGAAGCGTCATTGAGCCAATATCACCATCTGAGCGTTTTCTCACGGTCAAAAGCCCGCTTTCGGCCTCTTTGTCGCCGAGCACCAACATATATGGAATCTTCTGCATTTGTGCCTCACGGATTTTGAATCCAATTTTCTCGCTTCTAAAGTCAGTCTCGACACGCAGTCCCGAGTCCGTCAGTGCATCAGCGATCTGTTGTGCATAGTCTTTGGTGCGGTCGGTGATGGGCATGACGATGACCTGAACCGGTGCAAGCCAAAGCGGGAATGCTCCGGCATAGTGTTCGGTGAGAATTGCAATAAAACGCTCAAGCGATCCCAGTACTGTACGGTGAATCATGACCGGGCGATGCTTTTCACCGTCCGGGCCTACATACTCAAGCTCAAAGCGTTCCGGCATCTGGAAGTCCAGTTGAAGTGTTGCGCATTGCCATGTACGTCCCAAGCAGTCCACAAGGTGGAAGTCGATTTTTGGGCCATAAAAAGCGCCGTCGCCCGGGTTGATGCGATAGGTAACGTCCTTGCTCTTGAGTGCGTCTTCAAGCAAGCGTTCCGCTTCGTCCCAACGTTCACGTGCGCCCATGAAATCATCGGGGCGTGTGGATAGTTCAACACGGTAATCGAAACCAAAGACTTTGTAGAATTTGTCAACCAACTCAAGGAGCGCTACGATTTCACCTGAAATATGCTCAGGTGTCATATACAGATGTGCATCGTCTTGGGTGAAATTGCGCACACGCATCAGTCCGTGCAAAGCCCCGCTGAGTTCGTGACGATGCACAAGCCCCAGTTCGGCAACGCGGATCGGAAACTCACGGTAACTCCACATCTTGCGCTTATATGCAATGATTCCACCGGGGCAGTTCATGGGTTTGATTGCATAGTCTGAATCATCGATTTTGGTAAAATACATATTGTCTTTATAATGATCCCAATGTCCGGAACGTTTCCACATTTCCTCGTTGAGGATCAGGGGTGTGCTGATTTCGACATATCCGGCTTTTCTGTGTTCTTCACGCCAGAAATTGACCAGTTCGTTACGGATCACCATGCCTTTTGGGAAGAAAAACGGAAAGCCCGGGCCTTCTTCAAATAGCGAAAATAAATCAAGCTCACGCCCGAGCTTTCTATGATCACGTAGTTTGGCCTCTTCGATCTTGCGCAGGTGTTCGTCCAGTTCGGGTTTGCTCATAAAGCATGTGCCGTAAATACGTTGCAGCATTTTATTATTGGAATCACCGCGCCAGTATGCACCGGTGCAACTGGTCAGTTTGAGTGCATTGGCTTTGACTCTGGCGGTTGTATCGACATGAGGGCCGGCGCACAGGTCAGTAAATTCGCCTTGTTTATAAAAGCTGATGACGGCATCTTCCGGCAGATCGTTTATGAGTTCTACCTTGTATGGTTCATTTTGTTCGGTTGCAAATTTTAACGCCTCAGCTCTGGGCAGTTCAAATTTTTCTAAGACGAGCTTTTCTTTGCAGATTTTGCGCATTTCTGCTTCGATTTTTTCGATATCCTCAGGAGTGAATGCGGTAGCGGAATCGATATCGTAATAAAAGCCATCTTCAATGGCGGGGCCTATTGCAAGCAGTGCGTCCGGATATAGCCTTTTGACTGCCTGGGCTAAAATATGAGCCGAAGTGTGGCGATATGCGGTTTTGTATGTTTCATTTTCAAATGTGTATAGGTTTTCAGACATAAAAAATCAACTCCTCGTCAAGTGGGTGTCTTAAAAATGCTGTCTTGATTTGGCGAGTGTTTTTTAAGACGTCCAAGTGTAAGAAGTTTACAACGAAATTGCGTGATTGTCAATGAATACAGTGATTGATGAGGTATTATAGTACAGATCTCTGTACTATAATACCTCATCAATCCACTTCATATAAGCAGGCAGACCACCTGTGATTGGGAGCTGAATGATTTCAGGGACATCATAAGCGTGATTACGCCAGATTAGTGATTGGAGTTGTTCGTATAAAGTGGTCTTTGTTTTGATCAAAAGAAGGATCTCGCTTTCGTCGCAGACGTTGTCCTTCCATGTGTAAATTGAATCGATGGGGAGCAGTTGTACACAGGCGGCCAGCCGCGCTTCGATGATTAAGCCCGCGATCTTTCGTGCGGCGTCTTTATCGGGGCAGGTCGTGGTGACGAGCATGTATTCGCCTCTGCATGCCATATGCTATATCCTCCTGCTGGTGATGTGTGAATGTGACGAAAAATGCTGCACAGTGTTTCGACTGTTATTTACGAGAGGCGATTAAGCTACACCAGTCGTTCATACTGTCTGCGTGCGTATAGTATCCGGCGGATTTCGACGTTTGAGCCGCTGATGACATAAAAGACGATGTGTTTTTCAATCGGTAAGAGCCTGTATCTGCGCAGACGTAATTGGGGATCTCTGGCTAAGGGGCTGCTTTCCGGGGATGATTTCAGTGTTTTGATTTTTTCAACGAATGAATCAAAGTATGCAGTGGCGGCTTCTTGAGATAGCGTGTCAAGATGGTCTGTGACGTCTTGAAAATCATTTTGTGCCGCGGGTGATATGATTACTTTATATTCTTTCATGGATTAGTTGCCTCAATTTACTTGCAAAGTCAAAAAAATCTACGCCCTCAGAGCCGGTTGCGATTTCGGATTCAGATTCTGCGAGTTTGTAATAAAGATCGAGTTGTGCTTGTTGTTTTTCGTACAGCTCAATACTCAAGACAACCATGTCGCCGACTCCGTTTTTGGTGATGAATACCGGTTCACGTGATGTTCGGCAAAATTCACTGATTTCGTTTGAATTGTTCCTTAAATCGGAAATTGGTCTGATGTTTGGCATAATGAGCACAACCTTTTATGTATTTTCTTCGGATTCGGATTCTTCCATAAGTTTGAATTTTGATGCCGGGGCTTTACAAACCGGGCATTTTTCCGGGGGTTCTTCTCCAACATGAACATAATCACAAACAACACATACAAACTTTTTCATAGCGACCTCCTGAATTTTATGATTATTTATTTATATGACTGATGAGCATTAAAGGAGTTCTTTAACCAATGCGGCGTGGCTCTTGGGTGACAAATAAGCCAGCGGGATGTCAAAGACTGTTTTTGCACCGAATGTACCGTTTTCAAAAAGCCTATGGCAGGCTCTGGCGCATGCAACCATGATGCTTGCGGTAAATTCAGGATTGGATTCAAGCTTAAGAGCAAATTCAATAACATGCTCATGATCCGTGGTTTTGCCACTATGCAATACCGTGCCGCCATGCGGCATGTGTGCATGATTTTGCATTAACTCGTTTTCATCAATAAAATGCACGGCGGTATCATAATCGGCAAAATAATTGGGCATGGACTTGATTTGACGTTCAACTTCAACCGGATCAGCACCCGGCTCAAGCACAACAAAGCACTCACGCAGATGTTTTTCTCTGGTTGTGAAATCAGGCAATGCGCCTGAGCGGACAGCTTCTATGGCCTTATCAATGGGTAGTGTATACTGTACAGCGTTTTTGACGCCAACGATACGTCTGAGTGCGTCAGAGTGGCCTTGAGAAAGCCCCGGCCCCCAAAATGTGTATGTTTTGCCGTTGGGCAAAATAGATTCGGACAGTAGCTTAACCATTGAAAAAAGTCCCGGATCCCAACCTGCTGAAATAATTGCAGATGTATCTTTCGCAGCAGCGTCTACAGAGGCCAGATATTCAGGGATTTTAAGATGATTATCATAACTGCACACGAGATTAAACATAGAGGCAAAATGGGGTGCTTGCTCTTGTAAATCTGTAGCAGAGCCACCGCACAAAAGCATGACATCGATCCGGTCTGTCAGGCTAGGTGCATCATCTACTGAGTAAACAGGTACTTTTGGATCAGCGAGAGTGAGCGTATTGGGCGCTCTTCGCGTAAAGACACCGACCAGTTCCATATCGTCTGTATGATGTAAAACCTTTTCTGCACCCTTGCCTACATTGCCATAGCCAACGATGCCTACTTTTATTTTCTTCATATGATGTACTCCATTTCCGAAATAACGATATCAAGTATATCAAAAACACTATGATATGACATATGGCCGATTAGATTTCATTTTCCACGATTTGTTCAAGGGTCTGTCGGCGCCGGATTAGTTTCAGACTGCCGCCTTCTGTGAGCAAGACCTCAGGTGCTTGTACGTGTGAGTTGTAATTAAACGGCGCCATAGATGAGCAATAAGCGCCGGTGCCGCCGATAATGACGATATCGCCCATTTCGGGTTCACTCATTGTTCTGGCTGCGAGATGTCCTTTGTCATCGAGCGTCTGGCAATCGCCGCTTTCACAGCATTTACCGGCGATGACCGCTGAATAATCGGTGTGTATATCTTTAAATTCCGACGACCTTACCTGTGTACCATCTCCGGAGACGACATAAACCGGATGGACAGAACCATAATAGAGCGGACGTGAATTCATCTCCATACCGCCATTGGTAATGATAAAGTTGGCGCGTGGGGTGCTCTTTTTGTCAATGACGCGAGAAACGACATAACCTGAGTTGGCGACGATGTAAGTTCCGGGTTCTATCTCCATGTGCAGCTTACGTTTGAATTTCTTGTTAAAGTTTGTGATTTGTTCTTTGGCATATTTGCCAAGGTAGCTTAAGTCAGCGGCTTCATCGCCGGGCATTCTTGCTTCCTTGAGTCCACCGCCGAAGCAGACGGTCTTTGCTTCATAAAAATATTTTGCAATGAGACCAAGCTCAATGTCGATATTGTTTTTCCACATCTCCGGATCAGCACCTGACCCAATGTGTACATGCACGTGCTCAAACTTGATCCACTTTCCCCACGCATATTCCATCGCTTTGTCAATATCCGACAGGTGAATGCCAAAACAAGAATAGTCACTGCCGGTATTGCGTGTAGCCGACTCCCCTGAGCCAACACCGGGATGGATTCTGATTCCGGGTGTGAAATAATTTTCACAAGAAAAATCACCAATGAGTTCAAGTTGCCGAAGTGAGCAAACATTGTACTGTAAGCCTTCGAGCAGCAGTGCCTCAAGGACTTTCATCTCATCGCCCTCGTAGGTCTCTTGTGTCGTGAGCATGATCTTCTTGTAAGGAATTCCTGCCATGTGTGCTCTGCGCACTTCGTTGAGCGAGCTGGCGTCAAAATGTAAACCTGCATCGGAAATGATTCTGAGCAGTGTTTTGTTAGAATTTGCTTTCATGGCGTATCGGACGGTCAAGCCATATGCATTGGGGATGTTAAGGCAATCCTTGCATCGTTCGAGGATCAATGCTTCGTCATAGAGGTAGGCGGGCGCACCAAACTCGTGTATGACACGCGCTGCGGTCTCAGCATCAAACCTGCTAAAGTTGTTTAACCTATTGTTTTCCGAATTGCCCAATCTCTTCATCATCCTTGATTTATATTTTTATTATCTGTGCGCCATTGTTGTCACTTGTGCGCACAGCGAAGCATCTTTATACAGCGCATTTTGAAAATGTATAAGAACAAGACTCTTCACTGCGCTTGTCAATTTGCCCTTAACTTTCCTCTCTCAACGCTCAACTCCCTAATCGCTGGCATAGTTCTTAAAGTAATTCTGCACCAAAACAATCGGCGTGCCACGGTCTCCGCTTCCGGATACCAAATCACACAGACTGCCCACCAGATCGTGAATCCTCCGAGGCGTGGTGCCTCCGGAAGCCATATTACCGACCAAATTGTCAGCCTTGTTTTTTATACGCTCGCGGATACTCTTTGTCAGCTCTTCGCCGGACAAATCCGCATAATCATTGTCCGCAACGTATTTTATTTTAAGCTCATTGGGTGTGCCGGAAAGACCGCTGGTAAATGCGGGAGATACAACAGGGTCAGCCAGTTCCCAAATACCGCCGGCCGGGTCTTTGAAACAACCGTCTCCATAAACCATTACTTCAAGTGTAGCGCCTGTGCGTCTATGCAGTTCCTTTTGCAGTGCGAGTACCAATGCGTCAGTATCTCGTGGGAACAGCTTGACTTGTTCGTCATTGGCCTTATTTGAGCCTAAAAGCCCGAACTCACTAAAGCCGCTGCCGTCGACAGGTGCGCATAGGATGTCATCTAAGCATAGACATTTATCTGCGCCGGCATTATTGATGAGCTTTTGGGTTCTGCGGCGCGTGTGAATATCGCAGCAAAGTACATGCTTTGTGTATTTGAGTATATGTGCAGGGTCATTGGAAAATATGATTTCACAATTACCGGCAATTTCCTTGTAATATTCAATGTAATCGACACCGGTAAAGCTATGTACCGTGTCCATTCCGAAAATATCGCGGAATTCTTTTTCAGTAAAACTATCTGTATAAGGATTTACGCCCTTTTCATCACAGGTTAAGATGTCTACCAGTTGGTTTCCCACTTCATCACGCGGATAAGAAAGCTGAATGAATAGCTTATCGCAGCCTCTTGAAATTCCGGAAAGTACGCTGGAAAATCTATTTCTGGACAATATTGGAAAGACGATGCCCAGATCGCCGCCGCCAAATTTCGTGCGGATGTCTTTGGCAATATGATCAAGGCTCGCATAGTTGCCTTGGACTCTGCCGACCACGGCTTCTGTAATGGCGACGATGTCGCCATCTGCCAAAGAGTAGCCCTCTGATTGTGCCGATATGAGCAAACAATCGCAAATCAACTTTATTATATCATCGCCTTGCCTGAAAATCGGCGTCACAATGCCTCTGGCAATCACGCCTGTACTACGCATAATGAACCTCCCAAGAAAGAAATCGAAACAGATTTTTAGTATAAAGTGAAATAGAGATCATGTCAAGAGCGTGGGAGCGTTGGGAGAGGGAAGAGGAACTTTCATATGTTGAAATGATAACTTTCTGTGAACAATTGTTTGGATGTGGGAAAAACTGTAGACAAACCGCACTGAAATGTATAATATTGCACAAAAGCTCTCTTTTGGCTCCCTCGCGAGGGAGCTGTCAGCGAAGCTGACTGAGGGAGTTAAACTCAGCAGAAGGAAACGGCCTACGGCGTATTACTTTTCTGTTTGTGCAGA
>Ga0123355_10000904_pt1 | contig 41065 bp, 35 predicted proteins | sample TergutEmb28metaG_3_FD_89872 | JGI IMG/M metagenome (GOLD analysis project Ga0123355, IMG submission 89872) | Embiratermes neotenicus P1 segment gut microbial communities from Petit-Saut dam, French Guiana - Emb289 P1 | ecosystem: Host-associated > Arthropoda: Insects > Digestive system > Gut ...
GATTTTTGCCACTTTTCGTTGCCCCCTCCTTGCTTGCCTTAATGGCAAGCCGCGTCAGAGCCGCCTCAATTGGCAAAAATCTGTCACGAAAAGTCACCATTGTCAGAGTTGAATACAGCTTCTTATTCCGATATCTCTATTCTATGCAAGCAACACGTTTGGGAGAATGTCCTGGATATGTGTTTTGATGTGTTGCAACAAAGCAAAATTGTTATGTTTGCAGGTTTTATGCTAAAATAAACAAACAAACACAGTCACTTTCTTAACTACAGATAAGGAGCCAAGCCATGTACGAAGCATTTGTAAAGTGCACATCCTTACCTCAAGCGTATCACAAAGCACTGGAGGAACTATATAATCACGGCAAGGTAGTATCTTGTGATGACTACAACCAAAGCCAGAAAGAGCTTTCTATGACCATTGCCGTAGACAACCCACTGGCCGAGCCTATGATAAGCCGCTTGTTTATAGGCGGGTTTTATGAGTTGCAACAGTATGTGATGGAAGTAATTAACGGGATACTAGACTTTAAAATAGGCGATAGCATAAATGCATGGGAATATACCTACCATGACAGGATAGTCAACTTCGCCATCTCACCCCCTGGGCAAAAGCTAAACCAGCTTCAATTTGTGATAGACGAGCTAAAGCGCAGCCCCGACACGCGCCGTGCGGTTATAAACATCCGCGACAACAGCGTAGACCCCTTTAACGCCAACCCTGCATGCTTACAGCACATGCAGTTTTTTATCCGGGACAACAAGCTTCATATGAAAGTACTAATGCGCTCCAACGACGCGGCAGAGGCTACTTTTATGAACGCGTTCGCCTTTGTCATGTTGCAAAAAAAGGTAGCCGACGCGCTAGGCCTTCCGGTAGGCAGTTATACCCACCGCGCCAACAGCTTCCACTGTTACGAAAAAGACTTTGACCTGTTAGCGCAATATGTAACCGGGATACAAACAAAACCAGAAGACGAGATAACCTACGAATACGAAGGCTTTTTCCGGGATATGATGGAAGAAAGCATCCCCGATATACAGCGGGCAGTGGCCAATCTAAAGGCCGCAAAATAACCACTAACGCCATAAAGGAGCATCAAATGAAACAGATAAGAAATTTTTGCATAATAGCCCATATAGACCATGGCAAGTCCACCTTAGCAGACCGCTTGATAGAGCTTGCCGGCACCCTAACCCAACGTGAAATGCAAAACCAGGTACTGGACAATATGGACCTAGAGCGCGAGCGCGGCATCACAATAAAAGCCCAAAGCGTGCGATTAGTATATACCGCGCCAGATGGCCAGGAATATATCCTAAACTTGATAGACACCCCCGGTCATGTAGACTTTACCTACGAGGTAAGCCGCTCCCTAGCGGCTTGCGAAGGCGCGCTGTTAATCGTAGACGCAGCCCAGGGTATAGAGGCGCAAACATTGGCCAACGTCTACTTGGCAATGGACAACAACCTAGAAATTGTACCGGTAATAAACAAGATAGACCTAATAGCCGCAGACCCGGAAAAAACAAAAGCTGATATAGAAAATATAATAGGGCTAGACGCGTCCGAGGCACCGCTAATCTCAGCCAAAAACTCCATCAATATACCCGATGTTTTTGCAAGTATAGTGGACAAAATCCCCCCGCCACAAGGCGACCCCAACGCACCGCTTAAGGCCCTTATCTTTGACTCGCTTTACGATGCATACAAGGGTGTAATCGTATTTATACGGGTGATGGACGGTAGTATTAAAAAAGGCACAAAAGCGTTGTTTATGGCCACCGGCAAAGAGTTTGAAATTGTAGAGGTTGGATACTTTGGCCCTGGCAAGTTTGTACAAAGCCCGGAGCTTAAAGCTGGGGAAGTAGGCTATATAACAGCCAGTATCAAAAATGTACGTGATACCACTATAGGCGACACGATTACAGAGTCCAGCCGCCCCACACCAGAGGCTTTCCCTGGGTACAAACATGTAAACTCGATGGTGTTTTGCGGTATTTTCCCGGCAGATGGCGCAAAGTATCAAGACCTGCGTGACTCACTAGACAAACTGCGCCTAAACGATGCGGCATTGCAATTTGAGCCAGAAACATCTGTTGCGCTAGGCTTTGGCTTCCGCTGTGGTTTCCTTGGGCTATTGCACCTAGAAATTATCCAAGAAAGGTTGGAAAGAGAGTACAACCTGGACCTAATAACCACTGCGCCAAGTGTAATTTACAAAGTACACAAGACAGACGACACAATGATAGAGCTATCCAACCCTGCAGACTTACCTGACCCATCACGCATAAGCTTCATAGAGGAACCTATAGTAAAAGCAGAGATACTAGTCCCAGCAGACTATATTGGCCCAATTATGGAGCTGTGCCAAGAAAGACGCGGGATTTACCTAGAAATGGAATACATGGATGCCAGCCGCGCACTGCTACGCTATGAGTTGCCGCTAAATGAGATAATTTACGACTTTTTTGACACGTTAAAGTCCCGTAGCAAGGGGTATGCGTCTTTTGACTATGACCTTATTGGGTACAAAGAGTCTGACCTGGTAAAGCTGGATATATTAGTCCATCATGAGCCGGTAGACGCGCTATCATTTATTGTATATGCCAAGACCGCAGCCGAGCGCGGCCGCCGCATGGCAGAAAAACTTAAGAAAGAAATCCCACGACATCAATTCGAAATACCCATCCAGGCTGCAATTGGCAGCAAAGTCGTAGCCAGGGAGACAATAGGCGCGCTTAGGAAAGACGTACTTTCTAAATGCTATGGTGGCGATATCACTCGCAAAAAGAAACTACTTGAGAAGCAAAAAGAAGGCAAAAAACGGATGCGCAGCATAGGTGTGGTTGAAGTACCGCAGCAAGCGTTTATGAATGTATTGAAGTTGGATGAAGACTAATACAATTATATATCTAGGCACGCGCCTATCACAAACTAGGAGGGAATATCATGAGGTCTAGGCAAGAAATCAAAGCCAATGCAAGGTTTGCAATAAGAGAGCAGCGCGGGCAAAGCATATTAACGGTTTTGCTTGTGATGATAGTTGTTGCATTGGGGTCAATGTTTAACATTATACCAGGTGGGATACTTGGCTCATGGATAGTCTTAGGGACTGTATATTTTGTAGACCTTCCGCTTACTGTCAACTCTGCTGGCATATTTACTAAAATTTATAACCGTGAGCGCGCCAGTGCAGAGGAGCTTTTTTCTAACTTCCCTGTAAACTATTTGCGCAAAGTAGGCGGCATGCTTTGGATGGGGCTTTTTGTCGCGCTATGGTCGCTGCTTTTGTTTATACCTGGCGTGATAAAGGCCTATTCATACTCTATGGCACCGTTTATCCTTGCTAATTGCCCCAATGTTACGGCCAGGGATGCTCTCAAACTTTCTATGCGCATGACCAACGGGCATAAGATGGACTTGTTTATTATGCATTTGAGTTTTATTGGTTGGGGGCTGTTGAGCTTGCTTACATGCGGGATCCTTTCTATTGTTTTTACGGGGCCGTATATGCAAGCAACCAGTGCCGGCTACTTTGTAGAGTTGCGCGACAAAGCCATAGCAACCGGCACTATCCACCATTCCGAGTTTTATCCAGAATATAATACGAGGCTTCAATAAACCTATGCGTGAGTCTAATGCTAAGGGGATGGGATTATATATCCACATCCCCTTTTGTGTATCCAAATGCGCATACTGCGATTTTTTATCTTTTGAGGGTATGGGCCGGGATATACATGAGCGGTATGTACGGGCGCTGGTTAGGGAAATGCAATATACTAGGGGACATGGGGGATATTGCACTGCGTCCAGTGAAACAAGCCCCCCGCTTTATGACACTGTTTATATTGGCGGAGGTACACCCACGGCCCTCCCCCCCCCTTTGCTATGCGCAATTTTGCAGGAAGTCCAGCAGTTTAATCTTGCACCCAATGCAGAAATAACACTGGAGATGAACCCATCTACCAACCAGCTTGCATCACTTGCAAGTTATGCATGCCTAGGCATAAACCGCCTTAGCATTGGCTTGCAAGCCTGGCAAGACGAATTTTTGCGCGGGTTAAGGCGCTCCCACACCTCTACTGAGTTTATAGAAACTATGCAAGCTGCAAGAGCCGCCGGTATCTGCAATATTAATGTGGATTTGATGTTTGGGCTGCCTTGGCAGTCTTTGTGGCATTGGCGTGAAAGCATAACCCAAGTGCTTGCCTGTAAGCCAACACATATATCGGCATATAGCCTCACCCCTGCCGAAGATACTCCGCTATGGGATGCATTGGAAGCCGGCAAAATAAAACTCCCCAGTCAAACATCGGACAGGGCTATGTATCACGAAGCCATACACATGCTTTCTAAAGCTGGCTACGAGCACTATGAGCTGTCCAACTTTGCCAAGCCGGGGTACGAAAGTAAACACAACACCAATTGTTGGTTAAGGGAACCATATGTAGGGCTAGGACTGGGGGCGCATTCCTTTAATGGGGATAGGCGTTGGCGCAATACTATGGACATGGGGCGGTACTTGGGTGTATGGGGCTCACCCACAAGTGATATGACGCAACAATCTGAAGGTATGGCGCACCCCATAAATACCCACGAGGATGTAGAAATACTTACTCAGCGCGATGCTATGGCAGAGGCTATGTTTTTGGGCTTGCGCATGACTAAGGGCATAAAACTGCAAGATTTTTACCGCAATTTTGGCCAACAGCTTACAGAATGCTTCGGTCATGAGTTAAAGATGCTAACAGCCAAGGGCCTGATAACATGCACCGCTGAAAATATTGCACTAACACCACTTGGGCTGGATTTAGCCAACCAAGTATTTGAGGCGTTTGTATAAACATTTTTGCATTAATATATTTAAGGAGGAACCACAATGAAAGCAAGGTCAAAGTTTTTTGCCATTTTAATGGCGGCGGTATTTATTATTGTTTCCATAACGCCAGCGTATGCTGCACCGTCTGGCTGGGCTGCAGAGGCTGTTGGCGATGCCATTGGCTTGGGATTAGTCCCCCCAGCCCTGCGGCAAGATTTTCGTAGGGCCACAACCCGCGCAGAATTTGCCGCGCTGGCTGTAGCACTATACGAGAGCCAACACGGCCCAATAGAGGAGCGCATGGGTGCTACAGGCCGCCCCAGCTTCGACGATACCAACGACGAAAATGTTATTAAAGCGGCGTATCTTGGTATTGTGTCTGGAGTGGGCGGCAATAGATTCAACCCGCACGGCAACATCACCCGCGAGCAAGCAGCGGTTATGGTTGCGCGTTTGGCAGAAGTTGTAGGCGACCCGTTACCGGCGGCGGCTCCAACTTTTGGTGATAATGCAAGCCTATCTTCATGGGCGGTTGCAGGTGTAGGAAGTGTACAAGCTGTAGGGATTATGGGTGGTACCGGCAACAACATGTTTACACCCAGGGGCACTTACACAAGAGAGCAAAGCATCGTAACCATGTTGCGCTTGCACCAGTTTATACATGGCGAGTTGGCACCGCCACAGGCACAAGACCCAGTAGGCCCAACCCCAACCCCTGCCCCACGCGAGGTCCCATTTGCATACACAACATCAAGCATAACAATCCCCAACCGCAGGCTAACAGAAGCAGAGCGGCAAGCATGGATAGACGAGTACAACGCCAACGGCGGCGCAAGCGCGTTTGAGTTGGAAGTGGTGCGGCTAGTAAATGTAGAGCGTGCAAACTACGGGTTAGCCCCCCTTGTCATATGCCATACGCTAATGCTTGCGGCAAGGTTTTATGCGCAAACCATGGCCAACCTAAACACAGACCTTAGCCATACCGTAGGGCCGTATGGCGGCTCTTTTGGTACGGCGGATGCATTTGGCGACCGCATTGTTTCTACAAGGGCGGCTAACGGCATAGCCGGGTTTTGGACACCGGAATCTGCCGTAGATGGCTGGATGGGCTCGCCAGGGCACAGGCGCAACATCTTAAACCCAAATATTACACGCATGGGTACCGGCTTCCACCTTGGTGGGCAATGGGGCGTGTTTGGGTATCAGTTGTTTGGCGGTGGCACGGCTACGGCTGTGCCGGACTAATATTAAGCTAAAAATATTTCAATTACCGGTACAAGTACGTCAGGCTTTACCACCGGCAGCAGCATAACCAGCAAGTCGCTACCTTTTGGCAATCCTTCGCCTTCGCCGTAGTGTTTTAGTTCGCCTTCGGTAATTTTTATTTCGCTGCCATCATGTAGCATTTGCGCATATGCTACGCGCCCTGCCATCCCTGGGAGCTGTATGTGCATAAATGGCCATGCATACATGTGTAGGTATAGGCGTTTGCCGTCTGCACTTTGTGTGTAGCGACAGTCGTCTGGCAGGGACGGCTGTATATCCGGCTCGGCCATAGTACAGCCATATATACTGCGGCTGTTGTACTTCATCCAGTTGGCGTATACGGCCAATGCTTCTTTTGCGCGGTTGTCTAGATAACCGCGTGCGGTTGGGCCTACGTTCATAAGCAAGTTGCCGCCTATTGCTACAGTGTTTATTAGCATCCTTATTAACATTTCTGGGGACTTCCAGGTAAGCTCGTCACGGTAATAACCCCACGAGCCGGAGAATGTCTGGCATGCTTCCCAGGTTACATATTCGCCTGTTTCGCCGTGCTGTATCCACTGTGCTGGTTGATATTGCTCTGGTGTCCATAGGTCTTGCTCTATGTCTGCGCGGTTGTCTATGATTATGTCTGGTTGTAGGCTCCTGGCTAGGGCAATGAGTTTTTCGGACTCCCAATCTTCTTTACCTTTGCCTTTTGGCCATCTGTCGCCTGGGGTGTCGTGGTAAGAAAAGTCTAACCATAGTATATCTATCTTGCCATAGCCGGTTAACAGCTCTGCTACTTGGTCGCGCATGTATTGGGCATAGCGGGTCATGTCGCGGCCTATGTTTTGAGTGTCTGCGTCATGGTCGTTGCGGCGGGGGTGATATTTGTCTATTGTAAAATCTTGGTGGTGCCAGTCTATCAGGGAATAATAAAAGCCCACTTTTATTCCCATGGCGCGAAATGCGTCTACATACTCTTTTACCAGGTCACGTGCGGCTGGGGTATTGGTGCTCTTGTAATGGGTATACTTACTATCGAACAAGCAAAAACCGTCGTGATGCTTAGTTGTAAGTACTGCGTACTTCATACCGGCGGCTTTGGCTTCGCGGGCCCATTCGTGTGGGTCATATAGGTCTGGATTAAAGTTTTCGAAGTAGCGCTGATATTTTTCCTCTGTGATACATTCCATGTTTTTTATCCACTCGTTCCTGGCGGGTAGGGCATAAATACCCCAGTGGATAAACATGCCAAACCTGTCGTGGGCAAACCATGTAGTATCGCCCGGGGTTTTCCTTGTTTTGTAGCTGCTCATTATCCTGGCCTCCTTTGGCGGTGTTTAATTTTGGAAATGTAAGCTTTTGTATTTTACTGTCATTGGTAACATGTAGCAAGGGTTGTAACCATCATGGCCCAAGTTAATATGATATTATAATAAACATCCTAGCCACCCCAAAACAAAAAGGAGCATGCAAAATGGGTAAATATTTTGGAACCGACGGCGTGCGCGGCATTGCCAACCATAGCCTAACACCTGAACTGGCGCTGGCACTTGGCCGTGCAGGCGCTTATGTACTAACAAAGTCTACAACTTCTGCCCCCAAAGTGCTAATAGCTACGGACTCGCGGCAGTCTGGCGATATGCTTGCGGCAGCGCTTACGGCCGGCTTATGCTCTGTTGGGGTAAGGGTATACCATGCGGGAGTGCTGCCTTCGCCGGCAGTGGCCTTCCTTGTACGGCATCATAAGATGGATGCTGGGGTTATGATATCTGCATCACACAACCCCATGCCAGACAACGGGATAAAATTTTTTAACTCCAATGGCTATAAGCTGGCAGATGAAATAGAAAATGAAATAGAAAAATATCTAGATAACACAGAAAGCCTTCCGCGACCTGTAGGCCCAGATGTTGGCACAGTTACCGCCCTCGAAAGTGCAGAGGATGATTACTTTGCATATCTACTTTCTACAGTACAGGGTCTTGATCTAAAAGGGATAAACATTGCACTAGACTGCGCAAACGGCGCAACAAGTCACATAGCACCCCGTGTCTTTGCTGCACTCGGTGCCAATATCCATACCCTGCACAATAAACCAAGCGGGCTAAATATAAACGACAACTGCGGCTCAACCCACATGGGGCACCTGGTCAAATATGCACAACAAAACAATATTGATATAGGGCTGGCATTTGACGGCGACGGTGACAGGATGCTAGCCGTCGACGAAAACGGTCATGAAATAGACGGCGATGAAATATTGGCAATTTGCGGGTACGACCTAAAAGAGCGCGGGCTACTACCCGGCAACGCAATAGTGGCAACAACCATGAGTAACCAAGGCCTGGAAGTGATGTGCAAAGCTCATGGGATGGCCCTACACCGCACAGATGTAGGCGATAGATATGTATTAGAAAAAATGCTGGCAGACAATTTTGTATTGGGTGGCGAGCAGTCTGGTCATGTAATATTTAGCAGCAAAAGCACCTCCGGCGATGGGGTGCTAACTGGGCTGATGCTACTTTCTATTTTTGCAAGAAAGCAAAAGCCAATGTCTGAGCTGCGCAGCATAATGGAACATTTCCCGCAAGTGCTGGTAAATGTAAAAGTACGCGACGATAAAAAACACAATTGGGGTAATTTTTCAGAAGTAACAACCGCCATGGCCAATGCCGAAAAAAAACTAGCCGGCCAGGGGCGTATACTAATAAGGCCTTCTGGTACAGAAGCATTGGTTAGGGTCATGATCGAAGGTAAAAACGAAACAGAAATAAAAACCATGGCCGACGAGCTTGCAAGTGTTATAGCCAAAGCGCTGGCATAATATTATTCCGCAGCAAGGGCTTCTTTGAGTGAGACTAGCACCTTCTTTTCTATACGCGATACTTGTACCTGTGACACGCCAATAGCTTTGGCTACTTCCATCTGGGTTTTGTCTTGGAAATAACGCAGTATTATAACTTGCCGCTCTTTGGGTTTTAGGCGGCCTATGAGTTGCTTAAGGGCCATAACTGTTATGGCCTTTTCGCTGCCATCAAAGTTTTGGGCAACCTTGTCTATGAGATAAATAGGGCTGCCGTCCCCTTGATAAATTGTGGCATGAAGTGACTCTACATCCAGCCCTGCTTCCATTGCCACAACCAAGTCCTCGACCTCTGCCCCTATTTCTGCTGCCAGCTCGTTGATTGTGGGCTGGCGGCCTAGTTTTGCGGTTAGTTGTTCTTGTACATAGCGGGCCTTTGTGGCCATTTCTTTCATTGGGCGGCTTATTTTTATAAGACCGTCATCACGCAAAAAGCGTTTTATCTCGCCTATTATCATTGGGATGGCGTAAGTGGAAAATTTTACTTCATAACTGCTGTCAAACTTTCTTATACATTTTAGCAAGCCTATTGCACCTATCTGGTACAAGTCGTCTGGCTCGTAGCCCCGCTTCGTAAATTTTTTTACAACAGACCATATAAGCCCGCTGTTTTCTTTAATCAGCTGCTCTGCTGCGGAGTCGTCGCCTTCTTGGGCGCGCTTAATTAGTGCTAGTGTTGCTTCTAGGGATGTCATATGCTACTCCGGGCTTGCCAATGTCTTGGCAAGGGTTATTGTTGTGCCTTGTCCTGGTGTAGAGTCTACCGTCACACTGTCCATAAATGACTCCATCACAGTAAACCCAAGGCCCGAGCGCTCAAGCTCAGCTTTGGTAGTAAAAAGCGGCTCGCGGGCGGTATCTATGTCTGCTATCCCTACGCCGTCATCTGCTACTTGGATAGTGATGGTGCGGCATTCGCTGGTTGTTAGGCTCAAGCGGACTGTGCCTTGCGTATTATTATTTTCGCCTTGTGGGTAACCATGTATTATGGCATTGGTTATGGCTTCGGACACAGCAGTCTTGATATCTGATACTTCATCTACAGATGGGTCCAAAGGCGCAATAAACCCAGCAACCACTACCCTTGCAAAAGAAATATTTTCGGGTTTGCTATCCATAGCTACGCTAACGCGGTTCATATACTTCCCCTCCCGGCGTTAAAGTCTTCTTTCGCTTCTTCTACCGTGGCAGTGCGGGTTATTATTTTTGCAAGCCCGGATATATGAAAAATCCGTCCCATGTCATCGCTCATACCTGCAAGCGCCAACCGGCCGCCGCGTTTCTCGGCGTTTTTGTAGCGTCCTATAATCATGCCTATCCCAGACGAGTCCATAAATCTAACTCCAGAAAAGTCTAATATGATATGCCTACATGACGAGTTGTCGAAGGCGGTATCTATCTGGCCCCTCATGCGCTCTGCACTGTGGTGGTCAATTTCGCTATCAGGTTTTGCGATTAATGCATTACCGGCGATGTTAATTTGTATTCCCATAATTTTCACTCCCATTTTTTGTAAGCTGCTTGTATCATAATGAAATTTTCACGTATATGCAAGTGGCAATGCAAAAATGATACCGCTGCATTGTTTAGTTAGTTGTTGAATATGTTATAATGTGGTCAGCATCATTAAACTTCTGGAGGTAGTCATGTTTTTTAAAAAAGTTGCAGAACAAGCGTTAAACGCCCCAAATACAGTAATAGGCGAAGGTATGAGCTTAGAGGCCGTGCGTATGACCGGTGCAGAGTCTGTTAGGATAGACGGCATATACAAGGGGAATCTGGAGTTAGAAGGTAGCCTGGTCTTGGGTGACAGTGGCGTAATCCACGGTAATGTAGAGGCTAGTTACTTCCTAGTAGCCGGTGAAATAACAGGTAATGTCAAGTGCCATACCCAGTTACACTTTGCCTCAACAGCCAAGATAACCGGCGATATAGAGGCTCAATCGCTAATAGTAGACGAAGGCTCGCAAGTAAATGGCCGCTATAAGGTTGGCCAACCCAAAACCCCCATATCCACCATAGAAGCCCGGGGCGAAAAAGTAAAAATTACACAAGATGCAAAGCTAAAATAAGGTGATACAAATGGATAAACCGGACCCTATATTCTATGGCGGTCAAGCGCTGATGGAAGGTGTAATGATGCGTGGGCGCACAGCCTATGCGTTAGCCGTACGCCGCCCAGACAATGAAATAGAAATTACAGACAGGCCCATCACATCCACCAGCAACTTCTTATTAAAGTTGCCAATAATACGCGGGGTTGTAGCTTTTGGCAGCTCTATGGCGGTGGGGTATAGGTCCCTTGCATGGTCTGCAGAAATAGCCATGCAAGACGAAGAACCTACAACATCAAAGTTTGAGATTTTTTTGCAAGATAAATTTGGGGACAAGCTTTTTAGTGTGCTTATGACTATAAGCATGGTGTTATCTGTGGTGCTGGCACTGGGGTTGTTTATGCTGCTCCCTACCTGGATTGGTACGCTAATAGGCGGTGGCGCTTTGGTTGGCGTGGTTGAAGGGCTTGTACGCATTACGCTTTTTATAGCCTATATATTTTTGATATCACGCATGAAGGATATACAGCGGTTTTTTCAGTATCACGGGGCAGAGCATATGGCTATTAACTGCCACGAGCAAGACCTCCCCCTTACTACCGAAAATGTAGCTTCCTGCTCCCGGTTGCATAAGCGTTGCGGCACCAGTTTTATGCTGGTTGTTATGGTTATTAGCATGATAATGTTTATGATTATCCGCGTAGATACGCTATGGATGCGCTTTGGAAGCCGTATTTTGCTGCTTCCGGTTATTGCTGGGCTTGCATATGAAGTTTCTGTTAAGTGGGCTGGCAAACGGGATAATTTTTTGGTTAGGGCCATTATAGTCCCAGGCATGGCCCTACAGCGCTTTACTACCGCTGTACCAGATGAGCAACAGATAGAAGTAGCCGTGACAGCGCTTAAGCGGGCACTTTTGCAAGACCAGGAGGGCGCATGACCATACAAGAAGCATTACGCTTGGGAGTGGATGCAATAGGGCGGCACGAGGCACAGCTTTTACTGTCCCATGTTACAGGCATGAGCTTAGAAAAAATAATATTTGATTATTATACAAAGCCCCTGGACGAACCGGCCAAAGGGGCTTTTTTTGCGGGGCTAGAAAGAAGAAAGACAAAAGAGCCGCTGCAGTATATCTTGGGCAAGTGGGAGTTTATGGGGCTGGATATAATCACAGACACGCGAGCCCTTATACCACGGCCAGAAACGGAAATAATGGTTGAAGAAGCACTAACATTGATTCAAGAGCTTGGGCGGCCAGCCAATGTCTTGGATGTATGTACTGGAAGCGGGTGCATTGCTGTTGCTATTGCCAAGCTTAGCGGCAGCAATGTAGCAAGTGTTACCGCAGTTGACATAAGCCCGGCTGCACTGGCTCTAGCCGCAGAAAACGCCACCCTGCACGAGGTTAATAATATCAACCTTGTACAAAGTGATTTGTTTTGCGGCTTAAATGGGCAAACTTACGATGTGATAATATCCAACCCACCATACATCCCCACAGCCGACATTAGCAGTCTACAACCAGAAATATCGCACGAGCCCAAACTGGCACTAGACGGCGGGCACGACGGTTTGGACATTTATAGGCGGCTAATACCAGCAAGCGTGAAGCATATAGCACCAACTGGTGCATTGTTTTTGGAAATAGGCCCCCGTGATGTAGAAACTATCATGTACAAGGCCGGTTATGGTATAGTACGGTTGGTAAAGGATTATTCCGGTCTTGACCGTGTACTGATAGGCAGGAAACAGGAGGTATAAATTATATGTTCGACCGTTTAGATGAACTAGAAACAAAATACGCAACCCTTTCAGAAGCAGTAAGTGACCCGGAGGTCATAGCTGACACCAATAAATGGCGCGTCTTCATGAAAGAGCATAGCGAGCTAACCCCGATAGTGGAAACCTATAGGGAGTATAAGCGCCTGCAAACCGGTTTAGAAGAAGCCAAGACTTTGCTAGAAGAAGAATCCGACAACGAGCTGCGGCAACTAGCAAAAGACGAAATAAAAGAAAACACCGATGCACTAGAACGCGTAACAGAAGAGCTAAAACTACTACTATTACCCAAAGACCCCAACGATGAAAAAAACGTAATAGTAGAAATACGCGGTGGCGCAGGCGGCGACGAAGCCGCACTGTTTGCCAACTCCTTATATCGTATGTACACCCACTACGCAGAGGGCCGTCGCTGGAAGACCGAAATCATGTCCGCAAACGGAAGTGAACTAGGCGGCTTTAAAGAAATTTCGTTCCTGATACAAGGCAAAGGTGCATTTTCACGTCTTAAATATGAAAGCGGCGTACACCGCGTACAGCGCATCCCGGTTACAGAGTCAGGTGGGCGCATCCACACATCTACAGTAACGGTAGCAGTATTACCAGAGGCCGAAGACCTGGACGTTAACCTAGACATGAACGATGTAAGGGTAGATATATACCGTTCGTCTGGCAATGGTGGGCAAAGTGTTAATACTACAGACTCTGCCGTGCGGGTAACTCATGTACCATCAGGCATAGTTGTAGCTTGCCAAGACGAAAAATCTCAGCTAAAGAACAAAGAAAAAGCCCTAAAAATACTTAGGGCCAGGCTATACGACTTGGAAATGGAAAAACATCATTCTCAAGTATCTGCCGAAAGGCGCAGCCAAATTGGTACTGGTGATAGAAGTGAACGTATTCGCACGTACAACTACCCCCAAAGCCGCGTTACAGACCATAGGGTGGGGCTAACGTTGCACAAGCTAGACGCAGTACTAGACGGGGACTTGGACGAAATCTTGGATACATGCATCACCCAAGACCAAGCGCAAAAGTTAAAAGGGGCATAAGGCTATAAGATTCACATTAAAATATGACCGCCGAAGGAGCATAATAGATTTATGAAATTTAAACTATTAACAAAAAATTACCTGTCGTACATGATATTGTTTACCATCGCAACTGCAATGGCAATAACCCTAACCTCATGTAGCAATGACGCAGATGACAATGTTCGCACTATAGACATAGTAGTAGCACCCGACACAAATAACGAAAACAACTACCAAGAAGAAATAGACGATAACACACAAACTCCAACAACTGCATATATAAACATACAAATTGCCGACGCAGAAAGCGCACCAAATTTTGATTTATACTATTCTATTGACTTCAGAGACGCATATACTACTTACTGGAACAGCGACTTAGATTGGCTTAGCTTTAACCAGCCGCTGGCCATTTGGGCAGACGAAACTCTGGCAGATTTTCAGCTTATAGGCGTTTATCTAGACTACCGCGACGACGGTGCACTTTTAGCCACCGCCACCCATTCTTACTACACAATCCCGCTGCTGGATACGCCGCTAGTCATAGAGTGGTTTTTTACTGCTGGGCTGTTTCCCAATAACGGCATATCTTTTGTAGACTCCAACGGCACACGGCGTTTTTTTGCCATACAAGCGGCATATGGCCATGAGGACAGTATTCACCGTTTGTTAGAGTTTGAAGACGGCGGCGTACTATTCCCGCCATGGGAAGAATAAAACATACGATTAATGATTACCATCCAAGGCGGGGGTTATTCCGCCTTCTATTACATAGATAATTAAAAATATCGGATTGGCATGCCGCACACCAGCGGTTGTGTATTGTATGGTGTCTAGAAATATCCATCACACATCCAAAGTTGGTGCAATCTTGTGCGCCCAATATATGTGATATTTCATGAACAACCGCCCGCCGCAGCATTGCTGGGGCCAGCTGTGTTGTGACAATCATGTCGCCTAAGTGCATGTTTGTGGTGCCTTCTAACCCCCTAACCGGGCGTGCAAGCCCAGCAATTCTTCCTTCGTTGAGGGGGATGTCCACAATCCTAAAAGTAATTGTTGCGTGACTGCTTGGGTTTACATCTAGTATATCTGAAGCAGAGTTACCGGCCTGGTTGAGTGCAGGTTCGTAGCGGGTTGCGCTTTGCGGTGCTAAGTCTACACCAAACCTGGTTTGAAACAGGTGCTTTATTTCGCCTATGATTATTTCAGCTTGGTTGCGTGCGTCTGATGTGTCGCGGTTTACCATAAGTTCGTAATATATTGTTATGTCTAAGGGTGTACCCCACCTTGCCCAGTATGTTGTGTTGGCGCTTGGGACAGTTGTAAATGCCGTAAGCCTAGAGCCGCCAGTGGCCTCGGGGGTGTTAAACCAGCCAAGAAAGACATATCCAGCTTTGGTGGGTGGTTGCGGCAGCGCTCTCATTTGTGTGTTTGCCCCCCTAGTTACTGACCCTATAGCAGATGTCCCACCGTTGGCATCCAGCGACAGCACTACAGCAGGGGCCCACATGGCATAAAAATAATAAAGCGATGCGTCCCCAGTAAAATGAAATACCTGCCGTGGCTGAAACACATGGTTTCCGTTTCTCCAACCAACGAATACATAGCCGTCTTTAGCCATAGTGCCGGGGCCCCTAAGGGTAGCTGTCCCGGAGGTGTTTATGTTGCCAGGCCTTGGTGGCGTACCTGCGGTGCTGTGAATGCACTTATAAATAAAGTTGTAAGTCTTGCCTGTGGGTTTGTTGTTTATAGATAGTGCAAACTGGTAATGAGGTAATAAAATAGCGCCATATATCGGCGCTTGTAAATTTACATATACAAGTTGATCTGATTCGGCATTTGCTGTGCCGTAGATACCCATGGTGCTATAGATGCTTGTTATGCCAAGCACTAGCCCTACTGCTATTAGTAGCTTCATAAGTTTATTGTTTTTGGTTTTCATTGTGTACACCTCTATACGACTTTAAACCATATTATAGCGCAAAGTTCTGCGAAGGTTAAGCGCAGAGCTTTGCGTTTTTATAAAATTAAATTGGTCAACCTCTGCGGAAAGTGAAACAAAGTCTTTATACCGAATGAAGTTTCGCGTATAATCATCTCCGCAGGGCATGTTTTTGCCGCATATGTAACTTCAATAGATGTCTTATTCAAGATTTTGAGGGAGTGACGATATGAATACAGCGATAAAAATCACAGGTGCGCGAATACACAATCTAAAAAACATCGACATAGAGATACCAAAAGGTAAGCTAACCGTTATCACAGGCGTATCTGGCAGCGGTAAGTCCAGCCTTGCCTTTGACACACTTTATGAAGAAGGCAAACGTCGTTATTTGATGTTCTCTAACACGCAGTTTATGGTTGATAATGTCCCCACATTTGAAAGCATATCCGGGCTTTCCCCTACGGTTGCGGTAGAACAAAGGATTACAAGGCAGTCTAATCCACGCTCTACCGTTGGGACTCGTACAAAAATAAGTTCTATGTTTGCCGCGCTATTTGCAACATACGGTAGTCGTGCCCCTGAATATGATGACGGCGAGCCTTTGTCTATGGAAATGTTCCAAAAAAATTCCCCCAAAGGGATGTGTGTACGCTGCTTGGGTACGGGTAAAATCTACATTGTTGACGAAGATGACTTGTTCCATGACAAAACAAGGACACTTGCAAATTTATTTGGCAACGAAGGTAAAGAGGGGAAAACCGCCCATTGGGGAGTGCGCATCCAACAATATTGCAAACACGTTGGCATTTCACCGCAACAGACGATTGAATCATTAAGCGAAGATGAGTTTAACCAATTCAAATATGGTGGCACGGGTTATAGACATATGCCAGACGGTGTTATTTATTGGGTCATTAATTTTTATAAATGGAGCAAAAAAAGGAAGCATGGGTATTGGGGCGCACAATTGACGTGTGTACATCATGTCGATTGCCCAAAGTGCGGCGGCTCGGGACTGGGCGAGCAAGCAGCACATACCACAATTAACGGAAAAACCATCACATATCTCGAATCCATGTATATTACAGATTTATGCGAGTTTTTGAAGGAAGACAAGCTACACGGGACTAAACTACTTGAAGAAATCTTATTAAAACTCGAGTGCCTGGTAGATGTAGGACTGCATCACCTAGCGTTATCTCGTCCTATCCCCACACTTTCGGGTGGCGAGATACAGCGTCTTTTCCTTGCGAGTTATATTATTGCAGAGATGGATTCTATTATTTTTATTTTTGATGAGCCGACAATCGGGTTGCACGAAGTGGAAAAGCAAAAGTTGATTGATATTGTCCAAAACTTGATAAAGCGTGGCAATACGGTAGTAGCAGTAGAACATGATATTAATTTTATGCAAGCCGCGGATTATATTATTGACCTTGGCCCACGCGCCGGGGAGTATGGCGGTGAGCGAGTTTTCCAAGGCAGTTTTCAAGACTTTATTAAAACAGAAAATTCATTGACCGCACCCTACTTATCTGGCAAGTCGCTGCTGCCTGTAAAGGCATCATACAAGCCGATAAACAAGTCAAAAATCCTGCGATTAGAAAATTGCACCATTCACAATTTACAAAATGTGTCCTTTGACATACCACTGGGTTTGCTTGTGGGCGTTGCTGGTGTTTCTGGTAGCGGCAAGTCTAGTCTTATAACAGACACACTTGTCCCCAAATTAAAAGAAGTACTGAATAATATAGTCATAGACGAGTTTGGCTATGACAGCGAAGCGGAAGAAACTGTTATTTTGCCCGAAGTAATAATATCCGGGTATGAGCACATAAAAAAATGTTTGATTATCGACCAAAAACCCATTGGCCGCACTCGCACATCATGTCCAGCAACATATACCAAGATTTTTGATAAAGTACGCAAAATGTTTGCAGACTCCCCCGAAGCAATATCGCAAGGGTTTAATGCCGGTATGTTTTCTGTAAACGGTGATGGCAACTGCCCTAAGTGCAAAGGCGACGGTGTAATCCATTACCATGTTGGGTTTGGCAATTTTATTCATGTAGACTGCGAAAACTGCTACGGTACTGGCTACAGGCCCGAATCATTGACTGTCGTGGTAGACGGCAAAAATATCAGGGATATCCTTAACATGAGCATATCAACAGCGATGGAATACTTCAAAGATAAAAACAAAGCAAGCTATCGCATGCTTCAAACCCTTGACCGGGTGGGCCTTGGTTATATGTCGCTTGGGCAGAAAACACCTACAATATCGGGCGGCGAAGCACAGCGGATCAAATTAGCAAAGGAGCTAGGCAAGTCTGGCAGTGGCAAAGACAATGTATATATTTTAGACGAGCCAACTACAGGACTTTCATTTTCTGATAGCGAAAGACTTATCCAACTAATGCAGGAGCTCGTAGACAACGGCAACACCGTAATAGTAACAGAGCATGACCCCGCTATTCTTGCAAACTGTGATTATATTATAGAAATGGGGCCAGGCGGCGGAAGCGACGGCGGGTATGTACTTGCTACTGGGACTCCTGAAAAGCTAAAGAAAAATAAAAAATCCATAATAGGGCGGTTTTTGTAATGAGTGCAGTCAATCACAAATTTTTGAGCCAGCTTGACGATTATATTAAAGTCAAGCGCTATAGGTTAGTAAATGCGGTTGTGGTTTACGAAAACGATGCTCTTGTTTTTGAGCGTTTTTATAATAAATTTAATGAAAACTCTGTTAACCACCTCTGCTCTACATGGAAAAGCATTTTATCCATCACGCTTGGGATTTGTCTGGACAAAGGGATAATCAAGGACATAAATGAACCCATAAGCCACTATCTTCCGCAGTTTGCTAAGAATATCGAAACACGGCACAGGCTTATAACAATCCGCCATTTGTTAACTATGTCGTCGGGGATACATTTCATTGGCGGTGTGCATTATCATTGCCCAATGTTAACGCAAATGCGGCGGTCCCAAAATTGGCTGGCCCATATTGCAGATGTACAAATGACTGCAATGCCGGGCACGAATTTTGTATACAAGGAATGGGATGTAATCTTGCTTTCTGCAATAATTGGGAAGGCTTGCGGTGGGTTGGCTTGGGATATTGTGTTGGAGTACTTATACAAGCCACTGGGTATAACCGGTGAAAAATGGTTGGTTCAAAATAGTGGAACATTGAACTATAACACTGATGTTGAAAATAAAATGCCCGAAGATGGCGGCGACAAAATGACTGCAAAAAACATGGCGAAAATAGGGCGGTTGATGTTGAACGGTGGAGTATGGGACGGGCAGAGGGTGGTTTCGGAATCATACATAAACGATTCAACCGCGCCGTCACAAGCGGATAGGGGATATGGATATTTGTGGTGGCTTTCTAATAAAGGTTATCACGCACGGGGATTTGGAGGGCAAGAAATTAATATATACCCAGATAAAAATGTAGTAGCGGTTGTACAAGCAACCGTCACGCCTTCAAGCAAATTTTATTCCGATATTTGCGAAAATGTCATATATGTAAAGTGAAAATATCCTATGTTCTAATATCACAAAATAAAACAGGACAACGCATGAAGCCACAATGCTCCCATACGTTTGTCCTGTTTTAATATATCCAAAATTATTTGTATCCGTTAAACAAAAGCCCTGAGTCTGTATCCACCGTAACCGGCAGCCCATTGCTTACAAAGTCAACGGCACGCACATTGGTTGTAAGAAGTGGGATATCCAGCGCCTTGGCCACGGTTTCTGCATGGCTTAGGTCTACTTGCTCCCATGTGCCAATGACTATTGCACCTGCTTTTTTGATGTATTCCATCATTTTGTCATTGGTTTGTGTGCATATGATTATGTCGCCTTGCCCGAAATATGGGAGTTCTTCTACGTCTTGGGACTCGAACACGCGGGTTATGCCTTTTATTACACCACGCTTGTTGCCTGTACCTTGGGCAAGTACATTGCCTACAGTACGTACTTTCATGGTGTTGGTGGTACCTGCAATGCCTACCGGCACACCTGCTACGGATACTATCGTCTCGCCGGCTTTGGCAAGTCCGGTCTTCATTGCCATGTCTTCGGCTATATCAAAGACTTCGCTGTCGCCTATGAAAGGCTCACTTAGTACGGGCACACAGCCCCAGCTTAGGTTTAGCTGGCGGCATACAAACTCGTCTGCTGTTATGGCCAAGATTGGGCATGATGGGCGGCAGCGGGATACCATCCGGGATGCGAAGCCAGAGTCTGTTATGGGTACTATACATACTGCTTCCAGCTCTGCTGCAGTGGTTACGGCTGCAACGCTTATTGCGGTTGTTATGTTGCGGTTGAGATTTTTTTGCTGGTCTGCAAACATGGATTTATAATCGCTGGAGCGCTCTACCTCTGTGGCGATGCGTGCCATCATTGCTACGCTTTCTACTGGGTATTGGCCGCTGGCCGTCTCGCCCGAAAGCATGATGACATCTGACCCGTCGAAGATAGCGTTGGCTACGTCGTTGGCCTCTGCACGGGTGGGGCGTGGGTTAGAGACCATGGACTCCAACATGTGGGTGGCCGTTATAACAGGCTTGCCTACCTGGTTGCAGCGGCGGATAAGGTTCTTTTGCGCTATGGGGACTTCTTCTGGCGGTATTTCCACACCCAAGTCGCCGCGGGCTACCATTATGCTATCTGATACGCTTAATATGCTTTCGATGTTGTTTACGCCCTCGCGGGATTCTATTTTTGCAATTATATGAATATGCCCACCGCCGTTGTCTACCAACACTTTACGGATATTGAGTATATCTGTTGCTGTGCGCACAAAAGAGGCCGCGATAAAATCGAAGTTCATTTTTATGCCAAACTTTATGTCTTCTATGTCTTGCTCTGTTAGTGATGGCAGGTTTACATATACATCTGGGATATTTACACCTTTCCTGGCGCTTATAAAGCCGGAGTTTATTAGCACACATTTTACGTCTGTCTTGGTAAGGGCTGTGACTTTAAGCTCTAGTAGGCCGTCGTCTATTAACACGCGGCTGCCTACGGTTAGGTCTTTTGGCAAGTTCTTGTAAGTTACGGACACGATTTCTTGGGTGCCTATTATGTCCCTGGTGGTTAGGGTAAAGTTTGCGCCTTGCTCTAGATAAATTTTATCTGTTTCAAAAGTTTTTATACGTATTTCTGGGCCTTTTGTGTCTAATACCAGTGGGATGGGCTTGTTTAATTCTTCCCTGGCTTGCTTTAGCATGTTGATGATTTCTGTGTGGGATTCATATGTGCCGTGGGAAAAGTTAACCCTTGCGGCGTCCATGCCGTTTTTGATCATTTGCTTAATTGTTTCTACGTCTTTTGTTGCAGGGCCCAATGTTGCCAGTATTTTTGTTTTGCGCATAAGGTACCTCCATAATTGATTTATGATTTTAATATAACACAAAAAATGCCCCCGGCATATCATGGGGGTATTTCTAACGTTGTCTGCTATAATATAGCCAGATAACGGAGCAAATAAGCAACAGTCCACACAAGTGAAAAATGGAGGTTAATCAGACATATGCTAGAAATTAATACTCGCAATTTATTTCTAAGACCCACCAAACGTGAGGATTTGGATGCTGTTGCAGCTATATGGGGTGACATTGATGGTGGCAAATATTTACCTGACCCATACTACAAAAGCGGCACAGAAATAGAAGCAATACTTGAAGATGACCCTGACTGCCCTGTTTATTACTTTGTAGCTTTCCGCACAGGTTGTGATGAAATTGTGGGGACCTGCAGCTTGGGGTTAGAGAATGCTAAGGCGAGTAATTATTCTATCGGGTATGACGTTAAAAAAGAGCATTGGCGCAACGGTTACGCTACCGAAATGGTCCATGCCTTAATTGAACTTGCTAGCAAGCTAGATATCAAATCCATTACTGCACCGGTTGCACAGGCAAACACGGCATCCTGCAGGCTAGTGGAAAAATGCGGGTTTGTAATTGATGGAGAAAGTTCATTCACAAAAAGTGGTACAGATATTGTGTATCCGACATTCATATATAAATTAGAGTTGTAATTATAGAAAGAAAGAATCGGGATTCTATACAACACAATGCCTTCATATATATGTCATATGGCACATGCAAACCATCACAGTACCAATGTGCTGTTATAGCAATCGCACCTTTAAACGGTCCTGTCCGAGCCGAAAGTCGCGAACGGTCCAACGCGTTTTGGGCGACAGACAGGGCCGATTTAAAGTCCGATTGCTTTAATGCAAGTGCCTGTACGCTACCCCGGAGGCATACATGGGTAAAAAACAAGTACTACGTCATCGCCTAGTCTTGGGGCTGCTACTGTTAACCGGTGCGGCCCTATTCATGTGGGCACAGTCTTTCTTATCTGATACTACATATGCAGACCAAACTCTGCTGCCAGGCTCAGGCTACGGCCTTCCGGCGGCCCATCTGCGGCCTTATGACCCATATAACCCAGGTGTAGCACCGCCTCCATATTTTCCACTTGTGGGTCTAGAGGACATAATTTTCACCCCACCTGTGCCAATACCAGAGCGCCGCGAACCTACACGCCCTGCCATATCTGAAGAATATATGCAGCGGCTAATGTCGTTTGATTATCTGGTTAATAATATTTTCTTGGTTGACAGATATACAACTCTGTTTCCTTCTGACATAGATACTGGCGCATTTCTTCAAGCTGACTTGACAATAGATACTACTGTTGCGGGCCCACAAGTTTTAATCTTCCATACGCATTCTCAAGAGCGATTTATAGACAGCAACCCCCTGGATCCTATGGATGGCGTAGTTGGTGTTGGCCGCGTGCTGGCAGAAATATTAGAGGAAACATACGGCATAAGCGTACTGCACAGCACCCACCAGTTTGATGTTGTAGACGGCCGCCCAAGGAGGCAAGGCGCGTACGAGCGTATGGAGCCGGTGATACGTCAAGTTCTAGAGGACAACCCCTCTATCCAAATGGTTATTGACATACACAGGGATGGTGTGCGCGAAAATGCTGGGCCTTTTATAACTTACATCAACAACCAGCGGACAGCACGCATCATGTTTTTTAACGGCTTGAGCCGCCAAAATAGGGGTGGCCAAGTAACCGCCGTGCCATGGCTACCCAACCCATACTTGCGTGATAACCTTAACTTAAGTTTCCAACTACAATTGGCCGCAAACCAGCTATACCCAGGCTTTGCAAGGCGCGTGTACCTGCGTGAGTTCCGCTATAGTTTGCACATGATGCCCATGAGTATGTTTGTGGAAGTTGGTAACCAGTACAATACTTTCGCGGAGGCAGTAAGAGCTATGGAGCCCATGGCCAGTATAATTGCCGCAGTAATACTATGCGGGCCACCAGAAATATTGCGATGATTCGCAAAATTGTAACAAAAACGTAACCTGGAAGTAGTTTTTTTTTAAAGTCTATGATACGATAATGTAAGGGAGATACTTGACTGCAAATATAATTGTGTATTTGCGGCATATGACTTCCAATACAATGCCAAAGAGGTGTACAAATGCACGAAACTTACCAAAGCAAAATCACAAACAACGAGCAAGCAGTACATTGTATGCAACAAGTTATTAACAATGTAGAGAAAATCATTGTAGGCAAGCGATACGCCGTTTCTTTGGTAATGACCACATTAGCCTGCCGTGGTCATGTGCTTATAGAAGACGTGCCGGGCGTGGGTAAGACCAGCTTGGTAGCTGCCTTGGCCCGCTCTGTCAACGGGAGTTTTAAGCGGATACAGTTTACACCAGATATTATGCCTTCGGACATCACGGGCTACTCTGCTTTCTCCCCAAAAACTGGGGAGTTTGAATATCGGGCTGGTGCGGTCATGAGTCAGTTTGTACTGGCAGACGAAATTAACCGCACATCACCCAAGACACAGTCCAGCTTACTGGAAGTTATGGAAGAAAACCAAGTAACTGTAGACGGGCAAACCTACCGGGTACCTTCGCCCTTTATAGTACTTGCAACTCAAAACCCTGTAGAGTACTTGGGCACGTATGCCCTGCCTGAAGCACAGCTAGACCGTTTTTTCATGAAAATATCCCTAGGCTACCCAGATAGTAAAGAAGAAAGCAAAATGCTGGACCGTTTCAAAGGCCGCAGCCCAATGGGTGAGTTAAGTGCAGTAGCTGAAGGTACCGATATTACAGCCATACAAAACCTGGCGGAGCAAATCCATGTAGATGCCAGTATCAACAAGTTTATTGTCACCATTGCACGCCACACCCGCGAGCAAGATGATATACAGTTGGGTGCAAGCCCCCGTGCAAGCTTGTGCCTGTTTAAGGCTGCCCAGGCCTGGGCGCTATACAACGGGCGCGATTTTGTTATACCTGATGATGTTATTCAAATGGCCCCGCATATTTTGGAACATAGGATACTAATGAAGCAAGAAGCTGCAATTAAAAAAATACGCGCTACAGATATCATAGACAAAGCCATCAAACAGGCAACCATTGATCTTAAGAACTAAGGTGGTAACAACCTATGATAAAACTATTTCGTAAGCGCAAAAGTGCACCCGAAACCATGAACTTATGGCTTAACCGTGTACGGTATCTTGTAATATGGCTTTTGATTGGCGGTGTCGCGTGGCTGTATGGTGAGCGGATGTTGTATGTAGCTCTTGCAGTATTTACTGTGCTGCCGTTTATCACGTTAATTATCGCGTTCATAGGGCTACGCACTCTAAAAATAAACTACAGCCTCCCGCATACCGTACCCAAAAAAGAATATTGTGAAATTACCGTTAGCATAACCAATGCCATACGCATACCTTTTGGCCGGATTTTGTGCGTGTTTTATAGCGATGATTTTGCTGTGTCTATCCAAGATACTCTTGTGACAGATGTAGGCTCGCTTAAGCCTATAGACCGTACTGTTGAGTTTAATATCAGCTATCGCGGGGAGTACACCATGGGCATAGAGTCTTTGCAAACCATGGATTTGACAGGCCTGTTTAGGCTCAACCGCAAGTTTAATATGGATGCTAAGGTTATAGCCTTGCCTGGCATTGCAGATATGTCCAATTACCCTATAGCCAATAATCTTCTAACGCAGGCCCAGTCCCGCCACGATATACGTGACGAGGATTATGCTACCATTTCTGATATACGCCCATACTTGCCTACAGACTCCATAAAGCGCGTGCACTGGAAGCTCACAGCCAAACGCAACGAGTGGCTGGTTAAGAATTTCCAGTCCAACGCACTGCATCAGATAACATTAATCATAGACAGCAAGCGCATAGGCCGCGAATATACAGAGCAAATTGTGATGGAAGACCGTATGATAGAAGTATCTTTGGGGCTGGCACGCCACTGCCTACGACGCGGTATGCCAGTAGACTATATGGCCGGTGAGGGTCATAAAACCATAAGCCGCACACCTGCAGATTTTGACGCTGTGTACAACACCGCCAGTGTAATAAATTTCGAAGAAAGCCCTGCACTTAGTCCGGGTGCAATATTGGCCCAATGCCTAAACGATGCTGCCGGCTATGTAAATGCCATAATCTTGACCGCAAGGCTGGATGCGCCCCTGTATGAGCGTATAGCCAATGCACAAAACAACGGGCACAACATAGCTGTTATGTATTTTTCCCCGCGTTCGCCACGGCGTGAAACAGAAAACATTTTCCGTTTACTAGAAGAAGGCGGTAGTCACGCATACCGTATACCATTCGAAGAATATGGGACGGAGGTAGCATGATGGCAAACGATTCGAAAGCCCCCAGGCTAAGACACTGGACAGAGTATGTCTTTTGTTTAGTCGTAGGCAGTATGTATATGTACGCCCTTAACCGGGTGATATTAAGCTCAACGTTTATCAGGGTCACGGACCTTAGGTTGTTTACCATGGGTGCTGTGGCGTTGGCATTCTTTGTGCTTATTTTTTATAACCGTATCACACGAATTGTTAGTGCGTGCGTTGTTACGCTTATCGCATTTATATTATTTTTTACATTCGAACGGTGGGAAAGCCAGCTAGAGCACTTGTACGAAGTCTCGCGCATGGTACGTGGCTACATGCTTTATACGCCGGAGTTGGGCATGACGGTACTATGGGCAATGTGCTTGCTATTTGGCTTGGTTGTAGCTGTGTTTATGCTGTACCGTTTTAGCTTTTACTTGCTTGCCATTACTGGGATAGCAATTTTCTTGTTTACATGGGGGCCTGGTTTTACTAGGGATGCGCAGTCATTCTTGATATTCTTGGTTTGTTTTTGCTTACTTTTGATTCGCAAGACCAACCGCGGCCTTTCTGCTGTATATGTAGCGGCACCAATATGTGTGGCCCTTGTGTGGCTTGTACATGGCAGTGTACCTATGGAGGCAGACTTGTTTCAACGCCGCACTTTGCAAGAGCTGTTTGACGGGCCACTTGCTGCGGTTGGTGATTTTATTTATATCATGACTAACCCAATGTACTTTTCTTTTCAGTCTACCGGCTTTTCTGGGCAGGGTGGGCGGCTGGGTGGGCCGGTGACACCCAACAACCGCAATGTTATGACTGTTATGGCGCCTGGGCGCACATATTTGGCTGGTGCTACTCACAATACCTATACAGGTTTTTCTTGGACAACTACCTTAGAACCGGGCCAGCTTTATACGCAGGGTATGCATCCCAGCCAGTTTGAAATGCTTGAGACTACAGCGGCACTTATACGCAATTCTTCACATGTTACGAGCCGCCCTACTATGTCCCCAAGTGTATTGTGGAGCATCTTTCCTGTAGAAGACCATATGTATTTATCAACCGATAATTTCCCCGTTTTGGGCTTTGACGCGTCAAGTGCAAATGTAATGGGCACTAATGCGGTGTTGTTTGACGCATTTGAGAGAGCTTTAATACCTACTGTGGGCGGCATTGTGAGGTTTGATGATATCCATGATATGCAATATATGCATAGTTATTTACCCATGAACCAAGTAACAATAGCCATTGGCACAAACCGCACAGGTACAGTTTTTAGACCCTTAAATACCAGAAGCATATGGTTCCACCCAGCCGGGAACGATTATTTATCTTCACTTATGTTTGACCCAATAGGGGACATGCGTGCACCCGGCTTTATGGCAAGGGGTACACAGTATACATTAAACTTCTTGAATATAGACCATAGGCTGTCTTTTATAGACGATATACTGCACCAGTCTACCCCTGGGTTTCATGATATAGATGGGGAGCATATTATAGTTGTTAATATCTACAATTATACACATGCCTTTTATGAGATGTACCTAGCTCACAACCCTGATGATTACTTGTGCAACAATACCTATGCAACTGTTATTTATTATTATACATCCCTTGAGGATGATGTCCCCAACCGTGAGTTTAGGCTTAGAGTTCACAAAAACTTGTTGGGCATACCGCAGCATGATATAACGGTTACCGCGCAGGATATAAGTGACTTATTTGAGATGTACGCCTTTGCCGGGCCCAACCGCGAGTTGCAATATATAGAGTCTTATTCTTTGCTCATGGCAAAACTTGATTCCTTCTCTAGGGATGTATTAACGCATTATGCAGAAACTGTACGCGAAAACTTTATGTACGTGCCAGAAACTGTACCTCAAAGGGTGCATGACTTGGTTGCGGAAATAATATACGGCTTGGAAACAGACTATGAACGTGTTATAGCAATACGTGAATATCTTGTCCAATTCCCATATACCTTGAATCCACAACCGGTACCACCAGGTGTGTGTTTTGTTGACCATTTCTTGTTTGTGGGCCAAGAGGGGTATTGTACGTATTATGCATCTGCCATGGCTGTAATGAGTCGTATTGCCGGTATACCATCGCGTTATGTAGAAGGGTTTTTGTTGCCGCCAGCCCCGCCAGAGTCTGATGATGATATGGCTATTTTTGTGGTTACTAACATGATGGCTCATGCATGGGTTGATGTATATCTTGAAGGGTTTGGTTGGCTTATTGTAGAAGCTACTGCGCCTTATGCTTTCCTAATGGGGCAAGTCCCTGAGTTGCCGCAAGGTGTGTGGCAAGATGAATGGCTGACTGTTGGCGAGGAGTGGTGGTGGTACTACGAAGAATATTGGAGGATGCACGGCGGATATGACATGCCTTTTTCGCCCGGCGGCCCTGTAAACCAGGCTGGCTATGGTGATATAGATGACGTTATTGGAAGTGCTTTGAGTCTGCGGCAGGTACGTATTATTATTGTATCGATATTTTTGGCTGTGGCTATAATTGTGCTGGGCTTTTTGTTAAAACAGTATATAAAGGTCATAACTGTTACCAGGCGCATAAACCGTTTACCAATAAACCAAAGGATTACGACATATTTTACCGGGATAATTGATATAGCGTCCAATGTGACCAGCGCCAAAGACCCTGCAGAAACGCCATATGTATACGGCCAAAGGGTGGGTATGAGGTTTGCTTTTAAAAATGACTCTGCACGCTTGCGTGATTTGGTGACGTTGTACTACCGCGCAAGATACGGCAGCCATGAGTTAACTGAAGATGAAAGCGTGATAATGGAAGATAGTTATTTTGACATGATAAACTACCTGCAAATAGAGCATAAAAAGTCACGTTTTTTTTATTTGAGATATATTTTAAGAATTGGGGCAATATAAGTAATATAGTAATTCTACGGCCTGTGAACATTGGCATGACTTGGGTTAGCGCAAATTATGCGCAAAGTCTTATGCCAACGTTTACAGGCCTTTTTTGTATCAAAAGGATAATCTTTGAAAAATCTTTGACTTTTGGGGCTCTTGATTTGATTTTGACGTTTTAAACTAATTTAAGTAAAGTGAATTTATTTGAAATTAGTTTTGTATACACAAACTTGTTTTGGAACAATTAACTTATTTTTCCGTTATATTTATGTTGCTAGGCATGTCCTTTTCCGGTTTTGATGTTACCGATAAACCATTTTGATACTATTAATAAACCATTATTAACATTACTACTGTTACCATACTCATTACTTAAGATACTGCTATATGAAGGGGGGATTAATCTGGAAGTATTATTTGATTTGAAAAATGTACGCAAAGTCTATCGCATGGGCGAGGAAAAAATAATGGCCCTAGATGATGTTAGCCTTACATTTGAAAAGGGCAAGATTTATTGCTTACTTGGCACATCTGGGTCCGGCAAATCTACATTGCTAAACATGCTTGCAGGGCTAGAAAAGCCCACTTCCGGAACCATAATTTTCAAAGGCCAGCCACTAGAGAAGTTGAGCGAGTCACAACTTGCCCTATATCGGCAAAAATATGTAGGCTTTGTTTTCCAGTCTTACAACTTGCTCCCGACTCTCTCTGCTTTAGAGAATGTTACACTGCCGCTTATTTTCCGCAAAATACCAAAGCGGAAGCGTATAGTCGCTGCCAAGGCCATGCTCAAAGCCGTGGGTTTGGCCAACCGCGCAAAGCATAAACCTATGGAGCTTTCTGGTGGGCAACAACAGCGCGTGAGTATTGCCAGGGCATTTGTAAACCAGCCACAAGTCATTTTTGCAGATGAGCCAACCGGCAACTTGGATACCAAGACAACATACGAGATGATGGACCTGATTACCGGCATAGCCCGCGAACGCAACCAGACTCTAGTAATTGTTACACATGACACAGAAATTTCCGTATATGCAGACCGTGTAATAAGTATCCGGGATGGTATGGTGGAAAGTATAACGGATAATGTTAACACCGTTACCGATACAGAAGAAAAGAGGAGCGATATTGATGAGGAAAATTAAAAGGCTTTTGATAATTGGGATGTTAGTACTGGCAATGCTTGTGCCTACTGCTATGCCTGTAATGGCAGACCCAACAAACGAGACGTGGCTGCGGCAGATAATAGATGAGCTAGAATATTATCGCGCTAAGTACTATGCACTACGGCTAGTGCAGTCTACCCCAACACCACCAGACTCCCCTATGATGCGCTTGGTCAACCCCAGTAGCATAGTAGTAATGCCAGGTGAAGTGCTGGAAGTAAGATTAACTGTACGCAACATTGGTTTGGGGTCAGCTCATAGCGTACTAACACAGGCAACTACAACCGGGCCTATGACCATAGAATTTTTAAACAACTCCAACCATGTTAATACAATTTCACAAAACACCCAGCGGCAGATGACCATGCGCCTAACTATAGACGAAAACGCCGAGCCAGGTACCCACACCATTAACCTAAACCACCACTTCCGCAACAACGCAGGTGCAAACTCCAATAGCAGTGACACTATAAGTGTAAGAGTTGGCGGTGAAGTAGGCGCGTCCAATGTACGCTTAAGCAATATACAAACCAATATTTCTACCATAGGGCCAGACCAAAGTTTTGTTATTACTGCAGACCTTCAAAACATGGGCACTGTACCTGCTAACAACGTACAAGTGTCTGTAGGCAACTTAAGCCCTACTTCTATATTTTTAACCAGTGACTTAAACCAAGCATTTTTCTCGACTTTGGAAGCAGGGCAAACGCAACGTGTAAGTTTTACCTTCCACACGGCACAGGCCCTTCAAAGTGGTGTAAACCAGTTGGACTTTAGACTAACCTATGAAGACTCTGGCGAGCGTCCTGTGATACCTTTCTTTATAACTGCTTTGACCGAGTATACAGCAGCAGAAAGCGCCAACATAGAAATGCGTGGCTTGACTACGCCAACCGGGCGCTTAAATGTAAGCCAAGCCGGCACAATCTCTTTTGAGCTGGTTAATACCGGCGACGCAGAAGCTCATAATATACGTGTATCTGCAACTGCAGTTGACCCAACAGCCTTGGTACCAACAATACACTCCAACAGGCAAAGCATACAAAGTTTGGCGGTGGGCCAGTCACGTGAATTTGAGTTTGGGTTTATGCCAACCGCAAGCTCGCAAACACAAAGCCATGCCGTACAACTAAGGGTCGAATATTCTATTAGAGGTGTAGAGGAATCTTCCAGCTTTGTGCAATATATTGCACTTAATGTATATAATCCAGACCAGCAAGCAACGCCAACACCTGGGCCGGGTGGTGTCCAGATACCACGTATGGTGGTTATGTCTCACCCAACAACCCCTCAAATCCCACGAGCCGGGCAAAACTTTGAAATGGAAATTTCATTCCTTAACACATCTCCAACACGTGCTGTTAACAATGTACGCATAACCCTTAACGCTGCTTATGCTGTGGGCGGGACAGGTACACCCACAAGCTTGGGGGCAGTATTTACGCCTGTGGGTGGAAGTAATACGCTGTTTATAAGCGACCTTGGCCCAGGCGAGTATGTAACAAAAAATATAACCATGTTTACCATACCCGATGCTGCCCCACGCATATATACACTTGATGTAGTTTTTGACTTCCAAGATGACGAATATGTAGAGCATAATATGTCCGAAAGACTAAGCATCCCAGTAGCACAGCTCTCTAGATTACAAATGTACCCAGAGCATCCTTTTGTACCACCAATGATGGATATGTGGGGCTCTGTGGATTTTGAGTTCCAGGTAATAAATACTGGGCGTGTAAACTTACGCAACTCTTGGGTTAGGATAGAAGGGCCTTTCGACACTAGTTTTTCTAATATGTTTTTGTCTACATTGGTTGCTGGGCGTACAATTACCTACACCGGCCGTATAAGCCCCTTACCTGGCGAGACAGGCCAACTGGACGGCGCAATTGTAGTCTTTGGCTACGACGATGCAGACGAAAGGACAGAGATCCGTTACGAATTTTCTATATACGTGATGGGTGGGGATGACGGTCATGGCTTTGAAGGTGGTTTTGATGATGACTTTGACCGTGGGATGCCAGGCCGGCACCCAGGTGATATGGGCATGTATGAAGGCGGTGCGTTCGGGCGGCCTGGTTTTGAGCCATTTGACCCATACGGCAGCGATGAAGGTGGGATACTACAGCTAATACGCCGTCCTATTGTGTTTGGGCCAGCCTTGGGTGTGGTTGCCGCTGCTGCTATTATAACCATTGTAATAATAATGAAGCGTAAGAAGTCAAAGCTTTCTTTTGAAGACGATTATGACTTTAACTAAGCTGCATAGCAAAAGGAGGTGAGGGCGGATGAGTATATTAGACGTTGTGGGTTTATGTGTCCGGAGCTTAATAAAGCGTAAGCTTCGTACTTTTCTTACACTTTTAGGGGTCATAATTGGTACTGCTTCTATCGTTCTTATGATGTCTTTGGGTATGGCTACCCAAGCACAGTTTGACGATTTGATGGAAGGCATGGGCGCTGATATGACTGTTATATCTGTAAGGTCCGCCCAGTGGGGGCGCCCTACAGCCGGTGGTGGATGGTCCCAACCTGATGATTTTGTCCCAGACTTGGATGATGCGGCTATTAATGCCTTCGAACAATTGCCAGGTGTACTTGTGGCCTCACCCATAATACAAGGCAATGTATTTTTCCGTAGCGGCAGGTATGTAATGGATGCGTGGGTACAAGGTGTGCGCCCTGCTGCTTTGGCCCAGATGGGTTATACCTTGCAACACGGCCGCTTCCTGGAAGAAGGCGATGAATTTGCTGTTGTTTTTGGAGCTTTGGCTGAGTTGGAATTTTATGTGCCTACCAGCAGTGACATGCCAAGACACTGGAATATGTGGGCAATGGACTTAGACAATATAGAGCACTATGTAGATGTAATAAATGACCAGATACGTCTTTCTTATGACCGCCGCCTTGCACCATGGTGGAGTGGGGGCCGCTTGTTTGGAGATGAAGACGAAGATTATGCCGGTATGGATGCAGACGAGTTTTTTAGACCTATAACAACCTTTGATTTAGATGTAGTGGGTGTGTTAAACCGTGTAGATGAAACTCAGCCATGGCGCGACAGGCAGATATATATGGATATTTATGTACTGCAAGAGCTGGATTGGCTGCGCAGGGAAGCTCAACGGGAAGATGAACAAGAATGGTGGGGTATCTTTTCACCAATACCAGGTGTTAGGGAGCGCGTAACCTATGACAACGCATTTGTGCGTGTATCAAGCATAGACCATACCCACAGGGTAGCTTCCATAATTAACGAGATGGGTTTTTGGGCAGAGTTCCCTGGTGACTGGATAGATGTCCAGCGCCGCCAGCAAGAAGGCATAAGGGTATTGCTAATTGCAATTGCCGCAATAAGCTTGTTGGTAGCTGCAATTAATATAGCCAATACCATGATAACCTCTGTTACAGAGCGCACAAAAGAAATAGGTGTCATGAAAGTAATAGGTGCTGCAATAAAAGATATCCGCCGTATGTTCTTACTTGAAGCAGTCATGATTGGAATACTTGGCGGTATATTTGGCATAGGTCTTAGCTTGATAGGGTCGTATATGCTTAACAATTTTGATATAGAGTTTTTAGAGGGTTTGCGCCCTCCTGATGTTGGCAATATGGTGAGCGGTGCGCCAGACGCAGCAGAGGCTGTAGTATCTTTGATTACACCATCGCTATTATTGTTGGCGCTTGGTGTTGCTGCTGGGGTAGGTCTTGTAGCTGGATATTTCCCTGCTAGGAGGGCCACAAAATTAAGCGCCCTTGCCGCTATCCGGTCAGATTGATTTTGTATCAAACTTCTTGTAATATGCTATATGATTTACAAGAAGTCAAAAGGTGCACGCAAAGCCTTGGGCTTTGTGTGCACCTTTTTTTGGAGTGGAGTAGAGTGGATATGCATAGGATAATATTAGCTTCTGGGTCACCCAGGCGGCGGCAATTGCTTGACCAAGTGGGCATAACGCACGAAATAATTGTTAGTGATGTAGACGAAACAATAGATGGCCCTCCAGCTCACCAAGTAGAAAGCTTGGCCTTACGCAAAGCCAATACTGTGCATGATATGATACAGGGCAATGCCGTTATCATCGCTGCCGATACATTGGTATATATAGACGATAAAGTACTGGGTAAGCCCAACACCCCAGAAGATGCATTTGACATGTTAAAATTGTTGCAAGGGCGTGTGCACGCTGTATACACTGGGGTGGCAGTTTTGCATGTAAGCGATAGTGGGGTTGCTGGACACTCTTTTGTGGATATATCAAATGTGCACTTCCGCAAGCTAACAGATAAAGAAATATGGGCATATATCGCCACAGGCGAGCCTTTTGACAAAGCCGGGTCATATGGTGTGCAAGATAGAGGCGCACTTTTGGTTGACCGTATAGATGGTGATTATTTTACTGTAGTAGGCTTGCCTGTGGCAAAACTAGCAGTACTACTGCGCAATGTAGGCATAGAAGTATGGGATATTAAAGCATGATAGTTGGGATAGGTACAGACATAGTTAAAACGTCACGCTTTAAAGATATGACCGAACATTTTATGACTCGTGTTTTTACTTTTAATGAGCGAGCTTATATAATAAAAAAAGGATATGTATCAGCGGCTGGTATATTTGCCGCCAAGGAGGCTGTGTCAAAAGCACTAGGAACTGGCTTTAATGGATTTTGGCCAAGTAATATTGAGGTATCTCATGATACTGCTGGCAAGCCATATATAATTTTACACGAAAAAGCCGAGCAACGTGCACGTGGCTTGGTAAAGGATACTTACAAAACATATACTGTTGATTTAAGCATCTCACATACCGAAACAGATGCTGTTGCGTTTGTAGTAATTTCTGCAATTGATATTTAGCAAAAGCAATAAGACACCGGACTGATTACAAATTTTACTTTACACATACAAGACAGGAGGAAAGTAAATGAAAAAAGGAATCATTACTGGGTTGGCCCACATTGGCGTGTTTGTAAAGGATATGGATAAATCTATAGACTTTTACAAGCGCCTAGGCTTTACACTAGACAAGGAGGAGCAACTAGGTATACGCCTAGCATTTTTGAGCGCCGGCACATGCCTGATAGAGTTGGTTGAAAAAACCGACATACCTACGCGTGAAGCTGGTGTAGTAGACCATGTGGCTGTTGTTGTAGATGATATAGAAGCCGCCATAGACAATGCTATTGCCAATGGTATCAATATTGACGCTTCGCTGATTAGTGAAGTCCCAATTTTGGGCGGTGTAAAAAATGTATTTTTTGAAGGCCCAGATGGCGAGCGACTTGAGTTTTTTGAGTATTGTAGTAATACTAATCTCAAGTAAAATGTAAATTTGCCCAAACGAAAAATCACTTATACCTGATATTTTCTATTTGGGCAAATTCTCAGAATTTATTTGAGATTAGTATAAGTAGTTGGCTCTAATAACAAACGTATAGCAATCAAAAGCGGCCGCGAAGCCGCTTTTTTTATTCTGACGCAGCAATAACAGCATTTTCCAGAGCGGCATTCAAAAGAGGTGTTAACTGTTCAAGCAGTTTGTCCTCTATACGTTCTATTACATTTGTGTTGGGTTTATTTTCGGGATGTTTTGCTACAAAAAGTGTGCAGCAGTCCTCGTATGGGCGTGTAGATATGTCAAAGGTACCTATATCCCTTGCTATGTCTATTATTTCTTGCTTGTCCATGGCTGCTAGTGGGCGAAGCACTGTATAGTCCGCGGCGGTATGGACGGCTGCTAAGCTTTGGATTGTCTGACTTGCTACTTGGCCAATACTGTCACCTGTAATAAGACATTGCGCACCTATATTTTTTGCATAAGCACTGGCAATTCGCAGCATAGCGCGCTTAAGCATTATCGTTAACTTTTCTTCTTGGACATTGTCCTTAAGAAAAAGTTGGACATCTGTAAACGGGATAACATTAACTGCAGTATTACCGCCGTATCTTGCAAGCACCTGTGCTAGGTCATGCACTTTGTCTGCAGCACGCTCTGACACAAAAGGAGGGGAGTGGAAGTAGATCGGAAACAGATCCACACCGCGCCGTGCTGTAAGGTACCCAGCAATGGGGCTGTCTAGCCCACCCGAGAGCAGTAATACACCCTTGCCAGAAGAACCATACGGCAAACCTCCAACCCCGGGTATACTATTTACATAAAAATACACATTGTTGCGGATTTCTACGTTGAGTATGACCTCTGGGTTGTGCAGGTCAACACATAGGCCAGGCGTGTTGTTCCATATACAGTCGCCTATTGCGGCGGATATTTCTCTGGAGTTTATTGGGTAACGTTTGTCGCTACGCTTTGTGTTGACTTTAAATGATTTTGCACTAGCTGCTGTTTCTGTGAAAAAGTCATATCCAATTTTGCACAAGTCGTCTATGTGGCGGAGACTAGTCTTTACACATATAGCAAAACCTGTGATACCAAGTATATGCTTGACCCGAGCCAGGACAGCACTTGTATCTATATCGCCGTCTACGTCTTCTATAAGAAAGCGGCCTTGTTCCCGTAGGACACGAAGGTTGCTGTCAAGCTCTTTTAGGTTGTAGCGGATTGTCTTCATTATTTTATGTTCGTAAAAAGCACGGTTGCCCTTACGAAGCGATATTTCACCATATTTTACGAGTATTACTTTTTTTGTGTCTATATTGTTTTCCATAAACTCCTCCGGCGGGGTTATTTTCTTATTACTTTTCTAAGCTGTTGTACTGTGTCTATGACAATCTGGCATGCTTGCTCTGCTTCTGCAAGGCTGTTGCGTGATGAAAAACTAAATCTTACTGCTGACTGCGCAATCTCTGGCGAAAAGCCCATAAGTTCCAGTGTTGACGGTGCACGCTTGCGGCTATTGCACGCAGCACCCATAGATACATACACGCCTTTTTCCGAAAGAGCATGGACAATTATTTCACCTTTAAGCCCTAGGAAACTCATGTTTAAAATATATGGTGAGACATTGCAGCTAAGATTATTTACACATACATCAGGAAGCATGTCTTGCAAGCATAGTATAGCTGATTTAATTTTGGCAACATGGGCATGATTTGCTTGCATATCACGAGACAACGCACCTACAGCTTCAGCCATATGAACGATACCTGCAACATTTTCTGTACCAGAGCGGAGATTACCCTCTTGGCCACCGCCATGTTGCAATGACACGAGTCTTATCCCCTTTTTTACCCACAGCCCACCAACACCAACAGCACCGTGGCATTTATGCCCGCTAAAACTATACATATCTATACCATGCAGGTTGAGAGGCTCCTTACAAAAACCTTGTGCGCCGTCTACATGAATAATAGCTAAGGGGTTGTCTTTTTTGATATTGGCAGACATTGCGTTAATGTCATTTATATCGCCGGTTTCATGATTTACATGTGAAAGGGATACAAGTGTTGTTTTATTGCTACCCTCTGTGGCCCAGCCGCGTTCTTTCGCGAACCTTGATGGCGCTAAAATCGAAGGATGTTCGTATGGGGCCGAAGCCAGACTTACGCCATGTTTATGATTGGCAAGTGTAAACCCCAAAATTGCTAGGTTATTTGATTCTGTCCCACCAGATGTAAAAATTACTTCTTCTGGCGTGCTAGAACCTAGTGATAAAGCAACTTTTTTACGTGCATCGCGAAGTGCTCTTTCAGATTGTATACCTAGAGCGTGTGGTGAGGATGGATTATAAAACACCTTGGTAACAGCACAAGGTAGCGTTGTTGCTGCATTGTCAAAATAAATCACTGTTAGACTAATGCTCCTTTCCTATAGCCCATATATGCATAGTATTTGTGCAAGCGCAACCAGGCCAGCCGTTTCTGTCCGTAGGATGCGTGGGCCAAGGCTTATTGTTCTCCCGCCTTTATCTTTCAAAGTTTGTACTTCGTAATCTTCGAACCCGCCTTCTGGGCCTACCCATAGGCTTATAGACTTTGGTATTACTCCGCTTTCTAGAGTGTTAATTGTACGATGATTTTCCTTTTCGTATGCTATAAGGCATGTACTAGTACTGTCGTGATTTGCAACTGCTTCGTTAAAGCTTATTGGAGGTGTGACTTCTGGGATTATGCCACGCATACTTTGCGACGCGGCGGACTCGGATATACGGGCAAAACGTTCTGCTTTTTTTGCTGCATCTTTTACTTTAACGACTGTGCGGGCGGTACATACAGGTATTATTTTGGTAATGCCCATTTCAATGGTTTTTTCTATAATCCAGTCTAACTTGTCGCCTTTGGGGAGGCCTTGAAATAATGTGATGGGGATGGCCGGCTCTGTCATTGAAGGAGAATGAGAATGAATCTTAAAATCTGCTGTGTCTGGCTTGACCATAATCGACTCTAACGTGGAGTGATAGTCAATCCCATTGCCATCGCAAAGTATGACTTCCTGCCCAACACGTAACCGCAGCACATGAAGCATATGGTGTGCAGTACTTCCTGTAAAACGGACTATATCGCCGTCTCGCGCTGATGGTTTAAAAAAATATTTACTCATTTTGCTACCACACAGCACCAGCCTTCGCTGACTTTTATATCTATGATTTCTAAATGACCCTTGAGTGCCAATTTCACATCGTCTAAACGCTCACATATTATGCCAGACGCTATGAATGTCCCGTCTAGAGTCAAGAAATTGCGGATATGTGGGGCAAGTTCGATAATGACATCTGCAACTATATTGGCAATAACAATGTTGTATGATTTACGTTTTAATTTTTTTTGCAAATCTGGGCATGTAAGAATGTTACCCGTATAAACCTGTAGGCTGTTTGGGTTGATAGGATTAAGCGCTGCATTTCTTTTTGTTACCTCTGTTGCGGAAGGGTCTATGTCACAGGCTGTGGCAGCACCACTGCCTAGCAGTAGACTTATAATTGATAAAATACCGCTGCCACACCCTATGTCTAGGACTTCATCTCCTGGACTTACTATGTCTTGCAGTGCTTCTATGCAAAGCATAGTTGTGGCGTGCTGGCCCGTACCAAACGCAGAGCCAGGGTCAATTGTAAATGTGACATCGCCTTCGATGGGTTGGGGTGTGGTTTCCCACTTTGGGACGATATGCACCCTGCCTATCATGAATGGGTGAAAGTGCTTTTTCCACTCGTGAAGCCATGACTCATCATTTACTGTTTCTGTAAATAGTGCTGGGCGTGATGCCAAGGGCAGCTCTTGAATGTTGTTTAGCTTGTCCCTAACTTGGCTCAACAATTGTGTGCTTTCATCATCTGTACCTACGTAGAAGACAACATATGCCTCTGTGTTTTGTTGGCCAGCCGGAAATGACGCTAATATACTTTCGTCTACATAGTCCCACTGCGAAGGGGTACTGGCAAAGAACGCTTCCATCTCGGATGGGTCGTTAATTTCTACGCCATAGATGCCCATGTCTATTAATAGCGCTACTATGACCTCTACCTCTTGCGTGTTTGTTTTGATGGTGGCCTTTAACCATTCCATATAATCATTACCTTTCCTTAATACGGTTAAATATATTGAGTTTGGACTCGCATAAATTATAACGGTCCACGTGCCTTAACTTATTTTATAATATGACGACTGCAATAATTGATATTGAGGTTGCGCTAAACATCTTGCCATTTCGCAATATTTGATATTGAGAATTGCGCGGTCAACTTGTGTTTTTTCAATTATTAATATTGAGTTTTTGTTGCTCGTACATATCCAGACATTATTATACACAGTAACTAAGGGCACATACAAATTTCTCATATGATTAACTATTTATTTTGGACAAATAAAAACCGGATGCGCTCATATGAATGAGGACGCACCCGGCTTTACTCTAGTGATTAATTAGTTAGCCTATGACTCAGCATTAAGTAGTGATATATACCATGTCTGCCACCCAAGTGTGAGCCAAAGCCAATGTAATTGTTGTTTGGTGACAGTATAAATGACCTATGGCTCGGGTTGGTGAGCCAAAAGTTTATCAGCCCATTATATGTCCACATGTTGGCTCTGCCACTTCCACCAGTCCAATGCATCCATCCATCATCAGCGTCATTCCGCCTTGCTATTAGCAGAGCACCAAATGCTCCAGCAGTCTCTCTTGAGCCACCATAAGGCCCAAGTGTGCTGCCCATGTTTAAGCTCATGTTGGCTAATGTTTGACTGTAAAAACGTGCAGCATACATTAACTGTGGTGCTATAGTTAGGGGGTGAAGCCCATACTGTTCGCGTATTGCATTTATCTGATTTATAAGTGCCATCTCGAAAGCACTTGCACCGCCATTGCTATGATACTCTGCTATCCATACATCACGCGCATCTGGTGTCAGCCTTGCGTTGGGCAATAGAATTTCTGATTTAGTGTATAAAAATTGCACATGGTTAGGATTTTCCCAATATGGCATAGGGGTAGGGGTTGGAGAGTTGTTACCTGGCGGTGGAGTAGGAGGTGGTGTTTGCGTGGGGCCAGGTGTCGGAGGTCTTGGTGTTGGGGAAGGGGTTACTACTGGGTCTTGGTTGCCCTGGTTACCTCCTTGGTTGCCTCCTTGGTTGCCGCCAGAGCCAGGATGCTGTGTTGGTGCTACAGTTGGGATGGGTGTTGCTGTAGCTGTGCCTTGCCCACCTTGCTGGTTGCCTATCCCACCACCATAGTCAACACCGGATTGTGGCGGAGGCACTGCTGTAGGTGCTGGTGAAGCGGTTGGTACTGGGGTTGCTGTTGGCGTGGGTGTAGGAGAAGGTGTCGCTGAGGGGGATGCAGTTGGGGTTGGAGTAACCATTACGCTTGAAATCATGGCGACTCTGTTTCTGTAGTCCCATACGGCTGTCCCACCCAGTGCTTCAGACACAGCTCTTAGTGGCAACATAAGCCTGTTGCCGACCATACGCTGTGGTACATCTGGGGTAACAATCCTATTGTCTATTATAAAAGAATCTATATCTGCTGGTATTATTATTACTGTATCTTGCCTTGTAAGCCTTGCAACACGTGTTGCAGGGTACCATGTAACAGTAAAACCCATATGCTCAAACACACCACGTACAGGTACAAGTACACGGTTTTCTACCACTATAGGCTGCTGGTCACCAAAGTGTATACGGTGCCCGTTTACTGTTACGGCCACAGCACTACTACTGGACCTGTACGGCCTGTTGGGCCTTCTTGCGTATGCGGCAATTGGGACTGCTACAATAATAATAAATAACATACATGCTATAGCAAGTATGTGTCTTTTATTGTTCATATGTGCCTCCTTGATACTTTATATGTACTCGGATACTGACTATACCACGAAATGACGCAAATGCATAGGGCTATATGTTAAAAACAAACTACAATTTATGGCTTATAACTTACAAAAAAGGCCAGAATACTCCGTGACTTAACATTTAGAACCCATCCTCAAAAAAAACGAACAATCCCATGAAATAGGCTAAAATAAGCAAAAAGCTAATGGGGATGCGAAAAATGAGATACAGCACCGATTTAACAGACAAGCAATGGGGAATAATCCGCGACTTGTTCCGCAAAGAAA
>Ga0123355_10000905_pt1 | contig 41036 bp, 32 predicted proteins | sample TergutEmb28metaG_3_FD_89872 | JGI IMG/M metagenome (GOLD analysis project Ga0123355, IMG submission 89872) | Embiratermes neotenicus P1 segment gut microbial communities from Petit-Saut dam, French Guiana - Emb289 P1 | ecosystem: Host-associated > Arthropoda: Insects > Digestive system > Gut ...
GATTTTTTTTGTGGTATGAAAATATTTTTGATGGGTTTTGTATTTTTTTTTTTTTTAAGTGTTGGGTGGTAATTTTTTTTTTTTAGTTTTTTTTTTTTTTTTTTTTTGTTTGTTAGAGACGCACGTTAGTGCATGCAATTATTCGGAATTTTCCATTGGATGTTTCCTTTTGATGAATTACCCCACAAAATTGTTCTAGTTGACGTGGTAGAATGTCAGAAAGTTAAATCACATTTTTGGTTTTCTGTTTCCATGTGTGATGTGATTGTCCACATTGCAAAACATGTTATACTTATTTCAGGGTTAATATATTCATTGTATATTTTACACCTGAAGTTACTGTCATTTTTTATGCCATGAAACTAGTTGTTCCCATTTCGGTTTTTTATATTTTTACATCAACATGCATTTTGTAGTTAGTGCCATATTTTATCGCATTGTGTCCACATATCTGAATGTAAGGCAGCTGGCATTAAACTATTTATTCAAGCTGAATGAGACATCATTGAGGCAATGCTGCAAATTGTGATCTCTGAATGTCATATAATAATCATACTGGCTCATATAGAGAGACAACAATTGCATACAGGATTTTTGTTCGGGTACAAGAATGCGAAAGATCACCTGCAAGACATAGGCACGGATGAAAGGATAACATCAAGATTGGATTAACCATTTGACGCCTAACGACCACTGTAGTGGTCATACCGCACCGCTAAACGTTACATTTTATATATTTATTCAACAAATATAGGTACTGAATATTTTAAACACAGGTATACTCTCCGTTTTTTTTTTCTCTTCAAAATGCAGTTTGTTTCATAATTCTAACATATTTGGTTCCTGTTTTATTCACATTTTATATACAGGTGTGCTAAAATTTAAAAAATAATTCTGGCGCCAAAAGGTTAATTAAATGGGTTGGGAGGATGTGGACTGGATTAATATGGCTCAGAGTAGGACAGGTGGCAGGCTCAGGTGAACATGGTAATGAACTTCAGGTTCCATAAAGTGCAGATAATTTCTAGACTAGCTGTCTTAAGTACATTACTGCATGGAGTTACATAATTAATGGGAAACAGTAGCGTATAGGTATGGATTGGGAGTTGGATGGGGGGATGTCATTGAGAGGCATAAGAAAAATTGGAGGACTGGGGGACACTCGTGTTCTATAATACCGTGGTAATTAGAACCTTATGATTTTATTTCTAGTTCTTGCTTTCTTTCATGATGGCATAATATGACCCCTTAGCACGTAGTGCTGAGTGCTGCTTCCCATAATGTAAACTGCACACGAACTGTTGAGCTGTGTTCAAGTATTGCACACTGGGACTCATGAAGCAAATTTAATGCTGCTGCTTTATTGTTCAGGATAAAGAAAATGGCTCCAAGATGATGTGTAACTGAGTTCTCAGAAGTCAATTCTGTATTTTAGGTGCATTCACAAAACTGTAAAAAATGACTATTAGCTTGATCGTGTCTGTCTGTCCGTGTGCTCGTCTCTGGGGAACAACTTGGCTCCCACTAGATGGATTTTTGTGAAATGTGATATTTGAGTGTTTTTTTAAAAATCTATGGTGGAATTTCAAGTTTTATTAAAATCTTATAAGAATAACGGGTACTGTGCATGAAGAGCAATATATGTTTTTGATCATGTCTCACCCACTTCTTAAAATGAGAAATGTTTCAGACAAAATTTGCAGAGAAAATCAAAACACACATTTTATGTTCAAGACCTTTTTTAGAAAATTGTGCCATTGGTGAGATTATGTGGGAAAATATTGTAGAGCCAAATAGGCCACAGATGACAATATGGCATATGCTCATTGCATGCTGGATAAATGAGGCTAAAACACTTCCAGAATATGTAATACTTTCTGCTGTTCTCCTGCAACAATTGTTGCACAAACATGTCTCATTGTTACATTATATGTACATTGCCTGTCTGGTTTTCGCAGGTGTGGTGGTGGTTGTTGTGGTTTTAGTAGTAGTAGTAGTAGTAGTAGTAGTTTTGTTGTTGTTGTTGTTGTTGTAAATTCATATAAGTGCATTATTTAACAAGGGATTATGGATGAGTATGGAACTTTGGCAGAATGATGAAGACAGGATGGGGGAAACGGAAGTGCTCAGAGTTAAACCTGTCTCAGTGCCACTTGGTCCATCACAAATCCTACATGGGCTGGCTTTGGATTGAACTCAGGCCTCTGCTATAAGAGGCTAGCAGTGAACCACCTGAGGCATGGGACGACAGTGAAATTCATGTAAAAGTGACTTTCACCCCATTTTTTAAATCTTGAAGTCAATAGTGTAGTTTTATTTAGAAAACCGTGGTCCTTGTACATGTTGTAATTTGAGATAGTATGATTGTGTCATATTGTCGTCCGATATCTAGAAGTAGTTTGGGTAAATATCTTAACCAGTCTGAGATAGTTTTCTCTGTAAGCAAGAGTCTCTGCCAAATTATATCACTCTTTTCTATCTCCCTTCAATCAAAGTGCCAACTTTTCACTACAGTGATTTGAAACAGAGGACAGTGTTCAGTTGATGCATTGAGTATATTACCAGAGATGTTTATTGATACAAGACATTCAGCTGTTTTTTAACGCTTTGAGCAGCGTCACCATGTTTCCTATGGCAGCAGACTGCTTTGCCCACAGCAGTATGACCAGAGATTTACAGTCTGAAAGGTTGCGCTTAAGCAGTACTTCCATCACGTGGTGTCCACACCTGGTTCTAGTTTTTGACAAAAAAAAGCTGCAGATATAAAATACAGATAAAATTGATGGTTCTTGGATTTAGCTACATGTCATATCTATGATAATCTTTCAGGATGTAGGTGTTCCTGATGATGATGATGATGATGGACAAGGTCATTTTATTGCAACTTCAGGAGCCCCAAAGCTACGGCTCTCACAGGTTTGAATTTTGTGCTTATACAGCACTTGATCAGTGTGTAAGAGCAAATTGAGGTGACTCTTAGCTAGATCTTCAGGTAGGTTAGATTATGGAGGTGACTGTTAAATGGCCCTTCTGCGGTGACAGTCAGCAACCTGCTGTGCGTGTAGTATCTCGCTGTGGAGTGTCATACTTTGGTTAGTAGGGTATTATGATTGTCACTTTGATTTTTTCATGCCCTTAGAGTACAGGATGGAAGTTAACAAACAAGCAAAATATGGTGTAAAACTTTTCGTGAAATTTGGTGTTCCCAGACCTGTGACTGAAGAGCACACACACAGTGTTCTGGGATGTGATGCTGTGTAGTCTGGTTGAAATTTACTGATATTAATAAGAATCTGCTACCTCCATCTTCAGGGTGGGAAATGCTGGAGGTAGGAGGTTCTTCCAGAATTGTTGTAACATTTAGCATTACACAGTGTCACATCCCAGATGGTATTTACTCTTACTGTACTCCTTGCTTGTGTGTAGGGTGTTCAGAAAGTAAGGCTTCCATGTTTTTGTCTTTATCCCAGAGAAAATATTAAAATGAAACAAAGCACAAAATGCAGTTCGGAATGTATGCTTTACTGCCATACCTCATTTTTCCATTGGATTCAACATTACAAGCTCTGAACAAGTTTTTTGAACCTGTAACTGTAGAAATATTCAGGCTGTCCTCTTTACCATTTTGCCATAGCAGCTTGAAATTAATTCCTTTGAGATGTTTCTTGAGAGTTGCAAACAGTGAGAAGTTGGGGCTGTAGGAAGGATGTGAGACAACTTAAAATATTATGTTCTGTATCACCACTGAAGTGGCAGCATAAGTGTGTGGTCTGACATAACTCAGACCTGCAATAGATGCTTTGACACTAGCAAAACCAATGTTTAACTTTTCTGCTATGTCTCTCTGATGAATTCATTACTCTTCTGGAAAAGGGTTGTTGATTTTTTGTCAGTTCAGATTCTGAGTTAAGGTGACAGGCCTTCCATACCACAGTTGGTGTCCAGATTTCTGGCACTGTACCTTCATTCTCTCACCCAACAGCATGTGGTACTTATGTTCACTTTATCTTCACCATAAAAAAAAAACCATTAATTTCTGGTTAATTCCAATGGGAGTGTCATTTTTGTGTGTCAAAAACTGCTGACTTTGTGATGTTCTTTAACATTACTGAATGCAAGGCATCAATTTGAACCAAATACAACACAAACCACTACCTTTACCAAGCCATACCAGATGAGAAACTGAAGCCCAAGGAACAGCAAACAAATTGGGACAAGTTCTGCTTCAGGGTGTTCACATTAATTGCTTGAGAGACCTCCACAGCAGCATTTCTTTCTGGACACCCCTCATATTTTGCTGCCCAGCAGACATCAGTGATAAATCTGTTTATCACCTGTGAGAGCTGTGAAGGTTCTTGTGTTTTAAAATCTCCAGATACAATATTTAGCTTCTTTGTAAATAATATTTAGCATAATCAAATAACTGCTCAGAGGCTTGTTACGTGTGGCTGGCTGTGTTCTGAGACAGGTTTGGGCATACTTCTCAAAGATTGGACAAATAAAAGGTCACATACTTTTTATTAATGTCAGAACATACACTAGTTGTATTGATCATGGCATGTAACCTTCTGCCTCTGGGGTGCACTGGCTATATAAATCTTGGTTCTTAACTCTTCAGTGATTCTGATGTTTGAATTCCAACTACTGTGTAGGAGAGGAGAGTTATAAATTTTAAGTACCCTAAAGTGCGTTCAGTGACTGTATGGTGCACAGAGGCTGATGGCATATGAGGAACTGAAGCTTTGTATAGTGCACAGAGACTGGTGCTGAAGGGTTAGAGGGTTCACTTTGTTGATGCACATCCAGAAGGTGATGATGTGTTGTGTTGTAATGCATGTTACATTATGCTTATTTAGAAACTTTCCTTTTTTGTGAATTCATGTTTAAAATGTTACCCAGTTGTTTCTGTTTGTCTGTTAATATTGCGTGATCTTTAAGTATAGCAAAGATGACATGTAGACTCTGTGGCTCCAGCAGTCATACTTGTTATTTTAACATATCCAACCAAATTGTGCATCGATTGTGTTTAATTTTTAGTGCATGGATAGTTGGTTTGATAGGTTAAACTTGACGTCATGCATGGTGCATGCAATATTAAGATTGTAATTGTTTACCCATTCCAGTTTCTTTAATTCTGTAAGTGGTGATGAATAGCACTCTGTCCTGTGTATCGTGTCAGTAACTCTCTTGTCCGTGTAAAACTGTTTTCAGGAAGTACAAGAAACCGCTGCGCCTGTGGCTGAATTGATTCACAGATAAGGGTTACAGGACAAGTCATCATAAGTGGAAGCCTGATTTCCCATAAGTGTAGTGTTGTAAAGTAGGGTCTCCTTCCTTGAACCCCATTTCATACCATAAAAATTGTGACTGATGTTTGAAAGTACATGGAAAGAAAATAAAACACAAGTATTAAGTGTGTGTATAAACATTTAATGAGCTAAGACAATCATTTAATGCAAAAGCAAAGCATGTAAAATATATTTGAAAATTTAAACACATCTCACAGAAGTTTCCATTCACAAAATTTCTTCATCTTCAGCTAGTCAGTGGTTGTATTTTATTGCAGAAATCCTGCTGGGGAGAGCACTGAGTAACGGAATCACTAAAACTTAATGTTGTTACAACAGTAGGGATGAGACTGGGCTGGCGGCAACTGTGTTGAGACTGTTAGTATGATTGCTGTAGGGGAGTCATCTTTGCATGTGCTGGTCATGAATGTGTGTTTTATCATTACTGTGGGGTCTTTTTTACTATTGAAAATGTACCAGAAGTGGGTGATGGTTAGTTGAGTGTCCTATAGCAGTGTTGTCTTGTACTGCCAGGCTGTGTGGATGTAGCAAAGTTTACTAAACAGTGCTGACAGTGTTCATTCACTGCTATGTGTAGTGTATGTCCACAAAAAAACAATATTATATATATATATATATATATATATTATCAGACTTCAGGTGTTGCTTACCAGTAATGGGATGACACTAGTATGCACTAACCCCTTGTATCACTCTAAATGGAACCTGGCTAATACACTCAGATTCACTTTTTTTCAAGAATATTTGAATAAGTTTGCAGGTGTTGTTAGTCTGTTGCTTTTACTGTGATTGAAGCTTGGTAGTAAGACTGTTAGTAAGTTGCAGCTACTTGAATTGCTGCTGATTCATTGCATTGGATTTCAGGATGATCCCAACCTTGACAGTGTTCAGATAGATAGGCCGTCTCCAGCCCCACTAGGCAAGCCTTTAGTTGAGGTATGAGAAACATTTTGTTTGTTTGTTTGTTTGTTTGTTTTCTATTCACATCCTAGTAGAATGGAGCTATTATAAATATGTCTTGAGCAGTATTGTTCTCTTGTCTTGCAGTTAAACTACATATTTGCTTAGATCCAACCATCAAGTTTCCCATAATTAACATATTTTAAGTTATGATTGGTCAGTAGTTTGTTTTAAATTAATTTCATTAATGCTTAATGATGAGGTAAGTCAAAAGTGAAGCCTTAGTTCGCCCTTCTTACTGTTCTTGTATTCAAGTTTAGGTGAACACAGACCTTATGTCATATCGACTCATGATACTCTGTATGGGGACCAGATGACTCTGACACTCCAGTGGTCATGCAGCTGTTGGTTGGTGCCATTTGTATGTCTGCACTGACTGGGAACTGCGTTCTAATCAAACACAAGTTTGCTGAAGCTTTGCTGACTCACGTACATCAGATCTACCGTGTTTCTTTTGTTGCTTCCCTGAGCACCACAGCTGTCGCACAATGAGCAGTCAGATGCAGGGTTTCTATGCATCTGTTGTGTGAGCTGCTGTGGCTCACACAAGACTGTCCAGTCTTGCTTCAACAGTGTGTGCATGCCTTTACACCTGCTTCAACTTGTCAAAAATACCATGCACTTTTATTTGCTTTTTACTACAACTGTGATGTTGATTTTAAGTTCAAAAATTTGTTGTTCCTCTAAATAAAACAGTTACACTGTAGCAAGACTGTGGTAGAGCCATGAAGTATAACCCAGTGATACAACCACACAATCACAATACAGAGTTCTGACAGGGAAGTTCAAAAAGTTTCAGTTCAGAAACACTGGCCAGTGCTGCTGCATAGTGAAATAGAACAGTCCTGAAACTTTGTTGTCGGTCCTGATATAAGTTGTAATTGTTAGTGCCAGTGTTTCTTCTGTGACCTGAACACTGATTTCCTCTTTTTCGTTCCTTTATTTTATTTTATTTTTATTTATTTTTTTTAGCAGGTGGAGAAGGAAAGTGGTGACCAGTTCATAGAAGTGACAGTAACAGAGCCACAGAAACTAGGAGAAGGAATCGGATCATATGTAGCTTATAAAGTAATTACCAGAACCAATATGCCAATCTTCAGGAAACGAAGTTTTAGTGTCATGAGACGTTTTAGCGACTTCTTAGGACTTCATGATAAGTTAGTGGAGAAGTATTTGCGTATGGGGCGTATTATTCCACCTGCTCCTGAAAAAAGTGTGATAGGTAAGTGATATGACAATACCAGAGCAAAATTGACTTTCCCCAATTTCTTTTCTTTTGACACAATTATGAAAGTAGTATCTCTCTTTGTTAACATATCAGCACATTCTCACAGCAAGATACATAGCTGTTGAATATTGTGTTTTTAACTCACTAGTAGTTCAAATTCCATGGGTATTACACCCTGCCTGTGGTATCTGTCAACCTGCTGGATCCCCTGTACAAGCAGAAAGTTATTAATCCTTGGATTTGCCAATCTTTCACGGGTGTTTTTACATGCAAGGGACAGTGCTCTCCTAAGCCAAGCATGTTCCACACGAGCTGTCCCTTTACATACCATGAAGATGTGTAGGGGGATTAGAGGTATAGCTCCACTCATTCTCAGCCTCGGCACTAGTTGTAGATGAGTGGTAGGCTTCATGCCTTGGGGACGGCACTTCTTATATCCATCAAATAGGAGGCTAGATGAACTGCAGGCCTTGTTTATTCATTCTGTAGTCTGCTTTACAAGAGGTCTGTAGCCTCTTGTAAAGCAAGTTCTCTGTGGAGTGCATTCTAGTGCTTCCTCTTTCAATTCACAGTACCCTCTCATTTCCGGAAAAACATCCAGTAGCTTGTCTTCCCATCATTTCCATCCTTTTGTTTTTCCTTCAATAATTTGTTTTAAAAGACAGTTCCTGTGCAAGATGTGACAAGTCCAGTTAGTCTTCCTTCCTTTTACTCTGTGTAGGATATTTCTGTCCTCCTTGACTGTATATAATTCTTCCACAGTCTGGATGTTTTGGAGAGGAGGAAAGTCTCTTATCTCTGGGTCTTGTAAGCAGAAGTATATTTGACATGATGTCTAAAGAACAGGCATTTTGTGGAAATGAAGAAAAAAGTTCTGCATTGTGCATTTGGTTTCTGACTGACTGGTGATGGCTGGTGTCTTGATTGTATTGTTAGTGTGTGAATTATATGTGAACATTTTGAAACACCTTGACCTTTAAATAAGCCCACACAAAATAGTCACAAGAATATGGGTCTTGCACAGTTGATGACTCTTGATTTGTTTGCCAGAAAGGATGGGGTGCTCATTTGACTGGACTCACTGTTTGAAAATATCATGCAAAAATATCATGCAAGACTAAATTAAAGCACTGCTGTTGTAAGGTTTCACACCATCTTGGTGAAATTAGACTGTATCTGTTGCAGTGCAGCTTGTCTGTAGTGATGAGGTTTACTTATCCCTTAACAGACAGAAGTTAACATCACAAGTGAAAGTGACTGTAGCACTTGTGAACAAGTTGCAAATATTTTCACATTAGTAACTGAGAGCAGTGGGTAACAGTAGGCTTCAGATTCTCAAAGCTCTTATGTGTGGCATTCTTTTTGTTAGTGGAATTGTTGAGAAATAAAGTGAGATGTGTCTTAGAACAATATGACATGGAACAGTGAAATTTTCTTTGGGCAGCACTGCATATGCACTTGCACATTCATAATGCTGTGATCTGCTGTTGTCGTGTATTGCTTTACTCAATTCATTTTTGCAAGGAAGCTGTGATAATCACCATAGATTTTTCTTGCACTGCCATTATCTGTTGTAATAAGCAGCGAGTGACATAGATTCCTCCCCATGAACATGGACGTGGACATTGTGACATGAATGCATAAACCTTAGAATAGGAAGGGAAAAAAAAAAATTAGAATAAACATTTATGTCTAAGGTCTTAAAATCATCCATAGGTCACAGGCTTGTGTCCAGTTTCAGAAACATATTCTCCTTTGTTTTCAGTCCGAAAAGTTTTTTATTTAAAATCCAAAGGATAGAAAGAAAGAAATTAAAAAAGAAAGAAAGAAAGAAATCATGAATTTGCACCTTGTAAGGGGTTTGATCAATATTTACAGGTATGACAAAGATAAAGATGTCAAACCAGGCTGAACAGGGTTCATCTGCCGAATTTGTGGAGAAGCGGAGAGCATCGTTGGAGCGGTATTTAAATCGAACAGCAGCACATCCCATCCTTGGTGTCGATCCTGATTTTAGGGAGTTCCTAGAGGCAGGCAAGTTGTGTATTAGATGTGCATACAGAGAAATTTGTAAGCTTGTCATACTCTGCAGGAGATTCAGTGGTGGTGGGTGTAAGAGCACTGTGTGGAACTGTGTAATAAAACACATTTCTGAAATTATCATTCTTGTGCGCAAGATCAAATCATGTAAGTGTTTTTCAGTTAACTGAATGTGTTTGACAATGAAATATGCAGAATTCTTGTTCATCGACATCATGGGAATAGAATAACTTTGTGCTAGTGCTTAGAGAAACAAGGAACTGAGAATACGGTCCAGTCGTTGGCTTCATGATGATGGTGATGAAGAGCTCTTGGGCTTTTGAATAATAATGATTCTTTCGGATTTTAACTTGCTATACTTTCCTTTAACTTCCACACTGTTTATTGTTTTGAGATCAGATCTTTTGAAATTGTAAAATTTTGTCTAGATACGGAACTTCCTAAAGCAACCAGTACATCTGCTCTGAGTGGTGCTGGAATGATGCGTCTCTTCAATAAAGTTGGTGAAACTGTAAACAAAATTACATACAAGATGGATGAAAGTGATCCAGTGAGTATAGCTGTGTATAACTGTACTTTTATTGTGATCTGAATCTGAGTACAGTAACCACTTGTTTATGTAGCAGTTTATGTTTATATACCTTTTCATGAATAGATGGAAGAGTCAGGCAACCAAAGTGGTATTAATCCACATGTTAGAGAAGGTGATTTAGCAGTGCAGACTCTTAAATGTGTTTTTATCACAATACATAATGCTTTGTAGTTACAAATCTCAAAGAAGACCCTGTGCATAAGATTAATCCTGTGGTTAAGCACATGATAGGGAGTAAGGGAAAAAAGATAACGGCCACATATTCCTAACCTTGGTACTACTTGAAGAAGAGTAGTGAGCTTTGTGGTCCAGCCAGTTTATCCCCAGACAAGGAGCACCTGGCACCCATCAGATAAGGGGGTGTATATTTTCTTGTGATGGTCACTGGAACAGCCATAACACTGCTGCCAATCACATCCCAGTTTCTAGGCAGATGTTTTATTGTCTGAGCAATTTCAAAGATGAAATGCTGTGTTTGTGCACAGTGTAGAAGCAGGTGATTCATTTATGAACTTGTGTGATGAAGATTAGTTCTGTTGAATGATTTTTAACCACTCTGCCAAAGTTCAGTCCTTGAATCCCATTAGAATGATCAGTGTGTTCTTACATAGTGTCAGACATCTTGCCCTGTCTGTAAGTACAAAGGTAGCATTTTCACCTCAGTTGCAGCTCTTCAGCCCGGGCAAATAAAAATACAAATATTAAAATTACCAAATCACTTTCATATTGCATGAAGTAACCCCCTTGTGTACAGTTTGATATGATGGCAGGGAACATTTTCCAAGTTGCTTGATTGTATTGTATCTCTGGTTTGTTGTGAGACCAGTAGCTTTTAATTTGGAGTTTGCAGCCTACTGATTTCCTCACAGAAAACTGACTATACATAGTGTCTTGACCAGTGCACAGTATTTTTGTAGAGTGATATCTGCAGATGTGCAGTGCAAGGAACAACATGAAATGTAGCACTGAACAGAAAGTATGTTATGTGTGTACAATAATAATCTGTAAGTATGAGTGACAAAGTTTCAACATTTCGCAGCAAATTTTATGCAACAATAATAGTGCCTTCAAAAGAAGCTAGTCACAGAGCAGCTGTATCCTTCAGTGCAATGGGATTACTGTTAGATGAAAATTAAATCTGAAAAAGTATAGTAACTGAAGAAAAGCTTGATGGAGGCAAGCTCAGAAAAGGCGTTACGTCTCTTGGCTTTTCAGTGTGGAATGTCTTGAAGTACAGTTCACATTGCAACAAAATGGTTAAAGGTCCTATCCCACAAAGTGACACTTGTACAGTCTTCTGTCTTCAGTTTGGGAAGCAAGGGTTGGATAACCCAAACAGTTCCGGGAGTCTTTATTCAGTTTTCTTGTTGATTTACTTACATTTTATTGAGGCTTGCATTGATGAGATATGTAACAATCACGACAGTAGGTACTGATCGAAAGATAATCCTCATGATGTTTGTGAAGTTCCATTACACAGTTTGAAAACCAGAATATGATGTGCCCTGAGTGCTCAGAGAATAATATTTATTTGTTTATTTTCACAAAACAGTATCTTCTAAGTGTGACCTAAGATTAATGCCAGCACCCTGTTATGATCACTTGATGGAAGATATCATCATCATCATCATCATCATCATCATCATCATACACCCATTTCAGAGAAGACAAAGAATTTTCATTGGTTTTTACCCCAGGGAAATACTAGTATAGTATCATCAAATAGACAGCTGTGTTATTCAGCTTATGCAGTCTGTGTTGCATTGTACTGATACTGTGGACAGGCAGTCTCAGTAAATACCATACACCAGTTCTCCTAACAATTACAAACCTTTTTTTTATTTGCTAACCTTAACCTTGTTTCTAGAATAGGAGTTGTTCAGAGTTAGAGGTGTGAAGTGACAGCACTAATGACCCTGTGTTTATCTCATTGTTCATTTTCAGTTCTTTTTGCAAGTGTCCATACTTTGGAGTAACAGAAAGTTGCTTCCATATTATACTTAATTTGATCTTTTTGGAGAAACTGTCTTTAAAACAGTATATACATGTTTTGTAGCTCCAGTAATTAGTTTGTCATAAAATTTGGCGGATGTGGATGTTATTGCACAGCAGTCTCACTATGTAGCCATTCATGTGAGTGTTATAAACCACAGTTATACACAATGCACAGCATCTTAGTCAAAATAATGCATCTTTTCTTCTGCAGTTATTGTCCAAAACCTGTACATAAGGTGTCACAATACTGTACCTGTACAGCTGTGACATATTCATGTTCACTAGTTAAAGATGGCTGACTTGGTCCATGTAGCTATGGCTTCTTGACCAGCAGTTTTCAACACAAACTGTGCAGTGAACTATTTCACAGTTATTGAACCTTCTGTTCATAAGATTTGAATGTAGGCAGTGGTTATTGTCTTTCTTTATGTAGCATCCTATAATAATATAGCATTAATGAGTCATCTAACAATAAGTATAGTAGTATCTTAATATATAGGGTCATCATTATATCTGACAGCTGTTACATTGTCTCTTCCTATTAGTTTATTTGTAACTGTAGCGCAGCCTACTCAGCTAAGTGCCCACTTGCCTGGTGGAGTTGCGGCAGGAAGTGACATGATAGTTGTCTGATAAAAGAAGGACCCTGTATATGAGGCAGTTCATCTGACTGTTATCTGATGTATTATTACATTGAATACCTCTTTCCTTGTGCCTTTCACATGAGGAGCAACAGGTAAGTGGTGATTATGTGTTGCAAAACTAATCAGTTGTGAATTATTATAAGCATTAAAACATGCTGAATTATTGTCTGCGTTGTTTTCAGTGGTTTGAGGAGAAAACACAACAGATAGAGAACTTAGACACGCAGTTGCGAAAGCTACATGCAAGTGTGGAAACTTTGGTGGCGCATCGCAGGGATCTGGCACTTTTTACTTCAGCATTTGCCAAGAGTGCCGCCATGTTAAGCAACTGTGAAGAACATACTTCTCTCTCAAGAGCTCTTTCTCAGTTAGCAGAAGTAGAAGAAAAGGTGCTGTTGTTGAGCCTCATAGTAGATTTGATGTTTTTGTGATGTTTCAGTGCTAGTGGGGATCCTGTGTGTAGGCAATGATGCAAGGTAGAAATGTCTGATGTTGTGGAGGGTTTGTATGTTCTTTATGAGTAGGGCACAGTGACTACACATTTATCCGTGATGATACTCTACATGTTCAAAATCCTGCCTCACTGTCTGTTGCCTGTTGCTTGAAAAATTAAATCTAGCGCCATTTTACTGAGCAGTGTGCAACAGGAAACCTTAAGTGAACTGTGTAACCATACTGTAGGTCAGGTCAGTAAAACCACACCTTGCTAAAATAGCCTGACCTACAGCATTGCTACACAGTTCACTTATGGTTCCCTGCAGTGCACTGCTCACTAAAACCACATCTTGCTAGACTAGCCTGACCTACAGTATGATTATGCAGTTGATTCTTTGTTTCTACAGTGCACTGCTGAGTAAAACCATGTCCTGTTGGACTGAGTGAACTGCCTACTGTTGCTTTGATTGCTCTGCAGTTATGAGTAAATGTTTTTAAATACATATATATATACACACACACACACACATACGTACGTACGTACACACATACATACATACATACATACATACATACATACATATACATATATATGTACAAACAAAGCAAATCTTGCAAGTTTTTAGGTTTTCACAATAGTATTTCCAGGATTCTGGTCATCTGGGATGTGATATTGTATCAATGGGTAAGCAGTTCGTAGCATTAAGTAGATGTGTGTTGTCTTCATCTTCAAATGGTGAAGATGATGGCAGCCCACTCCTTCAGAACATTAGGAACTGCTTACCAAGTGATGCAGTAGCAAATTGCAGATGACCAGAATCCTCAAAGAATGTTTGGTATAGCTGTACCTATTTTTATTTGTGCATAATGCTGAAAAGTTGGTGTGAGAATGTTAAATGATGGGCTGAATGTAACATTGTTAATATTCATGAACTATAACAGCAGATGTTGCTACTACAACCCATTGTAATATCATTTATCTTTGCAGGTAGAGGCCCTTCATAATGAGCAAGCCAATGCCGATTTCTCTGTTCTCTGTGAACTTCTAAAGGACTACATAGCGCTTATTGGAGCAATTAAGGTGGTACATGCAAAACAGCTGTTTGAACTATGCAGTATCAATGAAAATGAACTTGCATAGTAATATTAATGATTTTTGACATGCAAAGCAAACTGTAATTTTTGGGTTCATGCATATGTTCGTGCCCACATATGCCTGTCTGTATACTGGTGTGTGAACACCCGAGGTTTGATGGCATATATTAAATATCGTCAATCAGAGTGTCACGTGTAGGTCTGTGGGCATCCAAATGGTACTCATTTTTGTTCTGGATATGGTAAAGCATGTGCACCATTACGTGATGTGATAGGTTGCTTCAGTTGTTCAGATTATTTCATGTGACTCCAGACATGTCAGTGCTCACAGCTATTCCAGTTTGCCATGAGTCAGGGTCCACATATTTTAGTTCCATATGTTACTGTTACCAGGCGTTTTCTCGTCCTTCTTAAAGATGGGGCTAGAAATGTTTTCCTTTGCCTGACTGACACATGTCACATTTAATACACTCATTGTTTATTGCATGTTAAAGTTTTGCTGGTGAAATTAAAAATGCTACATTCTGAGTGCTTTCTTGCAGACTGTCTTTCGTGCAGGGTTTATTACTGTATGCTTTATCTGTTAACTTTTCCCACGAGTAAAAATCGATTCCTTGGTTTTGTCTGTGATGCTTCTCATTTTGTGACTGAGCACAGTTGTCAAAAATACATTTTACTGGGGCTGCTACACTCTCATCCTGAAAAAGGCATAGGTTGACACATAATCAGACACATGCTCACAGCAGCTGTGTGTGGCTCTTGAAGAAATGACCATCTCTGTGACATGCAGTATAGGAACAGCCTGTGGGCTGGGATTTGTAATTTGAGCAAGCCAGCATGAAGTGACTGGGTGACATCTGTCAGATAAGATAATAGTCCTGTAGACATCACAGGTTGTGTAGACAGTGTGTGTCACATATTCCCATATGAGAGATCTGTTGATCACCTTCTATCAGACTGTGAATTTGAATATTGCCATCTTGTTGGAAAGCAATTTTAGCTCCATTTTTGTATCTGTTGTTCTCCATTGTTGGAACAACATGATATTTTGAGTCATATGTTTTCACTAATGGTTTCTCCTGGAAAAAAGTTTAGTGAGACAGTAATGCAGTTACTTTTGGGGTGACATGTTCAGACTTTTAAAATCTGTGGTTGCTGTAATCATCAGATTTGGCAGTTGTGATTTCTATAGCTATGTGGAGAAGAAACTTGTACAGGAAAATTACCCATTAAAGAAAAACTTACATCATCAATTTGTGAAAACTATCAGTTTGATTAATTTGGGTGACGAGTAAATTCATAGTTGTGTTTCATTTGAATTTTGTGTGCACATAATCACAAATGGATAGACAACACACTTTTTGGTTCATGGTTGTGGGTACAACCACTAGAAAAATGCATTCAACAATAGGCTTTTTGGGGCTGTGTGCATGTGTGTGGCTGTCTTGTCTTCCTGATGGTTTTCTGCTTGCTTTAAATTGAGAAATTCAGTCATAGATCAGAGATTCAAGTGATTCTGGGTTATATTACTCTTTTGTTGGGTCAGTGATTCCCAACATTCTGAAGGACTGTAGTGCCACCTTCCTTCAAGGGCCAGCAGCTCCCACAAGAAGGTATGTCAGGAACCACTGGCCCACTGAGAATGTTGTATTCCAGCAGGGGTGAATCTGCAGAAACGATACCGTGAGAAGCTATTTTTTTTGCATTTCAAAGGATTTTAGTGCCTTCATGATGTTGAGAACTACTTGCACAACAACACAATGTCACATGCAAGCAAACTTGAATATACAGTAACAGTTCTGTGAGGAGCGTGGCTGTTGCAGTGACTAGTGGTTTTGTCAGTCAGTAGTTAGTTTCACATTGTACATTGAAAACTGGTGTGCATGCATATGTGTGTGTGTGTGTGTGCCTGCGTGCCTGCTTTGTGCTGAGCATGTGTGATGATGCTGACCGCAGTGGACAGTGTCACTGTGTCTATGATAGGGTGTGCATACACAAACAAACTGAACATATCATAACACACCCTATGACTGTGTGACTAAAACTGAACCAGATGTTGAATATTAAAAGTAGGAAGCTCTTTTACAGTTGTTCTTCATGAACTTTTAGATAGGTTTGTGATGTCAGTGTGATCATTTTAGGAGGTGTTCCATGAACGAGTAAAGGTGTACCAAAACTGGCAGCACTCACAACTGATGCTGAACAAGAAAAGAGAACAGAAAGCAAAGATTGAATTGTCAGGAAAACTAGACAAGGGCAACCAAGCCGGTGTGGAAGTTGTTGAAGTAAGTGCTTGTTAGAATTAAAATAAAGGCTTAGCATAGAGAAGTTGTAAAGCTGTTAACACAGAGATGCAAAAATTTTCCAAAAAACTAGGAACCACCGCAAAATTCTAGGTGCCAGAGGGATGACATGAAGCAAGTTCCTTGCTGAGGACAAAATTTAGTTGCCTGGCTGACCTGGAGCCCAAGATTTGTACCCCTGTGTTAACTTGTGTTAAATGTAATGACAGAACAATTGATATCATCTACTGTTACTAATTAATTTTTTATATTTTAGTTGCTTTGTATGTAAAATAGTTTTTTGTTTTTTCACATGTTCCATTTTTGCTGGGTGCACTAGTGCATGCTCTCATTTCCCTCAATACCAGTGTACGAACTGTCTCTGTAGTTAATGGTATTTCGCTCACTCTATCATGAACAAGTACATTGTGTTCTGCCTGCATATTTATTATGATCTTTTATGCAATGATCAGGGATTTGGACAAAAGCCAGTTTCTAGTTGATGTCACCACTCAGTCGTAACATTTCCTAGTCCATACTGTGGCAACTTCAAGACGTCCTAGCAAATACAGTTCCTTTTACAGGGATTAGAAGACTGTTTGAGCTGTTGGGATAGTTAGGTGCATGTACGGTCCAATTAATGTGAACTCAGGTTGTGACTACTGAAGCTGAATGTGAGGTGTTAATCGGACCTGGAGAGAAACATAATAACGATGAGGGTGTGTTTGGGACGTAAAATAAATTGAGAAGGGAGACTCGTGGAGACGTCTGTTCAGGATATTGGTCAACAGCACAGAGGAGAATCTGTCACATTACTATATGAAGAGGCTTGCTTGTCCCACAGCTAAAGAGTTGCTTTGCACAGAGTAGGCTTTCTAAATCACTGATGAAACAGTGTCATCATGTGACTCATCATTTGACCTGTGCTGACTTTTTATGCACCCAAACACTGGCTACCAAATGTTTCTGAGCGGAATAATTGCCCACATCTGCTACTGTCAACGATGCAGAATGCTCAGGTAGCAACGAGACAGTGTGACCTTTGGGTGTGGGCGCATCATGGCTTGGTCACATGTTCATTGCCACAGAGGTTTCAAAGGCATATAAAGTCATGCTATGTCATGAAATGTAGACCTATGGAAAGAAGTAAGTTGTGTGTATGGCGACTTCTTAGACATCCTGTAAAACCTGAGGATAGGAGTGGAATTGGCTTCTGAAATATTGTATGCATTGTGCATACGTCATACAGTGGAGAGCATCCAACTGCAGTGTATAATGAATCAACCATTGTCACAAAACTTGAGGTACACATTAGTCATTTAAAGATACACTTTTTTAATTGAATGCAGTTGAGTGGGACTAGGTTAGTAGTACACAGATTTTTTTATTTGGTTTTTGTTACATATTGTACATCACATGTACCACTTCTTCACATGTCTATCCAACGTGAATGACCCAAATCACTCCGTGTTAATTTGGTTGAAAAGCAGGAGCTAACAAATGTAATAGGTGGATGAACAGCCCTTTCTGTCAGCAGTGGCCTGTGCGTCATGTGCAGAATATATATAAGTAAACTCCTTGTTGCATTCTAAGTACATAGTTATTCCTTTTCAGTGGGAGGCCAAAGTAGAAAGAGGGCAGGAAGAATTTGACAATATTTCAAAGATGATAAAGAAAGAAATGGAACGATTTGAAGTGAACAGAGTTAAGGATTTCAAGACCATTATAATCCAGTACCTGGAGAATCTGATGACTCATCAACAGCAGGTAAGAGATGTGTGAAGTTGTATATCAGTGCCTGTCTGGGTTTCAGAAAACACCACTATCCATATGACAACAGGACTTGCAACAGTAGCAGGGTACTTAACCCTTTGACGCCGGAATTAAATCCCTCCAAGCAGTGCTGCCTGCCAGAATATTTTACTGGGGATTTTAAATTTTAATACTTAATCTTAGAAGAAAAAAGCATATCTCATAGACTTTTCCTTCAAATTTAATGAAATAAAATTTTGCACTGTGCTTGTGAATTGGTTAATCCGGGAAAAAATGTGCACCTATTTTTATAATAAATTTAGGCCTGTGAATCACATGCATTATATAAAATGTGCTGTAAACAGTTCATTACTCACATAATTCTGGCTGCTGCATTCAGTCTGTGGCACCTTGGATCACTGTTTTATCATAACACACAGTTTTCACAAAGAGGGTGATATATTACAAATTTAATTTTGTGTGATATTCCACAAAACAAGACACCACGCACAGGCCTATGTCACATCTGGTGCACTTGTACACTGTGCCGTTTCTTTGGCCGCAAGAACACAGATGGCAGAGCAGTAGGTTGATTCCACTGGCCGATGTTTGTTATGGCTACTTCTGCTGAGGTGTCCTGCTGCTGGTGCTGTTGTTGTTCTTCTTCTCCTCCTCCTTCCCTTTTCCTCCCCTCCATTTTCTTCTCCCCTCTCTCAACCTCCATTCTTCCCCTTTTTTCTTCTCCTCCTCTACTCTTCCTTCTCTCCTACACCTTCTCCTTATTCTTATTCTCCTCCACCTTCTCCCGTTTCTCCTTCACCTTTTCCTCCTCTCCTCCACCTTCTCCCTTTTCTCCTTCACCTTGTCCTCCTTTTTCTTCTCCTCTTCCTTCTCCTGCTTCACCTCCTCTTCCTCCATCTTCTCCTCATTCTTCTCTGCCTCCTCCTCCTTTTTCTTCTCCTCATTCTTCTTCTCCTCCCCTCCCCCCTCCTTCTCCTCAAAACAATCTAACATCGCCAGCTTTTGCATCTGATTCCAAGTTGGTGTCAGCAACCAGAATTTCACTGATGGCTTCCTCCTCAAGTTTTATTTTTTTCTAGTCATTGTTCGAGACCCACAATCATCTGCCTTGTTTAGACTACTGTGTATGACTCGGCACTGTTTCAGAAATGTAATACCAGCAAGTACGAACTTCTACAGTGAGAGCAAAACAGATCTAAACTACGATGTGACTGCTGTATAAAAATTCCAGCTATTCGAGGGTGCCCAAGATGTTACTAGATTGACAGCTGTAGGTTGCATGTTACTACACCACAACCCCTACAGATTACCCCAGCACTACAAGAGGCATGGCATGTCTGTGGGCCATACTGTAGCTGTAAACATTGAGTTTTGTGGATGTCTCAGATTTTTGAGCATTAGTTTTGTCTGAATTATATGGGTACAGTATGCCACTGACAACCTTTTTGGTCAACAACTAGAGTTCGCTTCATAGGCCAGTGTTGATATTTCAGCCCACAGTGAACTCCAGAGCAAGTGATAGTCAAAGCAAGCAGTGTCAGAACTGTATTAGTCAGCTGGGAAGTATGTGCAGTTACTAAGTGTCTACTTATATATCGGTGTTTGTGGAGGGGTTTAGGAGGTGGCTCCAGAATGAAAGCCTGACCTTCAAGGGTCCTGAAGCATAGCAAGCCACAGCAGTTAACCGGACAGGAGTGAACAAAATTCCTCCAAACTTTAACACACTATTTGCAACGTCTTTAGAAGTCGTTTGGCTATTTAGAGGGCTCACTGTGCGACATCTTTAGAAGTTGTTCAGCGTTAAAGGGTTAACAGCTGCAACTTAAATTTGCAGGCCCCTTATCTTATGATCAATCTGAGAGGCCAGGTTTGCTGTAACTAACTAATTAACTACATGGAGCAGAGCCCTTCCAGAGAAGCTAACAGTTTCTCACCAGTCAACAAACATTTCTCACATTTTGTACAATGCAAAAGTTTGTTTTTAATTGTCATAAGAGCTCACTGCTTGTCCCTGTCCTGAACTGCATTAACCTTTAGCATATGGCCTTTGAAAGCTAGGTGACTTGTGCCAGCCAAGGCACTGTTCATTTTCAGTGCCCACTGCAGCACATTTTCCCTTTTGGGCACAAAAGGTGTACATTTCAATGGACAGCATTGTCCTGTTGGTCTGTTAAAGGTTAATCTGGTCCATGCCCCCACATTGTTCTTCTTTTAAGATTCAATTCAGTATTGTGTGCCCATCTATGCCAAGATCTTCCATGTGGTCCCTTTTCTGCAGGTTTCCTCCCTGCAAGCCCCCCTCCCCCTCCATATGTGCCACATGGCCCACCTGTCTCTTCCTCCTTGATCTGATAACCCAAAAAATATATATGGTGAGAAGCACAAATCATGAAACTCTTCAGTATGTAATTTTCTCCAGTCTCCAATTACATCCTCCCTCGTAGGCCTAGTTGTACTTCTCAGTACCCTTAGCCTGTGCAGTTAATTTAATGTAACAGACCAAGTTTCACACCCAGATTAAAACAACATGCAAAAGTACAGTTCTGTATAGTTTAATCTTTGACTTACTGTTCAGTGAAGAAATGGAAATACAGTCTCAACAGTTTATTTGCAGAGACATTCTCTGGATATAGTGTAATGCAGAACTTGATTCTGGGTGATGCTAGTGGGTAGCTGTAAGTTGCATTGGTCCGCAACCTGTGTCGTATGGGCGGTGTCATGGAATGTGGAGTGTGTGGAATTTCATCTACTTGTTCCTGCTGCCATCATCTGCATTGGCATTCAACTGCCATGAAGGATTGTAACTTATAAAACTGCCTGCCTTACCTTCAGCCATTCCACCTGCAATGCAGCATATGTTCTTTACAGGAGATTACTTTAAAAATATGATCCCGTGAACAAATGCAAGACCAATTCACATCAAGAAAGCTAATAAATCTCTTCCAGATGTGGCAAAGTTGAATTACTCTGGAATGGTACTAACAAATCAAAATTTTATGCTGGAAAAAGTGGAAGAGGAGGTTAAATTCACAAATGCTTGCCACCCTTTGGCCTAGAATCTTATACCTTCCTGTTTACTGTCCAAAAACATAAAAGTCAAAATATACAAAATAGTAATTCTGTCTGTTATTTTATGTGGATGTGAAACTTGGTCCCATACTGAGGGAAAAACATGGGCTGAGGGTGGCCTCTGTCCACAGAGTAATACACCTACTCCATGTCCTCCATTATCAAAAGTTTATTCACATTACGTGTAAAGTAAACAGTTTTCTTTGTTTCAGCTAATCAAGTACTGGGAAGCATTCCTTCCAGAAGCAAAAGCAATTGCTTGAATCACCATCATGTAATTCTGAACTGTTCGGTACCGTGACCAATGGCAGCACAAGCATTCGTGCTCATATGGTTTATATTTCGGTTACTTCACCAATGTCACTGTTGTGTGTTGGGAACTGAAGGTTTTGCACTCATAAATGTGCTTTCTTCTGAGTGTGCATTAAATGAGAAATTCATTGCTATTATTTATTTAAGAAATAGCAACTTCAAGGATTTATAACAGTACAGTGTATATAAGATGTACAGAAAAGGTTCCTGCAATTCACACTTCATGTTTTATTAGTTATGCTTCTTTCCGCTAGAAGAAAACCCCTGTTTTATGAGGCCTCTCATTTTTGTAGGACATAGAACATGATTTGAATTATTTAGTTTGCTATCTACATTGACGTATTGTTACATTATTAAAGTGCTCTTTAATGTGAGAAGTAAAACCACATTTTGTGCAGCTTCCTGATATCCACCTGTGTGGTATTTTTACTGTGTATGAGTGAGTTCAGTAACATCCATAGGTATGTCAGAGTGTGTAATAGATCTACTAAATTGGCACTCCATATTTCAGTACACTCAGTTCTTGAGGTTTATAAAAGCTACAGCAACTTTGCTTGCTTGCTTTTTTTTTCTTCATTTTTTCCCCACCCTTTTTCTTTTTTCAGTTACAGTTGGCTGCTAATTTAGTGGTTGATATCACACATATGGACACAGAGACAAAAAACAAACAAAAAACATGTCTTTTGTTGTAGTATATCATTAACTTCAGTTGCATTAGTTCCATTATTAGCATCAGTGTTCTGAATTTGCAGAAATAAAAACTCTGAAGTTTGCCCTTCATCTGGGCTAAAACCACAAGCAATGACATACCTCCTGCAACAGTGATACTATATTTTGACCCTGCGTTGCTGTTAATGTGCTTAAAATTGCAGACTGCTCTTCAAGATGTGACTTCACAGGGAAAAGAAATTGCAGGGTATCACAAAAATGTAAATGTTTACTCTTCTTATCCTGTTGCATTTGAAATGATGATGAGAATTTTTGTTATAAGCACTAATGGTGGTATATTAGGCTGTACTAAAATGTCTGTGTTTGTACGTAATGTTATGAGGAATGTGACCACATTTTTGTTCAGCATATGTGGTGAAATATTCTTGTTTCCATTTGATGCATAGTTAAGTTGTGTCATATTAAGAAGTTACAAACAAGAACACTGAAGAAGCCTCAGATTTTTTTTATTATGTTGTTTTGAATTTGGAGCTCTGTCAACAGACAAAAATTGAATCTCTGTAAACAGATGAGTTTGGAGCTCAACAGGTGAATTTCCTCCTTTATTGATATGTGATTTATATAATACTGATGTTTAGCAGCAGTTGTAATGCAGCTGACTGCTGCCTGTTATGTTTAAAGTTGCATTTACATAGTAATGCCAGTTATGTACATTTTTCCTTGTTGCTGGTATAAATTTGACATTAAATGTTGATGTTATTTGACAAGAACTGCTGTCATTTTTGTCACTTCCAAAGGAACCTTGCAGAAGTTACCTCAGATCCAAGTGTAAGACAGACTTAGTGGGCTCATGAAGGAATTTTCTGTGGCATTACACCTTACAGAGAGGGATATATTCTCCAGTCTAGATAGGTTTCACTTAGACATTGTCTGTGCTCTGTTTGGTGGAAAAATGACATTTGTAGTACAGTTATAGCTCAGTAGTTTATAGGCCTGGGTCTTAACTGTTCAGAGCATGCCTTACTGAACTGAAACACTCTTCTGGAAGCTGCTATATTAAAATGCATGATTACAAGAAAGTTAAATATTTCTGAAGTTTTCAATAGATGGTTTTATGATAGTGCCCATTAGAAGCTCTGACTAGTTACACAAGACATTTTTTGTTTGTCTCTTTACTATCATTTTCATGTGCAAGTGCAGTAACATTACTACATGGAGGGAAGGTAAAGAGACTACATAAATAACAGGGGCTTTTTCTGGAAAGGGTAAAGGGATTATACCTGTGAAACATTTACTCTTATACAGAATGGAGAATGTATAAGTTATGGTAGTCTTGAAAAGTAAATGAAACCAAACACACTTCCTTTCTGTGCCATGACAGGGCCATCTATACCTGCTGATTTTACTGAATGCTAGCACCTTGTCTATAGTCATAATACCTTCAAATTCTACCACCTCGTCTGTTATCAGAAACAGTAAGGGTAAGTTAAAAAGCAACTGTTTTGTTATTTGGACTTCTCACAGTGGTGACTATGAGAAATGCTGTGACACTGTTCTCTGGTAGATATTTCTCAAATTGCATGGTGCCACATTCCAGAAGAGAGTCAGCCACTGTCATGAGACTCTCAAATGTCACAAATAATATTTAAAGCCCTTTTAATTGAATACTGAAAAATTTACTTGGTAATTTCTGCAGCCAGCATGATGTAGTCAGGATAGTGGCTGGGTTGTGCACTGGATGTTTCATGGTTCAATTTCCAATTCTAGACCCAATCCGGGGCCTATTCATCATCCTATTCAGCGAGCAGGATGGTTCTTTCCCCCAGGAGTAAAGTGAAGGGGCATGAATCTGACCAATCACCCCTATCAGTGGAGCTGTACCTCCACTCCTGTATGCTGTCGTGGTGTCCACAAGGACACGTAATGGTCTTAGGTGCAGTTTTATAAGTCATAGTTTTGTCATGTCTGTGTGTTCATCTGCTGTATGTATGAGTGCAGCTGCCACAGGACAGATTTTCATGAAATTTGGAACTAGGGGCTTAATAAAAAAACTACATTGAGAAGTATGTTTATATTGTTTACAGTAATACAAAATGTTTTGTATCTCAACTGCAGCATGAAGGGAACCCATTGTTGTATTGCCATGGCAGCACTGAACAACGACATGTAGGTCAACAGCAAACAGCAGGTATGTATTGTTGTATGTACATGGCAGCAGTGGTTACACAATGAATAGCAGGCATGTATTGTTGTGTGTACATGGTAACAGTGGTTACACAACAAATAGCAGGTATGTATTGTATTACATGGCAGCAGTGGTTACACAACAAACAGCAGGTATGTGTTGTATGTACATGGCAACAGTGGTTACACAAACATGCCACAATGTTAACTCTACATGAAGAATTAATAAGTAATGTTTTGGAAGTATGTTGATCAGTGACATTGAGCAGCATTGAAATGACAATCCATTTACTGTGTTGATGAATTAGTGGTATTTAGAAATGACTCATATTGTGTGTGTGTATATATGCATATGTGTGTGTGTGTGTGTGTGTGTGTGTATATATATATATATATATATATATATATAGAGAGAGAGAGAGGTACAAATTTGAATGCAAATGCCTGTGATCTGAAGCTGTTACTGTTGCAGAGTCCCTTAGGCAAACTACCTCATCATTATGAATATTCTGTTGTTTCTGTGACATATGCGCTTCACATAATTAGATATATTTCAGTACAGGGAATTTTCAGGTGAGGCATCCACATTGGGTTTTCAATAATTAATAAAGTATATAATTTTATAGTCTAACACAACTTCATTATATACAATATATTTAGTTAAAGTAACATAGCAGCAACATGTTTTGGCTTGCATGAAGCCATCTTCAGGCTGTAACTTAAAAGGATTTTAATAAACAGTGGGCAACACCTTCAAATTACGAGATCTCGTTTGCATTTCTTGATTAATACAACAAATCAGAATATAAAATGTAAAATAGCATGGGATAATAGATACATACAATGTTGAAACTTTTGATTGTGATGGAAATCTTATGTAGTGGCAGTCTTGTAGAAGTTGTAGTTGTTGTGATATTATTTAAGATCCACTTCACTCAGATGGTGGGAAGTCTTTGTCATGGTGTATGTGGAGCGCTCCACCTAAACCGTAAAAGAAGCCCCACGACAAAGACTTCCCATCATCTGAATGAAATGGATCTTAAATAATATCGCAATAACTACCACTTCTATGAGACTGTTTGGGTGATCAAATTGAACAGTATGAGATGGATGGAGCATGTAGCATGTATGGGGGAGGGGAGAGGTGCATGCAGGGTTTTGGTGTAGAAACCTCAGGGACAGAGACCACTTGGAAGACCTAGATGTAGATGGGAGGATAATATTAAGAAGGATCTTCAAGAAGTTGGGTGGGGGGCATGGATTGGATTGATCTGGCTCAGGATAGGGCCAGGTGATGGGCACTTGTAAATGCGATAACCTTCGGGTTTCATAAAATGCTGGGAATTTGTTGACCAGTTGAGAACCGGTTAGCCTCTAAAGGACTACTCCATGGAGCAATATTGCTGTATTCACTTGTTAGTTGTCCTGTCTTGCTTACGTGTATGATATACTAGTTAGCATCGAAATGAGCCTGTCAACAAGACGCGCGTTAAATGGAGGTTGAAATAGTAGTGGCTTTTGTATCGACCGATCTGTCACCGCTTTTGCCTAAACGTCTTATGGCAGGCCACATACGTACTGTCGGTATAGTGGTCACCCACGGTATTACCGGGTTGTTAGTAGACCGGGTCGCGTATAGATGGCAGCACAGTTTTATTTGGCCGGGTGCTGTGTTGCCAATGTACATAGTCTGCGACCCCACAGTAAGAGGGTGTGTACGTGTGTGTTGATGTTTGGAATTCTGTACGCTTTTGGTAACTAAATTATTTCCTTTGAGAAAATGGTCGTCCATAATGTCGTGGACGTTACTACAAAAGGAAGATTGCCAAACGCAGACACCACTAGAGGCAGAAGGTTCATGTGAACTGTAAGCAATTATTCTTCTTATAAGTTTCTGTAACAAGGTTTGGTTCTGTTGAACAGAGCAAGGCGTATTTCAGAAAACGTGATACGACAGTCGTGACACTGTAGGCTGTAAGTATTTTGAGGATATCCCAGTGAACGTGCGTCGCACTTTTATTTAAAGGTTACGAAGGAAATTGGTTATAGCTCGCAAAGTCACGTCCTTGACATACTACCACATAACCTTTAAGTTTAAATTGACAGGCAGTGCGCACCAGTTATGGTAGTGGGCGTTTGTTTAACTTTTTTGGGTATGTATTGAATCCTTCATATTTTATAACAGAATTACCTTCTGTTGTATGCGAATTTCACAGAAAAGGTCCAGTCAGCAATGCCCTAAGGACCACATATTTTTTTATTGCATGATTTTGCTGTTTGTTTTCTGTGAATGTGACAGCAGTACATTGGTGGTGGTCTTTTTTGAACATGATAATAAATCAGTGGGCCCAATAAAAGTAGAGAATGCCTTGTTGCAGTGAGTAACCATTAATCTAAGGAGGATGTGGCGACACAGTTGGTCGATCCAATAACAGAACTGGATTAAGCATACCTGTCAACAGTTTTGAAGTTTACCTTAAGGTGGCTAAAACTGCCAGTTATTTAAGTGAAATGGGCCATAAGATGCACTCGCTAATAATCTTACCTGCATATTATACTAACAATAGGTTGAGGTTTGAGGCAAGTAATCTGGAGGGAAAATCCTAAAAAAGAATAGTTGATATCATTTGGAAGCCATCATTCCTTTTTAGTTTACATTGTTCACTTCATATAGCATTGAACAACAGGGTAATTAATCAATAATGATTGGGAATGTGGAAGGAAGTGTAGCCATATTTGCTGTACAGAATGTACATCCTCATGTATGCAGTCAACTATAGAATTAACCAAGAAATGAAGTTGCTGTACAGAAGTTATTTTGGTTTTGTGCATTCAGTCTCTTGATGTGTCTTCACTTCATGAGCATGTGTACTGTTTTATATGTCTAAGGAGTCCTGAAACAGATTAATTTTCAGCAGAATGTTGTAAAATTATGTGAAAGCAGTCTGACTTCACTTTCTGTCCCACAGAATAAAATAATTTCAGTTTTGAGTATAGCCACATGTTTGCAGCTGTTTGTGTTGTAGGGATGGAGACGAAGTACGGAGAACTGGTGTGATTCACTCCTTGCCATTACTTGCTGCAACAGACCAGCCACAATGCTTGCAGCAGGTACGTTATTTCATTGTGCTGTCTTCTTGTGTGTGTGAGCATGCTGGCACACAGATAGGATATTTCTACTTGTGAATATGTCCTGAATAATGGGAGCCTATCCGAGTCCTTGTAGGTTCTGAGGCTGGGAGTAAGGACATGCAGATCATGGAAATGACCACCTTCTGCCTCGTCATATTGAGCGTATGCATGTATGCATAGAGTTTTGTTTTCATGCCCAAATAAAATTGCAGGCTATGGTGCTTATGGCTGTGGGCTGGATGACAGGAATTGCAGTTCAATTCTGGAACAGGAAGGAAATTTTTCTGTACTCCAGTATATATAGAGTGCCTCCAGGGCCCACCCAGTCACCTATCTAGAGAACTACTTCCGCTGGGGTAAAGGGGTCAGTGCATGAAGTTAACCGCTTTCACCTACCAAGTGCTGAGGTTATGAATGAGTGGACTGTATCTGCTTCCCCATCATTATGTGCACAGCGACAACTTGTAATGGAAAGGCTCATATTTGTAAACTCTTTGAATACCAGTTTTGATGTGATGGTAAAGAAACAGATTAGAGTCCATTCTAATGTAGATGTGTATTAATATTTGGGTGATTATAATTTTTTGAACTGTTAGATGTTGTATAACTAAGTATATAGCTCCATGCAGCAGTGTCCTTGAGAAGTTAAAAATATTGTGCTAGTCAAGAAATTCACATTTTGCAGAACCCTAAGGTTCATGCCTGCATTCACAAGAGCCCACCGCTTGTCCCTAACCTGAGCCAGAACAATCCAGTTTGTGCTGCCCCAACTGATTTCTTTAAGATCCATTTTAATATTATTCTCCCAGTTACATGTATTGACTATTCAGCATAATTTTTTCTCATACTATATACTGTTATATCAAATTGAGGCTCCTAATAATGACCTTTGGTTGAAGTCTGGATAGTAAATTGGTTTTGAAAAAGAACCCCAGTAATAGTTGTGATCCCCCCGAAGATATCCCTACTTTGGCATAGTGGTGGGGCTTGTGTAGTCATATGATCCCAAGAGCTATGCTGGCGGTAGCGAATGCTACTGGTAAGGTCTCCCATGCCAGACAGGTCAAGGGTGATGACCCAGACAAAGAAGGATACCCTGGCCCTCCAGGTTGGGGTTTGGATGTAAGGCTAACATCCCCACCCCATAAAAAAGTATATTGTTATGAGACCTCAAGAAAATTAATCCGGATGGATATTTCAGCAATGACACGCGGCAATATGCAAAGGTCTGCGGCTAAAGACACAGAACAAATTGGAATTAAAGATTGGCACCTGGAATGTTCGCTCGTTGTATAGAGCAGGAGCGTTTAAGATGCTTATAAAGCAGATATAGTAGCCCTCCAAGAGATATGATGCATGGGCAGCAGAATCCTGGAAAAATGAGACTGCATCCTCTTCTATAGTTGTGACAACAAAGATCATTTATTGGGGTACTTGGTTTCTAGTTTCTAAAAGAATCAAGCATATAATTATAGAGTTTACACCTCTGATCCCTAGCATTTGCACTTTGAGAAAGAAGGGAAAGATTTTTTAATTGCAGTATAGTTAAGGGCCATGTGCCCACAGAGACATCTGACGATGAAGAAAAAGATGGATTTTTTGATGCCCTAGAAAGACCCTATGATAATAAGCCCAAGAAATCACATAAAAATTGTTCTCAGTGCCTATCATGCGCAGGTAGGTATGGAAGCAGCCAATTTTCCCACAGTTGGCAATTGCAGTCTTTACAGTCTTACGAACGACAAAGGATTCTTGCTGATACATTTTGCAGTATCACGGAACATGATCATGGGATCAAAATTCTACCCATGTAAAGATTTCCATAAGAGTAATGGAGGTCACCTGAAGGTGTGACATTAAATTAGATCATTGTATAATTAATGGAAGACATAAATCTAACCTAATGGATGTCAGGTTATACTGAGGTACCATTATTGATTCCTACCACTATTTGGTTATTGCCCATCTAAGAACCTGAATATCAAATGTTAAGATTGTAACTGGCATTAGAACCAGTAAATACAGTGTATCTAAACTGATATCTTCTGCAGTGGCAGAACAGTACAGGCAATGAATAGAAGAAAAGCTGAATCGTATTACAGTTAATGAACAGGACAATGGACAGAAAACTGTGGGAGGAAGATGTAAAACAGTCCTTAATTCCATGGCTGAAGAGGTGCTGGGCCTCATGGAACCAGCACATGAAGGAACGTGGTTTGATGCTGAATGCCAGGTTGCCACAGAAGACAAAAATGAAGCATATAGGAAGATGCAACAAGGGTATGGTACCAGAAGCTTAATAGAAGAGTACAAGGAAAAGAAGAAACAATCCACAAAAGAAAGAAAAAAGAGTGAATGAACCAGGAATTAGAAAATATGGAATTGCCAAGTAAACAATATGGATGCAAAAAATTTTACAAGGAAATTAACATGGCTAGAAAGCAATTCAAACCAAGAGTTAATATATGTAGGCATGAGGGTAGATCATTAATAAGTAATAAACAGGATACACTCAACAGATGGGTAAGACACTTTGACATTATTAAATGGAAGGACGCATAATGAATGTGTTACTTCACTACCACAAATAGTAATCAAATATTGAAGGGAAAGACACAGGACACAACAGATGCCCCCACAACTGAGGAAATTGAAACAGCACTGAAGAAATTTAAAACTAATAAACCTCCTGGGACAAATGATATTTCAACCGAAACTAAAATTTGGCGGTGATAGACTAAAGCAATGGCTGAAGCATACATTTTCATCAATATGGATCAATGAATATATCCCAAAAGAGTGGTTTAAAGGAATTATATGTCCACTGAATAAGAAAAGTAACCAGGTGGAATGTGCTAACTATGGAGGCGTCACTCTGTTAAGTATAATGTGTCAGGTATTTTGTAATATCTTGTACACAAGACTCCTTCCTCATGTAGAAAGCAAACTTGGACATTAGTAGGCAGGATTTCACCCAAGAATATCAACAATAAATCAGATTTTTGTATTACAACAAGTTTTGGAAAAGAAGAAAGAATTTAGAATCTCCACCCACCTACTTTTTTATTGATTTCAAAAGTGTGTATGTCAGCATTGATAGGGAGCGAATATATGAAGCCATGAATGAACTAAATATTCCAGATACAGTAATCAGGTTGGTAAAATGATAATGTCTAACATACAGAACCAGATCAAAATTCAGTCGAAGCTCTCATCACCCTTCATAATACACAACAAGGAGATTCACTGGCATGCCTACTTTTTAATATAACATTGGAATATGCAATTATAAAATCAGGTATACAAACAAGAGAAACCGTATTCTACAAGTTGGTCCAACTTATGGCTTATTCTGACAACATGGTTATCATTGGCATGTCTTTAGCATCATTGAAAGAAGCTTTTCAGTTACTTGAATAGGCAAGTAAGGACTTGGGATTAGGTGTCAACGAAGGCAAAACTAAATATATGGTAGCAGCAAATACCCAGAATTGCAGCAAGCCCTGCACCATTGAAATAGGAAGATACTACTTTGAAAGTGTTGATAGCTTTACATATCTTGGTTCATTGGTGACTGGTGACAGTAATGTCTCAGAAGAAATCACAAGCCATTTTATAGTCACTAATAGATCATATTTTGGACTAAAACTTCTGCTTAAGTCACAGCTACTTTCCAGGAAGACAAAAATTCTTACATATAGAACACTTGTAAGGCCAATAGTTACATATGCCACAGAAACCTGGACTGTGACAAAAGACAATGAAAGAAGACTGAGAATCTTCATTAGGAAAATCCTTTGCAGAATATATGGTCCAATATGTGAGAGGAGCAGTGGTGGAAGTGATACAGTAGAGAATTAGAAGAGCTTTACACTGAACCAAATATAGTTAATGTAATAAAATCCAGTACACTGAAGGGGGCAGACCATTTTGTGCAAATGGATGAAAACAAATTACCTAAAAAAATAATATGGGCAAACCCTGGAGGTCAACAAGGATGTGGCTGACTGAAATCAAGATGGATTGGTGGGTTAGAGGAAGATGCAAGGAAACTGGGTTCTAGAAATTGGCCAAAGCCCACCCAGGGCTATAGAGCTGATGATGATGATGATGAAAATTTATGATGTGCAGCACCTACAGGACCAAAGTTTAGTAGATATCACAGTTTTTCACACGTTAGAACATTATGCCTAATGTGTATCTTAGGGTATATAGCACCCTCATGGACAGACCTAACTATTTAACCTGTCTATGCTAGGTTTAAATGCCCACAGCATTTCTTCAGGGCTGAAGTTTTACACACAGCATGTGGCCATTTACATTTCTGGTACACAGTGATTTACAGAATAAGTAATAGAATTATGGTTTCAAACTGCCAAGTCCAAGTAGCTCTTATCGTCTCTAATCTCTAGGATTTCATAACAGATCTTGTTATGCATTTATGTTTTTATCATTCATGCTACATGCTCCACCCACTTTATCAACATTAATTTTATTGTTGTAATACTTGGCTTGGAATGCAAGTAATAAAGTGCCCCATAACCCATTGACTAGGAGGCTGGGTGGGAGACAGGACCGGTCTGGATGTTCGGAGAAGTGTAAAATCCCTTGCGACTACCAACAGTTGAACCACAGATTCGCAGTCGTTAGCATGTGGCGCAGTTACTGCATCAACTGAGGTACCTCAGCCCAAGGGTAGACGGCTGAAGAATGTAATCAAATGAGCCAGCAAACAGTCTGTCACTATGTTTAAGAGACTGGAACAGTTGAATATATTTGTGTGTGTTTTAGGTTTTGTCAAGTGTGAGTGCAGAGTTCCCTGTAGCTGCCAGTTCCACTTTCCTCACGATCCTGGAGAAAAAGTTGGTTCCTCCACACACCTTCACACAGACTTTCCTGCAGAGCATTTTGTCTACCATAGATAGCAGAGATCCAGGTACTGGCATCCTTGTTCTTATATTTCTTCACTCTTGCATTTATATGCTGATTTTGTATCTCATTAATATCAATTTTAAATACAGACTTTTTTGTTGTTTTTAAGTCAGATTTTGATTCTGAATATTTAAAATACAACTCTGTATTTTTTATGTTTGCTATCATAATATATGCAATAAAAAGAAATATTGTTTGTTTGTATGTATATACATATATGTATGTATATATGTATGTGTATGTATGTACATATATATATATATGTATGTATGCATGTACACACATATACACATAATTAATGTATGTATGTACAGTATTTATTTTTATTGATGGTAGATATGAAAATATAGAGGGTTGAGGGGGTTAAAATGAAATTGTTCTTACTTGAGCGGCTTTGGGAATAGGTAATACAGGAGATTGTTGATAGGATTTTGTTCATATTGTTAAAACTATACAGAGTGGCCAAAAAAAGACTTGAAACTCTCAGAATGATACAGAAAACAAATGTGGCCTACTTAGAACTTCACACCTACCATAAAAGAGAAACTGTCAGAGTTTTTTTTTTTTTTTTAATGATCTGGATGACTTACTGTTTGTTTCTGCTGCTGGATGCCACTGGTTTTGAAAATTGCTACCCCTACAACACAAGTTTGTGTATTCTGCATATGGCAAAAACAGTGACACTGACAGCTGTGGAACATTCATTTCACACATGGGTTCACATGGAATGACCTGGGTGAGTATCCATTTATGCTTGGTGCAAAATTTTTGAACAAAAAGGGTGTGTGTGTGTGTGTGTGTGTGTGTGTGTGTGTGTGCAAAGGCAAGAGTCCTGGTCAGCCTTCTGTGTGTGACACAGCTGTGAATTTTGTTCAGACTTTCTTCCAATGGAACCCACAAAAACAGTGTGCTAAGGTGCTTTCTTGTGAAATTGTTTGCAAAATGCTTGTTGTGTAGCTATTAGCTACTTAACACGCCAGCTTTTGTGGCCATAGCCATCTTCAAAACTAATGGAGTCTGGCAGCTGCAGCACAGAGCAATAGTGACCTTCCTAATATGAAACAAAACTTTGAAAATTTCCTCACCAATTCATGTACAAGTGAAGTCCTTAGCTTACCTCGTGTGTTTTCTCTTGCATATTGAAAGTTTAAGAGTTTTCTCTGGCTACCCCACATTTGTATTTGTAATTTTAACAGAGGACATCTGTTGTGTTCTGTTAATTTAGTAGTGAACTGTATTAATTTTAATGTATTATATTTATAAGTTTCAATTTTTCAACTTTTTAAATATTATGTTATTATAAGTTTGTTTTAATTTTTCAGGCTTCATTATATTGTATAATCATTTTTATTACTACCCTCCCAGGAGTAATCACGTGGCAGTGTCTCGTATCAAACTGTGGTCATGTTGGCTTATGTATACACTTGCTATACATCATCATATGATCAACCATGTACTTGGTAAAAGGTCCTGAATCTGTAATGTACCAAGAAAATATTTTATATGCTGTATTGTAATAACTGATTGGTTATATGGCATGAATATGGTTGTTCTGAAACAGGAGGCGTTGTTGGGATATCAGTGATTAATAGGCAGCCATACAAACTGACATATAATGTATCATATTGTTAGCTGTTCAAGGGCTTGTTATGAATGTGTTTTAAAGTTTGTCACACTTGCTGTTTGCCTGTATGTTGCAGTGGTGGCCAGTGCATGGCTGGACACCTTGTTGGATGTCATCGACCTGTTGCCTCCGACTGTCATCAGATCTGATGTGAGTTATGTTAAGAGTTACAAGCTCACAGTTTATAGTTCCAAGGTCAAAGGTCGAAACATTTTTGTTTGTTTGATTGTTCAAGTGGCCAAGCAAAGTAACAATCTGAAAGAAAATCTCAGTTTGTAAGATCAATATTTAATACTGATCTGTTGGCTGAATGGCCTGTGGTTTTAACCCTAGCAGGCACAGAAGATTTCTGTTCCCTGAAAGTTCAGACTAGCTCTAGAGCCTTCCCAGCCTTTTGTCAGTGGCTACTGCGATTCTTGCCTTGCGGTAAAGCAGCCAGCATATGAAGGTGTCCACTCACCTCTGTACAGTGACATGGTTAAGAATGAGTGGAGCCATACCTCTGCTCCTCTTGTGTGTCATCAATGTGTGCACATGGGCAACTTCACTTCACCTTACATCTCAGGCCAGTTACTTCTTTTTTGTTGGAAATGAACAATGTGAGCTGATAGTTCTTGGTCATTTGTTTGGTCACACATAGAACAGCGTGACACAGACATGTTATTGTACAAGTAATAATGTGTAAATGATTTTACATTCTCAAAAAATGTTCCTTGTGTGTTATGAAAATTAATCCCAAATGTTTAATTATGTTAACCTTTAAATTATAGTCCTTAAATTGAATTATATCATCATTGCTGTAGAAATTTCACAGCTGGGTAATTACGTTGTGCAGCTTGTGTTTTGAAAAACATGGATATTATTTGAATCAAAAAATATACAGTTATGAAGTCAAAGGTAGTTGAGTATGCAGGCTGAGGCACTAGTGCCTCAGCCTGCATACGGATACCACACCACCACAGCCAAACCACAACATAACTCCAACACACATCGAACCAAATCAATGCAACCCATGAAATAACTCAGCACATAAGTTGCAAGCTCCTGAGGATGGATGTATTAACATCCAAAATATGTTGAGCATTAAGTAAAGAAATAATAAAGCAAGTGACATCAAGTTGGTCTCTCTTTACTCAACTATCAGGATGATGCACGGTCCAATAAACATAAGAAGTCAAAGGTATTTTGTGGGAAATTAAACAGAGGTTGGGCAGCATGGCTTAAAAAATACAGTAGGTATGTGTATGATCTAAATATGTGTAATATTCTAGAAGTTTCTAAATTCCCAGTATCTTTTACTTGGGGTTTGGTTTGAGGCTTCAATTCTGTGTAGGGAGGCTGCTCTTGAACAGCAATGGGAATGTGTAACTAGTTCAGCTGATGCTAAAAATGTAATTTAACAAAGAAAGAAAAATCAGGGAACAGCCGTCTTTTACATAGCATGTCATTCAATAAGAATTCACACTCTTGGATGGTTTGAGGTGACTTGTAGCCCTACTGACTTCATCAGCACTAAAGGGAGACAAAAATAAGCAGTCTGAGATGGCAAAATGGGAATTGAATGTCAGGGAACTTAAATTATGACTGTATTCAAAGCTGTAGCAGAAGTGTCAGCCAACATTTTTGAGGCAGTAGTGGTCTGGTCATCAGTTTTCAGTTGTATAAATCTCTTTTCTTTCCTTTTGGCATTAGTTACATATTTCCAACAATATTTGAGTTTTAAGCGTGTTGTCCACTACTTCTTGAAAGTATGAACTGGTGGCATAAGTGACAACAGATTGGTTGTTCTTATAACAGTGACAAAGATAGCTATGCCTGTGGATATAGTTCTTCATCATACTGGAAAAACAACAAAAATACTTAGAACTCATACAGTAAGTAAATGGAATAGTACAATTTGGAGCCTTGGTAACAACTGAGCTCAGTTGTTCGACTGCGGAATAGGCAAATGATTGGCCATACACACAAGACCAATTGTAGGATAAAATTTCATGCAGCAGTGCATAATCACCACATGCATAATTTCAGTATGAACTACAAGGAACTTGTGAAGAGTATACTGACATCAAGTGTAAATCAGTGACCAAAGTGGGGTGATAATTTACTGGAGTTACCTGATGATGGTGGTGGTGGTGCCTGAAGCAATAGTAGCAGTGGTGGATTGTGGGTGGTGGTGGTGATATAATGAGTAAACAGTTTCATTATTTCAGTGCATTTTATTTTAAGAGGAACACAAGTTTGAACTGTGCATTCATTACATACATCTGTCACTCTTTGTGGGTGTGTTCTGTGCAGTTTCACTAATCTGCAGAGTAACCCAAAGAATAAAAATGTGTCATTTGCACCCTTGAGTGGTTAGAAGCATCACTATTGGTTGACAACTCAAACAGGTCTTTGAGCCATACTATGTGATGTTCATGGAGTTCAAGGGAAAGAAAGAAGTGGCTCACATGACAAGGTTTCTGCAAAGAAAAAAAGGAAACTAAAACACTACTAAAACATTGGTTTCTTTTTTGGGTGGGGGTGTGGGCAGTTCATCATATAGTTTTGCTTTGCACTGGGTTTTAGAACCTGACCCATGCGAAAATTGAGTTTAGTTTTGATGCTGTGAAGGCTTTGTTCTTTTACAGTTCTTTCTCTTTAATTATATAAGGAATGGAACACATATAATATCACTGATATAGAACATGTTTTACTTTACTTGCAGATTTTGCCAGTTGCCTTTGCTAAGGGTCAAATTTCTGAACCTATTTCTGCTCGTGTGACAGCCTGCAAACTGCTGGGAAAAATAGCAACAAAATTTGAATCTTATATGTAAGTGTGCAGTTGTAACAGTATGATCTAGAAAAGTGTCTGGATGAAGACAGGAACTGGACTGTGAAGGAATTAGCAAAGCATACGGGCATTTATGGGTTCACAGTGCCTCATTTTTTACAACAGGACTTAAAAGTGCACAGTTTTGTATCCAGGTATGATGTGCATCAGTGGACACCCTGTGAAACATGTCATATCAATCTGGAACAGTTATGCTGCAAAGGGAACGGCATGGTAAATCAGGTAGCTGTAACTGGTGAAACATAGCAGGGGTCTGTGGGCCAGAACTCAAACAGCAGTCCTCCAAATAGAATCATCCACATTCACCATAAAATCGCAAGGTTGGACAAAATCTGTTGCCCACAAAACTGATGATTATTTTGGCCTTTGACATTTAAGGTGGTTTTGTGTGTCATCCAGTTCAACAGGGTGAAACTGTGAATATGGCAGTACTTCTACTTTGTGAGTCCAATGTACAGAACTGATAGAAAATGCCATCATTGTACACAATAATGCTACAGCCTATCTAGCAGACACTGTTACTTTGTCAGTTGGTTGTTCTTGGACTGTGTGGGGCCTGAAGATGGGGGCGACATGCTGCACCAAAACTATTTACCAACCGTCAGTGGTGTTATTTCGGAAGACTTAAATCTTCACATTCTTTTTTCACAAATTTGTTTGTTGTGATTAGTTTCTAAGTTTATCTTCAGCTGAAAATGGATAAATGTGCAATAAACAGGAGTTTTATATGAGGTAGTGTGAGATGGGGTGTCTTGCTGCTATATTTTGTTAGGTTCCAAAACCCACACAGTCATCTTGTCTGTTTTGTGTCTTTCTTATTTAGTGCTGTCTTGCAGGTTGAAGAAGGAGGTGCTGCCACTGATACACTCACTTTGTCAGGATGTGAACTATGAAGTCCGTGCATGTATCTGTTCCCAGCTGCATTATGTTGCCAGAAGTCTGGACACTGAGACAGTGAAGCCTGTTTTGTTACCATCATTAGTGGAACTGGCAAGCGATGAAGAGAGTCAGGTGCGGATTGAATCTGTGGAAACTATTGTCAACATGCTTCCTAATTTGCAGGCAGGTTGGTGTCTTGCTTTTGACTTCCATTTGACTTGCCCATTGTTATGCCTGTGGATACAGGCTGTCCGCTAGGTACTTCTGCACATACTGCAGCATCGTGCTCCTAGTTAAAGGTATGGTGTGCAGAAGCTGTCATTTTGTGTGGTCATAACTGTAACAGTTTCACCCTAAAGGGCCAAGAGAGAACTTTCTTGGGCAGCACCAATATCTACAAGTTTTTATTTGGCTAATAGATTTTTTGGGGGGTTTTATTTTTGTATGACACTGATCCCATTGCGTGTGAAAATTTACAACTGTTCTGTTCATTCATGCTTTGGAAGGCACTATGTTTTATGAAAATTTTGCACACAACTTTCTCTGACGTTCTTCCGTGGTTTATACTTCAGAAGTGTTGTGTATGAACACTTCCAATTCAAAGCAATGTTTCAGATTGTCTCACAAGATAACACAGTACAGTCATAGCCACTGTTCCAAGAAAGATTGTGTGTTATTAGTGAGTGTGTATGTGTGTGTATGTGTGATAGAGAGACATATCACTGTGTTTTTGTACCACCATTGCTTAACAGGAAGTGACTTAATCTTTCAGTTTACACAACTTCATTGTGTATTGTGTTACTCAGCCTACATGACATGTTTCAGCCTGTCATATTAGGCCATCTTCAGGTTGATTGTGTACGGAAACACATCTTAAGACATTGAATTTTTGCCCTATGTGTAAACCATGTAAAGGTAAATAAGATCTCAGTTCTTATGTACTTCCTAACACATGGCAAGTAAATGTATTGCAGTGTTTGATAGATTTTTATGTGTAATTGGCTTGGAAGTCCCCTGACATGATACGCTAAGCCATTGACTGTGTAATAGCATACTTAGTAAATATGCATAAATTGGAAGACAAATTTTTTTTAAGCTGTAGTTGTTTAGTCATTGAATCCCAGCAGAAACAAGAGATTTTTTTCTTCAAAACTCCAGCTAACTGTGTGGCCTACCCAGTGTCCTGTTTGGTGAATATTGAGGACCCTTTTTCTGGGAATAAAGCGGCCAGGAAGTGAGGCTGACCACTGACCAGTATATAGGACCGAAGTTACAAATAAGTGGGGCTGTACCTCCATTCTCCCTGCTTGCCCTCACGGCATATGCAGAGATGACATTACTTTTACTATTCCTTTACCTTTTTTGGTTTGAGTCAGTGTGGATGTTTGTATCAGTTTTGTGAGTGGAAGCTGCATCCTGCCACCAAGACATTGCACTTGTGACAATGAAGACCCTGTGTTGATTCATGTACAAAAGCATAGTTCATGCACAGTAGTTATACTTGCTTTGGCATGGTGGAAAATGTAGTAGCACTGCCATTTTCCTTCGTCAATTGATTAATTACACCAAGGCTTAGTGTTATGCTTTAGTATTGTTCCTGAAAATGTGGTGTGAATGAGAAATAATATTTCAGTCAGAAGCAAGGGCTTAGCATAATAGAGAACAGCCAGGTGAAAGGCATTCAACTGAAAGTGAGAGGGCATGAATTAAGAAGTGTTTATTGGTAAGGGGCATTAAAGCAAAAAGGTGTAAAAGGGGTGTAGAAATGAAGCCTATATTTATTTTCAAATGCAGTCATTGTGTCAGCATCAAGCACACTGAATGAAAGTATAGGACTCCTACAGGAGGTTAAAGTAAAATGCAGGAAGCAGGAACCTCAAGTGATCACCTGAAATGTGACTGACATTCCAGTGACTGTTATTTTGTAGGCTTTCTCTCTTTTTTGTAGGGCTGTGACAGACTGCTCATAATCTGCAAATGAAGTGGTAGGCTATCTAATAGAGTTAATTAAAAAAAAAAACATAAGTTTTAATATTGACCTTTCAGTATCTGGTTCTGTTACTTTATGTGGAATGGAGTAATCACAACTAACTTGTTCAGTAGGATGAATCAGTCTGTGTAACAACCTTAAGTAGCTGTAATTGTGTACGATCAGTTCCCACTTCTTACAGCCAAAACATAGGTATAGTTTACAGTGACAGAATGTACAGTGACATTTTTGTAAAATTTCAACAAATTAGGCCTACCAAGTGGGAACACATCTTAAAAGGGTAAGTTTTGTAGTTCTGTAGTGAAATGTAGTCACTCATTGGACATTCTTGCACATAAATTCTGCTTTAGATGATCCAGTTTTGCATCAAACCACATCGTTTTGCCAAGAAGGCAATTTTAACACATGCTTGAACACAAAACACTTTATATCTTTACAAGCCCAAAGTGTAGATTAACAGCTGTTTTGCCAGAAGTGTTTTGTAAATACTGATATCATTGTACCTTATTTTGCTGTTTTCAACTTTTCCAAACTCAGCTGTTCACTTAGACTGAGTACTGTGTCTTGTATTTCAAGTTGACACAGAATGCCAAGTGCTTAAATGATTCTTTTGGGAGCAACCTTCTTACTGGTCACACCTCTGTTATAATGTGCAGGTTTTTTTGAATTCAAGAGCAGCGTACATTTTCTGCTGGTTTTCAACATAGTAGTGTGCTCATCATGTATTCAGTAATTGGTGGCTAGTGCATGTGCACGCACGCACACACACGCACACACAGTCCTGAACACAAAAGATATATACTTCTCAAGTTTTACACACAGGATACTTAAGGTAAAATGGTTACAGTCACAGAACACTCCATTTAAACTTGCACTTCTTCTTGTTTTTGATTATACATGCTTCATGAAACTGATGTGGAAATGTAGTGACCACGTTGTTGTCCACACCGCTGTCACCACATCTGTAGTGCCACGGAGTATAGGCGGTTGAGAGTGGACCGAAACCGACCACTCCGTTAGTACTACGTAAAGGGGAAAAGATTCCTACTGTCGCCGA
>Ga0123355_10000906_pt1 | contig 41021 bp, 32 predicted proteins | sample TergutEmb28metaG_3_FD_89872 | JGI IMG/M metagenome (GOLD analysis project Ga0123355, IMG submission 89872) | Embiratermes neotenicus P1 segment gut microbial communities from Petit-Saut dam, French Guiana - Emb289 P1 | ecosystem: Host-associated > Arthropoda: Insects > Digestive system > Gut ...
ATAATCGCTTACCCTGCCTCATTTGGCCTGTTGCGACAGGCCTTTTTGTCGTTGCAAGCCTCTCAATGAAAATCCTAAACTTTTTTCACTTTAGGGCTTGACTAATCATAGTTGGTCTTTCTAATTTAAACTAATATTTATAGATTCCGCCGCCGATAAATTCCCGCATAAGGGAGGTGGCGGGAACTAATTCCTCGGCAACATGGTCAAACAGGGCGAAAGCGGGGAGGATATGCCCCAGTTCACGGATTCGGTCGGCATTGGGGGGCAGGCTCTCAAAGAGGGGCTGGGCGAACTGTTTCATCAGGCCCACCTCATAGGGGTGGGTGGCGTCGAACTTGTAGTCGGCCCGGTCTTTGAAGGGGGAGATATACAGTTTCTCCCCCTGCCGGACGTAGCCCCAGTGGGTCAGGGTGTGGGCGGGGTCGAATCCCCGAAAGTTGTTGTCCCGCACCATGCGGCGCACCAGGCGCATCCAAGTGCCTTTGAAGACCACTTCGCCCCTGTCCATGATATTGGAGCGGGCGCTGACGTAGAGTTTAAACGCCTCCGGGTGGCGGCCGGCAATATCGTCATTGAGGGCGTGTATTCCCTCGAAAATGGCCACTTCGTTGTCTCCCAGCTTTAATGGCGTGGATTTTGCCCAGTTGCGAATTTGCCGGGTGAAATTAAAGGCGGGGATGAGGATTTCCTTGCGTTGGCTGAGGGCGGTGAAGTGCTCGTCTAAGAGCTCCATATCCAGGCGCTTGGGGGATTCGTAGTCGATGTCCCCCTCGGGGGTGCGCTGTACGGTCTTGGGATCTACGGGGAGAAAATAGCGATCCAGACTCACAGCGGCACAGCCGATGCCCCGGCGGCCCAGCTCTCCTTGAATCTGCATGGCTGTAGTGGTCTTCCCGGAGCCGGACGGCCCGCTTAAGAGCACGATGGGGGACGTCTGCATATTCCGGGCGATGAGATCCGCCGCCTCTTCGACTTTTTTTGAATACGCCGCATCGCACTCTAGGACAAACTGCTCCGGCTCCCGCCGGAGGCGATCATTGATGGTAGTGAGTTCATATGCCAAGGCTAGAATACCTCCTGTTGATAAAACCCTTCGATCTGTTCTTTCGATGCCAGTATTTTATCAAGATTTTCTATATATTCATAGGGATATTTGGCGTTAAATATCCGGGTGATGTGACCCGTTTTAGATGCAACCAGTTTGGTGGAGGCCCCGCCCCCCAACGCCAGGATGCTGCAGAGCTCCTCCATAATGGCGATGTTGTACAAGCTCTCTGCCCCCGGCCTGCACCAGCCCACATTTTCAAATCCCCCGGCGATGAATTTTTGCCGGTAGAGATAGTAGGGGAGGTACCCCCCGCCGGACAGGGCGGAGATGGCCGTGTCCAGCATTTGCGCCACCGCCTCTGATGCGGCGGTCTCGGTGGCTTCCAGCATGAGTTTTGTGCCTTTTTTCATAGACAGGGTGTGAATGGTAATATTCTCGGCCTCCAGGGCCAGGGCTTGCTCTAAGGTCCGGGCGAATCCCGCTGGGCTGTCGGCGGGGAGCCCTGCGATCAAATCCATATTCAGGACGGGAAAATTCTCTGCTCTGGCCAGTTCCATCGCCCGGCGGATATCCTCCGCCGTATGCCGCCGCCCGATGGCGGCCAGGACGTGATCCTCCATGGACTGGGGATTGATGGACAGCCGGGTCACACCCGCCTGTCGGAGCCTGCGGAGCTTGTCTTGATCTAACGTATCGGGCCGCCCGGCCTCTACGGTGTATTCCTGTAGATGGGAGAGGTCGAACTGGGATGCCAGGGTGTCGGTGAGCTGGGTCAACTGCGCCCCCGTCAGGGTGGTGGGGGTGCCGCCGCCTATATAGAGGGCGGAAATCCGCAGCCCTAAGCGGTTTACGACTTGGGAAGTCGCCTGGATTTCACGGGTTAGGGCTTCCAAAAACGGCTCTACCAGGTGCATGGATTTTTCCACGGAGTTGGAGACAAAACTGCAATAGGTACACCGGGTTGGACAAAAGGGAATGCCGATATACAGGCAGACATCCAGGGGGTGAAGCCGCTTTTTCACAGCCAGTCCGGCCTGCGCCGTATGGATACAGAGTTCCGCCCGTTGGGGGCTCACCTGATAGTCCCGCTCCAACACGGCCTTGACTGACCGGGGCGACTGGCCGGATTCCAGCCGTGCCGTGGCCAGTTTCCCTGGCCGAATCCCGGACAGAGCGCCCCAGGCCGGGGTCTGTCCCGTGGCGGCGGTGGCCGCCCGATAGAAAGCGAAGCGGATCAGCTTTTGCATCTGTCGATTCCATTCCAGCGTGTCCGCCGGATCGGGGGTTTGTATCCGGGCCACGCCCCGATAGGGCGCACCGCCATAATATAGCACCGTCACGGCGGTGCTATAGTGCGGGCCGTGGGAGAGGCTGATTTTGGCCGAGAGGGCCTCCGGCCCCACGGGGCCGCTGTATACGGGCCGCTCCTCCGGGAAGAGGGTGAGCATAATCTGCTCTGCGGCGTATTTATAATCGTGTCCAACGAAGAGAAAATTCATGCTATTTCATGGATCCGGCGTATTTGAGATAGTAGTTAAACCGCCGCTCCCGGTCCAGGGTGGTCTCCTGCATGTGGCCGGGGTACACCGTGTAGTCCCCTGGCAGGAGGAACAGGCGGCGCAGGGAGCCCATGAGCACGTCCATGTCCCCGCCGGGGAGGTCTGTCCGGCCGCAACTGTCTAAAAAGAGGGTGTCCCCGGTGAAGAGTGCGTTTTCGCACTGGATCACCACACTGCCGGGGCTGTGGCCCGGCGTCCCCAGGATAGAGAAAGTCAGCCCACCCACAGGAATTGTATCCCCCTCGGCATAGAACCGGGTATTTTGATCCGCCAAGTATCGGTAGGGGTTGGGCCGGGGTGATGTGGTCGTGTCCTGGGGATGGATATACACGGGGATATCATACGCCTGTATAATGTCGTCAATGGCCACGGTGTGATCGTAGTGGCCGTGGGTGACGAAAATGGCCTCCGGCGTCAGACCCGCCTCTTGGAGATAGCGGATAATCTGCTCGCTCTCGTCCCCCGGGTCGATGATGGCGCACGCCTTGGTGGTCTCGTCGGTGACTACATAGCAGTTGGTCTGAATCTGCCCCACGGACAGGGTTTTGATCTGCATCATTCTCTTTGTCCCTCCCTTTTTCTGCATTTCCCCGCCTTCGGCGGAGAAACCGCAAGCTACAACCTTATTTTTTCTATGCGTTCCCCGCCGAAGGCGGGGAAACACAAGTTACAGCGTCTCTGTATCCAAAATCAAGGTCACAGGCCCGTCGTTGACAGAGGCCACTTGCATACTGGCCCCGAATTGGCCTGTCTCCACCTGGAATCCCCGATTTTTGCACTCTAAAATAAACCGCTCATATAGGGGGATAGCCGTCTCCGGCCGGGCCGCCGATAAAAACTCCGGCCGCCGTCCCTTTTTGCAGTTGCCGTATAGGGTAAACTGGGAGATCACCAACAGCTTGCCGCCCACCTCCCCCAGGGATAGGTTCATCTGCCCCTGGTCGTCCTGAAAGACCCGCAGGCCGCAGATTTTATCCGCTAGTTTCACCGCCTGCTCCGCCTCGTCCTCGGTTTTGATGCCCAAGAGGACAAGAAAGCCGGAATCAATGGCGCCGTGGATTTGTCCCTCAATCGTTACCGAGGCCGACTTGACCCGTGTTACAACTGCCCGCATCGCTTGTCCTCCAAATGATATTTTTTCGTATTTCTATAACGTCCGATAAAACGGGAAGATACCTTCAAATGTGCCGTCTTTCATCAGAAAGCCATCGGGGATCAGACCCAGCTTGACGAATCCCAGCTTTTCGTACAGGCGAATCGCATTGTGATTGGTTTTTACCACCGCATTGAACTGTAAAATCCGAAAGCCCAGGTCTTTTCCTTTTTCAATACTGTGGCGGACTAATTTTTCCCCAATGCGCAATCCTCTGACTTCGGATTTCACCGCATAGCTGGTATTTGCAATATGGCCGCAGCGGCCCACATTATTGGGGTGCAGGATATACAGCCCCAAGACTTCCCCCGTGCTCTGATCTTCTGCCACGCCTGTAAAGGACTGTTCGGCAAAGAGGCTGACTGCCTCGGCTGTGGTCAACGGCTCCGTCTGGGGAAAGGCAATGCCGTCTTCGACGACCTCGTTCCAGATGGTGCGCAGTTGTTCTATGTCGGTTTTGTTGTATGCTCGGATTGTAATCTGCATTGTGTGTCTCCACAGCTATGGTTTTTCTTTTTTCACAGGACTCCCTCCGGTACTTCGTGCCACCTCCCTCAATTTGAGGGAGGCTTTTGGTGCTGGCGCTGTCCGCAGTTTTTGACCTTCGGCCCCCTCGTTTTGAGGGGGCTGTCAGCGAAGCTGACTGGGGGAGAGAGAACTTCCCTACGCCGAACACCGCTTAATCTCCTGCACACCGGAAATCCCCGACAGCTTGTTGAGTGCCGTCTGCAATTGTTTCAAATCCGCCACTTCCAGGGAGAGAAACGCCGTGGCCATGCCGCCGGGTTCGCTTCTGGCGGATAGGCTCCGCACTCGGACTTTGATGCTGGTGAGGGCCGTGGCGATATCCAGTACCAGGCCGTCCCGGTCTTTTGCTGTGATGGACAAACTGGTCTGATAGACCTCCCCCGCCGTGTCCGCCCAGGAGACGTTGATCCATCGGCCGGTCTCCTCCGGGTTTGCGCTGGAGTTTTGATAGTTTTGACAATCCAACCGGTGCACGGATACGCCGTGGCCCCGGGTGATAAAGCCTACGATCTCGTCCCCCGGCACCGGGGCGCAGCAGCGGCTGAACTTGACGAGACAATTGTCCAACCCCTCTACGATAATGCCTCGGACGGGCTTTTGGGCTTTTGGCTTTTGGGGCTGGTTGATCCGATCCAAGAGGGTCTTGCCCGGCTTTGCGATTTGAAGGAGGACGTCCCGGACTTTTCCCACGGATTTTTGGGCCGTCAATCCGCCGTAGCCGATGGCGGCGTACATCTCCTCCGGGGTGGCGAAGCCCAGGCGTTTTAGGATGGGCTCTCTGGTCTCTTCGTGAGTGAGGGCATCCAAAGGGAAACCCTGGCGTTTCATCTCGGCGTCAAAAGCGCTCTTGCCGTGGAGGACGTTTTCCTCCCGGCGCTCTTTTTTGAACCACTGGCGGATTTTATTGCGGGCCTCACTGCTCTTGGCGATCTTCATCCAGTCCCGGCTGGGGCCGTGGGAGGCGCCCGTGGTCTGAATCTCCACGACGTCACCGTTTTGCAGGACGTGATCAAATGGCACCAGCCGCCCGTGGATTTTGGCCCCAGTCATCCGGTTGCCCACGGCGGAGTGGATGGAATAGGCGAAGTCGATGGGGGTCGCCCCGGCGGGGAGGTTGATTACATCGCCCCGGGGGGTAAAGACGAAGACCTCGTCGGCGAACATGTCAATGCGGAGGTCGTGGAAAAACTCCTGGGCGTCGCCGGATTCCTGCTGGCTCTCCAACAGACGCCGGATCCAGGCGAAGCGCTCTTCGTCGTCGGTGACCTTCTTGGCGGAGCCGCTGTCCTTGTATTTCCAGTGGGCGGCGATGCCGTATTCTGCGATACGGTGCATATCCCAGGTGCGGATCTGCACTTCGAAGGGGAGCCCCTCCTCGCCGATGACCGTGGTGTGAAGACTTTGATACATGTTGGGTTTCGGCGTGGAGATATAATCTTTAAACCGGCCTGGCACGGGCTTGAACATATCGTGGACGTGGCCCAAGACATTATAGCAGTCGGCAATATTGCCCACGATGACCCGGAAGGCACAGAGGTCGAACACTTCTTCAAATGTCCTGTGCTGGGTGTACATCTTCCGGTAAATACTGTAGATGTGTTTGAGCCTGCCGTAGACCGAGCCCTCAATCTCATTTTCTGTGAGACGTCCGGTGATTTTCGTCTGCATAGCGGACATGAAACCGTCAATCACGTCCCGGCGGCTGTCTAAGTCCTGGGTGATGGCATCATAGGCCACTCGGTCGAGATAGTAAAAGGATAAATCTTCCAACTCCCATTTGACACGCTGCATCCCCAGCCGGTGGGCGATGGGGGCGTAAATCCGCATGGTCTCGAAGGCTTTTTCCAATTGTTTTTTCGAGCTCTGGTACTCCATGGTTCGCATATTATGGAGCCGGTCGGCAATTTTGATGAGGATAACCCGAATATCCTTGGCCATGGCCATGAGCATCTTCCGCAGATTTTCCATCTGCTCTTCTTCTTTGCTGGTATACTGCACACGGCTCAAACGGGTGACGCCTTCCACAATCACTGCCACAGAACTGCCGAACTGCTTTTCAATATCTTCGCAGGTGACGTCTGTGTCCTCTACCACATCGTGGAGGAGGGCGGCGATGACGCTGTCCTCGTCTAGGCCCATCTCCACAATGATCATGGCTGAGGCGATGGGGTGGGTGACAAAGGGGGTGCCGTCTTTCCGGAGTTGATTGCGATGGGCCTCTACAGCCAGGGTGAAGGCACGGCGAACACGCTCCACATCGACAGACGGGTGCGTCTCCCGCAGCTTGTCTGCAAGCTGCTCAAAAGCCGCCACCGCCTGATCCATGTGGCCGGCATCGAATATGGCTGTTTTTTCCATTTCTTTGTTCATCGCAGCTACTCCACGGGCCTTTGCAATGCCCTTAATACTTGAGAGGACGTTAAGTCCACCTTTTCTGTTTGATCAAACCGTTGAATGTGTACTGTATCCGCCTGTTCCCGGACAGAGGCCAGGCCCAGTTCGTGGAAGACTTGCAGGCAGAGATAGGTTTTTCCATGACAGCCGCCCTTTGAGACGAGACGGTCTAACACTTGGTCCAATCGGCCTGAGAGGTCGGATTTTGCCGCTTTTAACTGTTGCCAGAGCCGGACGAAATCCTCCCTATCCGGACAGAGGCCCTCCGCCGCTCCCGTAGGTGGCGTGTTGCCTGCTGAAAGCTGCGTATAAAGTCTTTGGGCTCTGCCTGTCCGCCGCCGGGATCCTTTGGCCATGTCCCGAACCAGCAGTTGGAGGGTGGTACGCCCACGGAATGTGTTGCACTGGGGTACAAAGGCCAAATCGACTCGATCACCCTCTTGTAGGCCCAGCTCCTCAATCGTAGCGGAGAAAAATACGCCGTCATAGATCCGGCCCCAACGTTCTACTTGCAGTTTTACGTGTTTGCCCCCGCCGATGGATTGGAGCTTGGTCAACCGGGCGCCCTCCAGTACCAGCAGGGGACTGGGATTTCCCTTCCCGCAGGGCTCTAAGGTCGCAAGGCCTTTCACTTGCTCCAATGTGAGCAGATCGGGACCCGTCAGGGTGAGATCCGCCTGGAGGGTACGCCCCTCTCGTTCCGGGGGGTGCGTTTCATAGTATGCCCCAAAGGCGGCTTTCAACGGCACAAGGTCAGAGCGCATCACGGTGAGACCTGCCGCCAGCAGGTGGCCGCCGAAGGTCTCCAGGTGATCTTCGCAAGCACCGAGGGCTGCGAAAAGATTGAACCCCTCTGGGCTGCGACAGGATCCTCTCCCCGTATCATCTGCGAGACTGAGTAAAATCACTGGTTCTTGATACCGATCCATCAGCCGGGCGGCTACGATGCCCAAGACGCCTTTGTGCCAACCCTCTCCGGCCAGGATAATGGGGCCGGCTTGATACGCCTCCGCCTCCAGCATGGCCAGGGCTTCTTCTGTGATCTCCTGCTCGATCTTCTGCCGCTGTTGGTTCCGGGTACAGAGTTCTTCAGCCAGAGCGTTTGCCTCATTCGGGTCTGTCGCACACAATAGGTCAAAGGCCAACTGAGGGTTGCCCATCCGTCCGGCGGCGTTGATCCGGGGGGAGAGACCGTAGCCGATCTCTGTTGCGGTAAGGGTTTCCCGGGCGATACCGGCCTTTAAGATCAGGTGCAAAAATCCCAATCGCCCGCCGGCCCGGAGGGCCTTGACGCCATTTGCCACAAGCACCCGGTTCTCTCCCGTCAGTTCTACCATATCTGCCACCGTGCCTACGGCCACCAGATCGCCATAGCGTTCCAGCAGGGCCGCTGTATGTTGGGATCCCTCTGCGGCGCAGATGAGTTTAAACGCTACGCCCACTCCTGCCAGGTCTTTTTCGGGATAGGGACAGCCCGGCTGTTTGGGGTCAATGACTGTTACGGCCTGGGGCAGTTCCCCCTGGCACTCGTGGTGATCCGTAATGATCATGTCTAGTCCCAGGGTTTTGGCGTAGACCACCTCTTCTACAGATGTGACGCCGCAATCCACTGTGATCACAAGGGTCACGCCGGCCTCAGCCAGAGAATCCAAAGCGGTCGGGTGCAGGCCGTACCCCTCTTCCAGCCGATCCGGGATATAGACTGTGCACGATAGCCCCTTAGAGCGGAGATAGTCCGCCAGTAGAGCGCTTGCGGTGATGCCGTCTACGTCGTAGTCGCCGTAAATCGCCACCGTCTCGCCCTGGGAAATGGCCCGGTGAATCCGATCTATCCCCTGGGATATTCCCTGCAGCAACATGGGGTCGTGAAGGCGGGATATATCTAGAGAGAGAAAGTCTTCCGCTGTCTGAGAAGAGTGAAAGCCCCTGGCCCAGAGGACGGCATCTGTCAAGGTCTTGGCCCCGCTCTGGGGATCATACGCTATGCTGTTCCAGATATCCCACTTCATATGCGCTCATTTCTTCTTTCTTTTGGCTATTTTGTTAGTATACCAGAATATACCCACTGTTACAAGTGCGAAAATGCATTGAACCCCTGTATATTCCTATGTCCTTTCGCCCATGATATGTAAAATAATATAAACTATAAAAAGGGGAGACAACATGCAGTGGACAAGGCGAACGGATCTGGCGGTGGAGGCGAGGGAAATCTGGGCCGAATCTGCCCGGGAGACAACGGCAATATCCGGCGTACAGGCGGAGGATCAAATTGCCCACGGCTATCCGGTAACCGTGGTGCGCATTTTGGATCAGGCGGGGGAGCGGGCCTTGGGCAAGCCTCAGGGCACCTATATCACAGTGGAGCTGGATTCCCTCAACCGTCGGGAAGAGGATGCGTTTCGCCGGGGAGTTTTCGCCCTGCGAGATCAACTTTTGCCTCTCTTGCATTTGGGTGAAGAGGACACGGTGCTGGTTGTAGGGCTGGGGAATCAGGCCATCACTCCCGATGCCATAGGGCCTATGACGGCCAAACACACCTTGGCCACTCGGCATCTGGTGGATCAACTTCCTGAGCATTTTGGCGGGTTTCGCCGTGTGGCTGTGGTACAGACCGGTGTCTTAGGCACTACGGGGATGGAGAGCGCAGAAATGGTGCGTGCCATCGCACAGCGGCTCCGCCCAGACCGGATTGTCGCCGTGGATGCCCTGGCCTCCCGCAAACTCAGCCGTGTTTGCCGCACGGTGCAGGTATGCGATACAGGCATTGTTCCGGGCTCCGGAATCGGCAATAATCGGGCGGCGCTTAATGAACAGACTTTGGGGGTTCCGGTCATTGCCCTTGGGGTGCCGACAGTAGTGGATGCTGGCACGCTGGCCGCCGATCTGTTAGAGGAGACGGGGAAGGGAGCCGTCTCTTCTAAAGAATTCGAGGGGTTTGGCGGCAATATGATTGTCACGCCGAAGGAGATCGACGCCCAAGTGGCGGATATTTCCAAACTTTTGGGCTATGCCCTCAATTGCGTCCTCCATGAGGGGCTGTCCATTGAGGACGTAGACATGCTCACCAGTTGATTGGATGACATGTTTCACGTGAAACATGTCTGCGAAAGCTTGCCCGCAGTGATAAACAGTGATATAATATCAACTGACTTATTTTATATGCTAACTGTAAAACACGGATCAGGAGAAAACTATGGGAAAAATCATTGCTGTCACCAATCAGAAGGGTGGAGTGGGGAAGACTACAACGTGCATCAACCTCTGCTGTGCCCTTACACAGTTGGGGAAAAAGGTATTGCTCTGTGATATGGATCCTCAGGGCAATAGTACATCGGGGATGGGAATTGACAAGAACTCAGTTTCTCCCAGTATTTATGACGTGCTCATCAACGATGTTGCACCGGCCCAGACGGTCATTCAGACGAAGTATGGCTATGTTTTGCCCGCCAATCGGATGTTAGCCGGTGCCGGAGTGGAACTTGTGAATTTAAAGCGGCGGGAACATCGACTGGCCATAGCGCTGCGATCTATTCAGAGTCAGTACGACTACATACTCATCGACTGCCCGCCCTCGCTGGAGATGCTGACCCTAAACGCCCTCTGCGCCGCTTCTGGGATTCTGGTTCCCATCCAGTGTGAATACTTTGCCCTAGAGGGACTCGGCGATCTGATGACCACGCTCCGGGCCATTAAGCGCAACCTCAATCCCACGCTTGAAATTGAAGGCGTGCTTTTGACCATGTACAACGGACGGACGAATTTATCCCTTCAAGTGGCGGCAGAGGTGAAAAAGCACTTTGCGGGAAAAGTCTACCGGGTAGTAATTCCCAGAACCGTCCGGCTGAGCGAAGCCCCCAGCTTCGGTAAGCCGGTTCTGGTGTATGATCCCCACTCCAAGGGATCGGTGGCCTACAAAGAATTGGCCCATGAGTTGATAACCAGAGCGAAAAAGGAGGTGCGGCCATGACGCCAAAAGGAGGACTGGGAACGGGCTTGGATGCCATTTTTGGAGAAGGCACGCTTGACAACGAAAATCAGAATCAAACGGACTTTGTTTTTTTGCCCATCAGCAAAGTGGAGACCAATGTCAATCAACCCCGGAAGCATTTTGATAAAATTGCTCTGCAGGAGTTGATGGAATCCATTCTCGAACACGGGGTTATCCAGCCGATCACAGTGCGGAAGCTCCCCAGCGGCTACTATCAGATCATTGCCGGAGAGCGCCGTTGGCGGGCCGCCCGGCAGGCGGGGCTCCATGAAGTTCCCTGCCGTATCTTAGATGCGGATGATCTGCTGGCAACGGAGATCGCCCTCATTGAAAATCTCCAGCGGGAGGACTTGAACCCCTTAGAGGAGGCCGACGGCTACAAAGTCCTCATGGAAGATTTTGGTTTGACCCAAGAGGATGTGGCAAACCGGGTAAAAAAATCTCGTCCCGCTGTGGCCAATGCCCTGCGGCTCTTAGGGCTGGGGAAAGAGATTAAAGAATTTTTAGAACAGGGTGTTCTGTCCGCCGGACATGCCAGAGCATTACTCAAAGTGAAAGATGCAGATCAGCAGCTCGCCCTGGCGCAAAAGATTATACAGGAGGGCCTCCCGGTTAGACAGACGGAAAGATTGGCAGATCGGTGGGGCAGGGAAGCGCCTGCGCCGTCTCCGAAAGCAAAGCCTATCGTGGACTATGCGCGGGAGGCGGAAAATCGGCTGACCAAGAGCTTGGGTCGGAAGGTAAAAATCGTAGCCGGGAAAAAGGTTGGCCGCCTGGAGATCGACTATTACGGCAGTGACGATTTGGAAGTGGTCATACAAGCCCTAGAGTCCTTAAAGCTGGGCAAAGGGAGAAAATAAGAGAAAAGAGAGGGAAGTTTCCGTGCTGGATATTCGTGAACTCAGAGAAAACCCCCAGGGCATAAAAGATGCCCTGCTGAAAAAAGAAGTAGATGCAAGCGCAACAATTAACCAAATTTTGGAATTCGACATCAAGCGTCGAGATCTGATTCAAAGCGCCGAGCAGAGCAAGGCGGCGCAAAACAAGGTCTCCAAACAGATTCCCATTATGAAGAAAAACGGGGAAGATACCACGGAGATTATGGCTGAGATGAAAACCCTGTCCGCCGCCATCAAAGAAGCAGATGCCCAGTTGCGCCAAGTGGAGGGGGAATTGGACACCCTCATGCTGGGATTGCCCAACCTGCCGGATCCCGATCTGCCCGCCGGGGGCAAAGAGCACAACGAGACCATCCGCACCTTTGGTGAGCCGAAAGTCTTTGACTTCCCGCCCCAAAACCATGTGGATCTCTGCACGGGCCTGGGACTTATCGACTACGAGCGGGGGGCCAAGCTCTCCGGCAGCGGATTTTGGATTTATCGGGGCCTGGGCGCCCGGCTGGAGTGGGCGCTCCTCAACTATTTTATCGATACCCATCTGGGCGACGGCTATGAATTGGTTTTGCTCCCCCATATGCTGGGGTATGAGGCGGGGCTCACCGCTGCACAATTTCCAAAATTTTCCGAAGATGTATTCTGGCTCCAGACCGGTGAGGGGGAACAGCGGCGATTTTTGCTCCCCACGGCGGAGACGGCGCTGGTGAGCTTACATCAAGGCGAGATTCTCACAGAGGCGGAGTTGCCGCGGAAATACGTCTCCTACACCCCCTGTTTCCGCCGGGAGGCGGGGAGCTATCGTGCCGATGAGCGGGGCATGGTGCGGGGCCACCAGTTCAACAAGGTGGAGATGGTGCAGTATACCCGGCCGGAGGATTCCGACGCCGCTTTTGAGGAGCTTGTGGGTAAAGCCGAGACCCTTGTGAAAAATCTGGGGTTCCATTTCCGCACCGTGCGCTTGGCCGCCGCCGATTGCAGCGCCGCCATGGCCCGGACATTTGACATTGAGATCCACATCCCCTCCATGGGGGGATACAAAGAGGTGTCCAGCGTCTCCAACGCCCGGGCCTATCAGGCCCGCCGGGGCGCCATGCGCTTCCGCCGGGAGGAGACGGGGAAACCGGAGCTCGTGCACACCCTCAACGGCTCGGGCCTTGCCACCAGCCGGATTCTCCCCGCTATTGTAGAGCAAAATCAGCAGGCCGACGGCAGTGTGGTCATACCGGAGGTGCTCCGCAAGTATCTGGGCGGGATTGAGATATTGACGAAAGGCGAATAATTCGTAGGGCGTGACGCCCTCGGCACGCCGTTTCACGCAACACGACATCGAAACACAGCGCATCGGGGCGTGACGCCCCCGGCACGCCGCTTCACGCAACACGACATCGAAACACGGCGCACCGGGGGCGTTGCGCCCCCGGCACGCCGTTTCACGCAATACGACACCGAAACACAGCGCACCGGGGGCGTTGCGCCCTACGAACGCAGAAATCACAACATTCCGTAGGGGACAACAACCATGCAATTATTCAAACAAGGCGCCGAGGCCATGGGCCTGGCCCTGACCGAGGCGGCTCTGGCGCAATTTGAGCAATATTGGGCGTATCTGGTGGAGCGCAATCAGGTGATGAACCTGACGGCGATTACAGACCGAGACGAGATTGCCGTCAAGCACTTTTTGGACTCTCTGGCCCTGGCCTCTGTGGTCGATCTAGAACATAAGCGGCTCATTGATATCGGCACCGGGGCGGGATTCCCCGGCCTGCCTTTGAAAATCGCCATACCCAGCTTGGAGGTCACCTTATTAGATGGCCACAACAAGCGGGTGACCTTTCTGGCCGAACTCTGCGATCAACTGGGGTTGGAGGGCATCCAATGCGTCCACGCCCGGGCGGAGGAGCGGGTGGCGGCCCCCGATGAGCGGGAGGGCTACGACTATGCCACGAGCCGGGCCGTGGCACGGCTGAATATACTGGCGGAGCTCTGCCTGCCCTACGTCAAACCCGGTGGGGCGTTCTTGTCCATGAAAGCCGTGGATTCCGATGAAGAAATCGGCGAGGCGGAAGCCGCCATCAAGCTCTTGGGCGGCGAGATACGGGGATTCCACGACTACACCCTCCCCGGCACAGACATCCGGCGGCGGATCGTGGAGATTCGGAAAATCGCCCCCACACCGGAGAAATACCCCCGCCGATTTGCCCGGATCCAACGGGAGCCGTTGGGGTAGGGGGAGTAACAACCAAAACGGGTGGCCAATGGCCACCCGTTTTCCATCCCCCTAATAAAAAAACAACCGCACCGCTATGGGCGCTACGATAAACCCCACAATATCCGCACAGAGGGCCGCTGGGATGGCGTGGCGGGTTTTGCCGATGCCTACGGCGCCGAAATAGACGGCGATGGTGTAAAACGTGGTCTCCGTGCTGCCCAGCATGACGGCGGAGACCCGGCCGATGTAGGAATCCGGGCCGTAGGTCTCGATCAGCTCGGCCCCCAGGGCCAATCCGCCGCTGCCGCTGATGGGGCGGATCACCATCAGTGCCGCCGTCTCCGGGGGGATGCCCAGGAGGTGGAGGGCCGGGGCGAGAAGCCCCGCCAGAGCCTCCATTGCGCCGGAGGCCCGGAGCATATAGACCGCCGTCAGGAGACACACCAGATTGGGGAATATTTTAATCACCGTGGAGAGCCCCTCGGCGGCCCCCGTGGTAATGGCGCTGAACACGTCCACCCGCTGATAGAGGGCCCAGGCGGCAGTGCCCAATAAAATCAGAGGGACGACCAGATCAAAAGCGCCCATTATACCGATTCCCTGCGGGCCAAGAACCTGGCCACCCCGATCCCCGCCGCCACGGAGCAGATCGAAGTGATCCACACGGCGGGGAGGACGTCGAAAGGCGAAACCGCCCCGGCGGCGGCCCGCACCCCGGCCACTGTGGCGGGGATCAATTGGATGGAGGCGGTGTTGAGCACCACCAGCATACAGAGGTCATTTGTGGCAATGGGCCCCCGCTTCATGGCCGCCGCCGCCCGGATTCCCAAGGGCGTGGCGGCGTTCCCCAGTCCCAGTAAATTGGCCGATACATTGGCGGACAGGGCCTCCATGGCCTCTTGGTTGTCCCGGTTGTCCGGAAACAGCCGGATCAAGGCGGGCCGGAGCAGGCGGGCCAATTTGGCGGCCAATCCGCCCCGGCGGATCACCTCCATGACCCCGCTCCACAGACAGATCACCCCGGCCAGGGCCAGGCACAGGGTCACCGCCGCCCCGGCCCCCTCCATGGCGGCGTTTGCCACCTGGGAGACGGAGCCGTTCACCAGACCGAACAAAAGCGACAGGGCCACCATCCCCGTCCAGATCCACGCCATCGCCATCTTGTACACCACCCCCTCGTCATGGGTGGGCCAACCGCATTGAAGCGTTTCCTGCTTTCACCGCCGCAGACGGGGGAAAGCAGATCTGATCAGTGCAATTCACCCACTCCTCTAGTTATATATATATGGACAAGAGGGTGGGGGATAGTACTCCCATGTCCAAACAATAGCAATCTGTTTCTCCATACAAATAAAGGGATAATTTTTAAAATTTTACTAGCTATTTTCTACATAATGTGGTATACTGTGATTCAACAAAGGGTATTTTTGAGAAATAAAGAAAAAACGCCCTATTTCCAGGGAGGGAAAAGATTATGAAATCAACAGGTATCGTACGGAAAATTGACGAGTTAGGCCGGATTGTGTTGCCCATCGAACTCAGACGTGTGCTGGACATCGCAGAGAAAGACCCGATGGAAATCTTTGTGACTGACGAATCAATCGTGTTGAAAAAGTACCATCCGTCTTGCGTCTTCTGCACTACCAGCAGCGATCTCATCCAATACCGGGGCAAGCTGGTCTGTCCGACTTGTCTGGTGGAACTCCAGAAGAAGTAGCGTTTTATATGTTAAAAGCCTGAATCCCTATATGGGATCAGGCTTTTTTGTTTTTTGTGTGGATGTGGGGTGTGGGATATGGGATATCTAAGGCCGTCCGGTGTGTGGCCCCCTACTCTGCCCCCCGCACAGCTTCAGCATATAGAACATTCTTTGCGACCCCCGTCTCCTCTGCACATTGCCGGACTGCGTCTTTGACGGAGATACCCGTATCCATCAACGCCCGGAGTCGATCTATTGCTTGCTCCAATTGAACCTCGCCCTGCTCCGGCCCCGGTGGGGGTGCGCCTTCGATGATTAAGACGAACTCGCCCCGGGGTTTTTCCGTGGCGAATCGGGCGGCGGCCTGGGATAGGGTGGTGCGGATGGTCTCTTCATAGCGTTTGGTCAGCTCCCGGCCCAGGGCGATGTTGCGGTCTCCCCAGGCGTCCAGCATGTCCCGCAGGGTGGCGGGCAATTTATGGGGGGCCTCGTAGAAAATCATGGTGCGCCGTTCGTTTTTGAGCTCCGCCAGATGGGTTGTACGGCTCCGGCGGGAGACGGAGAGAAAGCCCTCAAAGGTAAAGCGCCCCGTGGGGAGCCCGGACAGGGCCAGTGCCGTCACCACGGCCGACGGGCCGGGGATACAGTATATCGGAACCCCCGCCGCTGCACAGAGGGCGACCAGCTCCTCGCCGGGATCGCTGATGGCGGGCATCCCGGCGTCAGAGACCAGGGCGCAGCTCTCGCCTTGCAGAATCCGCTGGAGAATCTTCTCCCCGGCCTCCCGGCGGTTGTGGGCATAATAACTCACCAGGGGCTTTTTGATCCCCAGATGATTGAGTAGTTTTAGGGAGACCCGGGTATCCTCTGCGGCGATAAAATCCACCAGTTGCAGAGTCTCCGCCCCCCGGGGGGACAGATCACCCAGATTGCCGATGGGGGTTCCCACCAGATATAATGTGCCGGACAATTGCCTCACCTCAATATAAATTCGTCGCACAGAAGAAAACACCCGGCTCTGCGGAGCCACCCGCAGGCGGCGGGTGTTTCCCTTAAAGATCCATGTGATAAATCCCCCGCACCTCCGGGCTGTCGGCGCCTGTCTCGTCTTGGAGGATCAGGGGCGCTTCGACGATCAGGCCGGGATTTCCGCCCCGGCGGCCTTCCGCCAGGATCAGATTCGGCGCTGCGTTCGCCGTAAGGGCCACCATCCGCAGGCGCTTTGGCTCGATCCCGTGGCGGATCATGGTTACGAACAGTTCGCTCAACCGCTCCGGGCGGTGGACGATGGAAAATCGTCCGCCCCAGCGGAGGAGATAGGCGGCGGCGGAACAGAGGGCATCCAGGGTGCAGGTCGCCTCGTCTCTGGCGTTCGCCAACGCTGTGCCGCTGGCCCGTTTTCCGGCGCCGGCGGGGAAGTAGGGCGGATTGGAGACGGCCAAATCATAGGCCCCTGCTGGAAAGATATCCGAAATCTGTCTAATATCTCCCAACCGGGCCTGAATCCGATCCGCCAAGCCGTTGTGCGCTGCGTTTTCCGTTGTCAGGGCGACGGCTTCGGGCAAAATGTCTACACAGTCGATTTGAATTCCCGTTGTGCGCTCCGCCAGGAGGACGGGCAAAATCCCCGCACCGCAACCCAGATCGACGGCCCGTTTCGCCCGGGCTGTATTGGTAAAATGGGCCAGTAATACCGCATCGGTACCCAGCTTAAACACGGTTTCCCGCTGGACAAATCCCGGCCCGCCGGGCCACAGATAATCAAGTTGCATCTTTTTCACCGCTTTCACAAAAAATGGCGGCGTGCCGTTGCACGCCGCCATTTTTTTGCACGACTTTGCTCCTACGCAACGATTGCGCCAACGGGGCATTCGTCTACACAGGCGCCGCAGTCGATGCAGGCATCTGCGTCAATCACATAGATGTCGCCGCCGGGTGCGATGGCGTCTACGGGGCAACTGTCAACACATGCACCGCAGTTGATGCAATCAGAATTGATGGTATATGCCATTTGTTCCACCTCCATTATGTAATCGCATATTGCACCCCCATTGTACCATGTCTGTCTAAAAAATCAATCGTTTGGCGCAAATATTTTTCCCCTCTTTGTGCCAATTTCTCGTATAGGGGCAAAATAAACTGGAAAGTATGTAACGAGGAGGCGATTAGACATGAAACATAGCATAGCGGGGACACTTTTTCCAGACCTGGAGCGGGAGCATATGAGCACGGCGCATCTTGCCCGCTTACAGGAGAAAAATCGAAAATCAAATAACGCTGAAAACAGCCAAAAAACAGAGAAAAAAGAAGCAATCAAAAGATAAAATAAAATAGCCATGCATCAATGGTCAAAGATGGTCAGAAACAAATTTGAATATTCCTTCTAAAGCGTGTATACTATTTCTATAGGTCAGAGATAGTCAAATTTTTGTCGAAGGAGGGAGATTCATGGGAATGAGCGACCTAATCGCCGATTTTATCGGTCAGGTGCTCCAGGAGTCCGACGGACTGGCGGAACTACAGCGATCAGAACTCGCCAACCGGTTCGGCTGTGTGCCCAGCCAGATCAACTATGTGATCTCTACCCGATTTTCCCCGGAGCGGGGTTATATGGTAGAGAGTCGCCGGGGCGGCGGCGGATATATCCGCATCCGGCGGGTGCAGATTGATCCCATGCAGTTGGTCATGCACACGGTCAACGCCATTGGCGCAGAATTAGACGCCCCCACGGCGGAGGCGTTTTTGCAAAACCTACTGGATGCGGAGGCCGTCTCTCCGGAGCGGATCCGGATTATGGCGGCGGCCCTGGGGGACAATGCCCTGCGGCCCGTCCCACGGATTATGAGAGGCCCCGTGCGGGCATCAATTTTAAAACAGATGCTGATTTCGACTGTGTAAACAAGAGAAGGAGGAACTTATTATGAACTGTCAACATTGCGGCGCTGCGAACGCCAGCTATCACTACAGAAGCAACATAAACGGCACGGTGACGGAGCAGCACCTCTGCGCCGCCTGTGTCCAGAGCATGGAGAGCCCCATGGGGGCTCTGGCAGATTTTTTCGGCGAAAATTTGTTTGGAAACGGTCTGGGAGGCAGGCGTCAGAGGCCGCAGGGCGTATTCTTTGTCCCCTTTGCACCAGAGGTGCCGGGGTTGATCCAGCCATCTGTGCCCACGCCGGAGTTGGAGCCAAATGAATTAGCAATCCCCGCCGAGGCCGATGACGGGCTAAAACACCGCCGTCAAGTGAACCAACTCCGCCAGGAGATGGAGACGGCAATCGCCGCAGAAAATTTCGAACGGGCGGCAGAACTGCGGGACGAAATCAGGCGGTTGGACGGGTAGGAGGTGCGATGCACCCTTGCCCGAAACGCACAACACCCTGTAGGGACGGTCGCCTCGACCGTCTGTGGATGACCGGGGCGGTCATCCCTACAAAAAACCCGATAAACGGGGCGCTACGGACAGCGTCTTTGCCGCTGCCGCAGGGCCTCCCCCGGTCAGGCTTCGCCTGACAGCCCCCTCACAACGAGGGGGCCTATAAAATGTATAAAAAAGGAGTGTGAATATCATGCGTTATGAAGACAGATTTACAGAACGGGCCAAAGAGGCAATCCAGCACGCCCACAGCTATGCGGCGGAGCTGGGTCACGGCTATATTGGCTCGGAACATATTTTACTCGGCCTATCCAAGGAAAACGGCGGTGTCGCCCGCCGGATTTTGGCGGACTACGGCCTGGAGACAGATCTGCTCTTAGATCTGGTGGAAAAATACGTAGGCCGGGGGGAATCCGGTCAGCCGGCCCAGGGGCTCACGCCCCGTGCCAAGCGGGTGATTGAACTGGCCATGGCCTCCGCCGCCCAACTGGGCCACCGCTATGTAGGGACGGAGCACCTGCTCATGGGAATCCTGCGGGAGCATGAGAGTGTGGCAGCAAAGCTCATCAGTTCCGTAGGGGTGGATTTAAACCGCATGTACACGGATTTAATCAACGTGTTCGGCACCATGGACGTTACGGGCCAGAGCGCATCGTCCAACCCCCGCAGCGCCAACCGCAAAGAGACCAAGACGCTCAACCAGTTCGGCCGGGACCTCACCGATGCCGCGGCGGCGGGCAGTTTAGACCCCGTAGTGGGCCGGGACAAGGAGATCAACCGGGTCATGCAGATTTTAAGCCGCCGATCAAAAAATAACCCAGTACTCATAGGTGAGCCGGGGGTGGGTAAGACCGCCATCGCCGAGGGGTTGGCCCAAAAAATCATCGCCGGGGACGTGCCGGAGGACTTGCGGGACAAGCGGACCATCACTTTGGATCTCACGGGGATGTTGGCCGGGACAAAATACCGGGGCGACTTTGAGGAGCGGATCAAGGCGGCCTTGGAAGAGGTCAAAAAGGCGGGGGATATCATCCTCTTTGTGGATGAGCTCCACACCATCATCGGCGCAGGCGCCGCCGAGGGCGCCATTGATGCGGCCAATATTGTAAAGCCCGCCCTGGGCCGGGGCGAGATTCAGATTATCGGGGCCACCACCTTGGAGGAGTACCGCAAGCACATCGAAAAAGATGCCGCCTTAGAGCGGCGGTTCCAGCCCGTAAAAGTGGATGAGCCCACCGAGGAGGAGAGTATCTCCATCCTCCGGGGCCTAAGAGATAAATACGAGGCCCACCACAAATTAACAATCACCGACGAGGCCATTACGGCCGCTGTGACCATGTCCAGCCGGTATATTACGGATCGATTTTTGCCAGACAAGGCCATCGACCTCATTGACGAGGCCGCCTCCCGTGTCCGCATGGAGAGCCTCACCGCCCCTCGAGACCTCAAAGAGGTAGAGGGCAAAATTGAAAGTCTGCGCATGGAGAAAGAGGAGGCTATCCGAGGCCAGCGCTTTGAAAAGGCCGCCCTGCTCCGGGACGAGGAAAATGCCCTGCGGGCCGAGATGGACGAGCATCGCAAGCGCTGGGAGGAGGCCAGAAAAGGCCAAGGCAAAAGCGTCACCCCCCAGACCATCGCCGCTGTAGTTTCCGATTGGACGGGGGTTCCCGTCACCAGTTTGACAGAGGACGAGAGCAAACGGCTCTTGGCGATGGAGGACACCCTCCACCGGCGTGTGGTGGGGCAAGATGAGGCGGTCTGCGCTGTGTCCCGTGCCATCCGCCGGGGCCGGGTAGGACTCAAAGACCCCAAGCGGCCCACGGGGACATTTCTATTCCTCGGCCCCACGGGGGTGGGGAAGACCGAACTCTGCAAAGCCCTGGCCGAGGCCGTCTTCGGAGACGAGGACGCCATGATCCGGGTGGACATGAGCGAGTTTATGGAAAAACACACGGTCTCCAAGCTCATCGGCTCCCCGCCGGGGTATGTGGGGTATGACGAGGGCGGGCAACTGACGGAGAAAGTCCGCAGAAAGCCTTACAGCGTGGTACTCTTTGACGAGATCGAAAAAGGCCACGAGGACGTGTTCAATATCATGCTCCAGATCATGGAGGACGGGATTTTGACCGACGCCCAGGGCAGACGGGTAGATTTTAAAAATACCATCATTGTGATGACCAGTAACGTGGGCGCAAAAAACATCACCGAGCGGAAAAAACTTGGATTCGCCCTGGATTCCAATGCGGAAGGGGAGACCCAGGCCCAGGAAGACATCCAAGCGGCCGTCCTGGGGGAGCTGAAAAAGACGTTCCGGCCTGAATTTTTGAACCGGATTGACGAGACCATTGTGTTCCACCAGCTCGGCCGGGCCCACATCGGCGAGATTGCGATCCGGATGCTTGGGTCTGTCACCCAGCGGATTGAGGGGCTGGGGATCCACCTGACCGTGGCGGAATCCGCCATCGACCTATTGGCCCAGCGGGGATTTGATCCCGTCTACGGCGCACGCCCCCTCCGCCGGGCCATCCAGTCCGCAGTGGAGGATAAGGCAGCAGAGGCGCTGTTAGAAGGAATCATCCAGGCGGGAGACAGCGTAGAGGTAATAGGGGAAGGCGGGGAAATTCTCCTGCGGAAAAAAGAGGAGACTGCCGCAGTTGCGGCGGAGTAGCCTCCCTCTCCCCCAGACCTCCCCCGCCCCTCTCTTGCCTCCCTCGTTTACGAGGGAGGTGGCAGGCGAAGCCTGACGGAGGGAGAACAAAAAGCCGCCGGGGCAACCATATGGTTGCCCCGGCGGTTCGTTTGTACGAAATGATCGCTTATCAGTGTTCGCTGTTTACACGACTATTGCGCTCTGGCAGGCCAAGTGACCTCTGTCCACAATTCCATTTCGACTTCTTCGCCATCTTCATCTTCTACAGTTACAGTCACGAAATAGTGGCTGTGAGAAACTTCGATGACCAGATAGTAGTACCATGCGGTATCTCTCACGTCAGGGAAGATACGGAGGTCGTCCTCAACGTTTACCAGACTGTCCGAATTGATCGTACCGTCACGGCCTAGCGCACGGGCAATCACTGCTGCGGCCTCGGCTCTTACGATGGGATCAAGGGGTCTGAGATTTCCGTCTCCGTCGCCCCGCAGCCAGCCTGCGTAGACAACTGCATTGACATAGGGACGTGCCCAATTGCTGATCTCGTTGGCATCGGGGAAGCCGGTGCCGGGGATGCTCGCCATCGGCGTAAGCTCTGCCGCTCTTGCTACCATGGCTGTAAGCTCTTCTCTGGAGACATTGTCAAGCGGTCTGAATACACGGTTGCCGTCTGCGTCATCATGGCCTCGGATGAAGCCGTGATAATACGCCCAGGCAACGTAGCTGGAGGCCCAAGGAAGGTCATTGAGGTCCGTGAAAGGTGTTGCCGGGGGTTGCGCCAGATTAGATTCCGGTGCGAAGGTGCGAACCAGAATGGTCGCTACTTCGCCTCTGGTGATATCACCGTGGGGGGCAAACTCACCGCGCTCGTTGCCCTGCATGAACCAAGAGTGGAACCGAGCATCTTCTAACCAGCGGGCATAGATACGCAGGGTGCCTTCCGCACAGAGCATCTCTTCCGTCACGGGTTCGTCAAAATCTTTTGCATCAGTGCCATTTGGATCTAAATACCAGCCTTTGAAGGTAAAACCTGCACGCTCAGGATCGCCGGCGGTGGGTTCTGCCAGAGTTTCGCCTACTATGACGGTGCTCTCGTAGAACTCGTCCTCGCAGTTTTCATCCAGGTTGTAGAAGAATACCACGTCAGCCACGGGAATCTCTTCCCATTGGGCGTAGATACGCAGGGTACCCTCGGCACAGAGCATCTCACGAGTTATTGGGGATTCCCAATCTTTTGCGTCGCCGTTGTCCTGCGGATCTAAGAACCAACCCTTGAAGGTGTAACCTTCACGCTCGGGTTCGCCAGCAGTCGGCAGCGCCAGGTACTGACCCAGCACGACCACAGTTGTGTAGAACTCGTCCTCGCAGTTTTCATCCAGGTTGTAGAAGAATACCACGTCAGCCATGGGGATTTCTTCCCAGCGGGCGAAGATTCGGAGGTAGTCCTCGTTGAAGAATTCGCCGTCTCTTTCGATTTGACGTGTGCTAAACCATGCCTCTTCAACTGGAGCATCGAAGTCAAAGGCATCTTCGGTGGCGGGGTCAAAATACCAGCCTTTAAAGATGTAGCCGTCACGCACGGGATCGGAATGGGGCTCATCCAGATAATCGCCTGCGAAAACCAGATCGTAATCGAAGATACCGTCGTTTCTTGCGCCTTCGTAGTTGAACATGAACTCTACTTCTGCAAAGGCAGGTGTAGGCGTGCCGTCCGCTCTCGTCCGTCCGATGTAGTTGATATCGTAGTTGTTGAGGGCGTGGGCGATGCCGTGTCCAGGAGATACAGAGACCGAGTTCGGGACTCTATGGCCAATGCCGATGAGAGGGATGTGTGCATTTACGGGTGGCCGGAATGCACCGCGACCTGCCGTGTTGCCGTCAAATCTCGCACCTATGGTGAAGGGGGGGATAATCTGAAGTAATCCGGATCGGTCATTATCGATACGATTGAGGTCAGGGAAACAGAGCGGGGTGATAAGATTAATAATCGGCCCATAAGTACGTCTCTGGGCGAAGATTGCGCCGCCTTCCCGTCCTGCGCTGTTGTTGAGGAGATAGCCTTCCAGAATGTAGAGGTCTGCAAAGGAGCCGACAAAGATGCCGCCGCCGCGACGGTCTGCCTCGTTGTCCCGGATAACTGGGAGGGGAAGTCTTGTGTCAGGGCGACCTAACCAGTCTAACTCTCTGCCCATGTGCAATCTTGTGTTATACTGCATCCACAGGCCGCCGCCCTCCGGAGCGGTGTTGCTGCTGATGACGCCGCCCCGCATTCTGAGAATGGGTTCTTCAAACATGGTGCTGATGAATGCGCCAGCGCTAATCCGGACACCGCCGCCGCTGTGGGATGCAGTGTTGTTGTCGATTTGGCCGCCGGTCATCTCCATTCTGCCGCCACGATTGAAAAGGCTGATTAGAGATGGGGTAAACAGGCTGTGGTAGCCGATGCTGATACCGCCGCCGCCGTGCTCAGAAACGTTGTTATGGATTCTGCCGCCGCTCATGTTGAAGTCGGTGTTTGCACAGATGCGGACACCGCCGCCACGGGCTGGCATGTTGGGGAAGAACGCAGGGCTGCTGAGGGCTTCGTTGTTGCGGATCTCGCCGCCGCTCATGTTAAAAACGGTATTATAGATTCTGTTGTTGCCCACAGCGCGGACGCCGCCGCCATACACTGCGGTGTTGTTCTCAATGATGCCGCCCACCATGTCAAAGGTGGCGTCGTCAGAGAGGTGTACGCCGCCGCCGGTGCCGGTGCCGTATGCGGTGCCGACTCGGCCATAGGGTACAGCTTCGTTGTTGGCGATTACGCCGCCCGCCATACGGATCCAGGCGTTTGTGCCGGCGTAGACGCCGCCGCCACGAGCTGCGGAGTTGTTAATAATCGCACTGCCGGGAAGCATGGTCAGAATCCCGCCACGACGTTGGCTGAGCAGACCGCCGGTATCCAACAGGCCGCCGCCTTCTAGGTAGACGCCGCCGCCACGGCCAGTGATGGAACCGCCACGGGCTGCAGAGTTCTGAATGGTGCTGCCTGCGCCCATGTACAGACGGCCGGGGCCGCCTACGCCAAGGGCTTCTGCGAAGATAGAACCGATAACACGGACGCCGCCGTGACGGGCGCCGGGCTCAATATATTCGCCGCCGCAGAGGATGATGTTCTCAAGAACCAATGTGCCGCCCCGTGCGAGTGCGTCGCCGGGCGCTACGATGAAGTGCTCAAGAAAACCGAGGTTTCTGATGGTGACGGGGTTGTTGCCCACGCCTCTCAGAATCAGAGTGGTGTTGCGGGGAACCAGTGCGGGAGGCGCAAAGGTGGGCATATTGATGTCATTTTCCACATAGATTACCATGCTTTGTCTTCCGGGCAGAATGCTCAGTGCTGCGAGCTCTGTCAGATGGGCAAACATATTCCACTGGAACCCAAGATTTATGTCAATCCCGGGAGGGAGGATGCTAATATCAATATCAAGGTCAAGGCTGGGCCACCAATGACTGACTCTGCGTGTAACATTTCCGCCGGAAGGGGGTTGCCAGTCGGCCGGAACAGATTGCGCTTCGATTGCTGTGTCTTCCGCTGCAAATGCGACGGCTGGGAACAGTGTCACAACCATGAGCAAAGCCAGAAGAACTGCTAAAAAACGTCTGGTTTTCATGTTAAATTATACTCTCCTTTTACATTTTGCTGCATCACGTTTGATGCGGTTTAATTGATCTGTCTGGTGCAGGGGGTTCGCCGGGGCATCCGTCTCCTTTCGCAGTGTTTATTCAATACACGCACAAATATTAAAACAAATAAGTATGAATCGATGATTACGGGTCTTTGCAGTGTATTATCCGAAAAATATTGTAACACGTGAAAAAGGATTATGTCAATATGCTTGCGAAATGTTGCAAAACTGTAATGTTCTTGGCATATCTCACCGTTCAGGAGTGCTGCGCTATCAAGATAAATATCTAAAAATTGTTCTGAAATTTTATAAAAATATATAAAATAACGAACTATTATTGCTCAAAAATAGAGATATGGAGGGTGGAGCGTGCGGGTAAAATCGTGTGAAAAATACCGCAAAAGTCACGGAAAAAGAGGAAAAATCCACCTGCGGTAAAAAGAGGAAGCTGTCACAGTTGCGGCAAAGTAGCCAAGCTATGTTAAGTGCGAGCGAACGCACAAAGATTCTTGTGCGTCCGCCTTTATTAACTATTTATCTGATATCTTCTGGCCTGGAATTCGGGTGCTCTAAGACGGTCCAGTCTCCCGGTGGGAGCAGTCGGATCCAAAATTCATAGAGGCCGGAGACGTAGCCGTAGTCATAGGCGCTGCCGTCGGTTATGGACTGATAGGAATTTGTCGCAGATTTAATATATAAGAAATGCCAATAGTCCGAATTTGTGTTGTCGGGAAAGCGCAGCATGTGCGGCAGTTTGCTCTCTTCGTCCGGAGACACACGCCCCTCCTTGCGGTTGATCATTGCTGCCGCTTCGGCACGGGTCATGGGCTGATCCGGCTGGAACGTCCCGTCCTCCATGCCTACAACCCAGCCCTCTGCGGCGGCGGCGTTAATTGCGTCTTCCGCCCAGTGGCCTTCAATATCCGAGAAGAGGGGAGGCCCTTCATAGCTCACATCCATCATCCGCACGATTACGGTGGCAAACTCCGCACGGGTCGTCGGGGTCAGAGGCGCAAAGATCCCGTCAGGTTTTCCCTCAAAGAGTCCGGCTGCCGTTGTGGTGGACACTGCGTTGTTGAACCACTGTTCCAGTGATACGTCAGGGAAGTCGTTTTCCTGATTCCAGTACTGCGTCCGTTGCGCATCCGACATCAAACGGAAGAAAATGGTCGCCGTTTCGGCCCGGGTGATTGGGTTCCGGGGAAGAATATTACCGCAACAGGCACCAATCAGAAAGGCGTGGCGTGTTAGCGGGTCGAGACCATATGTCGGCTGCCTGGGACATGTACAGACGATGTTGTTGCACAGACAGTTTTCCGGATCACATTTACAGTCAGCGCCGCATTTGCAGCCGGGTTCGCCCCCATTGCCGTTCCCATTGCCGGGCTCTTCGCACGCACAGGAATCGCAATCACAGCCTTCGCAGTCGCAGGGGTCACAAGTGCAGCCGGGATCGCCTCCATTGCCGTTCCCATTGCGGGGCTCTTCGCACGTACAGGAATCGCAATCACAGCCTTCACAGTTGCAGGGATCACAAGTGCAACCGGGATCGCCCCCATTGCCGGGCTCTTCGCACGTACAGGAATCGCAATCACAGCCTTCACAGTTGCAGGGATCACAAGTGCAACCGGGATCGCCCCCATTGCCGGGCTCTTCGCACGTACAGGAATCGCAATCACAGTCTTCACAGTCGCAGGGGTCACAAGTGCAGCCGGGTTCGCCCCCATTGCCGTTCCCGTTGCCGGGCTCTTCGCACGTACAGGAATCGCAGTCACAGTCTTCACAGTCGCAGGGGTCGCAAGTGCAACCGGGATCGCCCCCATTGCCATTTTCATCGCAATCACAGGGGTCGCAGCTACAATTGCTTACCTCACATGTACAGGGATCGCAATCGCAGCGTGGGGGCAAGAAGTCGCTGGGAGGCCGAGTGTCATTATTGCCATTTGGCGGGTTGGGGTCTCGTTCTAATTCTATAATCATACGGTTGCCGCTGAGCTCTGGGGTTCCCAGGTAGGCTCCGTAGAATTTATATCCTATCGCCTCGACGATGACGACATAGGCGGAGTGCCAATTTTGATTCGGTATGGAGAAATGGCCCTGGGGATTCGTGTAAACGGAATACACTTCTCTGTAGGGATACGAAAGGGCATCCCAGACCGTGACCCGTGCGCCGCTGATTCCGATCTTTGTCTCGGCGTCACGCACCCAACCGTTTAAAGCCCCGCCATGGACAGTGGAAACCCATCTGGCAAACAGAGTGCGGCTCTCGGCCGAGGTGACGTCATACTCTGCTAGAACTCTTGTTCCGCCGATGCCGGGGGTTGTGTACCAGGCGTAAAATTTGAAGTTAAAGTTAGAGTCCGTGGGGAGATGCTCTGCATCGAATAGAATGGCGTAAGTGCCGTCAACGGGGAGTGTAATGGTCTGGGAAGTTGTGCCGTCAGCAAATACGCCGCCGTTTGCGACCAACGTCACAACCTGTCCCGTTGGCGTTTCTTCTGGGGGGGATGTAGGCTCTTCCACGGGGGGCTCTACCGGGTCCTCCGGGTCTGTAGCAATCGCAGCAAGCGGCAGAGTGGCTATCAAAAGAAGTGCTAATAGCAGGGCAATCCAACGGTTTGTCATTTTTTGCATTACGTTCTTCTCCTTTGCTCGTATTCTACAAAATAGTGGCCTTGTTGCCCATAGTATAGGGCATATGGCACCAAATGTCACGAACTTTTTCGACAAAACCGTTATTTAATTAATAAAATATTATTGAATTTTGATTTAAGACGCTTATTTTTCCGTAATATCCCATTTTTGCGCTGTTCTATCCCACTGTATTACATAGCCGTCCGATCCCCTCGATGACGCACTCCACCACATCGCCTGCTTTTAAAAGCTGGGGCGGATTGAGTGCCACGCCGACACCAGCGGGGGTGCCGGTGGCGATAATGGTACCCGCTTTCAGCGTCATCCCGGCGGAGAGTTCTGCAATGACGTGGGCGATAGAAAAGAGCATATGTCCCGTGTCGCTGTCCTGGCGCAACTCCCCGTTGACGAGAGATTGGAGCGTAAGCTTTGGCGGGAAATCAAATTCGTCCGCCGTGACAATCCACGGCCCCATAGGGGTGGCGCCGTCTAAACTCTTGCCAAAATAGAACTGTTTGTGCCGTGTCTGAAGAGTGCGGGCGCTGATGTCGTTTAGAATTGTATAGCCGAAAATGTAGTCCGCTGTCTGTTCGATAGACACATTTTTGGCGTCTCTGCCGATGATGACGGCCAGCTCCACCTCATAGTCTAACTGCTTGTCTAATGCCGGGTGGCTCTGAATTTGTCCGCCGTCGGGAACTGCCCGGTTGACCCGTTTGGAAAAATAGATGGGATACGCCGGTGCAGCCGACAGGGCGGCCCCTTGGATCGCCCCGGATTCGTCCACATGATCCAAGTAATTGTACCCCAGGCAGATCACATCCTGTTGAGGTTCCGGGATTGGCGCTACTTTGCCGGCCGCATCATAGGGAATCCCGTCAATTGCCGGCGCAGAGGCGGCGGCTCGGAGCTTGGCCAGTTCCGAGCTTGTTGCACACTGGATCAGTTCGTTCATGGAGTCGTATTTTAAGCCGAGGGCCGTGACGGGGAGAATCACATTTCCCGTCACAGTCAATACGCCCACCACTTCTTTGCCGTTGTGTTGATAGGTCAATAATTTCATAGCTACAGCCCCTTCGGCCTACGTCTTCCGGTTACGTTTTCCGGTAATGGAGGCGACAGAAAGCCGCAATACGGTAACGGCGGCCAACTCCCCCGGTTGATACTGGGGTTTCCCCGCAAAGCCGTATCGCTTCATCAATAGATCCAATCCGTGAATTTTTTGTGCTTCATCTGACGAAATTGCAATTGTTCCCTCGCCGATTACGCTCTCAAATTCGGCAGACCACTTGCAGGCCGCATCGGCCTCCAGCGTGCGATAGGAGCAATCCGCCTCGAAACAGACGGTATGGTTCTGCGCAATCATGTCTATCTTCTTGCCTTCCGGTGCACAGTGGAAATAGATAGATACTTGTCCGTCTATCACTTCGTAAGCGAAGTTCATGGGTACGATGTAGGGGATGTCGTCCACGCTCAAGCCCAAGCGCATGACCTCGCATCTGTCTAAGATCGCAAGGATATTGTCCAGTCCCGCAACTTCTCTGTCCCGTCTTCTCAAAGATACTTCCCCCTACGCCTCGTCCTCTGCAATGTTAATCAGTTGTACGCCGACGCTTAGAGCGTAACTCGCCGTGTAGGCGGTGCCGCCTGTGGGGCGATCCAGATAGCAGATGCACCAACCGCTGCCGTCGGCCATGTGGCGGTTTCGTTTATACATACAGCCGTTGTAATATTTCTCGGCGGTGTAAACCACTTTATCCGCCCGGGCCAGGATTTGCTCTAAAAGGGTCTTGTCCTCGCCCTGCCAACTGAAATCGTGGTCTTTACACGGCAGGATCATAATCAGCCGGATGTGGGGGTAGGTACGCTTGAGCTTAATGACCGTCAAAGCGGCGATGGTGTCAAAGCCCAAAGCCCCGCCCCCGCCAAAATACTGCACCCCCTGATTGATCAGCCGCTCAACGGCCCGTTCCAGCCGTTGTTGGACTTTGGGGTACTCCTCCCGGGGGATATCTCGATGACCTGTGAAAAAGCAGGTTTTTTCTCGTGTTGTATGTTCCATTGCGTGTATCACCTACTATAAATTCGCTATGCAGAAGGAAAACACCCGGCTCTGCGGAGCCACCCTCTTTAAAAAAGAGGGCAGGGGTTAAAACATCCTTCGTCTCCGCCCTCTTTCATAAAGAGGGTGCCGCCCGCAGGCGGCGGGTGTTTTCCTATAAGAAAACGCACAGGACACCAAGGGCGTCCTGAATATCCCCTTATGGTTGCGTTTGATCCTTCAGCACCACATCATGCGCCCCGCCTTCGACGATGCTGACGGAGGAGACCAGGGTCAGGCGGGCTTTTTCTTGCAGTTCCGGGATGGTGAGGGCGCCGCAGTTGCACATGGTGGAGCGGACTTTGGCCAAAGTCAGGGCCACGTTATCCGCTAGAGAGCCGGCGTAGGGGACGTAAGAATCTACCCCCTCCTCAAAGGAGAGGCCGCCTTTTTTGCCATCGGCGCTGTAGCGCTGCCAGTTTCTGGCCCGGTTGGAGCCCTCGCCCCAGTATTCTTTCATATAACTGCCGCCCACCGTCACCCGGCGGCCGGGGCTCTCGTCGAACCGGGCGAAATAGCGGCCCAGCATACAGAAATCCGCCCCCATGGCCAGTGCCAGGGTGATGTGGTGGTCGTGGACGATGCCGCCGTCGGAACAGATGGGGACGTAGATCCCCGTCTCTTTTAAATACTGATCCCGTGCCTTGGCGACTTCGATTACCGCTGACGCCTGCCCTCTGCCGATGCCCTTGGCCTCCCGGGTGATACAGATGGCCCCGCCGCCGATGCCGACTTTGACGAAATCTGCCCCGGCCTCGGCGAGAAAGCGAAATCCGTCCCGATCCACCACGTTGCCGGCGCCTACTTTTACGCTGTCGCCGTACTGGTCACGGATGAACTGGAGGGTCTGTTTTTGCCACTCGCTGTATCCCTCAGAGGAGTCAATACAGAGGATATCCGCCCCGGCCTCAATGAGGGCGGGGACACGGGTCTCATAGTCGATGGTGTTGATTCCGGCCCCTGCCATATAGCGCTTGGAGCTGTCCAGCAGTTCCGTGGGGTTGGCCTTGTGGCGGTCATAGTCCTTGCGGAATACGAAAGCCATCAGCCGTTGATTGGAATCAATCACCGGCAGGGTGTTCAACTTGTGCTCCCAGATGATATCGTTGGCCTCTTTGAGGGTGACGCCCTCTTGGGCGTAGATGATCTCCTCAAAGGGGGTCATAAACTCGGATACCGGGGTGGCGGGGTCCATCCGGCTGGGCCTGTAGTCCCGGCTGGTGACGAGACCCAGGAATCTGCCGGAGGCGGTGCCGTCATGGGTCACGGCCACAGTGGAGTGGCCCATCTTATCCCGCAGGGCCAGGACATCTGCCAACGTCTGATCCGGCCGGACGTTGGACTCAGAGGAGACGAACCCGGCCTTGTACCCCTTGACCCGGCGCACCATCTCCGCCTGATCCTCCACGGATTGGGAGCCGTACAGGAAGGCGACCCCGCCCTCCCGTGCCAAGGCGATGGCCATCCTGTCATCAGAGACCGACTGCATCACAGCCGAGACCAGGGGGACGTTCATGGTGATATCCGGCGCCTCCCCGGCCCGGTACCGGGTGATCGGCGTCTTGAGAGAGACATTTTGCGGCAGACAATCCGCCGACGAGTAGCCGGGCACCAGCAGATATTCACTAAAGGTATGAGAGGGAGTATCGTAAAAGTACGCCATTGGGGAGATCCTCCTGTTTCGTATATTAGATGTATTCGTATTATACGGGATATTCCTATAAAATACAACCCGCCGCTTTCAGCGCCCTGCCGGGGGATTGTGCGACGGCGGTCACGGACGAGAGGCGATGGAGCGGGGCTTAACCGCATTGTCTACCATGGGCGAAAATCAAACATCCAGTCAAGGGTATATAAACGGCTTACGCCGCCCTTGACTGGATGTTTGATTTTTGCTCTTGCTCGTAATGTTTACTCATCAAAGCGACTCTCATCCACATCTGTGGTTTCAGGATCATAAACATAAGAGGCTAGACCATCCCTTGCCTTTACATCAAGCAACTGAGGTTGAGGATGTATTGCTAAGTTAAAGTCTGAAATAATCTTTTTACAAAATTTTATGATCTCTTCCTTCATTTTCTTCATCTTAGAAATGGTAAAAACATCTCCTATGTCTTCAAAAGGAGCCTTCCACATAAGTGGTATATCAGTACCTTCTCCTACAAAATTGTATTTATAATGCACCAACTCATTTCTTAAACGAATGAGCTTTCTATAATGCTCCCAATGCTTTTCTTTTAAATCAGAAATATCCGCCTTATAATACAAGTAAAGCATTTCCAATTTATCATCAAGATTCGCTTTTAAAAGGCTTTTGCCCTTATAATAAACACAGTCTCGAAGGATTGTGTTTACAACGCTTTCAATATAATTACTTAACACCAAGACAACGATCCATCCATTTTTCAAATTATTATGAAAAGCTTTGTCATCAAGGCTAATATACGCATCAAAAGGTTCTCCTTCAAGCGGATTACAAACATTTGAATCTGTCATTTTGTTAATATGCTCATCTGCAATTTCTAGAGCCAGCGGTTCTAAATTCATATAATGTTGAAACGCCATAAAAGTGTCCTCCTATGTATGTAAGTTCCCATATGCACCTTATGTCAAGCTGTCAAGCGAAGTGACGCACAAAATGTCTCTACACAAAAGTATAACAAGTCAACAAGTCAAAGTCTACTTTCCCAAGCAAGACGACTTCACAGAAATCGCTCAAAAATCAGAATCAAGTGGAGCACATATTTTATAAAAATACGAATCTCCCTCTTTCAAGCAGACGGCAAAGCTGGCTTAAAATGAGAATGGTCATTTTGACAATTCTCATTATTTTTAACACGGCGGAAGTTGTGAAATCATACGCTATACTATCGCCTGCTAACGGTCTGTCAAATTTCTGCGTGTTCCTTGTTTGAACCCGCCGCTTTCAGCGCCAGCGCACATTCCAGGCGCTTTTTGAACAGGGTACAGCCGTATGCGTCGATCCCTCGCAAATCGCCGGAGGTGTGATAGGCGTTGGCGGCGCAGCCGCCGCTGCAGTAGAGCTTGGCCCAGCAGTCGTGACAGGCCGGGCGGGTGTAGACGTTGCAGTCGGCCAGCTCCGCCGCCACAGCGGAGTTTGTCACCCCCTGCCAGACATCGCCCATGGTATATTTGGACTCCCCTACGAATTGATGGCAGGGGAAAAACGCCCCCGACGGGGTGACTGCCAGATACTCCGTGCCGACGCCGCAGCCCACCAGCCGCTTGTGGGCGCAGGGGCCGTGATCCAAGTCCAGGGTGTAGTGATAAAAGCGAAAGCTCTGCCCCGTCTGATTGCGCAGCTCCATCTCGGCGGCCAGACGCTCATATTGGGCGAAGAGTTCCGGCAAGTGGGCCTCGGTGAGGGCGTAGGGGGCGTCGGGGGGGCAGACCACCGGCTCCATAGAGAGTTCGGTGAAGCCCAGATCGGCCATGTGGAGGATATCCTCGGTGAAATCCAAGTTGTGGCGGGTAAAGGTGCCCCGGATATAATAGCCCTTGCCGCCTCGGCGGCGAACCAGCTCTTGGAACTTGGGGACGACCGTATCGTAACTGCCCCGCCCGTCAGGGGTCTTGCGGAAACGGTCATGGATGGACTTCCGCCCGTCTAAGCTCAAAACCACGGTCTCCATCTCCCGGTTTGCAAAGTCCATGATTTCATCGGTTAAGCCCACGCCGTTGGTGGTGAGTGTGAAGCGGAATAGTTTGTCCCATTTTTTCTCCTGGGTGCGGCCATAGGCCACAAGGTCTTTGACCACGTCCCAATTCAAAAGGGGTTCACCGCCGAAGAAGTCCACTTCCAGGTTTTTTCTCGTGCCGGAGTGGCTTAGCAGGAAGTCCAGGGCCGCTTTGCCAATCTCAAAGGGCATCAGCGCCGCCTCGCCGTGGGATTGATTTGCCCCTGCAAAACAATACGCACAGGCCAGGTTGCATGTATGGGCCATATGGAGACACATAGCCTTATATTCCCCGTGGGTCTGTCCTATCCCCGTAGCCAGAGTTTGATAGACATCCGGGGAGAAGAGCTGGCCCGCCGATTCCAGGGCGGCAATATGGTCTTCTAACAGGGCGGAAATCTCGTTCCGATCCACATCGGGCATATGGCCATAGAGCGCAAGCAGTTCAGTGACGATCTCTTCCTGGGTGCGGGTCTTGTATCGGGCAATGGCGTCATAGGCCAGATCGTCCACTTGATGGAGACTGCCGCTGTTTGTGTCCAGCACTAGACTGCGCCCGGCCAGTTTGTATTGATGTACCATGGGTGCTCCTCATTGCTCGTATTTTTCCCGCCTTTGGCAGGGGAAAACAGGTTCAAATCATAGTAAAAAGTGGCCGCTTTGCCACTGATCTGCGGCAAAGCGGCTCGGATGTGTACAGACAACCTGTAGGGTGCGGCGCCCTCGGCGCATCGCTTCCACGGAGGATTGCGACGACCACGGCGTGCCGGGAGCGTCACGCCCTACACAGTGCAACATGCTATTTGCTGTTCTCGCAGGGCTGGTTGATGACGCCGCAAGAAGTTTTACAAGCGGACTGGCAGGAAGTGGGGCATTCGCCGCATCCGCCGGTTTTTACGCTCTCCTGTAAAGTGCCGGGTGTAATGGTTTGGATTCTTGTCATAGGGATTCCCTCGCTTTGTTTCATTGTTTTTCTTATCTTACCGGAAGGTGACGAAAATGTCAATGCCGTGTGGGGTCTCAAAGAGTATTGACTTTCCGGGAGAAGAAATTTTATAATAAATAGGAGCAATCAAATACGTAAGGCAGAATATGAACGGGGAGTGGAGCATATGGGGACCGTAAATGAAATGCTGAAAGATATTCTCATCCCGCGCATGGTACGTGTGCGTCAAAGATTCGATGAAAGCTGCATTGAAGATGTCGCCGGTGCATTGCGAGAGGAACTCTCACGCAATGCAATCGCAGCGCTTGTCAGGCCTGGTATGCGCATTGCGATTACGGCAGGCAGCCGTGGGATAGACAATATTGCGCTCGTCATTCGTGAAGTTGCCAGCTTTTTAAAAGAAAAGGGAGCGCACCCCTTCGTAATCCCGGCGATGGGCAGTCACGGCGGTGCGACGGCCTGCGGTCAAATGGAGGTGCTGGAGTCTTTTGGTATTGTGGAGGCGTATATTGGCTGCCCCATCCACGCATCTATGGAAACCGTCCATATTGGAACCTTAGATGACGGAAGCCCCGTCCAGATAGACAAATACGCCGCTGAAGCAGACGGCATTATTCCCATAGGACGTGTGAAACCGCATACCGCCTTTCGTGCCAGATACGAAAGCGGTGTGATGAAGATGATGGCCATAGGTCTCGGGAAACAGCAAGGGGCTGAAGTTTGCCACAAAGCCGGCATCTTGCATCTGGCGGAAAATGTTGAAAAATTTGCCTTTGGCGTATTGCGCCACGCAAACATTTTGTTTGGCGTGGGACTGGTCGAGAATGCGTTTGACAAAACTGCGGTTATACGTGCCATGACACGGGAAGAAATTCCGGAGATAGAGCCCGTGCTCTTGGACATGGCAAAAGCGAAGATGGCACGCATCATGTTCGATCAAGTGGATGTTCTGGTCGTCGATGAGATTGGGAAAAATATCAGCGGCGAGGGCATGGATCCCAATATTGCAGGGCGCTGGATTGTACCGAATATCAAAAGCGGTATAGATGCCGCCCGCATTGCGATTCTGGACTTAACCGATGCGTCCCACGGGAACACGACAGGTCTCAGCATGGCGGATGTCTGTTCCAAGCGTGTTGTGCAAAAAATGGACACAGAAGCCACCTATCCAAATTCATTAACCAGTACGGTAACGATACTGTCCGGGATTCCGATGTATTTTGACAATCATCGCTATACGATCCAAGCGGCGATCAAGATGCTGCCCGGAAAGACCCCGGAAGAAATCACGATGATCCGGATTAAGAACACCCTTGAACTCGGTGAGATCGAACTCTCTGAAACGCTATTACCGCAGGCGCAAGAGATGTCGGATCTGGAAATCTTAGGGGAGCCCCGTGCACTTGTTTTTAATGAAAATGGAGATTTGTTTTAATACGATTTCTCAACAAAAAAGCGAACACACGCCCAATTGAGGGTGCGTAGACGTACACTTGTGTCCCGGAAAAATAGATGCAGACGCCTGTAACCCCAGCGGGTACAGGCGTCTGCATTATTATTTTGCTATTAGAAATGCTGCCTGTTGCCGCAGGCGCAAGGGAGAAGATGCATTTAGAAAAATAGCAATACTGCACAAGTTGAATATAAATAACCAGGCGATTTCAACAAAAATGCAATAGGTTATTGAAAACGTTGGAAGTATGCTTTACAATGATTAATAAGGGAAGCTAAGTAATTTGAAAATGCGGTTGTTGCGCATGTGCATAACAGGTATGGCAGTCTATGCACTCTGCGAAGAACTGTTACGCCGACGATTGGCCGGATGGAGGCAATAATAATGAATAAAGGAGTGATCGACACAAAATTGAGCTGCCAATTTTGACCATTGCCTAACAAAAGTCACACACAAACTTTGAAAGCGTGAAAAGGAGAAGGAAAAAGATGAGCAAAAAGCGTTTCATGGCTCTATTACTAGCCGTAATTATGATACTGTCGCTGATTCCGCCGCCGGCCCTGGCTGCGCCAGACGGTACTATTGTGCCGGCGTCCGCAGTTGAAGCTCCGTTTGCCGAATTCACCGGCCGCATCGACAACTTTAATGTCTCTGAATGGCCCGATGTACCCCATGAGTCGGTAACGGCCGGCGGCCTCACTTTACGTGCGACCGCTTCTGACACAATGCTTTACGTCATGGTAGAAGGCGACAACAGAGACACACGGAATGTGTTCTACATCAGCATAGCGGGCGAGGCGGGTTATAACCGTATCGGCCGTCCCGGTGTGAATTACATTGTCGCCAACGGCCATCTCTATCGGCCGACGGAAGACCAGGCGACCAGCGCCACGCCGGAATGGTTCGGCCCCTTCACTGTTGCCGATGGTGCCCCAACTTGGGGCCCTGTTGCAACTGGTGAAACTGCCGACCGTATCGCCCGTGTCGGCATGGAACATCACGAACACTGGACCGGACTGCGGATACGCTTAGACCAGCTCGGCGACCCCGATCCGGCGGACATTAGCATCTCTTGGCAGGGATTCAGCACTTGGGCCAATTGCTCGGCGACAAGCTTTGCCAGTACGACCCGTGCGGATCTGCCCGCAAACCCTGGCAGTTTGATGCCTGTCGGCAGTTTCATGCGTCCGAATGTAGCGACCTACTATCCGGCGGAGTATTTCGGCCTCATCCCCAACCCGCTGGTGGGCGGTCCCGGTGCGGGAGCGGCGGCAGCGCCGTTCAGCAGGACGAGACACGACTATGTAACCTGGAGAGGCCTACAGCCCGAAAGAGGCGAGATCCACCTCACCGGGCCCTATGCCGCCAGAATATTTGGTTGGGCCAGCGACTATCCCGTCCACGGTGCGGACAGAGATGCATGGCAAGCAAGCCGTCCGGCAACGTTGGATTCGGTTTTAACGACCCAAGCCAACAACGGAGCCCATTACTCATTGCGCTTTGTCATGGATGTTCCCACGGGTGCCAGCGGTAACGCCGCCACGGGAGCTGATGTACGCATAACCGCAGAGCGATTTTTGGAACTTTACCCGTTCGGCCCGTCTAGGGGTGTAGCTGCAATCAATTTGAGCTTTATCAATCTGATGAACCGCAGAGTCGCAGACATTCCCGACTGGGCCGTCGCAGAGATGCGCCGCAACTCCAACCGGCCTTACATAGCAAATGGAGAACCCGCCACATGTCCGCACAATGTCCCCTTCATGCCGGACTTTGATCCCGGCGTCCCCAATGCTGTCATGCACATTCCGGGTGACAACTTGTACTCTAGAATGCGTAATCCCAATGATCCTTTTGCAATCTTCTGGCAAGGGTTCAGAGACCAGCCGTTCGGAGAGTATGAAAACATCATCTACCACAACGGCGTACGTGTTACCGACGGCCTCTTCCGCTGCGCTATTCCGAATCCCAACGGCGGCCCTGATCTCCGTGTCTGTCCCAACGGCTGTATCCCCTACCGCCGTCCCGTAGGGGTAAGAGCGGCCGACGGGGTCTGCGTCAACGAAACCCACTACATACAGAACCATTTCGGGTTTAATCCCGACCTCAACTGGGGCCCCGAGGGCATGTGGTATTTCTCTTGGCCCGCCATCTCCGGCGGCATAGGTCTCGCACCGAGGTATGAGCACCACATGCTGCTCTACTACATACAGGAGATTTGGGACATGTTGGCCGAAGCGATTGCCGAACCGGATTCCGTGTGGGGTTCTGTCGCACAGATACAGATCGGTTTGCTGGGCCACTGGGGCGAGTTCCACCACTGGCCCACGGCATCTGCCGGCACCTTCCCCAACGCAGAAATTGTCTATCCCTTCATCCGGGCCGCAGTTGACGCCTTTGCCTGCAACGATAACGTGCAGATCGGTATGCGCTATGCAAACTGGATGGCCACCAAGTACGATTTTGGCTTCTTCCACGACCAGGGCGGTCAGACTGCCCACTTCTCGGTGTTCAACACCATAGCGGGTCAAAACCTCAATCCGGATAACTTCGATGATAACGGCTGGGGCCGCGGCCACAACACAGGCGTCATCTCGACAACAGATAACTTAAACGCCAATATGTGGAATGTGCCGGCCTTCACCGGCTTGAATGCACAGCAATATGCCAACGCCGCCCGTAACCCGAGCTTCTGGATGACAGGCGGCTGGTCCGGCGGTGAGTGGGGAGACAGTTCCAACAACACCTGGCACCGTGACGTTCCCCTTGGAAACCTGAACCCGGAATTCAACGCAATTATGAATACCATCTCTGCGTTCCGCTGGGCCAATGTATCCAACAAGACCCCCCGCGGCCCGAACCCCGCCCAAAACCCCAACAATGTGGACAATCAGCGCATTGCAAAGAACGCCCAAGCGCTCCTTGATAACATGGGCTACCGCTTTGTAGTCGAAGAAGTCAATGTTGACGGCGTCCTGCGCCGGGGTGAGACTGTGGATGTGAACATGACCGTTGCCAACCGTGGTGTGGCACCCTTCCTCCGCAACTGGCCGTTTGAAGTCTCCTTCATCAATGCGGCTGGCGAGGCGGTACAGAGAACAGTCATCGACGATGTGGACATCACAACATGGCTCCCGCGCCACCGTGCGATCAACAACGCACGTCCGGCGCCGACGGCTTACCGCTATGTGGAAAGCGTCGTCACGGGTGAGCCGGTACGTGTCTACTACCGTACATTTGAAGAACTCGGCGAACTGCCCATTTGGTCTGCCGATCACCCCAACTTTATCCCCGCCTTTGACGGGCGCAACCAGGTGGAGTTCTCCCTTGCGATTCCTGCAGCGCTGTCAGCCGGCGAATACACAATCGCAATTGCCATCTTAAATCCCGTTGAGCGGGTCAATATCCAGGGGATCCGCTTCCACAACCTGCCGATGCGTGCTGACTGGCGTCTGCCCTTGACGGGCCTTGTCGTGGGTCAGAATGAAAACGCACGTATATGGAACGCAACTGTTGCGGGCGAAGGCATCGTGACGCCCAGAGGTTCTGCCAATCCCGGAGAACTGGTCACTGTCACAGTAGAGCCGAGAGTGGGCTTTGCCCTCACTGCGGCAACGCTTTCCGGTATAGGTATTAACCAAGCCGCCGTCGTATTTGATGCGGCCGCTCGGACGATTACCTTCCCCATGCCGGCCGGGGCACCTACTGCCCCCCTCGCCGTGACTGTGGCCCCGACATGGACGCCGGTTTCGCCCCGCACGTGGAACGCAACGCTTGCGGGCGGCGGAAGTTTGGTGGCAGCCACCGGTGCTGCCGTGCCCGGCGCAACAGTCCAACTGGCGCTGGCCGAGAGAGCAAACATTAACCTCACAGGGTTGAGTTTGACCGGTTCGGGTATCGTAGCCCGTGACGTCAGCGTCAACGTGGCCGCAAGGACGATCAGTTTCGTCATGCCAGAGGGCACTGGCGCCCTCGCCGTGACGGTGACTCCGAGATGGGTATTTATTCCTTCCGGCGATTTTGCGGTAACACTCAATCCTGCGTCAACGGCCGTAACAAATGGCGGGACGGTTGCAATCACACCGGCTGGGGCGCAACCGGTTGGCACGCTTATGACCGTGACCGTAACACCGCCTGTATGGGATCGTCAGATTGTGCTCCCCTCCCTATCAGTTACAGGCGTACCGGATGTCATCCTGACGGAAACCGGCGCAACCTTCCCGATGCCGGCAGACGGCGGTACGATTACAGTCAATGCGGCGTTTGAGCCGAGAGACTTCAGAGTGCCGCTCCAACTCCTCATCAGCCATATCTCCGAACTGGTAATCGGCGGTGAGCTGAGGCCGGAGATGTTCACAGCGGCGAGCTGGATTGAGCTGTGGCCCAACGGAGACAGTGCGCATCCGCAGGCCTACACAAGGATTTGGTTTAACGCAGATCGCCATGCCGCTGCCGAGGATCCGACCGACGATAGAGAAACGCTTACGCTCAGAGCGGCATATCTGCGCCTGCGTGCGGCTTATGAAGGATTGGTTCGCATTGGCGCCGCTGCCGACTTAAGCGCCTTGCGAGTCGTAAGCGAGGATGCGGACGAGGACGAGGTCATCCATGGGCTGGATCCGGCATTTAGCCCGGCAGTGTTGGCGTACACAGTCAACGTGCTCCACGCCGTGACAAAAATCGAGATCGACGCCGCAGCGGTCTGCGCAGACGCAACGGTGGTAATCACCCGTCCCGCCGCCGATCCCGAGGACGATCCCGTCGTGGTAGATGGCCCTGCAGCTCTGGCGCCGGGTGAGAACGTCTTCACCATCACAGTGACGGCGGCAAACGGGGAGACCGTGCGGGTATACACGGTGACCGTGACCCGCGGGGCGGAAATTGAGGAACACCTGGCGTTCATGTTCGGCAATGACGAGGGACATTTCATGCCGAGACGCAATGCCACCCGTGCAGATGTGGCGGCGATTCTGGCCAGAGTAAAACTCTTAGAGTTTGAGCGAGGGATAGAGGAACTGCCG
>Ga0123355_10000907_pt1 | contig 41016 bp, 30 predicted proteins | sample TergutEmb28metaG_3_FD_89872 | JGI IMG/M metagenome (GOLD analysis project Ga0123355, IMG submission 89872) | Embiratermes neotenicus P1 segment gut microbial communities from Petit-Saut dam, French Guiana - Emb289 P1 | ecosystem: Host-associated > Arthropoda: Insects > Digestive system > Gut ...
AGCACGTCCACTTGTTTACGCATCTGCTTGATGCGTTCCTTGTGACGCACACCGAAGCGCTGCTCCTCGTCGACGATGAGCAGCCCGAGGTCTGCGAACTTGAGGTCCTTCGAAAGAATGCGGTGGGTGCCGATGAGAATGTCGATCTTGCCCGCTTCCGTTTTCTCGAGAATTTCTTTCTGCTGCCGGGGATTGCGGAAGCGGCTGATCATCTCGATCGTCACTGGGAACGGTCCGAAGCGCTGCTTGAAGGTCTCGTAATGCTGAAAGGCCAGAACCGTGGTCGGAGCCAGCACCGCGACCTGTCTGTTGTCGCTCACCGCTTTGAATGCGGCGCGCATGGCGACTTCCGTCTTGCCGTAGCCGACGTCGCCGCAAAGCAGGCGATCCATGGGCTGCGACGATTCCATGTCGCGCATCACGTCGGTGATCGCCTGCGCCTGGTCTTCGGTCTCGCTGAATTCGAAGGCATCTTCGAACTCGCGCACAAACTCGTTCCCCGCCGGAAACGCGTGTCCCTGGGCCATCTTGCGCGCCGCGTAGAGCTTGAGCAGCTCGTCGGCCATATCTTTCATGGCCTTGCGCACGCGCGCCTTGGTCTTAGCCCAGGCCTGCGTGCCGAGATGGCTCAACGCCGGCTTCGCGCCTTCCGAGGAACGGTACTTCTGGATCAGGTCAAGACGGGTAAGAGGAACATACAGCCGTGCCCCTTCGGCATACTCGAGCAGCATGAACTCCGCGTTCCCATCCCCCTGATTGATTTCCTTCAGCCCCTGGTACTGGCCGATGCCGTGCTCAACGTGAACCACGTAATCGCCCACCTGCAGATCGCGGAAGTCGGAGAGAAACGCCGAGACCTTCGACTTCTGCCGCTGAGGGCGGGCGGCAACGGTGTCCGATTCGTCAAACAGATCGCGGCTTCCGAAAATGGCAAGGTGGGCCTCCGGGAAAATAACCCCATCCGGCACGTAAGCCCTGGCCAGGGTGGTAGTGAGAACCTCACCGGCAAAGTAACTGGTCTCATCGGCATAACTCTCGCCGCCACGCGTGCGGCTGCCGAGCTTGAAGCTGACGTTGTACTCGGTAAAGATGTCGGCCAGCCGCTCGACCTCGCCCGTATTCGGAACCGAAAACAGCACCTGGTTTCCGGCCGAAGTAAGCTTCTGGACTTCTTCGAGCATCGCCGGTACGGCGCCATGAAAGCGCGGAGTCGGCTGCGTAAGAAAGGTCGCCGCCGGGTCAGAATCGGCTCCGCGCGCAATCGCGAGGTGCTCAACGTCCGCCCCAGTCAGGGATGAAACCTTCTGCCACCAAGCCTCCGGCGCAAGATACAAGTCTTCGGGCCGCACCAGATTGCCGATGCCGCTGCGCTCGTGCATCTCGCCGACGCGGCTCCAGAAACGGTCGAACTCGTCGCGCAGCACATCCGGTTCGTCCAGTAGCACGGCGGCCCGCGGCAGCAGATCAAAGACCGTGCGGTCCGCGCCTGCGACCGGAGCGTAAAATTCCCACCCCGGAAACACCGTAACCCCGCCGGAGCGAATGGCAGCTTCCACCATCTCCTCGCTGCCCGTGATGCGTTTGCCGGAAAGACGGGTGTGAATTGCCCCCAGCAGCTGATCGGTCACTGGAGTCTCGGTGAGCGGCAGCAGCAACGCTTCGTCGATCGGATTGGAGGACCGCTGCGAGGTGGGGTCAAACCGCCGTATGGAGTCGACTTCATCCCCGAAAAACTCGATGCGCACGGGACGCTCGGCCTCGGGCGAATAGACGTCGAGAATTCCGCCGCGCAGGGCATATTGTCCGGGCATTTCGACGACGTCGGCCGACTCATAGCCGACCGTATTCAAGTGGGCCAGCAAATTGTCGAGGTCGAATGACTCCCCCCGCCGAAGCGTGCGCCCCAGATCGGTGTAGTATTCCGCCGAGCGCTGCAGGATCGCCGTAGCTGCGATGGGTGCGACCACGATCGCAGCCCTGCCGGTCGCCATCTTCCACAAGGCGGTCGCGCGCTCTTCCTGAATTTCGGTATGCGGCGAGAGACTCTGGAAAGGAAGCACATCGCGGGCGGGAAGAGCGACCACCGCCTCCGGGTCGCAGGCGGCGGTAAGGTCCGAGAAGCCGCGCAAAATCGGAACGAAGTCCTCGACCGCGCGGTTGTCATTGACCACCATCACGAGCGGCCGCTCGGCGGCCCGGCGCAGCATTACCAGCACCAGCGCCTTCGCGGTCGGGGATAGCCCGGAAACACGAATTCGCCCCGTGCCCTCTTTCAGGTGGGAGGCTACACGCGCAAAACCGGGAAGCATTTCTACGTCCGCGAAGAGTTCGCGAACGAAGGGAAGCAGCATCGCATTTCGATTTTAGCAGGAAGCGGACGGCGGATCAGCGCTTACCCGAAGCCGGATACGCCTGCCACACATATTCGAGCGCTTCGGCCAGCGTCTGGTCGACCACCGCCCGGTCCACATGCACGGCATTTCGCGCAAACACAAACTGGTAGTGATATCCCTTGTCAGCGAGCGCCCTGGCCATGCGCTCGTTGGCCAGAACCCAGTCGTGCATGCCGTCGCGCATCACGTTCGGATTGAGCAGATCCCTGTCGCCCACCTCCATCCAGATGCGTATCGGTTTGGCCGCATTGCCCCCGATCAGGTGCTCATGAAATTCCCAGGCGCCATGCGGCGTCTCGGGATTGAAGGGCCACTGCTGGTTCACAAAAGTTCCCGAGTAAGCCAGCACCCGGTGATAAAGGTCCGGGTGATACCACGCCATGATCAAAGCACAAGCACCTCCCGAGCTAGAGCCCATGGTGGCCCGGCCGTCGGGATCCCGGGTGAGCTTGACGCGAGCCTGCGCTTCGACCAGGGGCAAAACCTCTCTTTCGACAAACTCCGCATACCGCCCCGACATGGTGTCGTATTCAAGGCCGCGTTCACTGCCCTGAGCGTCCCCGCCGCCGTTGCTGATCGAAATTGCGATCATCACCGGCACTTTATGCTCGGCGATCAGCGTGTCCAGGGTCGAGAATAGAAATCGGTCGGGTCCGTCCGCACCCACGAGGAAGGGCGCCGCGCGGCCCGCGACATATTGTTTTGGGACATACACGGCCACCTGGCGCGTGTAGGGAGCGGGATGGCTGGTGGTCACTACGAGTTTTGCCGGATCAGAAGGATCGACGCTTCCAAAAGAATTGGGTTCGCGTGCAATCCCTGGATAAAGCTTGCTGTCCGCTGAGTTCATGGTGAACTCCACGACCGTCCCGTTGGGCAGCCCGGCCGCACGAGAAATATCGGGAGGGGCAGGGTGAGTCGCCCCCAGGATGAAGTTGCCGTCCGCCTCCCGAGGCGGGTTGGTTCCGTCGAGCAGCTCCTTCGCCTTGACGTAGCCCGCGCTGTTGGGATCGCGAGTGGGCGGCGTTCGGCGTACAGCTTGTCGCGCGCCTGCGAAACAAAGGCAGGCAAAGGGAAGGAGCACAATCGTCCCCACGAGCCGTCGAGGACTCACAGAGCGTAGGACGGAAGGCTGGCCATCCTGTCGGTACGGTTTGGCCCAATTGCGACTCATAGACATAGACGAAGCCTCCGCGTTCAAGCTAGTGACTGGCCCTTCCGCGTACGGTCAATTCCGACTCCGCCGCGACATCCGACAAGCTGATATGCAAGGCATGCTGCTGGAGGTCATAGGTCGTCTTCAGCGGATACGTACCGCCCGACAGCCTGACCTCGGCATGCGCCGATGGCCAGTCGTAAACCACCACTTCCATAAACTTCCACCAGGGGTCGTGCGAGCCTTCGCGGGCATGGAATGTGATGCGCGTCGAGGTGGCATCGGACTGGCAGGCAAGCGTCTGCCGCAAATAATCACCGTGCTGATAGGCGAAGGTGTGTCCATCATCGAAATAGATGGTTCCACTGCAATTCGGCCCAGGGTAAACACGAAGCTCCAGAGGGCCAACCGGCGTCTCATCGGTGCTTTGAACCAGTGGTTGAATGGGCAGGATGCTTCCGCCCCGCACATAGACGGGCAGGGTTTCAAGTTGGGGATGAATCTTGCGCGGCTGGGGAAACGTCCGATCCGGGCCTGCTTTTGCGATGTCGACAATCGATGGCGCAGCGGGCTGGGCCGCGGCCTTCTCGCCCGTCCAGAAGTCATACCACAGACCTGCCGGGAACGAGACGGCGTACTCGTCCACCATTTCGGCGAACGGCGGGGGGGCGATCAACAGGCTCCGACCCAGCATGAACTCCGTGTCGAGATGATCGAAGACGCCAGCCCCCGGCGCGAAGATCTCAGGGAATTCCAAAAACACCGGACGCATCAGCGGCAGGCCGGTGCGCGAGGCTTCATCCGCGAGCGAATAGAAATAGGGCAGAAGCCGGTAACGGGTTTCGAGGTAGCGTCGCCGAACCCCTTCCTGATCGACGCCGTTATTCCACAATTCGTGCGGCAAGCTCTCCTTGGCGGTGTGATCCCGGAAGAACGGCGAGAAGGCCGCAAGCTCGACCCAACGCGTGAGCAGCGCCGGAGGCGGCGATCCGTTGAAGCCGCCGACATCGGCACCCGCGTAGGCAAAGCCGCTCAGCCCGAGATTCAGCACCATCTGGTTCGCCAGTCGAAGATGATTCCACGTCGCCGAATTGTCGCCGGTCCAGGTGAACCCGTAGCGCTGGCCGCCGGCAAAAGTCGCACGCGTCAGCACGAACGGCCGCTCATTAGGGCGCAGCTGGAGCAATCCCTCATAGGTCGCGCGCGCGTTCTGGAAACCGAAGACATTGTGAATCTCGGCGTGCGTGGCCGTGCGCGTCGTAAAGCCGGGCTCTTCGATCCGGTGCACGGTGTCGAGGGGCATGGTTTTGCCGGGCCCATCGAAGACCGACGGCTCATTCATGTCATTCCAGAAGCCGGCCACACCGTAGCTCACGAACTGCTCGTAGAGTCCGCCCCACCAGCGGCGCGTCTGGACCCGAGTGAAGTCGGGAAACACGGACGGTCCGGGCCACACCACGCCGATAAACTCGCTGCCATCGGGATTCTTCACAAAGTGATCGCCGGCGTGGCCGGAATCGTAGGGCTTATATCCCTGGTTGGGAGCATAGGCGATGTGCAGGTCGGTAATCGTCACCAGATGGAAGTGCTGTTGGCGCAGGTCGGAGACGAGCCTGGGAAAGTTGGGAAAAGTTTTCGGGTTGACCGTGAACGGCCGGTACCGGTCCTGGTAGTCGATGTCGAGGTAGATGACGTCCGACGGAATCTTGTCGTTGCGCAGCCGATTGGCAATGTCGCGCACCTTGGATTCCGGCGTGTAGCTGTAACGTGATTGCTGGAAACCCAGCGCCCAAAGCGGAGGCAGCGGTGGCTTTCCCGTCAGATACGCGTAGCCTTCCAAAACCTGCTTCGGTGTCGGCCCGTAAATGAAGTAGTAGTCGAGCGGTCCTCCTTCCCCGCCGAAGGCAATCGCGTCGCGCGCCTGCTTGCCAAAGTCGAACCAGGTGCGCCAGGTGTTGTCGAGAAATATCCCGTAGCTGCGCGCTCCGTTGATTGCCAGAAAGAAAGGGATGCTCTTGTAGATGGGATCGATCGACTCCTGCGGAGCGATGTCGGTATTCCACGAGGTGTAGGCCTGCTCCCTACGGTCGAATTGGCCAGTCTTGTCCCCCAGCCCGAAGTAATGTTCGCTGGCGGGCATCTGCTTGTAGACGGTGAATCCGCCCAGCTGAAACCGCACCGGACGGCCCACCGCGTCGGAGGAGATCAGGTTGCCGGAACGATCACGGATGACAAGGCGCAGAGGATCTTTTTCAATCCGCACCTCGAGCACATTCGTGCGAAACCCCACGGCGCCCGAGTCCTGGCTCGCCTCGACATCGATCGACTTGGCCCGGGCCTCGGGAAGCGCCGACCAGGATGCATCTTCCCCCAGAGAACTGTCCGCCGAAATCCGCACCCGGACAATATCGTCACGCAGTGCCGTAATGCGCATCGTGGGGCCGCCCGCCTGAATCTGAATACCGTCACGCAAAGGCTGAGCGGCGGATACGGATCTCACAGCGACTTCGGCATGCACGCCGGATTCCTGTCCGCGCACCGACGGGGTCGCCACGGCTGTTGCCAGGAAAAAGACGACAAATCGCGGAGCCATGAAACGCATGGAGACTCTTTTCAAACGAGATGGTTGCGAAACAGACATGATACCAACCGCTGGAAGGGCCCGACCTTACGGGTTGGAGACCCGAGCGAACGGTACCCGTTGTCCTAGGCGTGCTTGCGTGGGCTGGATGGTGGATGCGGGATCTGCGGCTGCGTGCCTTGCTTCCGCTGCTCAAGTCTCAGCAAGGTTCCTGAGCTACCCCGCGCAGCAAAGGTCGCGTCAGGCACGTGGGCCCGCCGCCGCCGTTGACGCACAGTTCGCTGCCCGGAAAGGTGCGCACGTCGAATCCCGCCTGGCGAAGGCGATCGTTGGTCTTGTGATTCTCTGCCATCGCGAGCAAGCGTTTGTCTCCGAGCGCCAGGACGTTACACGCCAAAGTGTCGCGCTCGGAGTAATCCATCTCGATCAACCGGAAGCCGCGCCCCTTCAGCAGTTGCACGGTTTCCACTGCCAGCCGGGGCAAGTCAACCACCGCCGTCTGTTCGTCGAGCAGGCTCATCAGAGACATCAAATGCAGACACGCGGACGGTCCTTGACCATGAGGAAGCGGAGCCGAAAGCACACGGACAGCGTTTGGCGCGAGCAGATCCATCAACTGCGCGATGCCGGCCGCGTTGGTGCGGTAGCCATGACCGACGAGCAATGTATTGGAATCCAGCCACACCATGTCGCCTGCTTCGCTCGTGCCGGGGTCGACAATTTTTGCCCGGCTCCAAATCACCATTCGCGTCAGGAAGGAAGCGTGGTGCCGTCCCTCCATCAAGCGATTGGCCTTCCCCGGACGCATGGTGATGAGACCAAAATCGGTGACGAGGGAAGCGTCATGGGTGTAAACCGCGTCCAAGGAAAGATCCGGCGCGGGCGGCAACTCGATGACGTCTGCGCCCACAGTTTCCAATTCGCGGCACAACCCCTCGTGCTGCGCCTGCGCTTCGGCGAAGTTGGGTGCATGATGAAAGCCAAGATCGCGCCAACGCGCAACCCGCTCTGGCTGATTCCATCCGGCCGTGCGCGGCGAGCAGACCATCACCCGCTCGAGCCGGGTGACCATCGACTGTCCGCCAAAGGTTAGAGCAGGAATCGGAGGGGTGGTTATTTCCATGGCGCGAAACTGGAGTGACAGCAGCCATTTTAAGGTAGGCAGGCCGGTCAGGAAAGAGCTAAAGAGCTGAGGTTCAGTCGCATGGGTCGTGCGAGGTGAAGATGACGCTTACCGCGCCTCGGCAATCGCTGCGCTGGTGATCTGGGAAACGACCGGCTTAGTAGGGTGGCTCGCGGGACCCGTGACCCCCGCTGCTATAATCAAAAATTGCGCTCATGGCCACGAAACGACTGATACGATCGACGACGGTTTTGTCGGTTCGCCGCGGCGGAAAGGTCGTTCTTGCCGGCGACGGCCAGGTCACGCTGGGCGAGTCGGTGATTAAGCATTCGGCCAAGAAGATCCGGCGGCTGTACAACGACAAGATCGTCGCCGGTTTTGCCGGTTCGACCGCCGATGCGTTTACCTTGTTCAGTCGCTTCGAAGCGAAATTGGAGCAGTATCACGGCAACCTCGGTCGAGCTGCGGTCGAGCTGGCGCGCGACTGGCGCACCGACAAATTCCTGCGGCACCTGGAAGCGCTACTGCTGGTTAGCGACAAAGAGCAGACGTTCTTGCTGAGCGGACAGGGTGACGTCATCGAACCCGATAGCGGCATTGCCGCCATAGGAAGCGGTGGCCCTTTTGCACAGGCAGCGGCTCAGGCGCTGGCCGAGCACACAGAACTCTCAGCCCGGAAAATCGCCGAAGAAGCCATGAAGATTGCCGGCAAAATGTGCATCTATACAAATGATCAGGTAACCATCGAAGAACTCTAGGCGTCTTTCGTCGCTCGTCGTGGGCAAGAACCGGACCGCTAACGACCGACGGCTGGCGACCAGCGACTGAATTATGGCTATTTATCTTCCCTCAACCGCCGAAGAAGAACAGCTTGCGCTGGACGAACTGACTCCGCGCGAGATCGTCGTCGAGCTCGACAAACACGTCATCGGCCAGAAGGACGCCAAGCGTGCCGTGGCGATCGCGTTGCGCAACCGCACGCGCCGCCAGAAGCTTCCACCCGAGCTCGCCGAGGAGATCATCCCCAAGAACATCATCATGATCGGCCCCACTGGCGTGGGCAAAACCGAGATCGCACGCCGTCTCGCCAAACTTGCTAATTCTCCGTTCCTGAAGGTGGAGGCTTCGAAATTCACCGAAGTGGGCTATGTCGGCCGCGACGTGGAGTCGATGGTGCGCGATCTGGTCGAGATCGCGATCGACAATGTGCGCGAAGAGAAGTTGGAAGACGTTGCCGACAAGGCCGAACTGAATGCGGAAGAACGCCTGCTCGATATTCTGCTGCCGCCTTCGCCTCCACCGCGTCCCGACACAACCTCGGCTTCATCCGGCGTCGTGATCGACGGCAGCACCTCTCTCGCAGAATCTTCCAACCGCACCCGCGAAAAGCTGCGGCAGCAGTTGCGCGAGGGCAAACTCGACGACCGCATGGTGGAGATCGATGTCCGCGAGCGCAACTTCCCATCGTTCGAAATCCTTACCAATCAGGGCGTGGAGGAGATGGACGTCAACATCAAAGACATGTTGCCCAACATCTTCGGCCAGCGCACCAAAAAGCGGAAGATGAAGGTGAACGAGGCCTTCGAGTACCTGATCCAGGAAGAAGAACAGCGCCTGATCGACATGGACCAGGTGACGCGCACGGCGATTGACCGCGTCGAAAATTCAGGCATCGTTTTCCTCGACGAAATCGACAAGATCGCCGGCCGCGAAGGCGGCCACGGGCCGGATGTTTCGCGCGAAGGCGTGCAGCGCGACATCCTGCCGATCGTCGAAGGCACGACCGTCAACACACGCTACGGAATGGTGCGCACCGACCACATCCTCTTCATCGCCGCCGGCGCTTTTCACGTCTCCAAGCCGAGCGACCTCATCCCGGAACTGCAGGGCCGATTTCCCATCCGCGTTGAACTGCAGTCGCTCACCATGGAAGATTTCGTCCGCATTCTCACCGAACCGAAATCCTCCCTGGTCAAGCAGTACACCGCCCTGCTCGAAACAGAAGGCGTGAAGCTCGAGTTCACGAACGAAGCCCTCGAAGAAGTCGCACACTTCGCATTCCGCGTGAACGAGAGCACCGAAAACATCGGCGCCCGCCGCCTGCACACCATCATGGAGCGCGTGCTCGACGAATTGAGCTTCGACGCAACCGAGAAAAAGGGCCAGCAGATCACGGTCGATGCCGATTACGTCCGCAAGATGCTCACCGACATCGTCAAAGATCAAGATTTGAGCCGGTACATCCTTTAGGAAATCCGAACCGCAGATGTTGGGGAAGGGAGCCGGAGAATTCTCTGCGGTCCCACTTGGGGCGGCTGAGGCCGGAATCTTGGGGCTCGAAGCCCCCCGCGCTCATCACCAGCCTTCGTGCACTGTCACAGGAAATGATCAGAAATCGATTCTGATAGTCTGTTCCCGTCCGCATGCGACGACGCCCCTCTGCGACCCGATGGCTGATCCTGACCGCGCCAATCATCTTTAGCGCGTGCGCGAGCATCGGACCTCCGCAGCCGCCATCGCTCAATTTGCCGAAGCCCCCGTCTGACCTGCGGGCAGTGCGCAAAGGCGATCGCGTCAATCTCACCTGGACCATTCCCACGACCACCACCGACCGACAAACCATCCGAAGTCTCGGGCCAACCAAGATCTGCCGAGGCCCTGGCGACTTGAAAGAATGCGGATCCCCGGCGGGCAAAACAACCACGCCCCTTCCTGAAAGCCCGGCCCCGTCGAACAAGCGAAAGGTCGAAGCTTCATACACTGATACCCTTCCTCCGGGGCTCCAGAGCGACGTGCCCTCAGCCTCCATCACTTACGCGGTCGAGGTCCTGAATCGCGACGGCCGCGGGGCCGGGATTTCCAATCAGGCCCGCGTCCTGCTTATGCGTACGGGTGCTCCCCCCGAGGACTTTCACGCGCAGGTGACCGGTCGGGGAATTATCCTGAGTTGGACGAACAATCTACCGCTCGCCACACTGAACCTGCGTTACCTCTATCGCGTCTATCGCCGTCAGGAGGGCGCGCCCCAGCCCACGCTCGTCGGCGAACTACCGGGTGGAAGCCAGCCTCGTTTCACGCTGACCGATACCAGCTTCGAGTGGGAGAAGACCTACGAGTATCACGTCCAAACCGTCACGGTCATCGCCGAACCGAACAAGCCTGAAGTACAGCTGGAAGGCGATGACGCTCCCGCCATCAAGGTCTTCGCCCACGATGTGTTCCCTCCCGCGGTTCCCTCTGGATTGCAGGCCGTATTTTCCGGGCCGGGACAGCAGCCTTTCATTGATCTTGTGTGGGCTCCGGTCGCCGACCTCGATCTCGCCGGATACAACGTCTACCGGCGCGAGGAAGGCGCCGCGGCCGCAAAGCTGAATGCGGAACTGGTAAAAACTCCGGCCTATCGGGATACGAACGTGGTTTCCGGCAAACGCTATGTCTATTCGGTGTCGGCAGTCGACGTCCGGGGCAACGAGAGCGCGCGATCGGAAGAGGCTAGCGAAGCAGTTCCGTGAGAAGCTGGGACAATTCTTTTTTGCCGCACTTCTGGGATTCCACTCCGCAATCCGCGGAGAGAGAAACTTGCGTGCCGATTCACTGCCAACCCGAGCGCACGCTGGTAAGCATCCGACGCTTCGCGCCAGCGTTCCAGCCGCCGCAGAGGATCGCCGGGCGCGCACGCCTGGCGTGAAGCCTGCAACAACCACGCCAGCAAAGCGCGCGTCTCGGTCTGATCGGGAAGCATTCGCCCCGGGCGAATCTCCCCCGCGCACAGCTACTCCTCAGCCCAATCGAAACTGCCGAGCAAGCCAATCAGGGTGTCGAGAATGCGCCCTGATTTTTGGCGATGCGCTCGATGTCCATCCGGGCTACTCATAGAGGGTTAGCCGGATGGGCGCCTTTGGGGCTAGGCGGGCACGGCCGCTGGCACCGGAAGGATCGGCCGAACTTCGATCGATCCCCACTTTGCCGCCGGAATACGGGCAGCCACGGCAATGGCTTCGTCCATATCCTTGGCCTCGACCAGAAAGTATCCGCCCAATTGTTCCTTCGTCTCTGCAAACGGACCGTCGGTGACCAGACGTTTGCCCTCGCGCACGCGCACGGTGGTGGCTGTGGAAACGACATCCAGGCGGTTTCCGCCCTGGTAATGGCCGCTGCTGCGGATGCTCCTGGAAAAGTCCATATACTCGCTGAAGACCTTTTCCCGTTCCGACTGGCTCAACGTCTCGAAGTGTTGTTCGTTACCGTAGATCAGCAGAAGATAATGCATGGCTCCGGTCTCCTTTGCCCTTGCGCTGAATAGTCGAGCGGGAGGTGGCATTCTCGACATCTCTCCCTGAAAAAATCTTCGCAATTCCGCCCCGGACGCGGGGGATATGTTTAGATAGAGAGTGATGAAATACTGCCGCTTTCAGTTGAATGGACAAGCTCAATACGGACTGGTAGAGCCCGTCGCCGGGCGGGACGCGATCGTGCGCATCCTGCTCACCCCTCCCGAAGAGGCCGAGGGCGACATGGAAAGCCTGCGCACGCGAAAGATCGATGCCATTCCGCTGGCCGAAGCGACGCTATTGCCGGCGGTTCGACCGTCCAAAATTGTGTGCATCGGGCGAAATTATCGCGAACACGCGACCGAATTGGGACACGAGGTTCCGAAAGAGCCGCTGATCTTCCTGAAGGCGACCTCAGCGTTACTCTCGCCGGGAGGCGCCGTGCGGCGGCCAAAGATTTCCGAGCGCGTCGACTATGAGGGCGAGCTCGGCGTCGTCATGGGGAAGACTTGCTATCAACCGCCCGCCGACGTCGATATCCGGCAGTACATCCTGGGCTACACCTGCGTCAATGACGTCACGGCGCGCGATCTGCAGAACACGGACGGCCAATGGAGCCGCGCCAAGGGTTTCGACACCTTCTGCCCGGTAGGTCCGGTGGTAACCGACGAAATTGATCCATGGGTAGGCATAGGCGTCGAGACCCGTGTGAACGGCCAGGTCAAGCAGAACGGCAACACCCGCGACTTGATCTTCAGTCTCGATATGGTGATCCGCCACATCGCCCAGGCAATGACTTTGTACCCTGGCGACTTGATTCCCAGCGGCACTCCTTCCGGGGTGGGACCAGTCGTCGCCGGCGACGTGATGGAAGTAACCGTCGAGGGCGTAGGCACGTTGAAGAATCCGGTAGTGAACGAGTAGATCCGCTCCCTCGAGGAGTGGCCGCAAGTTACTGTTGCGTGCCCACTTCTGGCCGGCCTGGCCAGAAGTGGGGATTTTCACTGGAGCCGAAATCTCTCCCGAATCAGCCGCTGGAGCCGCGGCTTGTAAAGAAGATCGAAGGCAAGCTCTTTGTCAGGGAACATAGCCAGCGCCGCTCGCTTTGCTCCGGCCGCGAGTTCCGAAGCTTCCGACAGGGTCAGGTTCGGATCTTGTCCGATCACCGACATGACCATGCTGATCATCAACTGCAGGCGGCGGATTTTCTTGGCTTCTTCCTCCAGTTCCTGGCGACTTTCCTGCTCAGCCAGCGGAAACCTGGCTCCGTCCGCTGCGTTCTCAGAAATATTCATGACCTCCCCTTTTCCCCTCCCCACTTAGATGACGCGCTGCACCCTGGCGTTTGCGCCACTGGTTACGGCCATTCTGCCTCAATTTCAAAAGAAAGCAACAGCCCGAAGGTGCCCCTCGCAGGTCAGTCCTCGGGCGCAAACCTGTGTTCGCCAGGTGGCATCGGTGGATGCAGCCTTGGCGAAACAACTGAAGCGAAACGGTTCCGCGGAGTAAAATCTTTCTGCGGCGGGATTCGACTCGGCGCCGCATCCCGATTGGAGGCATCATGGCAGAACCGGTCAACCCGGCGGCCGACAGCGAGTCGCGCCCCGATCCTAACGAGAAGCTGGTGAAGGTTTTCGGCTCCGAGCTTGAGTCGGAGGCGATGATTGTGAAGGGATTGCTTGACTCCGCGGGCATCGAGAGCGACCTCACCGCTGGCGCCATGGTGCAAGACATGTTCCCGGGCCTCGGCGGAATGATCATCCTCGTGCGCCAGGAAGATGCCGAGGCGGCACGACAGCTGATCGCCGACTATCGCCGTCCCGACGCCAGCGGGGATGACGACGAAACCGCAGAGATGAAATTCACAGAAGACCCGCCAAAGTAGGGGCACTGCCGCGCCCATCCCGATAGAACCTAATCCGCCATCGAGATCGGTACGCTCACCAGTTCCTGATTCGGTCAGACGCCCGAGGTTTTGTTCCGCGGCAGACCGAACGAATTTCCCAGTGCCACCGAAACTGCGAATAGACGTGTCCGCTGCCCGATCTGAGTGCCTACTGGGCGAGGTGGATCACAGACTCCAGGTGGTAAGTCTGCGGAAACAAGTCGACCAGGTGCGCCTGCTCGATACGGTAGCCGACAGCCAGCAGAGCCACCAGATCGCGGGCCAGAGTCACCGGATCGCAGGAAACATAAACCACCCGTGGCCCGCCCAAGGTCGCCAACTTTCGCGCCACGCGTTCTCCCAGGCCACTTCGAGGCGGGTCCACCACCGCCAGGTCGGGGTTGTGAACGATCTCCATATAAGGAGGACTGCCGCCCTTCCGGACTCGCCCCGATTTGTCCATGCGGTCCAGGTATTGCTCCGTTGTAGCCAGGACCGCGTTTGCATTCGAGGACTTATTGTAGGAAAGGTCGTCTGAGGATGTCGGGGACGACTCGACAGAAACAGTGTGATGAAAATCATGGAGGGCAGCGGAAAACAGTCCGACCCCGGCATAAAGGTCCAAAGCCAGCTCGCCGGATTGCCCGTGGGTAACGATGCGGACAAGTTCATCGATCAAATGCCGGTTGGTTTGAAAGAACGATCCGGCGCTGACGCGGTATCGAGCCAGCTGGGTCTGGTAGATCAGGTGACCAGCCCCGACGGTCAGGAGCTTTTCCTGTAAGTTTTCGCCGCGAGATTGTGTCTCTCGGAAAACCACTACGCCTGCAATTTCTGGCATGGTGGCGCGCAGACCTTCGGCCCATGTTCGCAGCGCCGCCCGGCGCGCATCCGCCGCAGCCGAAATCTCCACCAGCAACTGCCTGTCGTCCGCATTGGCGAAGAATTCGACTTCCCGCACACCCTGCGGCACTTGGCCTCCACGTCCACTCTGCCAAAGCGCTGCCATGCCGCGATTGATAAGCGGAGAGCTGATCGGGCACTCCTCCACCTCTAAGAGTTCGTGGGACGCCATCTTGAAATATCCAAGTGCAAAGGACGGATTGGTTTGCACCTGCAGCCGCGACCGATTCCGGTAGTTCCAGGGAGGCGAGGGGTGAGCTTGTATCTCAACTGGCAGTTCTATCTTGGCCGTGCGCCGCAGGCTCTCCCGCAGAATTTCTTTTTTGATTTCAAGCTGTTGCTCGTAGCTTGCGTGCTGGTAGTGGCATCCGCCGCATTGCGTGAAATAGCGGCACGCCGGCGCGACTCGGTAGCTGGAGGGCGCAATGATCGCTTCGGCCCGCGCCCGAACAAATCCTGCTTTCTGTTCCGTGATCAAAGCTTCGATTTGCTCGGCCGGCAGGACAAAAGGAATGAACGCCGCCTTTCCGCGTCCGCTCGAATCAGCGGGCAGGCGTGCCAGGCCGTCGCCGCCGTAAATCATCTTTTCGACCGTGAGGAGCAAGAAATGATTTTAAATGAGGGAAATCACAGGGCTCGTCCCGCCGCCGCGCCGGATGCCCATGCCCACTGGAAATTGAATCCGCCAAGATGCCCCGTTACATCGACAACTTCCCCGATGAAGTACAGCCCTGGAACCTTCCGGCACTCCATCGTCTTGGCCGAAAGTTCGTCCGTGTCGATGCCGCCCGCAGTCACCTCGGCCTTCTCGAAGCCTTCGGTTCCGGCAGGGGCGACAATCCAGGAGTGTATTTGCTGCTCGAAATCGCCCAGTCCCGAATTCGTCCACGACGAGGGCGGGTGAACCTCCGCCCACCGCTCCGCGAAGCGATTCGGAAGAACCTTTCGCAGCTCTGCACGCAGGGTCGCGGGAGTTCGCGGCATCTTGGCATCGCCAAAGGTGGCCGTCACCTCGGTCTCGGGCGCAAGATCGATTCGGATCGAGTTGGGTTTCTTCCAGTATGACGAAATCTGCAAAATGGCCGGTCCACTCAGCCCGCGGTGCGTAATCAGCATCTTCTCCCGAAACTGCGCACCATCGCAGAAGGCCATCACCTCGGCGGAGACCCCCGCCAGATTACAGTATCGCGACCGATTCTGCTGATCGAAAACGAGCGGCACCAGCCCCGGCCACGGTTCGCGAATCTTCACCCCGAACTGCCGCGCCAGGTCATATCCAAATGAAGTCGCGCCGAGCTTTGGAATCGACAGTCCGCCCGTGGCAACCACCAGGGCGGGTGCGCGAAACTCGTCGTTCGCAGTGCGCACGACAAAGCCAGCGCTACGACCCACTTCGAGGGTTCTCGCATTCAGAAAAATCCCGACACCGGCTGCCCTCGATTCTTTCTCCAACATCTCAACAATCTCGCGCGCCGATCCATTACAGAACAGCTGCCCCAGGGTCTTCTCGTGATAAGCAATGCGGTGCTTCTCGACGAGCGCGACAAAATCCGCCGGCGTAAAACGAGCCAGCGCCGACTTGGCAAAATGCGGGTTGGAAGAGAGGAAATTCTGGTGGGTGCAGTCAAGGTTGGTGAAATTGCACCGCCCGCCGCCGGAGATAAGAATCTTTTTGCCCAGCCGGTCAGCGTGTTCGACCACGGCCACGCGACGACCGCGCTTACCGGCCTCGATGGCGCTCATCAGACCCGCCGCCCCGCCCCCGAGAATGACAGCATCAAACGAATGGATCACGCGCGCTCACATGTAGAACAAACTCAGGCGAGGCAAGCCGTAGTTTTCCAGCAGCCGCTTGTGAAGGTATTGCTTCAGCAGTTGATCAATCTGCGCGCCTGACATTTTTCGACGGTAAGGAGCAAGCTCGCGGTCTGCTTCTACGCGAATCCGAACCACCTCGTCATCCGGAGTCGAGGTCAGCAGCCCGGCAAACAGTTTCTCCTCGAGAACAGTCAGCCGTTGTTCCAGGACTTCCAGTCGACCGGATGACTTTTGAGCGGTCTGTTCGGCAAGCTGACGCAAGGACCCGGCTGCATCCTGCACCACGGGCCGTAAAGTTCGAGCGCTTTCGGGAACCTTCGCGCCTTCGAGTAAATCGGCGTTGCGTCGAAGAAACGCCGCCACAACTTCGGCCTCGAAGCCTTCCCCAGCACGAGACTTCGCGGTCGGCTCCGCGCCAACCGCTTCCCCCGCCGCCTCCCTCATCTCTTCCGCCGCGGCCAGCACCTCCTGCGAGCAGTACGCCAGGCTGTTCACCTTCCTGGTTTTTGATCGACGCTGCTCCCAACGGTCGAAAGCCGCGTCAATCCCGCGCAGCGCCGCTTCCAGTGGAACGCCGGCATCCTTCCAGGTCTCAATCAGAGACCAGTCGAGTGTCGAGAGCAGCAGCCCCGCGCCGCGGCGTTGCAGATAGCGCATCTCAATCTCGGTGAAGTAGTTGAAATAATTTTCCACCATTGGACCAGGGGGGGAATTTTATGCGGGTTCTATCGAATTTTACTGCACATCCGCTGCACCCTGCTGGCAGGCTTTGATCCCAACGGACCTTGGCGTCAACCTTTGTGCCCTCTCGTTCCAGGCGGATGTGCAAAAACACAACTCAGCGAGAATCGTTGTGCCACTCTCACCCGCGCGTTGCCGGCAATGCCAGCTTGAGATTGGCATCCTCGAAGGTCAAGACATCAACTTAAATCTGTATCCAACGTGGTATACGGTTAGAATGTGCTGGGGGTTGTGTGGGTCCTTCTCAAGTTTATGTCGCAAATTAAAAATCTGCGTGTCTATGCTACGACTCTCAAGCCCGAGTGAATCGCCACTGACGTGTCTCTGTAGTTCCGCACGAGTAACGACGCGTTCGGCGTTGCGAATCAAAAAGCGAAGTATCTTAAACTCTCCCGGCGTCATTTCGACAGGCACACCGTCACGCGACGCTTGCGCGTTCTTGAAGTCCACAAAAACACCACCAAAGCTGGCCTGATCGTGTGAGTGTCGCAATTCGTTGTGGCGTAGCGCCACGCGAATTCGTGCCAGGAATTCGCGTTGGCTGAACGGCTTCGACACATAGTCGTCGGCACCCAACTCCAGCAACAACGCTTTGTCGCGAGCGTCGCTCACTTCGCTGAGGATGATGATCGGTACGGAGGGTACCGCCGCCCTGATTCGTTGGTAAAGGTCTTTTCCAGCGCTTCGCGGAAAGCACACATCTAGGACGATAACGGCAGGTGCGGAGCCAGACAGGTAATCGACGGCCTCTTTCTCATCGGATCGAATGTCAAGCGTAAACCCCTCGTCGCGGAACAGTCTCATTAATGTCTGCTGTGTCCCAACATCATCTCCGACAACTAGGATGGTTGCCACGGTAGTTCTTATTCCTCTTACGGCGTGCCACACCGACGGAGGCAGGGAACCGCGCGGCGACCTAACGATTAGCAGAAGAACATTTTTCCGTTGTCAAATCGATGTAAAGAATTGCGTTCGCGGTCGACGGGACCGTGAAACGACCACTGCCCTTCGTCCCGCGGTGCTCTATCGCTGGAGCGTTTCGCTCGACCCCATATCGAAAGATAGAAACTCCTGCCCTCGCAGGACAGCCCGTTACACAGTTCCCCAATTTTGTAGAAAGGTGGCTCAAAGCGAGCGTGAATATGTCATCACGCCGTCAATTGTTTGTTAAGGATTCGTTGTACCGTGCTATGGCCTTCGCATGACAGCCTATCGAGATGACTCCCCTGGCGGTTAGCATTTACTTGCACTCTTCCATTTTCTGCGTAGGCCGTAGGCCTATCCCCGCTCGCAATTTTGGGAAAACGTTCTGCCCATCCCCTCCGAGAGATGCGCATTCTTGTTTGCCTTCCACGAATTTCGAGCGCATTTCCCGGACACCAAAAATAACTCAGAAACTGGGAGCAAGGGCGCGTGGGGTGAGTGCACGGAGTTGCACACGGATCGGCAGGATACCCGGCAGATTCTCCACTCGTTGCCGGAGAATGCTTCTCGGATCTGGGTAGCGAGTTGGGAGACACCGCGATCTGCTTTGGTTTGCCGTTGTTCCGTTGTTCCGCTTGCCGACGGATTCGCTGCTTTCCGCCCCGTCACGCAGATCAATGAGTTGCGTAATCGACTCTGACGAGGATACTGCCCACGTGAATCTCAACCATGTGTTAGGACAGCTGAAATCAGAGCGGGCAAGAATGGTTGCGGCCATCCAGGCTCTCGAGGGCTCCATGACAGGGCGCGGAACATTGTCTGCCGCCGCTCGTGCCAAGATCGCAGCGGCCCAGCGCCGAAGGTGGGCGAAGGTCAAAACGGCGAAGAAAGGAAAATAGATAAGATTGAGATCAACCGAAATGCCGGAAGCTAAAGGGACATAGGCCTTGCGAACTCACGGGTGGGCCTCCTTGAGTAGTCCTTCGATCAACTTGCGAAGGCCGACCTCGTCTTCCAGACGGGGATCGCCGCCGGCCGCCCCACTCGCCGCGCGGATCATTCCGGTACGGTCAATGACGACAATTTGGGGGATATTCAAAACCTCGTGCTGCTGCCGGCCCAAATAGCTATCCACATCGGCTTTGCTTGAGAATCCAACCGGATAACTTAGATGGAAGAATGTTACAGCCGGATCGACGAGCTGGCCATGACTTTCTGGTATATTCGGGGGATCGAAGACGACGCCCAAAGCCTGGAAACCTCGCGGTCCCAGTTCCAGATTGAGTTTGTTCAACATTTTTGCGACGCGGGTGCAATGATTCGATTGGAGAAAGAAAAACTCCATGACCACAACCTTACCTCGCAGCGTCGATAACAAGGTGCTCTTGCCCGAAGGCTTAGTGATTTTAAACTCCGGAGATCGGTGCGGTACGAATGATGAAGTCTCGGAGACTGCCGCAAGCGCCAATAGAAGCACGATGGCGGCAATAGTGACTCTTCGCGTTTTGCCGATATGAACGTGCGCGATGTAGTTAGACATCTTTCCACTTCTCCACGATTTGTTTCATTTCTGACTCTGCTGCCCGGGCCGCGTCCAGCACACTGAGCTCGCCCTTCACCGCGCTTTGGAACATTCTGGGAATGACGAAGGTATTGAAGGCCTCCATCCATGCCGGATTCACTATCCCCGGTGCTCCCAGATTTGGAGTCCAATGCAACGCGTCTTTAAGATCTTTGTACTTAGTTGGGGGATCGCCGCTCTTGTCATGCTCCAACCGAACGATCAGATCGGGCAGGGTCTTCGGATATGCCGGGAAGTTGCATCCTTGGCTCTTCTCGTAAATAGCCTTGGATTGATCGATGAGATCGGTGAGAAACTGGATCGCGATGGCTTGATTCTTGGAAAACCTCCATACAACCGAGCAATTCGTGGCATAGGGAAACGCTGTAACCCCGTACGAGCCCAGCAGGGGAGGCTGGATTCTGATTGTCTTGGCGACTTCCGGGGCATGTTTCTCTGCCAGGCGTAGAAGGCCGATGCTACTCATGGTGCACGATACTCTGCGCGCCAGCATAGACTGGACATTGCCTGCTGCATGCCAGGAGAGTTCGTCGAAGGTTCCGGCATCGCGGTAGAGAAACTTGGCAAAAGTCAGCGCCGCCGTCGTACGCGCATCGATTCTTGCCTCCCCCTTCGCATTCGTCATGGTTCCACCAAACGCGTAGAGGATCGTATGACATGTGATGTTTCCCTCAAGAGTAGACGTCAGCGCTAAGCCGCAGGGAAGGCCCGCTTGGTCGCGGATTCTTTGGCCGCCGCTGCGCAGGCTTCCGTAAACGAGGGGGCCGTAGGGCATGCCGACCTGCTGCCAGCAATCCTCGAAATAAAGCAAGGGAGTTGGAATCCACGAGTCAGCAAAGGCGAAGTGCTTCCTGGTTTTGAAGTTGAATGTGGACTTGAAAGCGATTTGCGGAATCGCACCGTAGCGGCCGGCAACTGCTTGGTAGAGGCTTCCGTGATCGATGGCATCTGCCTGAAATTCGGCTGGCACCCAGGGAAAGATGAAGAGATCGTGTCCCTGACCGACCTTGGTTTCAGCTTTTGCAAGTGCGTAGATACTCTCAATAGGAATCTCGTCAACGATGACTTGTGCATTGTGTTGTCGGCCCCACTCTAGGGCCATACTCTCGAACCAGCCATCGAACTCCGGTAAGAGGTGGGCCCACTTCGCGATTCTAAGAGTAGGCTGCCCGGCAAATGCGGCGTCCGGAAAACAAATAAATGGGCTCAGAGTTGCTGCAGTTGCGGCTAACTTAAGAAAATCACGCCGCGTGCTTCGGGTAATTCGACTCCGCCTCATCACAGAAGCAATCTCAACTCGCGACCGAACCCAATAGACAGAGCTTGGGGGGTTACTCCGTGCGCCCTAAATCCATTTTTGCTCTCAGAGCAGAACTTCCCTTGGTGGGGATGATGCACCAAGGGAAGCTCCACCGCTCGCCAGCACAAGACACGTGTTCGGGATCCTCTAATCATGGGCGATCACGAAAGCCAACTTCTTACTGGAAAGCTGGCTCGGCGTAAGCTCGCTGCAGAAGAGCCCAAACACCTGCAGGCAGGCAAAGTTAGCATTAAACCGTTTGTCAACCGGGGTACCGTTCGGGAATCGCACCGTGTCCAGAAATGCATCGTCCGCGATGGCTCCAGCCCTTGGATCCGGGATGGTCGGGCAAATATCCCATGCCGCTCCCGGTGAGTCCGCACCGCCTGTGTCTAGCTGGCCCTCTTGCGCACACCCCTCACCATCGGAGAATAAAGGCGGGTTGGGGAAATCGGGGCCGAGAGGTGTGGTTCCGACGTCCTTACCCTCGAGAAAGTTTAGCTCGTTGCCGGTAATAATGACGCCGGTTCCGTCCAGGTTTTGGCCATGCATAGAGATCAACTGGCTCATCATGGAAGTACAGAGGGGATCAGGCTGTTCGTTGTTATTGGCGGGGTTTCCCACGGCGTGGTGAGTGAACCAGAAGTAGGTGTTGACCCACACCCCCAGCAGGTCATCACAGAAATAGCCGAAAGGGGAATCGCTGATGCTCGGACAAACGGTAGCATCGTTCAAGATACAATTGTTGTCGCTGCCGTCGATTGCGTTGCGATTGCTCGCGAATCTCCAGTCTTGACGCAGATTTGGGGTTGCAACGCTGGCCACGGAGAAGCATGGCGAGTTGGGCGGTATATTCGGATCAAACAAGCTTCCACAGGGGGTCGGGGCCAATACCCCATTTCCAACCGCTTGCTTCAGTGCGGGATACGCCTCGAAGTTGCTAACTATGTTCTGCATGGAGATACTGCGGGGGTTTTGACTGTTACTTATCGAGATGATGTTCCCCCCGCCGGCAGCGATGGTGCCAACCGCGCGTGAATAGCTGGTCTCAAACCCTTGCTGGCTGGTCAGGAAGGCAATGAGGCTGATGAAGTCGGTCGCGTTGCCCGACTCATCATCGATATAGCCGCCTGTCGTCGCCAGGATACGGAAGTTTTGACGATCGGGATCGTTTGAGGCGCAATTCGCGTCTTCCACCCAATTCGCTTGAGTACGGTTGCGCGCCGGCGGACCAAACTGCCGACTGCTCCCGAAGCGGCCCTGCAACTGCGTGGGTTCAACCCCGTTGTCCATATAGAAGGTATCGTTGTAGTCGCAGGGCGGAGGGTTGAAGGCCTTATCACCGTCTTGAGCCGACAGCTTGGGGGCCAGAAGGAAGAGCTGCCCCGCGAAAGCTATCATCGCGAACAAAGTCGACGCCCGCCGTCGTGTGCTTTTCATCACCTATTCCTCCTCTGACGACGGCCACGGCACAAGACGTAGCCATCGGACTTGAGAAACGCCAGTTCAATCCTGAAGTGCTCAGCTGGCGCTCGGCCGCCACTCACCACCGTTTGTGTTGGGTCGAAGCATCCAGTTGATGGCCTCGAGTATGAAGTTCACGCGAGCCATTCCCGGACATGCACCCCATAACATCAAGGGCTCGTTCCCGTAGCGCACGTTCCCGATGTGCTGGGTTTTATCTTGATCAATCGCCGGATCAGGATAGGTGAAGCCGATTCCCTTCCGAATGTTTTCCATATCCTCCGGCTTACCCGTCAAGAAGGTCCAACCCGGCCGGGCATGATACATCTCTCGATAGGCACGAATTGCATTCACGTCATCTTCGTTCGGCTTTAATGTGAAGGAGTACATAAACACTCTTGTTCCCAGATCCCGTCCCAGGAGTTTTTGTACGGTTGCAAGATTGGCAGTAACCCTGGGGCAGATCTCGTCGCAATTGGCATAGAAGAAATTCAACGTGACCACCCTTCCCTTGACTAGGTCGTCGTAAAACATGACTCGCTTCCCCTCGTGCGTCAGTAGTGGCAGGTTCGGCAGGTGCGTGCGCTGAATGCGCCGCCTGGCCCGGTCGGATTCCGTTCCGGGCCCGCGGTTGGAAGAGAACTTGGCTGTACTCGCTGCGCCGGCGGCTGTCGCACCGGCAACTGGAGCCATCGCCGCCCATCTCAATAAACTCCTCCTCGATAGATCGCTCATCGTCGATATCTCCTCTCTGTGCCGCGACTGGCCTCGAACCACCACCCTACAACGCGAAATTCGTCCGCATCACGGAACCAGTATTTTGTCCTCCTGACCTGCTGGTACTACATGCCAGATAGCCATCATGGCGTGGTCTTCATGGACGACGTTGTGACAGTGGATGGGATACTTGCCCAGCCAATCTCGGAAGCGGAAGAACAGCTGTACGCGCTCGTTCGGATGGAGTTGGGTTACATCTTTTCGTCCAAGGTCACCTGCCACAGTCGGCTTAGACCGGTTCCGCGAAAGAATCTGATGTTCCTCGAGGTGAATATGGATAGGGTGCGTCCAGTCCCCGGTAAGATTCGTCAGCAACCACTGTTCCGAGCTGTTTTGTCGCACGGCAAATCGGAAGCTCTCCGAGAACCCACTGGGGCCGATGCCACAATCCATGAATTGGCCGTTGATCGACCACTGGCCGTTCAAGCGGTCGAATTTGAATGTGCGCACCAGTCTCGGTTCGACGTTGGTGTGCGGCAAGTGATAGAACGTCGGTTTGGTGGCTGGATCTACACTGCTGTCCTTCACCGCAGTACCGCTAACCCGGAACTGGAGCAGCAAGTCGCCAGTTCCAGCAGCTTTGATTGCACCCTTGGTCGGATCATTGAGTACAAGGGCGCATTCCGTGTTGTTGCTATTCTGCGGGAACAATTGGCTGTCAACGGCCGCCGGCCCTTGACCGCTGAGCTGCAACAGCCGGTTTTCTAAGTAGATGGTTTTGCCAGCGAATGGCCGGAAGTCGATGATCACGTCCACGCGTTCGGCAGGGCCAATCCGAACACTCTGAATCTGGATGGGATTCGGTACCAGATTTCCGTCTGTCCCAATCAACCAGTACGAATTCGTCGCACTGAGATTGTTCAGATCAGTGAGGAAGAACTCGTAGAAGCGCGAGGGGCCGGTATCGAGCAAGCGAAAGCGGTAGCGCCGAGGTTGTACATTGAAGAACGGCTGGATGGTTCCGTTGACCAGGAACTTGTCACCCAGGATTCCATCGAGGTTGAAAAGATCGAAGACCAGCTCGCCAGTTTCAGGGTCGTATACCTTATCGGCAAAAGCCAACGGGATGTCGAACTGCGGAAAGCTGGGAAGATGAAATCCCGTGAGCTCATTACCAGAATCATCCTGATTAAACAGGCAATAGAAACCAAACAAACCCTTGTAAGTGTTCTGGGAGGTGAAGTCCACGCGGTGGTCGTGATACCACAAGGTACCCAACGCCTCGTTAATGTCACCGTTAGGTTCATGATCCGAGTTAAACCCAGCCAGGACGTTCGGGTAATACTGATCGCAGAAATGGCCGGCGGTGTAGAAGTCGCAGGGATTGCCGTCGCTTTCCGAAGGGTTGTGCGCGTTGTGCAGGTGTGTGGTAACCGACGGAAACCCAAAACCGGTGTTATTCACCTGGTTCACCGGAGGTAATGAGTTGGTGTTACGCGTCAATTGCGCCTTTCCGTAAAACGCCTGATAGGTCGGCCCAGGGCTGCGTGGCCCGGTGCCATCATCAAATCCCCACACTGTCTGTGTGGGCAAGTCGGGCGAGTGCGACGTTGTAAATTGCCGTTGATTGATGCTGTAAAGAACCGATGGCACGACGGGGAAGCGCACGGGGTCGATTTGAGGCGCCTGGAAAGCAGCAGCCCGGACTTCGCCGGCTCCAGTGTTCGGGCTGAGTGTCGGTTCAGGGCTCAGCGAGGCGACAGTCTGAACTAGCGGCATGACGGTTAGCGGCTGGACGAAGGGGCGGGTTGACGGGCTTGCCATCTGGTTCCCCGGTACGCAGTTTTGATTTGTACCCGGGCTGTTGTTTTGCCCTGAGCTCGGAGGGTTATTGGTTGTTACTTGTTGCCCTCGCGCACTTAGACCACTCTTAGCAACAAGCATTCCACCCGCAGTCAACAGGCCCATCTTCATAAGATCACGCCGGCTGGTTAGCCCCGCGGCGATCAGCTCACGCCGATTCTTAGCGGCTTCACACATTTCCTTGTAACGTCGCCGCGATACCTTTTCTCCAAATACGTTGTAGTACATTCCTTGCCTCCTCGTGCCCTAAGTCAAAAGCCCCTCCAGCGAGATGTGCCTGCGTTCGGACAGGTCAGAACAATGTCATGTGTGGGTTAATAACAACCGCGTAGCACACTCTAAGCCGGATCGCGACAAGAGGGCAAGGGCAATTACTTAGCCAAACGCTCTATTTATTAGCTAATCTTGCGATTGCAAAACGATCTACCGGACGATAGTGATGAAAATCTTAAGATAGGCTGCAAAGGTCTTAGAAAGGCGTGACAGGTGCTGGTATCGGGAGCCAGCTAGTGAGAGCTGGATGAAAGGGCTTAAAACTATCTGCTCTGATAATAACGCTGAGCCGTCATCCTTAGCTTAGGTAAGCAGAATGGACGAAGGTTTTAAAACTATCTGCTCTAATGTAAACGCGCGGATGTCGTAGCTAGCTTAGCCGCTCGGCCTGACTGGGGACTTCCAAGATTGTCGGCCCGGGCGGGACGATTCTTAGCTGGTTTTCTTACACCTCAGAATCTTAGTGGGCATTCCTCATCCGGAAGTGGCGTGGGGCTTGTGCAAAGCGTCTTTCAAAGGCGCGCGTGAAACTTGAAGGATGTTCGTAGCCTACTGCATAGGCGATATCCTTGACGCGGAGATCGGTCGTCGTCAGCAACTGCGCGGCCTTTTGCAGCCGCGTTTCGGTTACAGCTTGCCCAAGCGTTACTCCAGTTGCTTCCTTGAAGAGATGCTGGAGATGAGAGTTACTGAGGTTCAGGGACAACGCCCAGTCCTCACTATTGCCGAGTAGGTCTGCCTCAATCAACACAAGGAGCTTGCGAAGACGTGCATCCTGAAATGGAATGCGTTCCAAACATGCGGCGTTGCAGTTGTTAAGTACTTCGCCTGATAAAGAGCCACTCGCAGCATTCCTCCTAACGCTAGACTCGAACTCAGACATCGAGGACCTCCTAGAGAGCCGTTGTATCTTGCGGCTGGCGTCGAACGACCAATCAAGGCATGGTTCCAGACCATTTCCTGCGGCACAGTTGCACAGGGCACTGCCAAATCGGTGCAGACCGACCGGATGCGGGTCACAGCAGCGAGGCGGGTCGTAACAAATCGATAGGCTGGCGGCCGCTTCAGTAAGGAATCACACACCAATCCCTGCGGCCTCAAGAAACTGCCGAATTCCATCGAGTCCCCACCGCGAGTTGGGCGCCAAAAACACCACCGATGCTTCCGTCACAGCGGATCGTGCACAAACGCGCGACCGTTGGCCAGAATGGAGCCCCAAGCGTGCGGCGAACATTTTTGCAAGGATGGTCTGCTGAGGAATAGGGCGCAGGGTCCCTCAGACCCTCCGTGCCTTGTTTGGACGTGAGATTTATCGCGACATGCACGGCTTGTCAAGGTGTAGCTAGTTCCTCCTACGAAAGACAACCGCGGCGATGATTGCGTGCATCGCGATGCCTTCTAGTTAGTTCCCTGAGGAAACTCGGGCGGCGGTGATGCCGGACTACGAGGCACCGAGGCACCGAGTACTCTTGTTGAAGGGCCGTTCTTGATTTGCGCAGAGCTTAAGAACGGGGACCACTCTTCGCGGTCCCCGGTAATGAAATGCGTTCGGCAGGTTCAGTGGAACAGATTCACGGTATTGCTGGCGTCATCCACATAGTAGACGCTGCTTCCGATCGAAACCACACCGAACAGCGCGCCGTTGCCTGGGGGGCTGCCGCTGCTGTCGAGCAGATTCATCGAAACCTGCAGACCATCGGGCGTGGTCTGAATCATAAAACCATCGCCACCGTTCACCGTGAGGATGTCTCCATTTGCAGCAACGCTCAGGCCGAGTGGATCGTTTAGGCCCCCGCCTTTCGTTATGGTCTTGCCGGTATGAGCGCTTGACATGCGCGTCAAAGGAGATGGAATGGCCGTAATGCGATTGTTGAGGCTGTCGGCCACATAGAGCGAGAAGCCGTCCTGGCTGAGACCAACACCGGTAGGCCCGATCACCAGCGCGGCCGGATCAGTACGCTCGGCGAATCCAGAACCAATCACAGTCTCGGCCTCCACAAATGGAGGGGCCGATGGCGATAGTGTCAGGTCCACTCGAACAACGGTGCCACCATTCACCACGCGGCCGCGCGCCGCCACCGTTCCGTTCAGCACGTTGGTGACGAACAGCGAGGCGCTGCCGCTGCCGTCGATGTTCGACCGATCCTGGGCCGCCATGTCCCAGGGGCCATTGATCAGGTTGCCGTAGATAGTTTCTGCCACCTTGCCCAAAGCGTCGAGTACCAGCAGACATCCCGCTTGGGCAGTCGCAGAGGTACCGTCAGATGTGGGCAAGCTCCCGACAATGACCCAACCGCCGCGCAATACCACAAGCGCAGTCGTCAGGCCTATGCCCCCGGGGCATGGGCCGGGAAGGGTTGAGGCGTTAATGTGGGCGAACTGTCTGAAAGAACCGCCAGGGGAAATCTGTACCAGCGTCGTTCCTGTGCCCTGAAAGTTCGAACTGTTGTTGAAGTTAGAGATCAGCAGGTTTCCCTTGACCAGATGTCCGATCGTCTCGGGAACCTCGAAGATGCCATAAGGGTTCACATCGCGGTTGGAAGGGATGGTCGATGAGACGACAGTGATCGTATGCGTCGCTGGCAGTTCAGCTGCGAAAAGCTCAGGTACGAGAGACGACACGGTCAAAATCGCGCTCACGATAGAAGCGAAAACAGACACACGTAGCAGACGGGCCCGAATCATTTGCGTCCTCCTGGATGCTGGAATTCGTAGCGAGAGTCTGGGATTTTCAACTACTGGGGGGAGATTGCCTGACCGGGGGCAGAGCCACTAAAACCCCCTGTCAACTACGAAGCTATCAGGGAACTTCCGTGGAGATGTCACGGCGCTGTCAATGAATTGTTAGGCTAATGGAGATGCCAGGGAACTGGCGGGACACCGTTTGCCGCTCACAGCTGGGGGCGCGGCGATTCCAGCCAGCGTCCTGCGGCGACGACAAAAGGATTGAGCGATCCGTCTTACTCTGGGCACACTCCCCTGGATGAGGGTGGCGGATCGCAAGGGGCCTCGCTTTGGCCGTCCGACGGAGAAGCGAAAGCCCCGTAGGTCATCGCGCAGAACGCGAGGCCGGAGTCGCGGGCGTCCGGTCTCCGTTCGCGGCCTTCGGTTGCTTCGCCTGCGGCTTCGAGGCCGGCTTGGAGTTGCCTTTTGCCGTTTCTCTTCGGCCACCGGCATTGCGCTCCCAGATGATCCGCAGACCCTCGAGTGTCAGAAAGTCATCCACATGCTGGATGTACTTCGAACCAGTCCCGATCATCGGACCGAGACCGCCGGTTGCGATCACGTGCGTGTCCTTACCCAACTCGGCCAGCAGAAGTTCGAGGATGCCATCAACCAGCCCCAGATATCCGTAGTAAAGACCCGACTGGAGGCTGCCGACGGTATTGGTGCCAATCACCCGCACCGGTTTGCGAATCTCCACACGCGGCAGCCGCGCGGTGCGTTCAAAAAGAGCATCGGCCGAAATCCCAATGCCTGGGCAAATCACGCCGCCAAGATATTCCCCTTTTGGCGAAACGCAGTCGAAGGTGGTCGCCGTACCGAAATCCACAATTACGCAGGGCGCTCCATATTTCTCAATGGCCGCGACTGCGTTCACGATTCGATCGGCACCAACCTCGGTCGGGTTATCGTAGTGCACCGGCATTCCAGTCTTGACGCCCGGCTCAATGAGCAACGGCCGCAGATTAAAGTAGCGCTCACAAACCTGACGCAACACCGGATCGAGCGGCGGCACGACCGATGACACCACAATCCCGTCAATCCCTTTCGACTCGAGCCCCGCCATCGAAAAGAGATTGCGGAACAGAACGCCGTATTCATCGACCGTGCTGATCCGCGAGGTAGCAACCCGCCAGTTAGCCACGAGCTGCCCGCAGCCAGCAGCGTCTTCGGGGTCGCTTCCCCGGTGGACCTTCGCCACCCCGGCAAAAACGCCCAGCACCGTATTCGTGTTCCCGACATCGATCACAAGCAACATGGATTTTCAGACCGTAGCGTCACCGCACCGGCGGCTGTTCGGCAGACGTCCGCCCCCGCCGCGCCAGAGCAAACGAGAAGCCTCAGAAATCCGTGGTCAGCCATCGCAAATCCCAGTGGCCAATGCGAAGTGCCACCTACAAAGTGCTATCGTTCCCTTACCGTCCCGCTCAACACCGTCTCGATCCCATGCCCGGTTCTCACCTGCAAGAATCCGCGCGAATCAAGCCCCTCAGTCGTTCCCTCAAATGTGGAATTGTTTTCCTCGATGCGAACCTTCTTTCCCAACACCCAGGAAGAATTCTCCGCAAACCGCCGCAAAATCGATTCCCGTGCGTCGGGATCATCGTGCAATTGCCGGTATTCGCTGTCGAGAGATTTTAGCAAAGCCCCAACCAGCTCCACCCGCGACCATTCCCTGCCGGTCACGAGCCGCAGCGAGGTTGCCGGCATGTCTTTCGGAAAACCCGCCTGATTCACGTTGATACCAATTCCCACCACCAGGTAGCGCACCCGGGTCGCTTCCGCATTCATTTCGGTGAGTATCCCGCAGACCTTCTTGCCATCGATGAGCACGTCATTGGGCCACTTCAGATCGGCCGCGACACGCGAATCGACCTGCTGAATAGCCGTCTGCACTGCCAACCCGGCAGCCAGTGACAGAGCCAACACATCCGAAGGAGGCAGCGCGGGGCGTAACACGACAGAGCAATAAATACCCAATGATCGGGGAGACTGCCACAAGTTCGCGCCGCGTCCCCGACCCGCCGTCTGCTCTTCCGCGAGAAAGACGCTCCCCTCGGGAGCATTCTCGGCTGCGGCAGCCATCGCCGCTGCGTTGGTCGATCCAATCTTGTAGAAGTGATGGAGATGCGCAGCGAAAATCGTGCCGCGCAACAACGGTCGAAGAATTTCAGGCAAGAGCAGATCGGGCACTGAGCGCAATTGATATCCGGTCGCCAGATGTCCAGCGACATCCACACCCAGTGAGCGCAGTTGCTGGATCAACCGCCAGACTTCCGAACGGCTGGAAGAAAGTTCTTCCGCAATTTTGGTGCCACTGACAACGACAGTCGCGTGCTCCATCAGCAACCGCACAATGCGGCCAAGCCGCAAATCGGTAGGCTGCGGAGCGTGCGCCCGAGCCCCAGATCGTGCGCTTTTTTGCGCGCGAATTGTAGCAGGCTTGCCGATGCCGAGATTATCTGCGAATCTCTGCCAAACGACAAATCCACTACTGCTGCCCCTTTGAGCCTAGGTGTAGCTTGACGTCGCGAAGGTCGACGCACTGGAGGTACCTCTGTACGGAAATCCGGAATGGGCGAAAAGGACACGGCAAGCCGGAAATCGCCGTGTCCCTAGGCGGGAACCACGCGCATACTCATATCCGCCGCGTGCGTCGAGTGGGTGAGCAGCCCGACAGAAATGAAGTCGACTCCGGTCTCGGCGTAGGCGCGGACGTTTTCGAGTCGAATTCCTCCCGAGCATTCGATTGAAATCCGGTTGGGAGATTTATTGACTTCGGGCTGCGAGCAGCGTTCCACCGCTCGCCGCACATCTTCCGGAGACATGTTGTCGAGAAGAATAGCCTCGGCGCCGTTGGCCAACGCCTCGTCCAACTCACCCAGTGTACGTACTTCCACTTCGATGGGTTGCGACCCGCGACGGTTGCGGTGCGCGCGCTCGAGAGCCGAAGCGATTCCTCCGGCGAGCGCGATGTGATTGTTTTTGATCAGCACGCCATCGGAGAGGTCGAGCCGGTGATTCTGGCCGCCGCCGCAGCGCACTGCGTACTTGTCGATCATGCGCAGTCCCGGAGCCGTCTTGCGAGTGTCGAGAATGCGTGCCCGCGTCCCGGCTACGGCCTCGACGAACTTCCGCGTCAGGGTCGCGATTCCGCTCATGCGCTGCAAGAAATTCAAAATGACACGCTCGCAGGAGAGAATCACGCGCGCGTTGTGCCGGATGACGGCAACCGATTGTCCGGGGCGCAGCCGCACGCCGTCAAAAATTTCCGGATGTGTGGTGACTTCGTAGTGAGCGGTTACGGCGCCATCGAGCGCAGCATACACATCAAGAATGCGCGCCACGCAGCCGATGCCGGCCAAAATGCAATCCTGCCTGGAGATGATGGTCGCCGAGGCACGCTGGTTCGCATCAATGCAGGCATAGCTGGTCGCATCGCGCGTCGCCCGGTCTTCGAGCAACGCGTTTTCCAGAATCGCCGTAAGCCGTCGTGAGTTCCAATCCATATGCCTGTGTAGGGACGGATGCATCGGTCCGTCCCAAGCGTGCCCGAGGCACGCCGTTCACTGCTCAACGTCCACCATCGCGCTCCGCGCGCCCCCGGACGACGGCGTCCGGGGCTCCACAATCTGAGTGGCAGGCAAGAATCGTGCGGGGAGAGCCGGCCTGTCGGTGGGCCGCCACGCCCGCTGCTTTCCTACTCAACTGCACCCTAGTTCGTTCATCTTGCTTCTGGTCTTGTCTCGCAGCAGTTTCGCATCCTCCAGTTGCTTGACCAGACCATCCACAACTTTCTGCGGAGCCTTCGACCGAAACATAGGATTCTCCAGCTGAAATCCAGCTACATCGATGCGTTTGTCCAGCGCCTCGAGTTCCTTTCTAAGACGGCCGCATTCCGCAAAAACATCAATCTTCCTCTCGAAGATCACATGCACATCAAACCGCGACGTACTGCGCGCGCCCGCATGCTTGGCCAGCGACGTTTCTACGAACGCGATCTTCTCCACGTTCGCAAGCCGCTCCACCGAACCGCGATTCTGTTCAATCAACCTCCGAATCCCGGCCTCATGCGCATAGATCTCGATCGGCACCTTCACCTTCGGCTCAACCTTCAATTCGGCCCGCACATTGCGGACGCTCACAATCAAATCCTGCAAGATGGCCATCTCCGTCTCGGCCGCAAGATCGAACTGCTGCTCATCGGCCTGCGGATAGTCCACCAGCGCAATCGACTTCGCCGGAGCCTGACCTTCGTAGATCGCCTGCCAGATCTCCTCTGTAATAAACGGCATGACAGGATGAAGCAGGCGCAGCGAAGCATCAAACAGATTCACCAGATTCGAGCACGCCGTCCCGGCCGCACTTCTGTCACCGCCTTCCTCAACATTCAGTCGAGACTTGATCAGCTCGAGATACCAATCGCAAAACTCCCTCCAAAAAAAATCGTAGATGCTGTTGGCCGCTTCGTGAAAGCGGTAGGTCGAAAGCGCGTCGTTGACCTCCGCCGCCACGCGGTTAAAACGCGACAAAATCCACCGGTCCTCGAGGGTGGATGTTTGGAAACCACTTACACCTATGCGGCGACGGCCGCCCCCGGCTGTCCCGGGTCGCAGGCCCGGTTCGACTCTATCCACGTTCATGAACATGAACCGCGCCGCGTTCCAGATCTTGTTGGCAAACGCCCGATACCCCTCCGTCCGGCTCTCATTGAAAGCGATATCGGTCCCCGGCGCAGCCATGGCCGCCAAAGTGAAGCGAGTCGCATCGGTCCCGAATCGCTCAATCACCTCTAGCGGATCCACGACGTTGCCCTTGGTCTTCGACATCTTCTGCCGTTCGGCGTCGCGCACCAGGGCATGAATGTACACATGGCGAAACGGCACACCGTCGTTCGTGAAGTTTGCCCAGCCGTTGGCTTTCTTGATCGCCGGATCTTGCTGGTGATCGCGCATGAAGTGGCAGCCGAACATAATCATGCGTGCGACCCAAAAGAACAGAATCTCGTACGCCGTAATCAGCAGCGTCGTCGGATAAAACACCGCCTGATCCCGCGTCTTCTCCGGCCATCCCAGTGTCGTAAACGGCAGCAACCCCGACGAAAACCAGGTGTCGAGCACGTCCGGAACCTGCTCCGGCATGGCCCTGCCACACTTCGGACACTTCGCCGGCGCCTCGCGCGCGACCATCACTTCCTTACATCCCGCGCAGGTCCAGGCTGGAATGCGATGCCCCCACCACAACTGCCGCGACACGCACCAGTCGTGGATGTTGTTCATCCAGTTCAAATAAATCGTGCGGTAATTCTCCGGGACGATCGTGATCTCGCCGGATTCCACAGCCTCACGCGCACGGTCCGCCAGCGGCTTGATCTTGATGAACCACTGCTCGGAGAGCCGCGGCTCGATCACGGTTCCGCAGCGGTCGCATTTCCCGATGGCGAGCGCATAGTCCTTCTCCCCAACCAGAAATCCCTGCTCCCGCAAATCGGCGAGCACACGCTTGCGCGCCTCAAAGCGGTCGAGCCCCGCATACGCGCCCCCGTTCTGGTTCATATGCGCGTGCTCGTCCATGATGTTGATCTCGGGAAGATTGTGACGCTTACCGGCTTCAAAGTCGTTCGGATCATGTGCCGGCGTCACCTTCACCGCACCAGTACCAAACTCGGGCTGCGCCAACTCGTCGGTGATGATCGGAATCTCGCGATTCATCAGCGGTAGTAAAACCTTCTTGCCGTGAAGATGGGTATAGCGCTCGTCCTTCGCATTGACCGCGATCGCGGTATCGCCCAGCATCGTCTCCGGTCGAGTGGTCGCCACCGTGATGAACTCATTCATCCCGATCACCGGATAGCGAATCTCCCAGAGCTTCCCCGCAACCTCTTCGTGCTTCACTTCGAGATCGGAGATCGCTGTCGTATGCCACGGGCACCAGTTCACGATGTAGTTTCCGCGATAGATCAGCCCTTCTTCATACAGCCGGACAAACACCTCGCGCACCGCGTGCGAAAGATTGTCGTCCATGGTGAAGTACTCGCGATCCCAGTCGACCGAAGCGCCCAGCCGCTTCATCTGGTCAAGAATCGCGCCGCCGTAGAGCTTCTTCCACTCCCAGACGCGCTCCACAAACCGCTCGCGTCCCATCTCGTGCCGCTTGATGCCCTCGCGGGCGAGCTGCCGCTCCACCATCATCTGGGTTGCGATGCCGGCATGGTCCGTCCCCGGCAGCCACAGCGTGATGAACCCGCGCATGCGATGCCAGCGCACGATGATGTCCATTTGCGTCTGGTTGAGCATGTGCCCCATGTGCAGACGCCCGGTGACGTTCGGCGGTGGCAACAGCAGCGTAAAGACAGGCCGCGTCTCGCCTTCGGGCGGAGTCGGCACAGAGAAGAGTTTTTCTCTGATCCAGTACTGGGCCCAGCGCGTCTCAATCGCGCCCGGCACATAAGCTTTGGGTAATTCGTGCGACATAGAAACGAGTGAGCACTCAGACGTCAGCATCCGGCCAGTCGAAACCGCTCTTCAAATCTCGACTGACCGCCGAATGCTGAATGCTGAGTGCTTCCCTGATCTTACCTGCCAGAGAAAAGGAGGGTCAAACTGGAAGCGGGGTGAGAACATGACGGGAGGGAATATGCACCCCCCAAGCCCTTGTGGTCCGCTTTCAACCGACCACAACGCAATTTCGAAGATCGACTAGCGTCAATATGAGTGGACTTGAATTAGCTTCGGCGTGAACAACACGGGGTAATAAGCCCGCACCGCACGCCAGTGGTATTGATGTGCATCAGGGATCTGATGCGACAACAACTCCGCGTCCACAGCATTAAGGATTGGCTGCGTGGTTTTCGTTTCTACGGGACCGTTTGGCAATGGAAATCTAGTTGAGCTGCTCGTGCTCGCAGGCACCGCAGGAAATGAGGTAGTCAGCGGTCACATCCAACAGGCCTGGTTCCCTTGTCTTGTCCTTTACGTCGCCATCCGGAACCCAAATCATCAAACCTTCGCGTCCCCGCGTAAGCAGAACTCTATATCCATTCTCAATGAATCGTCGGCGCGACGGTTCAGTAACGACTTGCCAGTGAGTTCCGTTGAGGCGCCGGTAGAGCCACTCCTGGCGTTGCACATCACGAACGAAGTTGCCTCCCCAGCAGATTGTGACGAAATCGAGTTCCAAGCCCTGGCACGTGTATTCGTTGGCAGGCACTTCCAAAGCATAGCTAGCTCGGATATCTCCTGGAGGGTTAAGGTACCAATGTGCGATGTCAATGCCGTCCGTCGCGTTAAGCGTCTCACCAAGGCCATCCGCTCGGAGCCGTCGAGCTCCGGAACTGGCGACAAGTCCGCAGCGTCGCTGACCTCGCGTCACATGTCGCAACCATGCGCGCGCCGCGGTCAACGAACGGGTCAGCTTAATAGGGTACGTGACTCCAGACGCAATTTTAGCCGCCCTGGACGAATCTCCCGCAAGGACCGCTGCAACCCAGTCGTTCAGCGCCGGCGAACGGAAAGAACGGAGAGGCACTTCGAGTTGCAGCAGCGCGTCCACAGTGACATCTATAGTTGGCGGTAATCCTCCAATGGAGTCGCCGCCTGTCGATGGACCACCGGACAGGACGTCTGGGGGAGCAAATACAACCCAGGATTTCGCACTTTCAGAAGATAGGCAGCGAATGGCATCGCCCCAGCCCGAGACACCGCGCTCACCGGAGTTGATCTCCTGACCTCCGCCGACTAGACATACACAAGCGCACCAGTCTTTCCGCAAACTCATTATCTCTAAGAGCAGCGCCGGCTCCGAGGCCGTTCGTGAAAATTTCTTTAGGCCCTGCCTCTCATCCCAGGCCCGCTGAGCTTCATCAAACACAATTGCATGTTCGTAAGGCTCTTGCACAACTCCATTGCGGAGAACCTGTTTCAGAAAGTCATTTACGTGCTGGATTCTCGCTCGAACTGCGCGTCGAACATCATGCAGAGTTTTTGCTTCCTTTTGCTCGCGGTGCCTCGATATTCACTGCGAGCCAAAGCCTCGCGAAGCACAGTTACGAGGGGCGTATTGCCGGAGAGGTAGACGATATCGCCCTGCTGCTCGTCGCCTGTCGCAATCGCATCGTGTACCGCCTGAAGTCCCGCCAGGGTCTTACCAGAACCAGGCACTCCTGTCAGAAAAATCAGAGCTCGCTTGTTGGTCTGTCTTGCCCAAGCAATAAGGTCGACAATGTGAAGTGCGGCTTCTCTGAGATTCGACGCGTCCGCCTGCGCCATTTGACGTACGTCATGTCCTGCGAAGATCGACGTCGCTGCCTGAATAACACTGGGCACCGGGTGGTAGCGCGATACGTCCCATTCTCGTGAATTGATGATTGGCTCTCCCGGTTTACTTATTGCGGCAATCAGGCGAGCAAGTCCTGTTGTGCCTACCCGATAAACGGACGCGACAAAATCTGTCAGGGTAGGACTTTGATATTCTTGTGTTGATGCGTGAGTCGCCCAGAGCACTGGAAACAGCGCTTTGCCACGACTGCCCTCATGGAAGTCCCGCAGATCCAAACAATATTCCTCGACCTGCCTTTCGTCGCTCGCCACGTACCGATCTTCACCGACCTTCGCCTCGATAACAACTATCGACGTTGTGAGCGCAACAATATCGACACGACGCTGCAGTCTATAGAGTGGGAATTCCAGGAGAATCGCCCAATTGCCCGCACCCGCCACGTTGTTTACCAAAGTTTGCACTTCGGTCTGCAACAAGGGAACAAGCTCCGCCCATGCGCGGGTCTGGGCCAAGTAGTTTTGTGCAAATCCGTCTTCCGCATATTTTATCTGCAGCTGCCCGATGACGGTCTGCGGCTCTTGTCGAATGAAATCAGCGAAGCTGGATCGGTAATAGGCAGTCATACCTCGTATTGTCGCTCATCGCACGGCCCACTCTACGAATCAGGTGAGTGCATTTGTTGATGGACGAACCCTACATGACAGTCGTTTCCAAGGCTGTTAGGGCTTCCATGATGTACAGGTGAGCAGAATGTCCCTGCCACAGTCGTATCCTATCGGAGCATATGGTTCGCAATGCCGCACTTTCCACCTTGCGCAAGTGCGCAGACCAACCGGGCGGCGTTTCGTCTGGGATGGAGTACGCTAACCATACGGCAATGCCTAGCGACGTTGGGCCGACTAGACGGCCTAGCTTTTCGAGATCTGTCACCACTCCTGCGATCGAATTGGTGATTGGGTTTCCGGATACTCCGTAATTGCAGGGAAAGGTTTTTAGCTCGATCCATACTCGCTCCTTCGCTCTGGTCACGACGAGGTCTACATGCTTGTGTTCCGGAAGAATTTCGACGTCATCGTCCTTACCGAATTGGTGTGTCAACGCATCAAGGATCTCAACCTTCAGCCATCCTTCGCAGCTTATGCAATATGCTGCACAAGTGCCAATCTTCGGTGAGGAACGGAGCACAACCGTGTGGATCGTCTCGATGACAACTTTTTGCATATCGGATAGCGTCATGTCACTACGCTTCTTTGTAGAGGGCGGATTAACGCTTCACCGCGTGATTGCGGGTTACTGTTTCCATGACAGGCCGGCCATGCAAGAATTGCTCCGATTAGCTGCATGAGAGAAGCACTGATACTGCATTTCTCCCGAGTCCGCCCCGCAAGTCGAAATTTTGTGACGCTTTTCCCCTGCCGCGAGGTTAATGATCTGAATTGACTCAGGATCGAAATGACCGCCTTTGTGGAAGATGATCGCGCAATCCACTTCAACGGAAGCATTCGTAAACCAAAAGTCGGCTTCTCCTTCACAATGACCGGTTCCTGTTGGCCTCGCATCGTCTTCGACTCGGACCCCATCAAGAATGTCGCAGCGACTGTGCCCGTCATAGTCGGATTTCTTCTGATCACCGATAGAAAGTAGTTCCACTTCGAAGACCAGCGTCTCGCCCGGACCTATGTCAGAACCGGCGCCGCGGTCGCCGTACGCCAGATCTGCTGGGATGAACAATTCCCACTTCGATCCCACCGGCATCAATTGCAGCGCTTCGATCCAGCCTTTGATCACGCCTCCCACCGGAAACGAAATAGCCTGCCCACGCTTGTAGGAACTGTCAAACTCCCTGCCGTCGATCAGGGTGCCACGATAGTTCACGGTTACGGTGTCGGTGGTCGTCGGTTTCGGTCCGCTGCCAGCGGTGAGAATTCTGTATTGCAACCCAGAGGGTAGAGTTATAACTCCTTCCTTCGATTTGTTCGCGGCGAGAAAGGCTTCGCCTTGCGTTCGGGCCGCTTCGCCGGCCAGATGGGCTCGTGCTCCCTGCTCCTTGTGGACCTCGGCCTTCAGTTGTTGCAAAGCGGCTCTCATTTCGTCTTCGGTCAGCAAAGTTTTGCCGCCAGCCATCGCATCACTCAAACCGTGCGCCACTACGCCGGGGTCGACACCCACGTTCTGCTTGTGCAACCCTAGGCCGATGCTCATTCCCAGAGCATAGCTGCTGTTGTCGTTCTCTGTGTGGCGGTCGGCCTTCAGTTGTTGCAAAGCGGCTCTCATTTCGTCTTCGGTCAGCAAGGTCCTGCCGCCAGCCATCGCATCACTCAAACCGTGCGCCACTACGCCGGGGTCGACAGCCACATTCTGCTTGCGCAACCCTAAGCCGATGCTCATTCCGAGAGCATAGCTTTTGTCTATCTCTGTTGCGGGTTCTGAGCTTTGAGTATTGCTGGAGGCCGGAGTCTGCTGCGCCTGGGTGTCTGGTTTGGGCGGAGGAGGCACAGACTTCTCCTGCGCCAGCACACCAACGGTAAATAAGGCTATAAAGGCTATAGTAGACAACGCGGCTATGGTTCGCATGACTTTCTCCTGAAGTTTGCGTCACGAGTCCAACCTGGCTAAGCTGAGCTTGCGAGAGCGCTTTGTTGACCGACTAAGTAGCTTTAGTCCTATCGAATAGGGCTTCCCACATGGTGCTACCGACGCTAGTTCCCCTGGGAGAAGGCTTCCCGGATCACTTTGTCCTTTTCATCAGACGAGCTCTGCTCAGCATCAGCTAAGATGGTTGCAGCGTTTGGGACGCCAGGCACATCGTCCATCGCCGACCGCGGCGGGGGAGCAATCGCAGAATGCGGTGCGGCCGGCAGGCCGCCTTGTCCTTGATTGGAATGTAGTTGTGCAATAGCATTGTCCATGTGAAGGCGAAGATTGTTGTCCATCTCCTGCAAGTCTTCGAGTCTTACATCTGCGCTTGCACCGACAGGGCAGTCTCCTCGTTTGCTGCTCAGTACGGACATTAAGGCGGTATCCGAACTTGACCCAGAAGGATCAACTACTCCGATGAGATCACCGCCATTCAGCCAGCAGTTACCCTGGTCAGACGAAACGTAAAGAATATCGGCAACGAGAAAGAGGTGATTCCGTTCCAGGTTTGAAGGTAGCTGCTGAACATCAGGTGATGCTTGATTAGTCGCGACAGCATTCTCTTCCGCTGTTTCTTCGCGAACCTGTTCAGCAAAGGCAGCCCGTAGCTGGGGTGTAATAGGACCAGGATTTTGCGCATAAGTCTCGCTTTCCGAAGGAGTGTCCTGTGCCTCTGCTTCCACTGGGGCAGCGCCGCCGTCTTCTTGTGTCGCTGGAAAATCCTGTTGTTGCTCATAGGCCGCCGCCAAGGTCGAGCCGAGAATGAAGTCGGTCATCCATAGAGTTGCGCTGCTGTATGCCGGCAACGGCGCGAAATATGATTCATAGGCCGTGTACCAAGGATCGTTAGCCCAGTCCCAGGTATACGTTGCCGGGCTCTCCCACGGATAATAGAGCCATCCATAGAAGGTGGGCGCGTATATGATCGACGGCTTATATGCAACCAGTTCGAGACTGCGATACGAGTACGGAGCGTAGCTGCGCACGAATGTCTGGCCATGGACAATATAGGTGCGCTGGACCGACTTGCTATTGCCTCGAACAATCGTGCCCTGGATATATCCGCTGTGCCGATCGAAGCTGACCGCTGTCATGTGGTTAGGAAGTTGCTTGATGACAATACGGCCACCCGCACGGCCAAAAATAATTTTGGTATCCTTGGTCTGAACAGAGCGAAGTTGACCATTGGAGCCGTACGTCGCTCTTGTTCCTTGCGAATCCTTGAAAGATGCAAGCGTCCCGTTAGGTCGCAAGCCGTATTGCCGTCCGCCTGATGCTGCCAGCGTGAGGTGGCCATTAGACTGCACGGTCACCTGCCCAGCGGGCAAAGGCCGCTTGTTGTTTCCCGAAAAGAAAGCACGGGCTGCATTAACTTGATCAATTACTTTCTGCGAAGCGCTGTGGGTCAGCACGCTTGCATTCGAGGTTCTTGACAAGATGCCAGCTGCAGACGGTAGAGTGTAAGCGGGATGCGCCGAAGAAGTAGCCCGCCCCAGTGAAGACCTTCCAGGAGAGGACAGGATTGCGTGCGGTGTGTAGACGGTCGGAGCTGAACTGGTAGACTTCGGTGTGCCTGAGTCTGAGTCATTTCCGGTCCTGGTGGGACCGGTCGAATGAGGGGCATAAACTGTCGGACCGGAGTTCGAAGTTGGATGACCGCCTGCTGACGAACTCGACAGGGAAGACCGTGGTTTGTACACCGTTGGACCCGACGTTGATGGTTTATAAGTCGTGGAGGGACTGTTGCCAGTCGTTGAACTTCCTTCAGAAGTCGAGTGCGGTGAGTGAACCGTGGGTGTATTGCCATGCGGCACATAAGTGCGTGGCACCGAGCCATTTGATGACGGGCTTGCACTGGAGGACGGCCGGTCCGGGCGACTGGGCGCATAACTCGGCCGGGACGACTGACGTGGAGTGTACGTAGGCCGATTTGGTTGCTTCGGCGGAGGAGTGTATACGGGTCTTGGGCTTGGTGGCGGTGTGTACGCTGGCCGGGCGGGAGTGTCCTTCTGCTGTCCGGAAGCAGCCGTGAGAGTTAATGCTGCAAGGCACATTGCTACGAAGTAAGGTCTCATCATGATGCTCTTCCAAAAGAGGCAACGGAAAATCAACCGATTGGAATGGAACTTAGACACCGAGCCTTTGATACTCGCATCGACTTCCCATTCACTCCTCCTCGTAGCTAAGCTTTTCCGAGCATGCCAGCATTTTTCCAGCTGCCGAGGAAACATTCTTGAAGCACTCCTCTGACACACGTCGTGCCTGAACCGCGAGCCAGATGCAAACAAAGTACTTCATAGGTCTTCGCGGTCGCTAGAGGCTACCACCTAGGTTGTTATCCGTCCTTGCGCCAGAGCAACCTTCCGACTTTCGGACTTGCGACG
>Ga0123355_10000908_pt1 | contig 40988 bp, 39 predicted proteins | sample TergutEmb28metaG_3_FD_89872 | JGI IMG/M metagenome (GOLD analysis project Ga0123355, IMG submission 89872) | Embiratermes neotenicus P1 segment gut microbial communities from Petit-Saut dam, French Guiana - Emb289 P1 | ecosystem: Host-associated > Arthropoda: Insects > Digestive system > Gut ...
GAACGCCTTCGCGCTCATCTTGAGCCCCTTCTCATCCAAAAGCGTCAGGAAGCGCGGGTAATCGAACTCGTCTGATAGGGGCGGCACGGCTTCTTTGGCGGCGTTGTAGTAAAAATCATCGTCCATCGCGCCATGCGCAAAGGCCATCAACATGCCATACATAGCCACGGTCGCGGCAAGCGCGGAGCCATCGTCAAACACTATTAACAGTTGATGCTTGGCCGGCAGCTTTTCGCCCGGCGCATAATACCGCAGGTTTACGCCGTCGCCAAAGTTCAAAGCCGCACCCTCGGCGTCCATTTCAACGCGGCCGCCATAAGCGGACGCCGACTCAATCGTGTGGCCGCGCAAGAGCGCGTCATACTCCGACGGCTCACCGAAATACCACGCGAATTTATGCGGTGACGCCGCCGCGATGACCTGTGCGATGCGTTTGCCTTTTACGGTTTGACTTAGCTGTCGGGATAGTACGATGGCTTCCGGTATTTCAATCATCTTTGCGCTCCTTTCGCGGATTAACTTTGAGGCTGGGGGTCGCTGTCCAATGTGATGAAATAATCGTAAAGCGGCATCAGAAAGCGATAGCCATTGACGATGCGGTCTGCCAGCTCACGCGAGAACAGCTCCTCGGCATGTTGCTGCCGGTGGATGAGTGAAAAGCCTTTTTTATTGTACCAGGCGGCTGTCCCCGGGGACGGCGCTTCTTTTTTGCGTTTGTACTCATCCCCTTCAAGGATGAACTCATCCTGTTTGTCCAGCGGGGCAATGAGTTGTTCAAACTTCTTGGGGTCAAGGTCAATACGCGCCCGTAACTTTGCCATCGTTGCGGGCCTTGCGAGATAATACCCTAAGCCGTAGCTCCAGTCGTCGGGGGACAGCTCAAACCAAAACACCGGCGTAGACGTCCACTCCTCGCTGGGTTTCTCAACGGAAAACCACAAGTTGCACCTGTACGGCTCGCCGTCGCGCACACGCCGCGCGTCCTTATACACCCGCGACACTTTATGGATGAACCCATGATGGCCGTGCTCCGCCATTATACGCTCGTACACCTCCCGGCCCAGCTCCTTCATCGGGTTTTGGAAATCCTGCCGGAACTGCTCCTTGTGCGCCTCGAACCAGGTCTTGTTGTTATTCAGCCTGAGGTTCCACATGAAATCTATCGTGCGGGGAGAGAATCCACTGAACATATTGATTTTCCTTTCTATTTGTATTGACTGCCTAGTCACGCGACTTTAAAATGCATACATACGTCTTAAGTATACCTAAAAATTAGTGTCAGGGCAACGGTTTCCTGAAAGTATTTCTTGTTGAAAACCCGGCGCATATCCCAAAGCTGTGTGGTTTTGCGCACACTCCATTCCTTGATTTGTTGCCGCGGGCGCGGTATGCTATACTCATATTCCTATGAAGCAGCAACGCTTTTTCAGTTGCATTCTACTATAAAGATGTGAAGTCAATTGGATATTTATGTAGCTTGAAACTATTTGCTACTCCAAAACGAATATATAAACAGACAGGCAGGTGAGGGAGCTCTTGACTGATGAAAACCGCTTGATTCGGGCAGTTCAAAAACATGCCGACAAAACCGCGGCCGATTCGCTTATACGAAAATACTACGACGAAATATCCGTATACGCTTACCGTCAGGTATCGGACAAGCAGGCCGCTATGGATTTAACACAGGATATCTTTATTTCCATGCTCAAAACCATAGCCCGGTACGACAGCAAGCAAGCCGGCTTCCGCACCTGGCTGTACAGGATCGCCACAAACAAAATCATTGACCACCACCGCAGCCGCTCGACCGCGCGCAATGTGATCCTGAATCTTGACGACGTTGATGTCCCCGATGAGGGCGATTTCACGCGGCAGATGGAAAACAAGGATCTGGCCTCACGCTTGCAAGCCTTTGTCGGCACATTTGACGCGGATGCTCAGCGGATATTCAGGCTCAAGGCTTTTGGCGGCTACACTTTCGCAGAGATTGCGGGCATGGCAGAAATACCGGAGCCGACCGTTAAAACCAAGTATTACCGTATGCTGAAAATACTGAGAGAGGAGTTCGGGCATGAATATAAGTCCTGAAGAAAGAGATAACGCCATAGAGGCGATATTATCGAAAGGCCTGACGCCCCCTGTGCCCACATGGGCTTTCCTGCGGGATATGTGCAAGAGCCTCGGCCCCCGCGCTATCTTCTGGGACTTTGCACCCGGCATATTAGTCTCGGTTATGGTCGCTGCCGGATATGTCGCGCTGGGTATTATGCCGCTGGCGTGGATAGACGATTGGATAAATATGCCTTTGAGCCTCTACTCATCTCTGTTTTTATTATCTCCGGCACTGTTTATCGGTCTGACCATTTCCACAGAGGCTATCGAGCGGTTAGACGGCCTCTATGATCTAAAAATGACATGCAGATACACAATCCGGCAGATCATGGCGTTCCGTTTGCTATCCTTCTCATTGTGCGGGACTATATTCACGGTTGTTGGCAGCGCCGCTATTAGTTCGATGCCGGAAACAGGTTGTTTCATGCAGCTCTTTTCTCTTGCGCTGTGCTCGCTGTTTTTATGCTCCCTGCTGATAATCCACACCATGAGGCGCTTGCACTGTGGCTGGTATTTAGGCGCGGCAATTTGGACAGGCGTCGGATTGTTGCCCATTATAATATTCAGGCAGGCATGGGAGAATCTGCTGTCTCATATCCCCCCTGCCATAACATTGTGTGTCGCCGCCGTTGCCTTTTTGCTATTCCTGCGGGAGATTAAAATTGCTGTCCAAACCACAAGAGAGGTGTATAGCTATGCTAATAGTGGATAACGTAACCAAGAAATTCGGTAACTTCACAGCCCTTGAGGATATTTCGCTTGAGTTTAAGAACGGCGTCTACGGGCTTTTAGCGCCCAACGGCGCCGGTAAAACCACGCTGATAAAAATGCTGGCAACATTGATTTTCCCAACCAAAGGGGAGATTCTTTATGACGGGATTGAGATCACAAGGCTGGACGAAGCGTACCGCGACGTGATCGGCTATCTGCCGCAGGATTTCGGATATTACCGCAACTGCTCGCCGCTGCAATTTCTCATCTATATCGCGGCTCTCAAAGGCATTGATAAGAAGGCAGCGAAAGATAGGGCGTTAAAACTATTGGAGCTCGTGTCGCTGAGTGAAGTCAAAGACAAGAAGATGCGGAAGTTTTCAGGCGGTATGATTCAGCGTGTCGGCATCGCGCAGGCAATGCTCAACGATCCCCAAATCCTTATACTCGACGAACCGACGGCAGGACTTGACCCGAAAGAGCGGGTCAGGTTCCGCAACTTGATTGCGTCTCTCGCGAAAGACAGGACGGTTATTCTTTCCACCCACATCGTATCGGATATTGAGACAATCGCGGGGCAGGTAATCATGTTCAAAGACCATAAGCTGCTCTGCTGTGACTCCCCCGCCGCCCTCTGTGACACGCTAAGGGGAAAGGTGTTTGAATCTTTCGATGAAGCTGAGGCTAAGTCGCATTTATTCCTCACCGAGCGGCAGGAGGGCGGCCGCGCAATATCGCGGTTTGCCTGCGACGGCGAATATTCCGGAGACGCGCGCCCGGTTATGCCGACGCTTGAAGATGTGTTCCTGTATATCTACCGTGACGAGGTGGCGGTATGATTGTCATATGGAATGAAGTCAAAAAGATGTGGAATATCAAGATACTGGCCATAGCCGCGGCGCTGTGCACAATGTATTTTTTCGGCGCGGGCATGAACGGAAACCTGCACTCTATTATACACGTGGGGACGTCGGGTGAAATTCTTGCGGAAATAAACGCGCGGTACGGCACATCTCTCACAGGCGCGGAGCTGGATGAATTCGTCAGAGAACGCCGCGCAGAGTTGGAAGCCGAAGGCCTCGATGACTCGGCAATTGCAATGCTCCAAGAACTGAGCTGGCTGTATAATAACTGGCATGACACGCCTGCGCGCATGGAACATTTTCTCTCTCAGGAATTGTTTGAGTGGCAGCGGCAGCTGTACACAGACGCGATAGCAAGCGACGATATTTTTGCCCTTATCGCCCAGATGCGTGAGCATCTTGTGGCGGAAGCTAATATGCAGATATGGCAGAACCCCATTTTTGCCGCCAACGCAGTCACCGATTATGATGATTTTCTCGCCATCATGGCGGAATTCCCGCCGATTACCGAATTTGAAGAGGCGCTGACACTTGGGCATTTGTCGAGGGCGCTGCGTGGTCAAGACAGCGATTTCGTGAAAGAAAAACTCGACAACCTGAGATTTCTGGAATTTATCACGCAGTACTACGGCGATGGAATAAACGCGCGGCTGCAAAGGGATTTGGAACGCCTTGACAACGTCGAGTTAACCGTCAGGCAAAGGCAGCGGATGACGGAAGTTTTAGACGCCGGTGAGTACAGGGGAACCATGCCCGGCAATATCTTTTGGGGGATGACATACTATTTTCACCATTTTGCCTTAATGCTGATATTGGCGTCTATACTGCTTCACTCCCCGTTGGTAACCACCGACCGTATGCGGGGCGTCCGGCCTCTGCAATATTCATCCAAATTGGGGCGCAGGATTATGCTCAGGCAATTTGCCGCAACGCTGTTATCGTCGTTTTTGCTCACAACCCTCATGACGGCAGCGCTCGGATTGCTTTTGGCACGCGCCGGGGTTTTCGCATATTGGAATCATGGGCTGACGTCGTTTCCCACTTCGCTGTCGTTCGTTATTACATTTTCCCCGATGACCCTCGGACGCTACATGCTTATTATGGCGGCTATCGGCTATGCGCTGTGTTTGGGCGCCTCCGCTGCCGCGTTTATAGTCTCGCGTTTTAGCCGCAACCTGATTACGCTTGCGATTAAGGCAATTCCTGTGTTTGTCGCGCTGAGCCTCCTGCACGGCCTTGTGCTGCCTTCACTGGCCAGCAGCTCAAGTATGCAGTTTCACACCGCGCCGCTTACCCTGTGGAACAATTTATACCTGGCAACGGGCTTTGCATATTTGGATGTGATTATAATCGCGGCGTTTGCGGTAGTTGCAATTTCATCGGCGTGGTATACCGCAAGGCGGGAAAAGCGATTGGAGGCCGGGTAACCATGGGGCTGTTCCGCCATGAGTTTAAAAAGATTGCGCAGTCCCCGGCGCTTATCGGCTTTGCCGCTCTATGCCTGCTGTTTAACATGTTTATCGTTCTGATTGACGGCGGCAGCAACGAATACGCAAATTATGTCGCTCGCGTATCCCGCGAAACCGGCTTCCGGTTAGGCGCGGACTTCGATGAGCGAGCAAACAATTTAGAGCCAAGCGAACACGCGGCATTGCTGAGGCTTCAGACATACGGCATGACCGATGTGTTCGACGGGTACACAACCGGATATATTGCCGAGGTTTATATCGCACAGCTTGGGCTTTCCGGCATGGTTGCCGACTTAACGAGCGGCAAATATGCCCGGCTGCAATACGCTGTAGACGCGAGGTTTGAGGCGGGCGACGGAATGACGCTCTACCTGGCGGGCGCGACATTTTGGCGGCATGAGATGCTATTCAGCGTTGTGATGGGCGCGTTGCTCTTTCAGGGGATGCTGCTTGCCGCGCTGATTATGCTGCTCTCGCTTGGGTACGAGCACAGCGCCAAAACCGAATTTGTAGTGTACGCTACGAAAACAGGGCGGCGGGTAAATAGGTCAAAATTTATCGCAGGCGTTGTCGCCGGCCTTTCCGCTTATGCGATCATAGCCGCCGTGACCTTAGTGGTGTATCTAACCCTCAACCCTATGGGAGGAAGTTGGGGCAGCAGTGTATCGAGCGGGTTCAATTTTGTGCGCTGTATGCTCGGGCCAAGGCCCTTCGTGACATGGCATGGCTTCACGGTATTGACCTATCTGCTTGCGGCCCTCGGCGTTTCGGCCGGCATCGTCCTGTGCTTCGCGCTGATGGCTTATATAGCCGGGCTTTGGATACGCAACAGCTATATCGCGTTCCTGATACTGGCGCTGATAAATTTTGCCGTAATCACGCTGCCGGGCATTGTTTTCGGCGCGACAATGCCGGCTTTTATCCTCGCCCTCTCGCCGATCTGGCTGAGCCTGCAGCAGGGTATGTGGTTCACCGACGGAGGCTCAAACATCCTTTGGGCGCATTTTGAAACGATCGGCGTTGTTGTTTCGCTTCTGCTGTTGTCGGTTTTATGCGTGTGGTCATCGGCGCGGTTTAGGGGGAGGGATTTGCTGTGAATATAATCCTGCATGAGGTCAGAAAGATATTTAATCTCAAGATCTTGGCTGTCATCGCGGCGCTGTGCGCTCTTTGGTATTTCATGTTTTTGGAGTTTAATGTCAGGCACTACCCGAACGGCCATCCGGCCACTGAAATAGCCGATTTGATGATAGAACTCGCCGAGCGATATGGCCGGACAATAACGCCGGGGGAAATCGAACCTTTTCTTGACGATAGACGTGCCGCTCTTGAAATTGAGGCCGAGGAGTACATCCCAAGCAACCCTGTTTTTGCCGAGGTAGGCATACACAATTATTCTGATTTTTTGGATATCTGGCAGTCGGAATTGGCCGATGAGATAGAAGGATTTTGGTGGGCACACTGGCAATTTTTCGGCTATGACTCCGATTGGCTGGGCCATAGAATCCAGGCGGTGGATTTTGTACAGGGGTCTTGGTACGGGGCGGCCTACCGTTTGGAGCGGGAACTTGGGCAACCTGTAAGTAATCGTGGGAGACAGCGCATAGCTGAGATTTTAGAAACAGATGAATACAGGGGCGCCATGGACAGCGGGGCATTCAGCAACACCATGGCCTACTTTACCAACTTTGCCGTTTTGCTGGTGTTGTCAACGCTGCTGCTAATCTCGCCTCTTATCACCACCGACCGCGCGCGAAATATCCACCACTTGCAATACACGTCTAAGCTTGGGCGGCGTATCATGCTGCGGCAGCTTGCGGCGGTTTTGCTATCATCGGCTTTGTTCACCACTGCAATGCTCTTGATATTCGCGGCAATCTACAGCAGCACGGGGGTATTTATGTATCTTGGCCACGGTTTGGTATCGTTCCACATGGGTTCTCCCATAACGCTGCTGAGGATTACATTTGGCGGGTATATGGCCATTATGGTCGCAATAGCGTACGCACTGAGTTTGAGCGCTTCGCTTGTCGCGTTTGGCATTTCGCGCTTTAGCAGAAACCTGATGACTGCCTCGATCAAAATAATACCGGCGTTTATTGCGCTGCGATTTTTGTGTGTCGGCATACTCCGTTCGACGCCGTTTACTCTCTGGAGCGGGCTTTACCGGAGAACACATATTGCCGGCATAGAAGCGATTGTTTGTATCGTTTTCCTGTTGTTCACCCTCGCAGCGGCGTTGTGGGTATCGCGCCGCGAGAAAGGGAGCGAAGCGGTGTAAGTCCGCACATTCGTCAAATCACTGTGCGGGTTCGCGTCGTTTTCTTGCAAGCCCCGGCATGATACAGCACCTTGCGCGAAGGAAGAACATACAGAAGATTCTAAAGTTCAATCGGACAAGCAAGAATCGACCGCCTCTTTCATAGAGCTTTATGAGGGAGGTGAGCAAAATGACTGATAAAAAGGCAAGGCTTTTACAGGCCGAAAATGAAGTGAAAATCGAGCGCAACACGTCGCCTGAGTTTTTGCTTTTGTATCAGAAATCCGTTTTGCTCGCCTTAAAAGATCAAAGTGCTATCAACGACATGCAGTGCCAACTGTGCATAGACAAGCTGACTGCTAGGCTCCGAAAGTCCGCACATTCGTCAAAATCCTGTGCAGGTGCTATGATTCCTGCAAAGGAGGATGGCAAATGGTAAAGATTGTCAAAGTCGCGGTCTATTGCCGCGTGTCCACCGATAAGGAGGATCAAGCCAATTCATTTGAGAGCCAGCAGCGTTTCTTTCGCGAACACATTAACCGGCAGCCCGACTGGGAGCTCCATGACGTCTACGCCGACGAGGGCATTACCGGCACATCCACAAAAAAGCGTGCGGCATTCAACCGCATGATTGCTGATGCGAAGCTCGGGCGGTTTGATCGTATCATTACGAAAGAGGTCAGCCGCTTTTCAAGAAATATCCTTGATACGATAGCTTTCACCCGTGAGTTGAAAGCCATCGGTGTCGGTGTTATTTTTGTAAGCGATGGCATCAACACGCTTGACTCGGACGCAGAGCTGCGCCTATCCATCATGGGGAGCATAGCCCAAGAGGAAAGCCGCAAAACCAGTGACCGCGTAAAATGGGGGCAGACGCGCCGCATGGAACAGGGCGTGGTGTTCGGCCGGAGTATGCTTGGATACGATGTAAAAGACGGCAAAATGAAAATTGAGCCGCTAGGCGCCGAGATTGTCCGGCTGATTTACTATAAGTATGTGATCGAGCGCAAAGGAACTTCAGTCATCGCGCGCGAGCTCCGCGAAGAGGGTTATAAAACACTGACCGGCAACGCCAAATGGGCAAACACGGTTATCCGGAAAATACTGCGAAACGAAAAATACTGCGGGGACCTGTGCCAAAAAAAGACCTATACGCCCGATTATCTGACCCATGACAAAAAATATAACTACGGCGCGGAAAAAAAGGTGTTTATTAAGGATCACCACAAGCCGATCGTTGACAGAGATTTATGGGACGCGGCGCAGCTCGAAATGGCGCGGCGCGATGTTAAATCGCCGGCCAAGGGCGGGCATGGATATCGTTATATGCTGTCCGGTAAAATCACGTGCGGTGAGTGCGGGGCGTCCTTTTCGGCGCGGTATAGGGCGCTTGCAGGCGGCGACAAGCGCAAGACATGGAGATGCTTTACTGCGACTGCCTACGGTAAAAAGAAGCTCGACGCCGCAGGAAATGAGGTTGGATGCAACGTCGGCAGGCAGCTCCGGGAGGACCTCGCAATGGGTATTCTAAAGCAGAGTGTGGACGGTTTGCTATTCGATCGCGCGGCGGTTGCGGCAAATATAACTAAAATTGTCACCGAGGTAATCCGCGACAGCGAAAATGGTGAACAGGTAAATCTCAGTAAGCTGGAAAAGCGGATTGCAGCCGTTACAGACAAAAAGAAAAACGTTCTGGATTCGTTTTTTGCAAAGCATATTACCAAAGACGAAATGCGAATGATGAATAAGAAATACGATGTGGAAATTGCCGAGTTGACCGTTAAAATAAGTGCGGCCCAAAAGCGGCAGGAGCTTTGCCATGAGCCAAAAGACATTGAAAAGGATATAAGGGCACAGGTTGACAATATAATCAATGGCAGAACGGACTGTGAGCTATTTTATGGCAATCTGCTCAGTCAGATAACGGTCTATAGCGACGATACAGTCAATGTGGCGCTCAGTCTATTGCCGACAAGGTGGATGTATGTTATTGAAAGGTTGGGTAAAGGATATTAAAGAATCTCCGGCAATCACTTCGCTGATATGACCCAGTTGGTTGACAATTTTTCCAGTCTTCATTTCAATGATGCTGTCTGTCATCCATTTCGCAATTTCCTCATCATGTGTGATAAGCAAGTACCCCAGCTCTTGAGTGTGTTGCAGCTCCTTTAATACATGCAGAATTTGTGCCTGCACCGAGATATCTAACATGGAAGTCGCCTCGTCTAAAATCAAAAAACAAGGTTTCAGCAAGAGCGCACGGCAAATAGCCAAGCGCTGAATTTCCCCGCCGCTTACTTGGTGCGGATATCGCTCCAGCAAAGATGCGTCTAACTTTACCTGCTTTAGAACGCTTTTTACCTGCTCGCCCGTGTGCGCTTTATCATAAAGTCCGAAAAACTTGAGGGGTTCCAATACGCTATATCCCAAACGGATGGAGGGGTCGAAGAACGATTCCGGATGTTGGGAAATGAACTGAACTTGCTTGCGAAAATAGCGCAATCTCTTACCCTTATGATGGGTAATTTCCTCGCCTTGATAGAAGACGCCGCCGCTGTCGGAAGGAATCAACCGCAAAAGAATCCGAGCCAGCGTACTCTTTCCACAACCGCTTGGTCCCATTAAGGCCAATGTCTTGCCGGGCTCCACCCGCAGACTGACGCCATCCAGCGCGACCACTTTTTCGCTCCTGTACCTGCCAGGGAATACTTTGGATATATTTTTCGCCTCAAGCATGTAAAAAACACCTCACCATCCCGGCCTCTCCCGTGTAGGCGTCTGGACATTCTATACGGCAGCGCTCAACGACATAGGGGCAACGAGATGCAAATCTGCATCCCGGCAACTCGTATCCCGGAGCGGGAGGAGCTCCCGCCATGGGGTGCATTCCGTTGCGAGGGAGAGCCGATAAATATGCCTGCGTGTATGGGTGGCGCGGATTTTTTAACACTTGTTCCCCCATTTCCACAATTTGGCCAGCATACATTATAGCAACAATATCGCAAAGATTCTCCGCAAAACTTAGGTCATGCGTAATGACAAGCATACTGTCGGCGCCGAATTTGTGAAGGCTGCGGAGCATTTCCTGTGCTTGTTGGCACAGATCTTTATCAAGCCCTTTGGTGGGCTCGTCGGCCAATACCCAGCGGGGGGAACAGCAAACACCGATCGCACAGAGCGCTCGTTGCTGCATCCCACCGGAAAGCTCGAATGGATACGCACGCAGGATACGCTCAGGATCATCGAACCCAAATCCCCGCAGCAGCTCTACCGCTCGCATTCTGCGACGCTGTGCATTTTTCTCCACCAAGCGGAGCGCCTCGTCAAGCTGGCTGCCGATACGCCGTGTCGGATTAAGGGAGTCGGCAGAACTTTGCGGAATGAACCCAATCTTTCGCCCCCTCAATGCCCGAAGCTCCTTTTGCGGGGCAGATAGGATGTGCAGTCCATCATAAACGATATCTCCGGCGAAACAGGCATAGGATGGTAAAAGGCCCAAGATGCTAAGGCCCAGCACCGACTTGCCGCACCCGCTCTCACCGATTAAGCCGGTAATTTTGCCAGCCTCAAACCGGACGCTCACTTGGTCAACAGCCCGGACGGCGCCGGACGCCACTTTAAAATGCACCACAGCGTTTTCCATTAAGATATCTTGACTGCCCATCAGTAGTCGCGCACCTCCTGGCTTTTGACGTCAAGGCGGTCTCGCAGTACATCACCCAGCATGTTTATGGCAAGCACCAATAAAAACAGGCTTAACCCCGGAAAAATGATGAGGTGCGGAGAGGAGCGGTAATGCATACGAGCATCGTTGATCATAACACTCCAATCCGGCGTTGGAGGCTGTACGCCGAGGCCAAGAAAGCTGAGCGCGGCAATGGCAAGCACACTGCGCCCCAGCCGGGTTGTAAACAAAACCAGCGTACTGTTTAGCATGTTGGGGATAACATGGCGAATAATCATCCTAATGTCCCCGCAGCCTAAACAGCGCAGCCCCTCTATGTACGGCTCCTCCCGCAACTTCAGCGTCTCGGTGCGCACAATGCGGGAGTAGCCTGCCCAGTTGGTAACCACAAGCGCCAAAAGCAAATTCCCGAGGCCGGAGCCCAACACGCCTGCGATGGCTATAATCAGGCTGGTGCCGGGCAGCCCTTGAAAGATATTCGCAACAGTGGTGATAATCCAGTCGACCGTACCTCTCCAATATCCTGCCAAGACGCCCAGCAGCATCCCCAGCATCATGGATAGAATCGTAGCGGCGAGCGCAAGCATTATAGAAGTGCGGCCTCCGTATAGGACTCTGCTGAGCATGTCCCGCCCCAAAACATCCGTGCCGAATAGGTGGTTGCTGCATGGCCCCTGTAAACGGATTGACATATCCACTTGATTCGGCGGGTAAGGAGCCAGCAGCGGAGCCAGCGCGCTGGACAGGACGATTACTGTCAGAATTATTAAGGAGAGGACGAGCTCCAGATTTCGTTTTTTCAAGCCGATTCCCCTCCAAGTCTGATTTTCGGGTTAATCAACACACAGATTACATCAACGGCAAAAGTGATCGTCACAAAAACGAATCCGGTCAAAAGCACATATCCTTGCAAGGCGGGATAGTCGCGGGCGGAGATGGCCTCAACGGCGTAGCTTCCAATACCGGGTAGGGCAAACATGGTTTCCACCACTACCGATCCGCCCAGGATACCGCCCAGATAATTGCCCAGCATAGCCACTGTGGGCAATACCGCGTTGGGAAAAGCGGTGCGCAGCAGGAGTGCGGCTCTGCCAAGCCCCCTGGCGTTTGCCGCAAGAAAATATTGCTTTCCCAACTCTGCCAACAGCGACGAGCGGACCAAGCGGGCAATCCCTGCCGCCGTGGCTGCGGACAGAGTGATTGCCGGCATTAACATGTTCCGCGGCCCGCCCAGTCCGCTGGTGGGCAGTAATCCGAGTATTTCCGCAAATACCAAAATAAGCAGCAATGCCATCCAAAAGTTGGGGAATGAGAGCATGATATTGACAAACCATTTGATACATCGGTCGGGCATTCTGTCCTGATATGCTGCGCTGAGGATTCCCAGCGAAAACCCAAAGACACATGCCATTGCAAGCGAATAGGCTGCCAGCCTAAGCGTAACAGGAAGTCGGCGGGCAAGTTCCCCGCCCACCGACCTTCCCGTTAAGTATGAATCCCCAAAATCTCCACGAACCACGCCGCCCAGCCATCGTAAATACTGGACAGGCAACGGGTCATTTAGCCCTAATTGTTCCCGCATGGCGGCGATGTTCTCCGGTGACGCGGGCACCCCGCCCTGAATCAGCGCGATTTCCGCCGGGTCTCCGGGGGATATCGCACCAAGAACGAATGCCAGAAGGGAAATACCGATTAGCACCACCAGCAGAGACGACAATCTTTGCTGAAGATAACGTCCCATTGCCTACCCGGCCCAAGCGACGTTTGGCAAGTGCAGCCCATACACCCTCGCTTCAAATCCGGTTAGCTGCGTGCTGTACGCGATTACGTTCTTATCGTTAAAGAGCGGTATCACCGGCAAATCCTGAGTGGATATCTCCTGAATCCTGTAATAGATTTCTCTTATCTCCTGCAAATCAGACGATGTAGCCGCCTGGGCCATTAAGCTGTCAACCTCATCGCTTTGATACCCAAGGCTGTAGTTTTGATTGTGGTCTCCGGTTGTGAGCATAAAGCGGCGGAATATAGTGGCGGGTTCGCTGTTGGAAAGCCCTTGAGAGAATATAGCTAAACCGAAATCGGCTTCTCTCATCCGATCGCGCATGATGTTGATCTCAAGCGGCTGGATATTGGCGTCCACTCCGATTTCCGCAAGCCATACGGCTATTAACTCAGCTATGGGCCTGGTAGCCACTTCGTCGCTGCGAATCATGAAATCTATCGAAACGCGCTGATCTCCCAAAACTTCCCGAGCGAGCTCCCTCGCCCGTTCCATGTCTTCATCAATGGGGAACTGTCTGTAGAATGGCGTTGTGTAGTTCAATATATTCGTGGTAGGCTCCGCAAAGCCGAGTAGAAGCTCGTCCACGATTGTCGCGCGGTCAAGTGCCAAACTGACGGCTTGGCGCATACGCACGTCATCAAACGGGAACTGCGTGCCGTTGGGAACCAAAAAACGAACCATTGTGGTTTTGGTAGTGGAAAGCGCGAAGCCATCGATATCTTGGATTTGCACTGCCAGCGGCCCCGGGATCGCGTTGATATCCAATACCCCGTGAATCTCGCCGGCTCTCAAAGCGGAAAATCGCGTGTCCGGGTCGGGGATGTTTCTTATCCGGATAGCCCTTGCCCGGGCCGGCTCGCCCCAATAATCCTCGTTGCGCTCAAGAAGGATATATTCATCCAGCCTGTTTTCTACAAGCCTGAATGGGCCTGTGCCTTGGACGGGGCCGTTAAAATTGCCGTCCTCATTGAAACCCTCGGGGCTGAACATGGCGCTGCCCCAATCGACCATTAAGTAAAGGAGTGTCGGCAAAGGCTGCGAAAAGGTAAGCCTGAAGCTATAATCATCCACCCTCTCATAGCTGACAAGGTTCGGATAGAATAATTCCATATTCATCGGGAAGAACCGGGAAGGCCTCACTCCGCCTTGGCTCATTCTGTCAAAATTAGCGACAACAGCATCGGCGTTAAAAGGCTCGCCGTCGTGGAATCTAACGCCTTGCCGCAGATTGAACACCCATTGCGTACCGTCGGCGGACATTTCCCAACTTTCGGCAAGAGCGGGCATGGGGGATGCGTTATCATCCTGAGTAATCAGCGGCTCCCACACAAAGAGAACCTTGTTGATGTAGTAGGCGTCCGCTTCACCGGGGGCAAGGTGGCGGGGCGCCGCCAGCACAATCTCCGCGTCCATATCGACGACAGGCCCGGGATCCGCTTGGTGCTGCGCTGTCTCAGGTGCTGTGTCAGGTGCGGGCGGAGCAGCGTTCTGCGCGCATCCGGCCAGTGCCAACAGCAGCGAAAGCGCCAATAGAACTGCAAAGAATGATCGAGCTGTCCGATGCGTTTTTTTCATCATCATTTCTCCTTTATGTATATCCTTATTTTGATGGGCGCCAAACCAGCAGCCCGGACCGAAAAGTGTGGCGGCAGACAATCTGTCCGTCGTGCGCATGATAATAGCGCTCCAATATCTTTTGTACGGCAGACTCATCGAATTCTCCCTGGATGTATCGCGCGGCCATAGCCAGCAGCGCTTCTATGCTGTCATAAGCATAGACCCGCTCGTTGGGGATTTCCAACATGTCCGCCCTAATCCCCAATTCCCGCAATATTCTTTCAAGATGGCGATAATCCAGCCGCGTGTAGCGCACTGGCAACCCCAGCTCCTGCTCGAGGATTGGAAGAAACGGCTGCTCCGGGATTTCGTTCATACCGATGATACACAGCTTTTTTGCGCATCTATCTATTTTTTGCAGGCAGTCCTCAATAGCCCTCATACGGTAAAAACAATTGTAAGCAAAAACGGCGTCGCAATGGCTCGGCATGTAATCTTCCCATTCACAACAAACCGTTTCAACACCGGACGTCCAACGTTTTGAAGCTATCTGCCGCAGGCGGTTAAGATTATCTTCCGAAACGTCAACGCAGACAAGGCGATTGCACAGCTCCATCAGCCTAAACGTATAATTCCCCCAGCCGGGGCCGAGTTCCAATATGCTTTCAATGCCGCGCTCCATTTGAAGAAGGTTGCAGACCGTATCAGCAATAACATGGGAATAAGGGTCGGGCTCTGCAGATTGTCTTTCCTGCACGTTATGGCGCCAAAAAGTTTTTTCTATCTCTATATCCTTGGTTCTGTCGCTGTACTCTCCGAATGGCCGACGCATGGCTGCGCGCCATGCATCGCCGCTTGCACAATTCATTTCCATCATTTCCTCACATAAATAAAAAAGCCGTGTTCCTAAGAACACAGCATAATAAGACAACGTCAGAAACCTGTCTCGCAGCGTCTTCTTAGTACCGAAGAAGATTCACTATCGCACCATAGACAGGTATTCTGGCTCGAACATCAAACGCGGTCTTTCGTCTTCCCGGAATAAATCCCAGTGACACAATGAAAGACAGCTCTGTTCTCACAGAAGCGGCTCTGCGCGGGATTTTCACCCGACTTCTCTGACCCTATGGATAGTTTATTCAATTGCTAATTAGTATACGTGATGTTAATAAGAAAGTCAATATCTTCTTTTTTGAAACTTAACATTTGCCTTTAACAATACGAATTTGATGGCAAATTCTTTATCCTAAACAACATTGCGCCGGATTTCCTAGGCTTCGCCAATCTCATTTTTCAGCGCGTGGTAAGCGCGGGTAAGCGATTGCTTATCAGCGATCAGCTTGTCTCGCCCCTCTTCTTTTTCAGGGTGGTATGTTTTGATTCTGAATATAAAAACGTAGTTCATTGTAAGAAAGCACAGCACTAAGACGGCCTTTACAATTGTGTTTGGGATTAAGATAAAGGAAAGCGCCATCATGGCGGCGGCAAAAATTTGAGTTGAAATTTTTTCTCTTACAGTCAACGCTTTTCTTTTGTCATACTTATCCAAAATTTTTTTGTAGAAAAAGCTGCGCCTAAACCAGCGATCCAATTTTGCAGAACCCCTTGAATAGCAATAAAGCGTTAAGAGCAATAGCGGAGTGGTAGGTATGCCCCGTACCACAATCCCAATTAATGCCAGTATAAAGGTAATGCTGCCCGCGGCGATATAAAAAACTTTTTTAATCATGCTTTATTTTTCCTTTGTTTAATTACCGGAGCAGGATGTTCACCATCCTGCTCCGGTAACCGTCACTAAATCAAATTGCCTAGTTATCTCAGCAAGTCAAACCGGTCAGCATTCATGATTTTGTTCCATGCCACGACAAAATCGCCGAGGAATTTATCTTTCGCATCATCGCTTGCGTACACTTCCGCAATGGCTCTCAGCTGCGAGTTTGATCCGAAAATCAAGTCCACTCTCGTTGCCGTCCACTTTTGCGCGCCGCTCTTTCTGTCGACGCCGTTGAATACGTTCGCGTCGTCGGTGGGCTTCCATTCCGTTCCCATGTCCAAGAGATTGACGAAGAAGTCATTGGTCAGCGCTTCCGGGGATTTGGTTAATACACCGTGCGGGGAGGCGCCGTAATTATTGCCCAAAACTCTCAGGCCCCCAAGCAACGCCGTCATTTCCGGCGCCGTCAGGGTCAGCAGCTGTGCTTTGTCAATCAATAATTCTTCCGGCAATGTTGAAAATGCTCGCTTTAAATAGTTCCTAAAACCGTCATAGATCGGCTCCAGCACCTTGAAAGATTGGATGTCCGTTTGCGCTTGTGATGCATCCATTCTTCCGGGCACAAATGGAACACTGAGCGCAACGCCTGCGTTTTTCGCCGCGACCTCAATGCCCACAGCACCGCCCAAAACGATCAAGTCGGCAAGAGATACAACCTTCCCGCCAGTGTTAAACTCGCGCTGAATTTGTTCGTACTTGCCGAGCGCCGCCTTCAACTGCGCCGGCTGATTCACTTCCCAAGAAATCTGCGGTTCTAACCTGACGCGAGCGCCATTTGCCCCGCCTCTCCGGTCCGAACCTCTAAAGGAGGAAGCATTCGCCCACGCGGTGCTGACTAACTGCGATACCGTCAAGCCTGAATCTGCAATTTTGCTTTTCAGTTCTTCGACGTCCCGGTCATTTACGATATAGCCTTCACATTTTGGCACGACGTCTTGCCAAAGGAATTCTTCTGTGGGCACATCTGCGCCCCGGTATAAAGTAACGGGGCCCATATCTCTGTGGGTGAGCTTAAACCACGCTTTCGCAAATGCATCCGCAAATTTGTCCGGATTCGCAAAGTAATCTTTTGAGATTTTTTTATAGATGGGATCAAATTTGAGGGACAGGTCAGCCGTGGTCATCATAGGGCGATGCTTCTTGTTTGGATCATGGGCATCTATGACCATATCCTCATCATCAACGTCTTTTGCAAGCCAAATATAGGCGCCCGCAGGACTTTTTAAAAGCTCCCACTCATACTTGAGCATCACTTTCAGGTAGCCCATATCCCATTTTGTGGGGTTAGGTTTCCAAGCGCCCTCTATTCCGCTTCCGATGGTATCGCCTGCGTTTCCTGCGCCGAAGTCACTCTTCCAGCCCAAACCCTGCTGCTCAATGGGGGCTCCCTCCGGTTCAGGGCCTACATGTGTGGCCGGCGCGGCGCCGTGGGCCTTTCCGAATGTATGGCCTCCGGCGATCAGCGCGACAGTCTCTTCATCGTTCATAGCCATGCGCGCAAATGTTTCACGGACATCCTTTGCCGATTCAGCTGGTATCGGCTGGCCGTCCGGGCCTTCCGGGTTTACATAGATCAGGCCCATCTGCACCGCGGCCAGAGGGCTGTCGAGCTGCCGCTTGCCGGAATATCTTTCATCGCCCAGCCACTTAGTTTCCGAACCCCAATAGACATCCTCTTGAGGTTCCCAGACGTCTTCGCGGCCTCCGGCGAACCCGATTATCGGGCCTCCCATAGATTCAATGGCACAGTTGCCAGCCAAAATCATGAGGTCAGCCCATGAGATTTTTCTGCCGTACTTTTTCTTGATCGGCCACAGCAGCCTTCTGGCTTTGTCTAAGTTCACATTGTCGGGCCAGCTATTGAGCGGGGCAAACCTTTGCGTGCCGTCTCTTGACCCGCCGCGACCGTCCATGGTGCGATATGTACCGGCGCTGTGCCATGCCATCCTGATGAAGAACGGCCCATAATTGCCATAATCCGCAGGCCACCACTCTTGAGAATCTTTCATTAAGGCAAAGAGATCATCTTTCACCGCCCCAAGATCGAGTGTCTTGAATTCTTCGACGTAATGGAACGCGCTACCCATTGGATTGCCTAAACTGGAATTCTGGTGCAAGACGCCTAAGTCCAGCTGATTTGGCCACCAATCCCTGTTGGTGGCGCCTTTTGTGAAATCAGGTCTGCTCGTGTTTCCTGTTACCGGGCATTTTGAATTTCCGCTCATGCTGCTGACCTCCTTGTGTTTTATTTGGCTTTTTTCACCGCCACGTTTTTATTAAATTATAACATATAAATGCACCTCAATAAATAGAATTTTCAATATTTTTCTGCAAAGTTCGACGCTTATCCTCTGCAACGCTAATCGTAGTGCGGCTTGCAAAACACGAGGTCCTGCACCAAAAACGCGAAAACATCACGTCCGAAAACCTCGTCAAATTAAGGGGTTCGCAGTCTCTGCCTCAGAGCAAAAACGATATACCTATGTCGGTCAGTATACCCGTCACCTCGCCGTAAGGGCAACTGTAGCGCTGGTGAAGATAGCGCATGGCCGCGCCCAGTTCTCCGTCCGGCCCGCCGGGAACTGGAGGGTTAAGATTAGACTTTGTCCGATAACAAAAGGCTTTTCCCGCTTTCTCATAGGTTATTTTGCTGATTAAAAAGTGTACTCCTGATATTTATTTTCAAAATCTATTGTATCATCCGTTAAAATCTACAAAGAACAAACTCAAAAGCAGTTTGTTCTTTTCGTGGTGTTTTATAATTCTTTGCCAGTACGCAATATCTCTTTTACAAATGGATTGCCTGCTTCTAAATCGGACATTGTAAATATAATCGGTTGTATATCATAACTCCCATATTTTCTTGACAAGCGAAATAATTTTCTAATTATAGTGAAATTATCTTGATTTTCAAAGCTACTCGAAATAAAGCATAAATCAATATCGCTGTGTTTGTCGGCACTGCCCTTGCGTGTGAACCAAACAAAAATACCCTATCAATCGGCATAGCGTTTTTTACATCTTCTACATAGCTATCAATAGTACTGTTTATGGTTTCATTGTCAATAGCCATGCAAACGCCTCCCTTGCTTTTTGATAGTATTTTTTAGCCTCTGCTTCGTTTAGTTTTTCGCTTTGTTGTTTCTACATTTAAATTTTACACGATTCTACCGCCCTTTTCAATAGGACGCATTTGCTAAGTGGCCACGCCTACACCAAGAATTTATTAAGGGCGAGCAAAGATAAAATCATATTCAGCAATCAGGAATAGGCCTTGCATATCAAGTGCAAACCACTCCAATATGTGGAAATGTTCGCGGAATTTACAGCTTGTACGTTAACAAAAGTGTTTTTTCCGCTTTCTCATAGGTTATTTTACTGATTAAAAAGTGTACTGCCTGATATTTATTTTCAAAATCTATCGTATCATCCGTTAAAAGTTCATGCACATCTTTTAAGCGCTTCTCGATTGGTTGCTCCTCGTCTGCATTTAATAGGGTCTCTCTAAGCTCGGTTAGCCTAGTGTGAAGTTTTTCACGCTCTGCACTTAAATAAGCCTTATTGCTCTTGTATTCCTCTATGCTGTCAACGCCATCTTGATAAGCACTCGTTATCCTATCGAGCTTTGATTCAAATGTTGCAAGCTGTTGGTTGATTAGGTTAAACTCATCACTATTTTTATAATCACTTGGCTTGGGCACTATGGCTATCTCAAGCGGTGCTGTAAAATCTCTTTGCAGTGCCTCTAATACCAACTCTTCTAGTGTAGTACTTTTAATATGGTTACTTGTGTCGCATCTTCCTTTAGAATATCCGTTGCACTGCATATATGTACCAGTTGCACGCACTAGCCTTTTATCACAAGCCGAACAATGCACTAGTCCATGTAGCCATGTGATTTTTTTTGAGGTTGCCAGTGTGCGGTAAGGGAAAAGCTCTTTGTTTTCCTTGATTACCTCTTGTGCCTTATACCATAACTCTTGCGTAATTATTGGCTCATGGTCACTGTCCGCAATGATAGTATCAGGATGGTTATAATTAAACTGCATTTTTCCTGTCGGCGTCCATCTCACTTTACCTATATAAACAGGGTTGTTGAGAATATAGTCAATCGTTCTATTTATAAAAACATTACCACGCTTAGACTTGATGCCTAAATCACTAAGGTATATAGCTATCTTTCGCATCCCCATTTCTCTTGATGCAAATTTTTCAAAGATCAATCGAACAGTCTTTGCTTCCTCTGGCATTATCACCAGCTTTTTGTTTTCCAGTACATAACCAAAAGGGGCAGTCGTTTGATACTCGCCACGGTGCGCTTTTTCGGTCATACCCTTTTTGACCTCATCGGCTAGATTTAACGAGTAGTATTCTGCCATTGCTTCCAGCATGGCTTCCAAAATCACTGAAAATTTATCATCTTCTAATTGTTCACTAATTGATACAATTTTTATTCCCGCTTCTCTTTTTAGAAGCGATTTATAAACAACGCTATCTTCTCTTGAACGAGCGAAGCGGTCAAATTTATGTACCAGTATCACATCAAACGGCTTTGGCTTAGTTTTAGCCGTTGCAATCATCAACTGAAAGGCAGGACGCTTGTCTGCCTTCCTACCTGATATTCCTTCGTCTATGTAAATATGCTCATTAGTCAATATGATATCATTTTGCTTGGCATATTGTTTTATAGCTTTCAACTGGGCATCAGGTGAAAATTCCAACTGATCATCCGTTGACACCCTTATGTAGCAAGCTCCATTTACAATATTGTTTCCCCCTTTTCTTCTGAATTTCGAGCAACAAAAAAACGCTATCCCTTTAGTAGAAGCGTTTGGTATATGTATACTCTATCAAAAACTTGTCCTATGCTACTTTTGCATAGTCTTTATACTCTAGCTCTAGCCTTCTTCTTTCAAGCTCTATAAGTATTTCTTTTAGTTTTTCAATATCTAAGTTCTTTTGTGTTTTAGCTCTAAGCATAATTGTATTGATAATGGTCTCTATATACTCTTCTTTTCCAAGGCAGTCATCTATGACAATCTTTATTTCATCTTTCTTTAATACTGCTTCATTAAGTAAGCCTGTTTGAAAATAAAATTCGACTATTCTTTCTACTAAAATCTTTCTTTCCATACTATAATTTCCCCCTATCTCTTTTCTGCGCTTTCTACAAGGATGCTTAAAAAATCTGCGAACTTGTAGATGGCACTGCGTTTAAGTTTTTTAAACTCATTGCTGTCACTATTGTTAAACCCTAGCAAGTCTATAATTTCATCTTCATATTTTCGGTTGACAAAATATTCTGCTATATATAATTGCTCTACATCAGATAAAACGCTTTTAGCCCAATAATAATTGGATATATACTCCTTTAGCTCATCTTCTTTAAGTTCTTTTGCTGATAGATTTAAAATATCCTTTCCGATTGAACTATACGGCTGTCTGCTATATTCAGTCTCAAAATCATAGTTAGCAGTCAAGCCTTTTTGAGCGTTTAGTTTTGCCCATTCCCATTCTAAAGTTTCCAAGTTCATGAAGTAGCTATTTACATTCTTCTTTGTTTCTTCAAAATTAAACCCCTCTAAGTTTTGACTTGATAACGTTCTATTCCTATACATATTCATTAAATAATTCCCCCTTAACTTCATCGTATAAAATTTCACTGTCACAATTTATCGTTATTTGTAGAATAATGTGACTTTAATCAACATTACATGACATTACCCTGCTTTCTACGCAAAAAAGAACTTGTTAAAAAACAAGTTCCTTTGCTTATGAGAATTTTTCTCATTGTACACATTTTAGCACGTTCATTTCATAATGGAAGGGGTAAGCTCCGGTTAATTGTTTGCGTTTAGTTGTGCTTTAGCGTCATTTAGCTATAGATTAGCGTTACTTACCATAAAAAAGCGTGCAGAGCATAGCACAAAGTATGCCCTATCCGCAGTGTGCCCTAGGAAACCGACAAACCCAGGGGATAATTCCCCTAGCGTTGTCGGCTCCTCTTTTAACCGTTATACTTCTTCCATTCGGCGTAGTCTGTGCGCATGTTCTCGGTCAACTCCCTGCGTGAAATGCGCGAATTGTACCACGATACATCATGATTTACTAAGTGCCTTGCATACTTCAAAAACTGTGTATAGTTTGGAAGCCTGTTTGTTTTTTGGCAATGTTTGAAATATTGCAACTTCATCCTGTAGTTAGGCTCTTCGTTATCGAGCCATAGCCCCACTGCCCAAGTTTCCCAATTCTTCCAACCGTTATAAGTGTTCGTCATGATATTTTGCCCCTCTCTGTGTTGGCTACCGTTCCCCATAATGCTTTCGGGGCGTAGCAGCTCTGCGCTTGCGCTTAATATGGCTACAACACATCAGGGCTGATTATTGAGGGTCAAGGGGCGCGAAGCGGGAGCAAGAAAAATTTATTGTGTTCGCAAACATAAGAGAAAATTTTCTTGAGCCTTTACCCCTTGATGCTCGATAATCTGACATGATACTCGTTCGGGTTAACGACTACAACAAAAATAAGGAACACATATTGCGTTCCTTACAAAAAGTTTTGTCTAAAAATTATTGTTGTCAAGGTACACTTGAGGTACATTTTTTTCGCTTCTTATCAAATTGTGACAAGTCGCGAGTAGTCACAACCGTCCTATATAAGGAGTATTGTGTTTTAAGCAGTTATGAGCAGTAGTATCAAATTGTTTCCGCTCGGCTCCACCAATTAGATATAAACGCCCTGTATTAGGCGATTATATACAGCTAATGTGCTTTGAAGTACAGTTAAGGTACACTTTGCACTAATTAGCCATAAGAATTTTTGAAGTTTGGTTGCTTTATAAAAATTCTTTTTTTGTGGTTTCATTTATTGCAAAAGTGCTTTCGATTAAATCTAGCTCTTCAATGATTTTATCTTCAACTTCTGGAAATAAATGAGCATAAACTTTAAGAATAACCTCAACTGTATCACCAAGCCTATAAGCAATAAGCTCAACCTTAACACCTTTGCTGATTAAATAACTTGCGTGAGAGTGTCTAAATTCATGATTTGTAATTCTATTGATAGACTTTCCATAAGTTTTTTTTACTAATTCAAAGCAATTATCTTTTGCGTTATTTATTGATTGACTTGCTAAATGCCTATAGCCACCAAAGACAAACCATTTATCATTGAAACCTTCAAACTCATTATAATGCTTATATAATTCTATTAGCATATTTTTTAATATTAATGGAATTTTAATAGTTCTATTCTTGCGATTTTTAGTATTAGTTATTTTAAATCTAAAACCATTCTCGTCACGCTCTTCTGTTTTATTTGTAATTGTTTTTATAATTCTTGCTGTATTATTATCAAAGTCAATATCTTCCCATGTTAGAGCTTGTGCTTCCCCTTTTCTAACACCCATATAATATAAAAAGGCAAAGAAAACTTTAAAAACAATGTTTTCAATAACGCTTATAAAAAGATTGTATTCGTTAGGCATTATGTATCTAACTTTTTCTTCGTCTGCAATTACTTTCTCGCTCTTATCATGAAACGTCATTATTTTATCTGCTACATTCTCTTTTAGTCCACAAAAATTTACGCCATACTTTAGAATTATTTTTAATTCCTTGAACAAGGTTTGCTTATACGATATCGTATATTCTTTACTGTTTCCATATGTAGCTTTATTAACTCTTGACTTCCAAGCGATAATTGTATTAACCGTTATGTCATGAATATTTATCTTCCCAAAGTAGCCTAGAATGTGATTTTTTATGCGATTATTTTTGCAATACTTTGTAGAACCCTTGATATACTCATCAGCATAATCTATGTATTGATAATACGTTTCTTCAAATGTCATATCTATTCTATTTTGTGATTTGCTTGTTAAAAATAGCCGTTCAGCCTCTTGTGCTTCCTGTTTAGTTGCATATAGCTGACTTTTCTTGCGTTTTCTTTCGCCATTAGCAGTTGAATAACATATTGAGTAATACCATTTTCTACCGTCTCTAGTGGCTGTCTTTACTTTATATATAGCCATTATTATATTCTCCTATCATTATTGATTCTCTTTTCTAACATAGCCATTTTTGCTATGTAATTTATATCCATATTTAGATAATCAATAACTTTAGACATTGGAACTTTTTTCTCTTTTCCATCCACGAGCTTTTTACCACTGTTTTTAATATCAAGCTCTATTTCATTTCTAATTTGCCGAGCTTTATCTCGACCATTACCACATAACTGCTTTATATCATTAATATTTGCCCATTGTTTGCTTATTACTGCAAACAGTTCACCATAAGTTATTTGTATTCCCCCTTTATTGGTGTAGCAATATGTAATGACATTAACATATTACTACATTTTCTTCTTTTCGTGCAAGTATTGTCATTTATCTCTTGTAACTTCAAACACAGTAAAAAGCTATGACATACATGCCATAGCCTCAATATACTGTAGCACTCTTTACTATCTCCGTTTTTATGTCACTCCAAATCTAATGCTGTTTCTAAAAGCTCAATGCGCTTGGTTATAGGTGGATGGGTTGCTCTGAGCATTTCGTTAATGCTTTTAGGTTTTTCCATAGATATTTGATATATCTGAATTAATACCGCTGTCAACTCCTCACCATAACCCCATTTTAAAGCACACATATCCGCTTGATATTCTTGCTCTCTGCTATGTCTCATCAAGATCAAATCACCTATGAACTCTATCAACCTAAAGAGCGCAAAGATTATACTGAATATAAATCTTAAAAACCCATCCGATAAGGTGCTGTCTATCTGGCGTAGTTTTTTCATTAGAAATGACATTGGGAAATTAGCAACATATGCAAATAACGCCCCCATAGTGTCATAGTTATGGAAGTGACCTAGCTCGTGAGCGATTAGCCCTTTCAGGGCTTCATCACTTAGTAAATCAATACTACCTTTGGTTAGCACCAAAGTTTCACGTCCAAAGGCAAAGGCATTGATATTCATGCTTTCTTGTATGTACAGCTTTATATCTTGGATATGAATACTTTTTTCTTTATGAGCATATGCACTGCAAATTTCCTCTAAGAGCGGTATTAGTCGCTCTTTCTCTGCTTTTATCCTTAGTGGCCTTATGCCTGCTACCCACCGCCATAGCCGTTCTGATGCTGGCATAAATGCTAATATAAAAAAGAATATGTATAACGGAATGATAAGCCCAGCGGTCATCACTACAAATAGGATAAAGTAAAATGCATACCAAATAATATATGACCGCGAACTAAATACGCTTTTAAGCATATCCTCACTCCCTTGGCTCTATGATAAAAACGCTACATTGTATTTAATATATTCTTGTTTTCATCTAGCTAGAACTTTTATGAGTGAAAGATAAACAGTTGCACGACAAGAGATCAGTAGCCCTTGCACACCATAATACAAGGGCTACTGATCTCTTTCAAAAATTAATTTAAAGAGGCGCGTGACTGTCTGATTATTTATCTAGCGAACTCTTTGAAAGCGGTAATTTCTGTCGTAAGACAAGACACCTCTTATAGTAAGCGTTAATTCAGAGCCTGAAATACGATATATAAAATTATCAACTTGACCGTCATCCATTTCAATCGTCACTGTGCCATTACTACTATTCCAATTGCCCCAAAGCACATAGGAATCAACTCTATCAGCAACAGTTAGGCTAACCCGATTGTCTCGGAGAAATCTATACTCAACAGCAAATTCTCCTGATATGTTTGTCATTTCCCATCGACCTATCAAAGATGATTGATTAGAGTTGCCACACGCTATAAGCGTAAGTACTATCACTAGCATCAATACGACTGTAACCCATTTTTTCATGTGAAAATTCATTCCTTTCTATATTAAAGTTAGAAAGCTGAATGGGATTTTTGTTAGCTGATCCTAACGTTGCGAATATCTATTGGATACCAGTATATACGAGCGCACTCTGCACGCATTACTGTTCCGGGAAAAACTCCGTGATAGGCATTGCCTCTAAAGTTCCGCCCGCAGCTTGTGCATGTATGTGACGAACCACAAGCACTCAACGCTATTGCCATAACTACAAGAACTGCCAAAACCATTAGTTGTTTTTTTAATAATTTCATTTTAAACTCCCTTTTATTGTCACTTTTTGCCTAACCAATCCGTTGGAAATATTCGCTAATACCACCTCCCCAATAACCGGAACGGTGTTAAGATACCCTATCGTAGGATGTAAAGTCCCCAAACAACATCTGACCATCAGGAGAGATTGCAAGTATCCTCTCGATAGTTCCATCATGTCGGTATAAAGTAACCGTACTTTCGTTAATGCTGTATGTTCCACTGAATATGCGATTACCAAAGCTCCATTGCTCAACTATGTTGGCGGCGTGGAAATAATAGCGTACATTACCTCCCATAGCCCGTCTAAATACCCCTGTAATCGCAGTTCTATCGGAGCCAAAGTCTGTAAATAGTGATGCGCTATTTATAAGTTCTGCAAGCGAATCTCTGGTGTTTCTTATATTTTCAAAGTTCTCATCTGTCGGTGTTATATCCCAAGAAAAGAGCGACATCCTGATCCCAAGAATACGTATCCGCACATGCGAAGCATCTGCGACCTCGTTTTCATCAACCAATGCACCAAGCCTTTCGGATGTTTCGCTTGCACTGATATGACCATCTAAAAATTCATTTGTAATTTCAATGGCCATTACTCCCATAGCTCTAGCTTCGTTACTAAGGCTTAAATTATTTCGATTTGCCCAGTTATACTGGGTATGACTGCCTATATCGTTCGTATCACTCCCATTAGGTCTCTGTGGTGGCGTCGTTGCGGCATCTTGATTTACTAACTGTTGATAAGCATTGCCTCTACCGAGGATTACCATCACTATCCCATCAATATTTTGATAGGCTAATAAATCATAGACTAATAGTAAGCTGGCATTTTGTCCTTGATGATAGAAGTATTTATTATTGCTTACGACTGATTCATATTCTCCTTGAAATTCGTACTCTTTTTGAAATATGAAACCACTACCTTCCAAGAGTAGACGGAATGTAAATATATCATTTATTAAACCATTTTGACTGCGATGAGGCAGTCTGTATCTATAAGCATATTCAAAAAGATTACCAAGTTCACCGTGTAACGAACTATCTAAAACAGTAACATCTAGAAATTCAGCGTTTGTGATTATAGAACCAAAAGTCGGTACAAAGGGGAACGATGCGTAAAAGAATGTTTGCTCAGACGTAAGTACTACAGGTTCTGGTGAAAGCGCTGGTGGTAGCGATGCTGGGGTCGTTTGTGCAGAGGATGTTGGTTGCGCTTCTGCTCTATTGTTGAAAGAAAACCACCCTTCTTCATATCCTAGCACGAAAAATAAAACGCCCATGCCGATAAAAAAGAGCACCAGTGCTGCACTCCCTATTGGTGATTGCTTTTTCGATGTCGTAGGTGGCTTGGTTGGTTTTGTTGTCTCAGTCTCTTTTTCGACTGCTTGGGGTTGTATTGGCTGAGCTGGGGGTGTCGGCTCTGTCGAGTGTCTCCTTGGCACTCCACATTTTTCACAGAATTTTGCATCGTCCGATAAAACCACGCCACAGCCGGGGCAGAATTGTTCTGTCGGCTCCTTGGTGATGGCTTCGCCACAGTGTTTGCAAAACTTCGCCTCGGGATTTACTTGCACACCGCATTTTTTGCATGACATGTTAATAATCATCCCTCTCTATCAAATAAAAACTTCATAATGGCATGGATTATGAAGCCTGGGTATTTCCGCGAAAGGTGTACCTTTTGCGGAGGCATAAGCTGGCTACACAAACTATATTTTCTGGGCATTTTTTATAAAGCCATTGACAGAAAATTGCCTAAATGGTATGATTCAAACATAGTCCGCGAAAGGTACACCTTTCGCGGACTGCATCATTTTCGGCTATAATGGGCTTTAAAAATAAAGAGGGTAATACAGTGACAGCAAATACATACGCGCTAATTCGCGTTTCAACAGACGAGCAAAATGAGGCAAGGCAAGTTATAAGAATGAGGGCGCTTGGTATCTTAAAGAAAAATATCATCATTGAAAAAGAAAGTGGCAAAAGCACAGCAAGAACGAAATATCAAAGACTGGTTAAGCGACTTAAATCTGGTGACGTCCTCTATATTGAAAATACTGACCGCCTTAGCCGTGATTATGATGGCATTATTAATGAATGGAATAAACTGACAACACAAAAAGGCGTTATTATTAAAGTTTTGGATACACCTATGCTTGATACTGACCAGACAAGTGATGATTTGCTAAATAAATTTATGCAAAACATTTTGCTTCATGTGCAAGCCTTTCAAGCAGAAAGCGAGTGGCAAAAAACAAAATACCGACAAGCACAAGGTATCGCAGTAGCTAAATCAAGCGGAAAAAAGTTAGGTCGCCCTAAGAAAGTAAGAACAAGTAAAGAAATAAAAATAGCAAAGCAGTATTTAAACCATGAGATTGATTTAAATACTGCTTTAAACACACTGGGCATAAAGAAAACCGCTTTTTACAATTTATGTCAGATGGTAAAGAATGTATAGTATTAAGTCCCATTTGAAAGGTGGTGGTCGATATGACAATATCGTATTCTAACAGGAAAATTATCATTATACCAGATTTGAATACAAGCATTGTAATTAAGCAAAACAGTAATGGTGATTTGGTTATTAGCAAAAATCCAAAAGTATAAAAGGTATTGTATTCTAAAACGGTTTATTTACTTTAACCTTAGTGTGTTTCATATTGTCTCTTGAAAGAAAAATCGCTGTGCCTGCTTTAAGGAGCTTAATATCATCAGGATGATAAATAAACTCCCTTGTTTTCCTAAGTGAGCCAAGCTCTGTACTCTCTCCTTCTTTTATCTGGTATGTAGCTTGCATTGTTTCCCTAGTGCCGAATATACTCGCCCAGTGTTCGGCATTTACCGAGCTGTTTTGCCTTAACGCTATATAGTTGTTGCAGTTCTCGATTATCTGCTCCTTAAACTGCTCTGATACAGTATCGAGATCGGATAAACTTTGTGTTGCCAAAATGCAAGTGATATTAGCAGAGCGAGACTTGTTAACTAGGTCTAGCAGTGATTTTGACGCATAAACATTGACTTCATCAAAGATATAAAAGATATGCTTTTTCTTATGCTCAAAAAATTTGCTGACTGCCTTTTTGCTATCAATAATAATCAGATTGCCTATAAGCGGTGACATTTCAGGATATAGCAAAGGATTAAGGATAAACAGGATAACTGCATTTTCTTCTAAGGCTGTATAGATATCAATGCCGTTGCCATCAAATATTTGTCCTAAGTTGCTTTCCTTAATCGTGGCAAACCTAGCGGCTGCGCTCTCGGCAATGCTACCACTGGTCTTGGCGAGTTCGCTATCTTCAACACGTTCTTCCTTACTTATAAGATCTTTGACGCTCAAATCTTTGCTAAGTTTGTTAAAGTTATTTGTTGGCAAGTAGCGTATCAAACTATCTAAGGATAGCTGAACACCTTCCATAGCCAAGAGCTTTAGAAGCCTTTGTAAGTAACGCTCGGTATTATATTTATAATGTTCCTCGCTCCAATTGGTCATATTGATAAGCATATCCTTTATAACATCAGTATTTGTATTCTTAAATGGGTTGTATCTATCGCTCTTTTCTGGCTCGTTGAAGTTAACGATATATATTTTGCGCTCCGGGCAAGTTCTTTTCACGATATCTAATAGTGACCCTGCATCTGTATCACCTTTGCCATCAACTATGAGCATAGGATAATCATGCTCTGCACCTGATTTAATGAAATTAGATAAGGCTACGGTTTTTCCGCTTCCTGTTGTACCACAAATAAAAACGTGTTTAGCATCACTTGGGATAAACACGCTTTTTTTGTTTGATGATATGTCAATATAGACACCTTCTTCCAGCTTGTCGGTTTTATACACTGGCTTGCTTACAGCTTTTTTATGGTCGCGCTTGTAATCAAAGATATCATTTGTAGCGCTCTTAAATAATTTATACAGCCCTAGAAAAACGCCAGTAATCAAAGCGATAACTACTACCCCTGCGATGTCTATTCCTGGCATAGAATGTCCCCCAAGCGGATTATTTCTACATTGCTATATTCATTAGCAAAATTTTGGAGAAGCACAAAAACCTTATTGTCGTCAGTAACCCATATTTGATTATCATAGTTGAGATAATTATCTCGCACATTTTTTTCTAAGTTCATTTTTGCCTTTAGGGTAAGCTCCACTTCAACCGCATATTTTTTATCTTGGTAGTTAAAAACAAAATCAGGATGGTGTTTTCTTGTGCCAAATCCATCTTTAATATGTAATTCTCTCTCGCTTTCCATGTCATCCAAGGAAAAACCATAGCTTGCTTTAAAATAGATTAGAGCATCTAAAACCCGCACGTCATGATTAATCTGTTCTAAGCGTATTTTATTTTCTCGTTTGTTAGCACTAATCAAGATGCGCCCTTTATGAGTTACGGTATAAATATACGGCAACCCATACAGATATTTTTTTCTTGCGAGGTAGCCTGCATCAGTTAGTACCCGAAGTCTCCTATCAGAGGCTCTTGCTCCTGAAAAATTACACAGCGAACTTATATGTCGTCCCAAACAAAATTTGAACCTGTATACCAGTTTTAAAATCTCCATATCTCTTTCTACTATTACCATTACCAATCCCCCTTTTAAATTATTTCCCAAACCTACTTCTGCGCCGAGCCTTTCTCTAGTGTAACGCTAACGTAGTAATAGATGGGTCTCGGGTGTCCCCCAAGCCGAGACCCATTTATTGCGAAGTGGTGAGAGGGCGTAAATACGCAGTATTTCGGCGCAGAAGGTCGGTTTTAAATATATATTCATGTGTCTTGCATGATTAGAACGAGTTTGTGTATACTTGAAAGACAACGTTTATTTTTAAGAAACAAAAAAATAAGGGCTCTTGTAAAGCCCTTACTAAAATACTTTCAGTTGCAATTTTAGATTAATATGCATCTTAAATCCTGCTCTTTCGCACCTATGTCTACTTATTCATAATAAATAATTCTATATGAATTGACAAAATATAAACCTTCACTTTTCCATGATGCTTCGTAAAAATGATAGCCTATCCATTTGTCCATGAAACTGATACTCAAATGCCATGTTAATTGCTGCTTGAAAAATTCTATCAGCAGTTTCGGGATCCCCATTTCGCACAAAATATATGTACATTAACCTATAGTGTGTAACATGATATACTTTATCAATAATACATTTTATATTGTTGAATATAGAATTAAGCTCAAATATTTGAAAGTCTGTTGCTTTTCCAGAATATATATCTTTTTCAAGGATGCGTCTTTTGTTTTGATATACGGTAATTGTGTATTCACCAGAATAGTTTTCCATAGCAGTTTTCAAATTACTATCAGGGTTAATAATATACATTAATCTAAAAAACAAATTCTTCGTAATCTCATCTACAAAAGGGTAATTCATTTCGATTTCTTTCAAATTATTTTCATAACCAAGATATGCCATATTATGATCTTCAAAAAATTCATATGAAAGTGACATTAGTAATTTCAATTGAAAGTAAGTTGAAAATTGCTCTGATGAAGAAAAATTCCCCATTTCAAAGGTATTTATTGCTTTTGAAATCAAATTTCTTGCACTATAAACATTACTATGTAACCCAGTATTTAAATAATAGAAGGCTAAATTTTTTAAATAAATAATATAGTTGTATGAAATATAATCTATTCCATCTTCAAGTTCTATTCTCTTTCGTTCCATTTCCGAAAGCAAAGAAATTACGTCTGTTTGGTTATAGTACTGTTTCGAATAATGCGATATAATTTTTATAATCTCAATTTCCTGCTCCCGAATAGCTAATAAAGGAGAAGTTTTTTTTTAACTTTTAAAGATAGTTCTTTGAAAAAGAAATCTACTCCTGAATGACTACCGTCAGCATTTTCATATTCAATAATTGTTAAACGCTCTTTTTTCTTCATATATTCTTGTTCCAATGAATTATATGTTTTCTCTGAAGATAGTAGATAATGCATGCGATTATTTGCTGCAAATTCATGTGATAATTCTGATACAATAAATTCTATGTCTGGGTCGCTATAGCTAAAACCCACAAATAACACAGAAAAATTAGTGAATATATTTTTTAAAATATTAATATAAGCTCTATTATAATAAAGAGCCTGATAATCATTTTTTGTCAAAACAATTGTATTTAATTGTTCATAGGTACCATGAATTTTAAATAAAAAATATTCTTTTTTTGATATAGCATTATTTACGCTTGATATTTGAAGATTAGTATACGTTGGAATAGGCTTATTATATTTATATGAGAATACGCACTCCAATATCGCGTCATAATTTGTTGTTAAGACAAATGAAAACGGCAAATTCATTATTGAATCGTGAATAGAGTCAAATCGATTATCATTTCTAAATATGCCAGCCAAAAATTCTTCGAATTCAGTATCATTAGCTTTATCTCTAAGAATCTGTGCTGTCATAGTTAGATTGCCTTTTTTTATCATCTCACATAACATTTCTGCTTCGCTTTTTTCTATTAAGTCATAATGAAAGGAATAATCTAGAAATGCTTGCAATAAACCAGACCAAGTTGGATATTTCTTACCTAGTTTGGTAAACAGACGAGAAGATAAGCCGCTACCCACAAAAATCACACACCGACCATTATTGATAGATTCAACCAATTGATTTGGTATGTTCATTTTCTTCTCCTTATTTCTTATATTATATACTTTGTATATCCTCGTTCACATAATACATCAAAAGCGGCTTTAACACTATTCGGAATGTTTTGAGGTATTTGGTACCCATTTTTTGCAAAAACATCTATTCGCTGGAAATCTCCTGCAATATTTGAAAATAACTCATGTTCATCTACGCCAGTTTCTTTTAGATTTTTTATATACTCTTCCAGTGTGCAATTGGCAGGTGCTATTATTGGCTCAATTTCAGGCCATTGCATTTTTATTGCTGCAAATATTCTTCTTCCCATATTTGGTTGATGAACAATAATTGCTCTTTTTACCAAAATCCCTTGATTTTCTAGTAGCTCTTTTGAAAATCGTATGTTTTCCCCTGTATTAGTAGATGTACTTTCAACAAGGATTTGCTCTGGTGATATTCCGCAATCAATCGCAATATCACGGAATGTTTCTGCCTCTGTTTGAGACCAGACCCCTTCTGTTCCTTTACCCAGTCCACCTGAAAACAGAAGGCATGGTGCCACACCCTCTTTAAATAGTTCTACAGCCCTCTTTGCTACTGATATATCATTACTACCAAAACCAATTATTACATCAGATTTCACTATAATATCCTCATAAACAAGAAAGTCCCACAACTCACGAATGTAATCAATAGTAGGCGTCATTATAAGCTACCTCCTAAAATATTTTTTAATTCTTCCAAACCATAACGCGCCCAAAAATCAATAAAGCTTACATTTCTCCAATGAAGATTATCATATTTAAGTTTAATATTGTCTTCATTCCAATCTTGAATAAGTAAATTTATTCCATGTAATTCAAACATACTTTCATCAATATATTTGAGTCCACCGCTTCCACATATGTATCCAGTAGCGTTCGCCAAATTACATAATTCGATTAATCGCATATTTTTTTCTATTGATAATGCGTCTGAAATCTCCGAACTTCGTATGATTTTTGTTTGTGGACATAATAAATTTATTAAGCTCTTGAGTGATAAATATAAAAATTCTGAAATTGACGTTTTCTCATAAATCACATTTATTGCAGGCTCTACGTATGCCTGTATTTCACTCCAATGTTTGGATGATGCATATGCCTTTTCTATTTTACATCTAAGCTCAGCTATAATTTTTTTTTGCTCGTGTATATTCACTTCATTAATTTTACTTTTTTGACCATTGGGCTTTACTACAGGTATGGATAACCAGAATAATCGTAGGTCTTTTATATTCCTAATAAATACTCGATTTTGCCAATCATTTCTTACAAACTGAACATCATCATAACAAATATAAGTATCACTGTGAAAAATCTTTTGTAACACTTTAATTCGAGGGAACAAATTTGGCTGATGAATTGATACAATATTTCTATACAAAAATATCCACCCCATCTCGTCCAACACTATTCTTGTTTTAATTATATTACTTATTCTCCTAAAAATCAACATATAAACCAATAAAGTTTCATAAAAAATCCCAAAGTTTATGCGATGTAAAGTAATGAATAATAAATTGGCTTCTTTCCATAAAATGTATTATCTATTGCATGGAAAGGAACAGCATGAAAAATACAAAAAATACCAATTCAATTAAGGTTCTTCTTACAAACCAACCAACACCCAAACAAGCTGAAGAGCATATAAAAAAATTATCTGAATACTTAGGCAAAATCTGGAATAAGCCGAAAGGTAGCAGATAATTAATAAGCGTACATATAGCTATCGGGCTATTGAACCCCAAGGGGTAAGGTGGCCTATTTTTGCTGTAGAATACTGAGTGCAAATTGCTCCAATATGTGGAAATGTTCACGGATTTTACAGTTTGTCCATATGTAGTAAATTTTTACCAGCATCAAATAAGCCCATACCTAAAACAAAAAAACATCAATTCATACCCTGTGTAGTACGCCCCCCCTAGTTGGGTCATAACAATTCTTGCCATGGCGGGGTTGGGCGTTTTGATCTTTACCGGGTATTGCAGTTTTTTGCTGTAAGTCCACATTATCTTTCCTCCTCCATATGCCAGGGCCAGGGGCCGTCTACCCATTTCCAGCGCGGGCCTCCGTCGTAAGCCCCTTTGGTCAGTGGGCCAAACTTGTCTTGAAAGTTATCCACGGTGGCCTGGCGCATATCCAGATACTTTTTATAGTAGGCCAAGGCGTCGGCGTCATCCGGGTGGGTATCCAGGTATAGGGCGGCGTCATTGAGCGCGAAATCGCACACTTGCACCCTTTTAAGTAAAATTTCTCTTTCAGTCACGGCGGCAATTCCCCTTTCCCATGAACGGTAAATCTAGCTCTTCAAAAATAGTGCCCCGGCCAAAGCTATCTTCCGGTTCATACAGCTTTCGCCACTGCTGCATGGGGACATAGCTCATGGCAAGGGTGACGCAGAAACCGCAGCCCTCAGTATTGGGGATGCTTGGTTGTGCTTCCTGTGTGGGTGGAGTGGGCAGTGGCGTTGGGCGGGTTGGCATAGGTATTGGTGCGGGCGTCGGCATGTTGTTGCCCGCCTCTGGTTGACTTGCTGCGGGAGGAGTCGGCGTCGGCCGCGCTGGCATTGGCACGGGAACGGGCGCCGATATGTTGCCGGCCACTTCCGGCTGGCTTGTTGCGGGTGGGGGTGGCATCGTCTGCATTGGTCTCGGCGCTGGGGTATGTACCGGCATGTTGTTGCCTCCTTGCGGCTGCTCTGCCGCGGGGGAATCCGTGCTTTCCCTCATCGGCGCCTGAATATTCACACTCTCACGCCTTTGGGAAAGGTTGGGCTCTGCCACGGCGCTGATCCAGCCTGTGTTTTTGGCACTTTCCATCTGGCGGTACATGTCTTTCTTTCTCAGTTCCAATTCCTTTAGCTCCTTTCATCGGTTTTAAACCATAGCGCCTTGTTATACCCTCATTTTTAGGGCAAAGCGCCTTTGGCATATAGTATGCGGCTATTTTTAGACTGGTTCGGTCAGGGCGCGGGGTGCAGGCCACGGCTTTGCGGAAGCCGTCTTTTTTTTGGGGTATATTCGCTGCCTGGGCCAAGAAAAATAACGCTAAATCCTGCGCTTTTGAATTTTTGCGCCGGCGCAAGTTAAAACTACAGGTATATGCTTTGAACCTGCTTTCGCAACTCAGGCGCACCGCTTCACCGGCACGCTTCGTTTATAAAGGCAGGTTCTTACTAAGACGTTTATGACGTGGACTGGAGTTTAACTTCTGATGAGCAACACAACAAGGCGCCCGAACATAGGCGCGCTGGCCGAAAGCGCCATGAAAGCGCCCATAACCCTTTCCACCGCGCGAATTTGCAGACGGTTGCGCTCGATGACAGCGCAGCTGCGTGTCCATTTCCTGCGGGTCAACCAGCAGCCCGCACAGCACCCGGTGGACGAGTGGCTGTGCGACAACTACTACGTGCTGGAAAAAGAGTGCAAGCAGAGCATTCGAGATATCGCGCATCTGGCCCGGCGGGCAAATTGCGGCGAGCTTGAGCGCTTTTACGCGCTGTTTGAGGGTGTGCTCTTTGCCGCCTTGCCCGCCCTGGACGATGAAAATATGACCGAAATCCTCAAGGCGGCCGAGCGGGTAAAGCATATCAGTGAGAGCCAGTTCAGCTTTATCCCAACTGCCGTCAAGGCCGTGCTTCTGCGTATGGCTCACGCCGCCTGCTTTGAGACCAGAAGCGAGGATATGATCCGCTATGCAGTGGTGGGGATGAGCAGGCTGGCCGATATAGACTTCGACGAAATCGTGTACAACTGCTCTCAAGTCGAGCAGATTTTGCAGCAGGATCCCGCCGGCGTTTACCCGCTGATGGACAGCGAGAGCCGGAATTACTACCGCCATCTGGTGGCGCTTATAGCCGCCAAAGAACGCAAGGCTGAGGATACAACCGCACGGGGTATGCTGCTGGCCTGCGAGGGTGAGCAGGGGGCGAGGCAGCACGTCGGCTACCACATCTTGCACCACCCGGCGGTTGTCCGCCCGCGCAGGAGAAAAGGCTGGACTGCCCTAGTGGCAGGGGTTTTTCTCCCGGCGATTTTGTGTGTGCTCACCGGCCTGCTGACCGGGCGGGCCTGGATAGGGTTTTTGTGCTTTTTGTCCCTGTGGGAGATACTGCGCACCCCAATCTGGCAGGGGGCGCTGGCCGGGGTATCGCCCGATTTCATCCCCCGGATGGACGCGAAGAAGATAACCTCAAAACCCAAATCAGTGGTGCTTGTGTCCACCCTTTTGCCGGGAGCCGAGCAGGTTCCCGCCCTGGCCGACCGGCTGCGGCAACTCTACTATTCCAACTCCGACCCCGACCTCTTTTACTGCGTGCTGGCCGATTTCAAGGAGTGGGACTTCCCCTCCGATGAAAAGGATGACGCTCAGGTGGTGGCGGCAACCAAGCTGATTGAGAAGCTCAACCATGAGCACGATGGCCGCTTCATGCTGTTTTTGCGGGCGAGAACCTGGAACAAAACGCAGAAAAAATACAGCGGCTGGGAGCGCAAGCGCGGGGCGATCACCGAGTTTGTGCGATTTCTCAAGGGGGAGAAGGCGGGCGTACACACCTTTGTGGGGGAGCGGGGTGTGCTGGGCGAAATCAGGTACATCATCGCGCTGGACGCCGACACCAACCTGCTCTACGAGTGCGCGCAAACCCTTGTCTGTGCGGCCATCCACCCGCTAAACCGGCCGGTTGTCGGCGAGCACGGCGTGGTGAGCAGCGGTTACGGTGTGCTGGCCCCCAAGATGATCCTTGACCTGAAAAGTGCCAAAGTCAGCGCTTTTTCGCGTGTGATGAGCGGCTGCGGCGGGGTGACGGCCTACGACACCCGCGAGAAAGATTTTTACCAGGACCTCTTTGCCGAGAGCATTTTCGCGGGTAAGGGGCTTATCGACGTCGATGTTTTCCACAGCCTGCTCTCAACCCGCTTTCCCGAAAACCAGATTCTCAGCCACGATATTTTGGAGGGCGCTTACCTGCGGGTGGGCTTCGTCTCGGACGTGGAGATGACCGACAACTCCCCGGCCAGCATGGGCAGCTGGCTTAGCCGCCTGCACCGCTGGATTCGGGGGGACTGGCAGAACATCAAGTTCATCGCCGCCCGCTACCGGATACGCGGCGAGCGGTATGACAACCCGATAAGCACACTCAGCCGCTACAAGCTCTTCGACAATCTGCGCCGCTCAATCACCCCGATTTTCTGCCTGGCCTGCCTGAGCGCGGCGCTTTTCGTTTCGGGGCAGGCAAAAATCTGGCTGGCGGCAAGCGGGCTGCTTGGGGTGATGTTCCCCTCCCTTTGGGCTTCGGCGTTTTCGCTGCGGGCAGGCGGGTTCTTTACCATTTCCCGCAAGTTTTTCACCCGCACCCTGCCTCACGCCTTCGAGCTGATCGGTCAGGGTTGCTTCCTGCTTATCATGCTGCCAGCCCAAAGCCTTGTCGCGCTGGACGCGGTAACCCGCTCGCTCTGGCGGACGTTTGTCTCCCGCAAAAAGATGCTGGAGTGGACAACCGCCGCCCAGAACGAACAGTCGAAAGTTGCGCTGGCCGGGCTGCTGGGGCGGTTTTGGATTGCCGCGCTTTTCGGGGTGGGGTATCTCATTCTCGCGCTTAGCTCAGCCCTCAGCCTTGTGGGGATTGCGTTCGTGCTTCTCATCCCCACCGCATTGCTGAGCGCGCGACCGTCCAGCGAGGACAAAGTAAAGCTCAGCCCTTCCCAGCGGGATGCGCTCATCTCCTACAACGCGGCCATGTGGCGGTATTACGAGGACTTCGCAAACGCCGAGAACAACTTCCTCCCGCCGGACAACATCCAGCAGTCGCCGGTTTACCGGATAGCCCACCGCACTTCGCCTACCAATATCGGGATGATGATGCTCTCGGTTTTGGCCGCGAGGGACTTCGATTTCATCGACACGGACGGCCTTTACCTGCGCATCGAGCGAACCCTTTCCAGCCTGGAAAAGCTGCCCACCTGGCACGGCAACCTTTACAATTGGTACGACACCATCACGCTGGATACCCTCAAGCCCGAATTCGTTTCCAGCGTGGACAGCGGCAACTTTATCTGCTCGCTGGTGGCGCTTGCCGAGGGGCTTCGGGAGCATGTGCGCGAAAAGCCGGAGATGGCCGGGCTCATCACCCGCCTTGAGAAAATCATCGATGGGTGTGATCTTACCGTCTTCTACAACAAGAAGAAGGACTTGTTCTCGATCGGCTATGATGTGGAAACCAGCTCTATGAGCGGATCCCACTACGACTTTTTGCTCAGCGAGGCGCGGCTGACCAGCTATTACGCGGTGGCGCGAAAGATTGTGGGCAAAAAGCACTGGGGCGCGCTTATCCGCACAATGTCGCGCTGCGGGGCGTATGCCGGGGCGGTCAGCTGGACGGGCACCACCTTCGAGTACTACATGCCCCACCTGCTGTTGCCGGTATGCGAGGGCTCGCTGCTCAGCGAAGCGCTCATCTACTGCCTTTATTGCCAGAAACGCCGGACCCGCGAGCGCGGCGTCCCCTGGGGGATAAGCGAGAGCGCCTTCTACGCCTTCGACAACAACTTAAACTACCAGTACAAGGCGCACGGGGTGCAGAAGATCGGGGTAAAGCGCTATCTGGACAGGGAGCTGGTCATCTCGCCTTACTCCACCTTTCTGACCATCTCACAGAACCCGAATTCGGCCATGGCCAACCTCGGCAAGCTGCATGAGCTGGGCGTTTACGGGAGGTACGGCTTCTTTGAGGCGGTTGACTTCACCGAGGAGCGGGTGGGCAAAGAGGGCCTTGCCGTCGTGCGCAATTATATGGCCCACCACATCGGGATGAGCATGGTCTCCTCCCTCAACGCCTTGCAGGATGGAAAAATGCAAAAGCGCTTTATGCGCAATCATTATATGAGATCGGCGGGTGAGTTTTTGCAGGAGAAAATCGCCAAGAGCACCGTTGTTTACGACCAGCTGAAAAACACCGAGTCCCGCGGAGAAAAGCGGGAGCGCCCATCTATTCGTGAAGCGCTTGAGGCGATCTATCCTCAAGCGCCGCGGGCATCCCTGCTGACCAACGGGGAGATCACCCATGTTCTGACTGATACCGGCGCGGGTTATATGGGGCTGGGCGAATTTGATATCACCCGGCGCAGCACCGACCTTTTGCGCCGCGGGCAGGGGATTTTCGCGCTGGTGCGGATGTCCGATACCACCCTGAGCGCCACCCAGGCCCCTTTCTTCGACCAAAAGGCCGAGCAAACTGTGGAGTATCAGGAACACGCCATAACCTACTACGCCAAGAAAAAGGGCGTTGAGCTTGGTATGCGCTGCATAATGCACCCCACCATTTCCTGCGAACAGCGCCAGATCGTTGTCAAAAATCCGTCCTCCAAACGGCAGCGGGCGCAGCTGCTTGTCTACTTCGAGCCGGTGCTAAGTCCCTATCAGGATTACAACGCCCACCCGGCTTTTTCCAAGTTGTTTGTTTCGGCCAGATATTGCGAAAACACCCACGCGCTGATTTTTGCGCGAAGGGATCGCGACAGCACCCGCGATATGCACCTGGCCGTGGGATTTTTGGACGGCGCACAGTTTTCCTTCGAGACCCGGCGGGAGCTGCTTATGCCATCCCCCGGCGGCTTGCAGGAGCTCAAAAACTTCTACAAGAAGCCGTTCGAAGGCGGAACCGGCGTGCCGGACGCCTGCTGCGCCCTGCGATTTGATCTGTCTGTTCCGGCGGGGGGGCAGGCGAGCGCCACATTGGTTTTGTGCGCCTCCCGCACTGAAGCCGAGGGGATAAGCGGCCTTGTGGCTATGCGCAAACAGGGTCAGCTGGACGCCAAGAGCGCGGCAAAATCCCTGCTGCTGGGCAACACGCTGGAGGGCAGGCTGGGCAGCGGAATTTTGGGGCAGCTGCTCTTTAACCAAAGCGCGGACGGGGATGCTCAGGCCAAAATCGCCAACCGGCTGGGGCAGCGGGGGCTGTGGCCTGCGGGTATCTCCGGGGATCTGCCGATAGCGCTGATTGAAATCGGGGTTGA
>Ga0123355_10000909_pt1 | contig 40979 bp, 24 predicted proteins | sample TergutEmb28metaG_3_FD_89872 | JGI IMG/M metagenome (GOLD analysis project Ga0123355, IMG submission 89872) | Embiratermes neotenicus P1 segment gut microbial communities from Petit-Saut dam, French Guiana - Emb289 P1 | ecosystem: Host-associated > Arthropoda: Insects > Digestive system > Gut ...
CTACCTGTGGGGCACATGTTTGGATTGTATAAACAATTTTCAGTACGAGGGATCTTCAAAACGTTTCCCCCCCCCCCCCACCTCCCCGCCACATATCTTTATTTATCTTCCGGACATTTCGTACACCTATTTCTCAACACTGCCTTCCTTCTTCTCACTGCATTTTGCCCGTCGATCGACAAGCTTTTTTAAAGGTTTCGAAATAATATAGTTTCGGTGGTGTGCGCAGACAATTACGAACTGCCTCGTGTGCCTTGTCATAATTTACGAATCGTCGTCGACCTCTCAGCACCTCCTTTAGTGGTCCAAACAGATCAAAGTTAGAAGGACCCAGGTATGGATTATAGGCTGGGTGGTTGACAGTTTCTCATTTCAGTGTCTGAGGTGTGGTCATTGTGTGGGCGGCAGGTTTCGCTGTTGTGTCTATTGCCTGAGCACCCATCCTGCACAAACCTCGTGGATCGCAAGGCTGTCGTACACTACTGAATAGTCTGATCCTTACTGGCATATGAGGGATTTCTCTCAGATCATGCTAAGGTGCTTACTTCTAGCAAGCACCATGGCCAAATTGAGACCATGAGAAGTTACAATGAACATAGAATCCGTCGCGTGTTTCTCTAAATGAACTGGTAAGAGGTGTATTCTGCAGGAGCTCTTCACTCTTATCGTTGCACATAGAGGTAATCAGCGTACCATTCGCTACCATTCCGATTTGCCGTGAGTAGGGGTCCACACCTTTTTTTTTTAATATTACAGCTAATATTAGTTTTTACTCGCCATACTTAAAGAAGGTGCTGGAAATACTTCCCGTTTAACAAACACGTTGTTAATTACATATAAAAGTTTTGAAAGTTAAGCGATTCAGCGGGAAATGACTAACAACAGTTCTGAGAAAAAATAATGTCTGTATACACTTGTCACAGTCACTTGCTTATTCCTCTGTGTGACTCTGTTTACATAGGTCGTAGATTCCCGCGCCCGTAACCTGGCTGACGGGAGCATGCAGCAGCGACAGAGGAAACAGCTGGAAGTGTTCCAAGCTCAGGTGCCTGGAGGGTCACTCCAGGTGATACGAACCCAGAGTGTGACAAGCACAAGTTCCAGTAGCAGTTCTTGGAGGGCAACCCTGCACAGTGACGCAAATGTAACCTCTGATTTTGAAAACATACAGGTGTGCATCGGCTTTTATAAAATATGAAACATAATTTACTCTCTGTTAGTACGATCAGAAGAGTTCACCACATTAATATCACACCCAACCCTTGGACACAGTATTAAGCTACTTCCATCCACCTCTTATTTTCACAACATATCTACCCCAAATCTATCTGAGTAGTGTTGTCCCATCTCCTTCTCAGTCTTCTAAATTGTCCCTTTCCCCTCCAATTTCACCAACAGAATTCTTTGTATGTTTGTTCCTGTACACTGGTAGATATGTCCAGTCCATATTAACCTCCTTGATTTCAGTATGCTAGTTATGTAGACTGTATAAATCGCGAAGTCTGTAGTAATGTATTGCTTTACTAGTGTGCCTAAGCAGAACAGCCTGCAATGCAGTTTGAGGAACAATAGTTTGTTTTACAATATATCCTTGCAGTGGTGCTATAATCAAGTGTTAGTTTTTTCCCCAAATGGGGTTTCCCCATATATCTGCACTTTGATTTTTCCCTTAGTTGGATTTCCCTTTATGCAGTAGTCTTGATGTTTTTTATTATATAAAGACCATCACAAATGATAGCATCCATTTTCAGTACAAAATGCCTGTTTGGTTCTTATAATTTAGGAAATGCCAGTAATAAAATATCAAATAACCCCAAAGATCAAGGAAGATATACAAGTTCATTTTTACTCATAATAAAATACACACACTTTTTGGAAATACAAAATATGTTAAGCAACTGAAAGAGAGTCTCATTTCATGAAGATGGATGGTAAGTCATCGTTACAAGTAATTTGAAGGCAGTGAGCTGAAGATGAAGCAGTTCGAGGTGATATTCTTGCTGCACACTGACACTAGATAGTGCTTGTGCACTGGAGGTACAGAGCACAAAAGCAGTGTACTTCAATTAGTGAAAGACAACTTCATTGAGCTAGGAGTAATCTGGACAATAGTAGGAGATTGGGGAAAGCCACCCACATGGTCTCATTCTACTCATCTGTCACAATCAGTCATGAAAGGCAGAACTAGGGGTAACAGTGGGTGAGCACAGGCAGTGAAATTTCCAAACTCTGAGGTTTATGGACCTCAAGACTTTGCTGCATTAGTAACAGTTCAGCATTTCCCTGAGGAATGGATTTCTTGCAAGTGGGACTGCCCATATTCTGGGAACAGGTTTAGTCTGCATTTTTCCTGAGTGGGCTTTCTCCACATTCTAGCATAGGGGTTTGTTTGTATTTTTCCTGTATTCTGGCATTGGATTTAGTTTGGTTTTACCTGAGTGAAAGGTTTTCTCTGTGTTGTGGAAACATAAGTAGTTTGTGTTTTCCTCAAGCAGTCAGTTCTTTGCAAGTAAACACTTTTTGACTTTTGTAACCTAAGCTGAATAACTTTGGTGTACATATTTTATGTTTTGCTGAGATACAGAGTATGATAGAAGAACTTTGTTAATATTATGCATATGGGTCCTAAATTGACTTCTTACCTCATTATGCCTCATTCCAAATATTTTTTAAGCATAATTTTCTTACACTTTCATTTTATGTTTGTTCCTTAAAGCAAAAGATCAGTCATAAAAACAACTGGCAAATGAGTGTATCACACAAGCAAATTCTGCAACACCATATGCAGTACATCACTTTAAAATATTTAATACTGGAAGTATTTAGGAACAAGTGGCCAATAAAAGGACATTTCACAGCAAAATGGGAAAAATGACACATTTTGGACCTACTTATTATTTTCAACTGCTTTAATCAGTTTCATTTGTTTTTCATTTAACTATTTTTTAACTGTAGTAAAGTAAAAATACGATATTGTTTTTTACATTTTTCTCTTTGCAGCTGTCTGTGAAACCACTAGATCTAAGTACTCAGAAGACAAAGGCTAGTGTAGGTCGTAGTGGGTCTATTGGAAGTCGCCGTCCACCATCCAGGCCTCGTAGTATTGTAAGCAAAGTTGACACTGCCATTTCTGAAAATAAATTGCTTCCTAATGCTGAGAAAGAGGATGTAAATCAACGCCTGTCAGAAGTGTCAAGAATCTGTCAGGAAATTCATGAAGAATCGAAAAACAACATGACAAATTCCCTTCTCTTTCCATTGCCACAATCATCCTTTGGCCAGCCAGCTCTAAGTGATAATACAGTGATTAAAACAGATAACATAAATAGAAGAGACTTCATTGATATCAACAAATATAGTTATACCAATTCAGACAAAAAGAATTCATTTAGTGTACTAGATACCTTTTCAGACAGGGCAAAGAAATCAGACGCGACCATGACTAATGGACATGTCCATCCCATCATAGCAAGAAATAAGAGTTGTTCTAGTGAGGATCTCCAAAATAATAATCACGGTGAGCAAGATGGCGCAAGTGAAGGGCCTGAAAGGTCAACAGACTTGGCTAGAACTTCAGGGATTAGGCGATCCCTGCAGCTGCCAAATAGAGGAAATAATTTGTGTATTTACAATGGAAATGTACGTAAATTTTACCAAGAATTACGGGAAGGAAAGGCACAAGATGTTATTAAGAATAATGCTACTGGCTTTGAAGCTCTGGAAAATATATTCAGATATAAAAATGGCTCTGAAAAAAACAATTCTTTGCCCATTGAAAAAAATAATGAATCATGTAGCCTTAATTCAGTGACAGATAAATCAGGAAATGGATATGAACTTTCAGGGTCTGAGATATTTGATTCTGCTCAAGGTTCTTCATACAAACGTCATTCTTTCATTACTGTAGAATCCTTGAAAGAAGTTCGAGGTCGATTGAGACACCTTAGTGTGCCTTCTCCAAATGGTATTCAACACCCAGATAATACTAATAGTCAAACAAGGCATGTGGAGGATAGTGATGATGGAATTGTGATTGAAGATTTTAGCAAGTCAATCCCAAGAACTAAGCCTGGGTTAGGAGAACAAGTTCCAACATCTCATGTGAAATCATATATGTATGGCATGGAAGCAATGGCAAACTGCCGAAATAATATAAATAAACCTGCTGGTACAGGAAGCCTGGAATCAAGGACTTGTAGTAGGTCTGGCAGCAGTGGTGGAAGCAGGTCTGAAGAATGGTACAGCCGAAGAAAGTCATATGGCTTTGAACAAGTCCATAACCAACAGACTGATAATCATTCTGAACCTGTGACATTCCAAGAGAAAACCAGAATAGAGTCATCAACTGACAGTGGTATTTGTAGATCTTCAGAGACAGTAACCACATCATCATGGACCCCATTTAACAGGGAGAAAGCAAATGGCCAATGTACTTGTGGAAATTTGAAGGGAAACCACAGCATTAAAATGAAACAGAATAGTAATGATGAAATAGTTACAGGGATAGAAAACAGAGGAACTGAGATTAATTCTCTGACAGGTGGGAAGACAGTTGTGACTTTTGGCAGTGATAATGAAGGAAATAAAAGGGAACTGCATGTGAATAGTGGCAACATGATGGACACTAGTTCTGTGACAGCATCAAATAACTGGGTAAGTGGGTGTGATAACAGGGAAACTAACACTGTGACATCAAACATTAGTGTTAAGAGTTTCCGTCGCTTTTCAGAACCAGTAACTGTAACAATTCCAATTGTACATAATGATTCATTTGATAATATTAATGGAAGTGGCTTTATAGATGCCAAGAAACTTTACTTGGGACAGTTTCCTGAAGGATCAAATCTGAGCATAGACAATGGTTGGAGGAAGTCTGGAACATCATTAACAAGTGAAAACAATTCTTCACTGAAGAATCTTGCAGATGTATCACAAACACTTGCAGCTAGGAGAGAGCTGTTTGAGAAACACAATGTAGGAAAAGATTTGTCTCCTGCATTCAGACAAACTGACAATCAAATAAAGAGACATTCCATTGCTGTTGATGAATCTAAATATGTCAGGGAGGGCCTGAAAAATTACAATTTGTTGGAAAAAAGAATAGGACACATTAATTCTGAAAACATGTTCAAAACAACTTCTACGAGCTTTTCAGATTTGGAAAATTGCAGTGGTTTGAATCTTTCAAATAATGAATATGCAGTACCTCTTCACAAAGAAATGGAATGTAAGATACCTACTGCAACAGGGATGTCCCAGGATGGTAGTGATTGTAAACCTGCTTTATGTACTTTTGAAAACGTTGATGATAGTGAATTAATTCTTCACAATCATTTGGCAGGCAAGAAACATAAGAAGGTAGAGTTCTGCAAAACTGAGATCCACTTTGCTGCTGAACCAGGACGTTTTAACATAGTTGAAACAGATGAGAAGCCTCCACCAAACAACATTAGAAGAAGAAGACGTAGTAGTAATAGTAGTTTTGCAATTTTATCTACCCCCCAGGTGCAAGATGCTGGTAAGACCAGCCTACCTGAAATTCGCTTTGGTGATTCACCCTATGAAATGAAGCTGCTTGGGGGAACTGAGTCTAACAATACACCCTACCAGATTGTTGTCGGTGCAAACACATGTAATAAAATCGATTTAAACCATTCAGTCCATATTATGCCAAATTCAAGTTTCGCCACTGAATTCCAGGATGATGCAGATAACACTTTCACACAGGAAAATGCTACTATGCTTCCATCAGGGAAGCAGGAGACTGTGGAAATTGAAGTCCATAGTAATGAGAAAGATGTCTGCAGTGATTCTGTAGTTTTGCAGCCAAAGCCTATGACTTTCACTTCTCCAAGGCCTCGTAGCATATTAAAAAACGGTAAAAGCCCACACTCTTTTCACTTAGGTGAGACAGATGAAGGTGCATTGATATCAGACTTGAATGGAAAGTCTGAAATACTGAGTGAAAATTATGAGACAAAATGGGGTGTGAAACTGAAGCCCATACATAACAGACATTTGCCATTATCCTCTACATCCACATGGAAGTCAACAGTCACACTACATAACATGAAATTAGATGGTCAGAAACAACAAAATGGTTCTCCACCACCAATAATGAAGGATGGGAAGCTACAGACCACACACAATTACGTGGGAGTAACAGAGCTGAGCAAACCACTCAAGTCTTATCAACCATCTTTTCAGAGAAAGTCTACTGATGCCTTTGTGGCACCAATGTTATCGAACACCCAGTCCGCTGAATCTGGTGGGGGTGGCATGGAGGTGAAAATCTTTATGGCTCCTTCATGGTCAGTTGCTGAGAGAGTTCGTCAGGTGGAGGACTTGAAGCATGCTTCCCTGGAAGCCAGAGGGTATTCCACCAAAGTAAACCTTGTGTCAGGGAAAACCACAGTCATAGACAGCAGATCATCTGATGAGCAGCACAAGAAGTCTGTATTAGTTTTTTCCAAATACGAGCAAAACAGTCACCAAAAATCAGATTGTCTCCGCATAGACCAACAAAAAGAAGGGGCTGTGCATCTCTGTGGTAAGCACTAAATATGTATCCTTTTGTTTTCAGTTGGGAATATTCTAGTCTGAATTTGTCAGCCCTGTGAATGCTAGCTAGAGTGATAAACCGATCTCAATGCAGTATGTGGATGTCAGGTCACCATGGCACCTAACATTTCCACTCTGATGCATTGTATTTTACAGAATACTGTTCAGTCATTCTACATTCATATACTTTAATGTACATTTCAGTTCGTGGTTTATAGTTCTGACCCTTAATTGCTTCATTTAATAGTAAAACTAGAGGCATTTTTTTTTTTTCAAACCACATTATTACCCAGCAGAAAAGTATGGAATGTTGTATATTATTTTAGCTAGTAACTTATAAAGCTCACATACGCACATGTTCAATGACACTCATACTTTATGCCTGTGCTTAAATAATTTGGTAGTACTGTGTTTTTTTCACAGTTTTATATAGTTATAGCGTAACATTTCTGTGTAAACACTGTGTATTTTAAGCCCATTGACTAACCCAATGTATTTACAGTTCTTTTAATTTCTGTCCTGTCACCCAATTCTTGGAGGTGGTACCTCAATCTATAGAAAATTTATTGAGGTATGGTTACAGAGTGTAGAACTTTAAAAAAAAAAAAAAACACAAATAAGGAAGGGAATAAGATTGCCAATAGCTGTCTAATTTAAATCTGGAATTCCAAAATGTTCAAACAACCTTGAAGCTCAGAGTTAAAATGTATTCAAGTTTCCTGATTTTATAGCCTTTTTAAAGTTTGTTATAAAGCACAAAACACACACAGCTTTTATGCCAGAACAGTATGGTATTTGGAGTCCATATACAAGATGAGCAAATACATACATTATTTAATGTTGGACCCTGTTCACTGATTAGTGTGTTGTTAGTGGCACACATGTGCTATACAATTTAAGTCGTGTTCTTTAAAATTTGTTTACATAGGCATATAATAATAAGTGCAGTTTGTTTTCAATATGATGTCTTCTCAACATTCTGATAATTGTGAGATAATAGTACAATTACATGATTTTTTCCATTCCTTACTTATGAAGAAGAAGTCAGGCAATTAATTATAATTCAGTGTTCCATTACACTTGAAACATCTGTGAAGTGACCGGATTAAAAAACGTAAATTTGTAAAAAAAAAAATATATATATATATATATATAATTTTATGATGCAATATTTTCCTGTGTAATGAGGTTAGAAATTGTGTGTGTATGTCCTGATTTTCTCTGTGTCATTAGCTACTAAATTATTGACCCTCATCAGTAGTTTGATTTAAAACTCTGTAAGTGTAAGCTTTTGTACATATCAGCTTCTCCTTGACTTTCACTCTGCTTTATATTCTCTTGAACTGTATTAGTTAAAGAATTTTGTATCTTATAACCTTACACAATTCTAAAAGAGGTAATATAACTTCTACTTGTTATATAGTAGATATATTTTTGTACATGCCGTGACACACTTAGTACGAGAGATTTTTCTTACCAAATCGAAGGCATCACATATTGCCAAAACATTGTGTTGTCTAACAGTTACTTCAAGCTTAGAAGTTCCCAACAGAAGGATTAAATATTGTGATGGCTTTGAAAACATTTGTCTGAATTGACCATCATAATTAGCATAACCCTTTAAGGTCCTCTGCTTCTGTCATTCTGACTTTCAGATACTACTTTTCTATTCCACTGTTGAATAACTGAGAGTCTTAAAATTCATGAATATAAATGAAATGCATATAATAATTTGTAATGTGTTTAAATAAATATACTTAAAATGGAATCCCTAGTTGGATTTGGCCTGACATTCAGAGGGGGCTGCAGTAAAGCTTTGGACTAAATCTGACACTTCTAAAATACAAAAGAAGTCTAATATTACCACATAACTATATGGGTATAAATAAATAAATAAATAAATAAATTGAATTTGGACTGGTCTTGTCATTATTTCAAATTAAATTTACACAAAAGTGTTTTGCTCTTATTAAAGAAGGCATGTTTAAATAAAATTTTGGATTGACCCAACAGCTTTGCAATCCATTAAAACACACTGCTGGTTGTTCATGCATTTGGATAAATTTACTATTGAACTTTCTTTCAGTACAAGTGCGTCCGATATCAGAGAAACTCAGTGCATTAAAATATTAGCCTGAATATGAATATTTTTGTACTGAAACTAAATAAATACCATCTAATCAAATTAAATATTCTTCAAAGATGTAATTTTAATGGCGAAATAGGAATTGACTATTGTAGGTACTTAATGTACCAATACTAACTGTAGCAATGTGGTATCATTGTTCGTGCTTTTTTGTAAGGTACGTACTTATTAATAACATTGAATTTTTAGTTGTTTGAATAGAAAGTCTGTAAAGCCATCAAACAGCATGTGGTGATGGGAGTTTACTTAAAGCCTACACAGAAATGTACTTCTTGAACTTCTCTGAATAATCTGTCTTTCTTCCTGAGTTCTCTTCATTATAATCTAAATGCACTAGTCGCATTCAGATATAACAACAGGAAATTATGGAAATCTGTATAGTCATTGTGTTTGCTTTTAGGTGGTGTATCCCAGTGACTTACTTTGACAAATGTGGGACAGCCATAGCTTCAGATAATTTTTTAAGTGTGTGTTGTAATGGTGCTAAGAATTGCTAAGATTATTTAGTATCAGTGATAAAGGAATAAATGAATATGAGCCTTGATGGAATGATACTGGCAAAGGAAAGCTGAAGTACCTGGAGAAATACCTGTCCCAGTGCCACTTTATCCACCACAAATCCTACATGAACTGTCTTGAGATTGAAACTGTGGTGAGAGGCCAACAATGAATCCCCTGAGCAATTGCATGGTCCATTTTGGTAATGCTGGCTACTTAATGTAAAATGACCTCATAGAAGTTGAAGTGGTTTATTTATTGGACAGCAATCATAGAATATATGTATAAAAGTGTTATGATAGCTGAGACATTCATTTTTAATATTTTTAAAGAATTGTATATATGGGCACTAGAGTAGACTGAATTGAATATTATGCCATAGGATGAATGGTGCTACACTATCTGTTAGATTGTATAGTGCTCATAGGGTGATAGGATGATTATATACAGTGACCTGACAAAGTATGGGCAAGGAACAGGTAGCGACTTATTTACAAGAAGAACAGAAACAACACAAAAACATAAATCTGCCCAGAACTTCTTGGTAAGACTCTTTTGACCCAATAAAAACAAAGGTTCATATTGGGGTACAATGGTTATGTGTAGCCTGTTGCAGATATTCCCCACTTAACGTTTCACCAAACTATATGATTTGCTTAAACACAGACAAATTTTAGTTATCAAAGGGTTGATGAACATTGTCCATGCTCAGATTAATGTTTTCTTGGCCATTTCACTTAACTCTTGTTTCAGCAATTCTTATGGGGAAGAATGTCCCATTCTACACTGTTCCACTCTGCACTGCTTTTTTCTGGAATACCACGCCAAAATTAAATGGACAATTACTGTAGGAGGATATTACGTTGTGAGGGAATATGCTGCCACCATTTCTGAAGATGTAGGCAGTGTGTTCATCTAGATCTTTGAAACCAACTTACCAAACTACATTTTCACCACCACAGAATCCTTAAATCAAGTCTGATGTTATAAAATTTTTTTGGGAGGCAGTGCCATTTAAAAGAGCAATAAATCAACATATAATGGAAGGGATATGTTTCACTTATTCTTATGCTCTGACTGGCATTCATGCAGTGGAATAAACTCATTCCTTTTAACTTTGTTTATTTAAATCTTTTCTCTTTTGGAACCCTATTTCTTGTATTTTTGTCTGACTGTTTTGTGTAAGTTTCAAGTTAAGTTTATTGGATGCTTATCCCTTAATTTACAATCTAACAGCATTTTTTCACCTTGGTTCTAACAGAGCTGCTTTAGAACTAACTGAATTTTAAAGTCTTGTATTCTGTAAATCATCTGGTGTCTACCTATTTTCGCAATTCTGTAACTGAATGAATGTTGGTATCAATTAGTAATGTGAATGTCAGAGTGTTATCTTATATTTTTTTGTGCACTGTGCAAGTATATTTATATTGGAAATTATAACACTGAGAGCATTACACTCCATAGTGCTGTATGCTGCAAAGGGCTTCATTGGTAATCATTCAGTTCTTGTAACTTAACGTCTGAGTAACTAGACTATACAGATGTCTAAACAATTTTAAACATGTAGATGGTAGTTTGAATTGCAAATATGGTGGTGGGATATATGGCTATCACTTTAATATGGACATTATGTACTTGTAAAGGTTTTAGATTTCTTCGTTATCTGTGGCTCATCTAATCTGTTTTGCAAATTGGCGCAAATATCACATACAGAAAACAGAGAAGATATAGTAATCATGTAACAAAAATAACAGAATAAAGTTATCTATCATAAACCAGGACATCTTTTCTGGTGGTACTCAGTGGTTTGATGTGTCAAGAACTTTGAATATAAAACACAAAAATATAAATTTGTTACTAAAAATTAAGTTAAGAAAATTTAAATATGGAGAAACATAATATAAGTTCCTTGTAATGGGTGTGTAAGACATTTGAACCTAATTGGTTTTAATGTGTGAGATGTGTGGTTTTCACAGCAGTCTGTGTCTATCATACAGTGTTCTTTAAATGTACAGTACCATACTGAAAATTAACTATGTTGTGGAGGAACTTAGTGCCCTGTTTTTCAGGGCTGAATTTACAGAACAGTTGGCAACAAGTCAGTTAGGAACAGCAGTTGTCATGATCATTGCTTGGATGGGTGATGACAAATTACTGCCATACACACTTTGGTTCCATTTTCTGGGGTTGGGGATGGGTTGGCATTATTTGGAGCAATAAAATATGCCATATGTTTATAACATAGATTCAGAAGTGTGCTAAACATTCATCTCTTCATCACTGAATGTTTCTTTATATACATAAATTTTAATAGACAAATGCTTCCTACATGTTGTCTACAGGTAATGCAGTATTGATCAAAAAAGTGATGTCATTTGGAAAATTCAATGCTCATTCCTTCAACTCTAGAATTTAATAAAAATTTTAAATTTAATTAATGTGTGTTTTTAGTTTAGTTTGTTTTAAGCACAAATAGTTTTTTTTTTAACTGTGTTATCTAATTGCTTGCTCATTTAAATTCATTGGATGTCAATAGTCTCATACCAGTTAATTCAGAAACTGTAATTTACTACATTGTACTGTGCTACATTAGATGTAGCTAGCGGTTGCCTGAAGTCCAGTAAGTTGTGCTGAGTTGAGCTAGATCATTCAATACAGTGGTGACTATGCACAGTTCCCAGCTTGGGGAGGATTTGCCCCAAACTGGCTCTGGGGCCTCTGTAGCCTTATGTCCAGGGAATTCAGTTGTTCTTTCCCTGCAGATCAAACAGAATGTGTTGTTGACAACTTACCTCAATCTAATTCCAAGGTTAGGAATGTGTACAGCTTAATCTCCACTCTTACTTCATACCATCACTGTGTTGTGCTTAAACAAAAAGTAATCTATGCCTATGAATAAAACAAAGGGCTTGCTGTGTGTAATGACTAGGCTTTGGATGAAGTGTATATCTACTGTATTTCTGAGATGCAATGTGTTTTGTAGACCAGTAGCTGCACAGCACTACATCACTGCTGTGCGAACTTTACATCTCATACAGACCTTGGATGTTTTTACAAATGTTTCTTTCTTTCCTTAATGGAAATATTAATAATATGTATGTGTTTTGGTTATGCTTGCAATTTAGAATAATACTTTAAATGTCAGTTTTGTCTTTATGCATGGTAAATTATTGCACCTGCAACATAAACATGCCATACTCAGGTTTACCATTTCATTGTTGATAAATTATGATCTTTAAATGTGCTTAGTAACTAGCAGTTGAGAATACTTCTATTATGATAGAATGTTTTGAACAATTAACAGAATTTTATGTAACAGTGTACCTTCCTTGTTGTAGCTGAATGCTTGAAATGTTTACCATAATATCCTGCATAGTAATGTGTGGAAATGATTAACTTTAACTCTGCATAATTAAATTTTTATTGCCATTTATCAGTCATATATCTATGCGTATTACCTCTAATGAATGCAGTAAGTACCATGTATGCCATAAATGAAATGTTGTTAGTGCCTGAACATCCAAGGTCCAATCAGAAGTTCTTTGAACTTATTATATGAACAAGACATTATCAATTGTCTGAGGTGTGTCTGACACACTTGATGTTTCAGAAATCTGTTCTGTTTCTTCCTTTAGGTGGCTGGTTGATATTCTAAACACAGATTTTTTTATTAACACCTTATTTTTAAGCTGGTCTAATGTTTAGCATACTCACCTAGTACTAAAAAGATATTGTGTACAATGGCAGCTGTTGCAACAAATATTACAAATAAAACTGTAATAAGAAATCTGCCACCATAATGATAACCAGCCAACTGAAGACAGTAGAAGAGCAATTTTCAATGAAACGCGTGTGAATTATACCTCAGACAATGGGAAATATCCAGTGTACTTTCAATATTATAAATGGTGACATGTACAATGTATTTAGGAGGGAGTTAAGAACTGAGTTATGAGCCATTTACCCCAAGCATTTAGCAGCTTTCTACACTCTATTGACATACTGTAAGCACAGTATACATGGAGGCCATAATTCTTCATTTTGTAAAATATTTTGATACAAGAATGGTTCGTTCTTTTATTGCCATACTCTATTGCAGATATGAGGAGTCAGACAGCCTCAGATAAAGGGCTGATAGTCCATATCTGTAAAAATAATGGAAGTAATGGTGAAGATGGTTATGAATCCCGAGATTCTGACGTGAAAGTCAAGAATTATTTTACAACTGCAGATATCAACAGCAGAAATGTCAATAAAACTACAACTATCTTGATAGATGTTTCTGCTGTTCCTTCCAGTAACTGTGTTACAAAAATGGGATTACCTAAAAATGAGATTCCCAAGAAAGTTGAGAATGAAGAATCTGATAAATCAACAGCAACTTTGCGGTCACCTTCCCTTATCATGCAAACAATCAACAGTTCATCTAAACTTCAGGTGCCGGCAGAAAGCAAAGATGATGGTTCTTATCAATATGTGCAAGCAGAAAGGCGAATGAACAGCAGCTGCACTAATCGACAAACTGAAGCACCTCTTGCTGCCCCAAGAACCAAGAAGATCAACATTCAGTCACAAAACTGTACAAACAAATACAGAAATGATTTATGTATCAAGTCGACAGAGGACAACTTAAACAGTGATTTGCTTGTAAAGAAAACCTGTATAAACAATGAGGCTGAAGAAGACACAAATGAAGAGATACTGGTAGTTGGCAACCAATTAGCAGTTCTCAAAGAACTTTATTTTAGTGCAGACCTGAGTGATGATAGTGAGCTTGCAGATGAGGAAGTGAGGTCATACATGAGTGGTGGTGGAGATGAAGATGATAGGGTTCAAGATGTAGATTCATGCAGCATGGTTTCAGGTAGCTGGAGCAGAATGAAGCCCTTTCGCAATATTCAGCACCATTTCCACAAGTTCAACACTAAACAGAAAGGTATTTGATGAATTAGAGCTGTCTTGAACGTTATTGTCATGAGTTTATTGCTGAGTATGGGATGAAAATGGTTAAAAGTAATGTGTTGTTCAATAATGCTTTCTCATTAATCATACAGTGAAACTATTGTTCATGTTACCCCAGACAGTGTTTAATGTTGAATTTAAATATGGAAATTATACAAATACAAATTTGCTTTTCCTTGCACATACTGCACGTTTCTGTCTTTGCTACTTGAAAAGGCTATATATCACAGATGAAAAAGTTTAATAACTCTTGTTATGTGCCAGAAGTATTTACAGACAAAAGTTACTATAGAGATTGTTTTATGGTAGACCTTATAATTTGAGTTGTATTTGATACACCTTGAGAGTTGGCTCTATTCCCATCTTCAAGTAACTGATTGTTATTATACTGACATTTCTTTAATTAGGTTATGTTTTTTAGGTAACAACAGTGGATCCAACCTGGAACCTTTCAGAATATCTAAGTTGTCTTTTAACCATCACACTACAGGTCCCTGGTTCATTTCACTAATTGTTAATAATCTGAAATATTTAAACATAAGAATGATATGTAGTGGCTTGAAAGTTGGACTACATCTAATTCCAGAATGTTATGTAACACCAATACCATAGACAGTAGACCATGTCCAACATGATTGTGATATGGAGAATCAGCCACAGTCCTAAACCTTTAGAAACTCTGTTTTCATAGACAAACTCTTCCAGAGGGATACTGAGGTACGCTGGAGTCATGATTAGTTTTATGACTTCTCCGTATATGTAACAAACACATGGCTATGGTTTGTTAGCATGTCTTGCTGATGTAACAAGTTTAAGATCTGCCAGTATGTGAAAAAGGTCAGAGATAATGTTTCACTCTTTCATAATTTATGAAATGAAGCTCTTGGGTTGGCAGTGAAGGAGTTGAAGATATTTTGACTTTTATTGGCATTGGTTGAAAGTAATATCTTTTAAGTATATGTATTACATACAACTACCTGATTCTGTTTTATGAAATCAGCTTCTTTTCCATGCTTTGCAATAATATATGCATGAGTATTACTTTGCCACTATTTGTATTTTATAATTTATTGTCAATTAAATTTCAAAAAGTACTTGTGGTGTTGTTGCATTTTATGTGAGGGATGGGTTCCAGTATGACCTTGCGTAGTTCAAAACTCATGTTATTAAAAACTAATTTTCCCATAGAAATACATGTGAAGTAGGGGGCATGCGTCCTCAAAACACGTAATTCTACAACCAATGTGGCATATTTTTGCTTCTAAACATACTTTAAAGCACAGTATGTATGAATGAAGAAACTGTAAAATTTTAGTTAATGACACTTTTGTTAATAATGCAGTACACTGCCTAAAGAAACTGGAAAAAAAAAAAAATCATCATTATCTGACGACTCTGAAGGAAAAAGAAATGCAACAAGCACTTAATTAGGACACTCTATCTTTCCACTTAATAAGGAAGGCTTGTATGATAATTTTTTCCTTTTTGAAATTTTGGGTGTGCATTATTTCAAATTTTGCACATAATGTGATGCTGTATTAATATTTTTTATATCACATTGTTTCAAATTTGTATAAAATGTGAATGCACTCTATTCTTGTGGTGGTGTGCTTTGCAAGTAGATCATATTGCAAGCATCTTAGAAGAACATGTTTCTTCTCTCTGCACAGTCAAAGTGACTTGAGCCAGGGTACTGTCAGGTTCTACAGGGAATGCATTAATTTCATTACTGCTGATTCTCTGAGCTAATTCTTGCTTTCTTAGTGTTGGGATGTGTGTGGGCTTTTAACCACATTTTTATGTACAGCTACAAGACATCTGCACTGTTCTCCGCTTCAATGTCTTTCATGTGAAGAGAAGTGTAGTGTAGTGTAGTGTAGTGTAGTACTGTTCATGTATTCATATTTCTGGCCTGTATTTCCTTGTAACAAGTACACAAACTGTGAAACTGGTTGTTGTTAGATTCAGCTGACATTAGGCCCATCATGATTCATTGGACTATGATCACAAGTTGTGTGTTGTTAGCAGAGTACAGTCTATATACAGGTTCTGATTCCAGTAGCATGAAAATCTGAAGTTGGTATTAGTGCTTCCTGTTGGTCACGGGGTCTGCTACAAATATTAGCATGTAACATCCCTGGCATCACCATAACCATAAAATACATGTTAAATGCAGGAAGATAACTGATTCCAAGAACATTACTGCTATAATAACAATATATATATATATATATATATATATATAAAGTGTGCACCAACAAAACTTTCTATAATCTCCCGCTGTTGTCATGCTAGTTAGTGATGACCACCATGTCTGCAGTACATTCCACATGCCTAGACAGAAGCAGTATGTGAAATTAATATTTTTAGTGCTGTAGTCATGCATATTTTGGATGTTCGTCTTCAATGTAACTTATGTGTAAGTTAAGTCTGTGGGATTATTACATTTAGGAGCAGAAAATGTCAGGGACATTAAGAAGGAAGATGGCAGGAACAGTTATATTCCTTGTAACTGGAAGAGCCCAAGATATAATACCTGATATTAGTGATAATATTGATGTTGATTATTTAGTTTTATGTTGTTTTTCTCAGATCGTGCTGGTCCAACCATGCCGAAGCTAGACAACAGCAAAGAATCCTCTTCTCAGAAACCTGTCACTGAAGATAGCTTGCAATCTTACAAGTCTGATCTCCATCATAAGGAGACACCGGTTAGCACTCATCCAATCCATCCAAAAATCACATCTGTCTCGCTGCAGTATGAGGAAGAACAGAGCACTGAATCACAACCACGTGTCTGTGATACAAATTCCCACTGTCATAGGTATCAAACCAGCTTCCATAGTTTGCCTTCCCCTAAGAGAGGAAATTTACATATAAATGAATGTGAGTATCCTACATATTTTGAAGTGAATGCATCATCTATCACAACAGATAGTAAATCCTGCAATAAGCCACTATTTGCTGTGCAAAACAGTAATGCAGATTCAAGTAAATCATTATTTACACAAAAAAACAAAGGTTTATTACCATCTCTTGTTGAATCTCCTCTGGAACCAGAAAGACACACTTTAAACATTATGCGTGATGAAAAAAATTATGGAAATTTAAATCCAAGGACTCAAATAAGAGGGAAGAACAACTGTTTGGGTACAGATCACACCATGTCTTTGCTAGGAAAGAAAGTGCTTCATCCAGAGACGGAGGACAAATTTGTGTTACATCACAATCATAATAAACGTGATTATTTTCCAAAATGCACCAGTAAACAAGAGTCAGACCCTATGGTTTTGGCAAACAATATATCTCTTTCAACTGTACCAAATAAAACAAGAAATAAAGATCAAGAAAAACAGCACTTTCATGTCCCTGTTCCAACACAGTATAAAGCATCTGTTTCCTGTAACTCTTCAGATCTCATAAGTAGGAAGAGAAGTAGCATTGAAGATATTAAGAAGGGAAGAATCAATGTTAGAGGGGAAGAAATAAAGAAAGATGGTCATTTCCTTATGAAAACATTATCAAATGAAAGGAACTACCATTTGGGCAGAAATTTTAACCATGAATGTAAGGAAGAGACTGAAATTAGTGACTATCATGAAAGAGAAAGTGAGGCTAGCACACTGAAGACTGTCAATTCTTTATCTACAAAACAGGTGAGTTTGGGTGGAAGAGTACATTCCGGCAAGGAAGTGGCCATGTCACCTTCATATGAGAACGTGAAAATGTTGCCTGTAGAACCGACAACAAAATCAAGTGGTCAGAATTTGTTGACTAATACAGGAGAAACAGAATCTGATATTTTGGAAGAGCTTACACAGGCAGCAGACCAGATTCTGCAGGCCGTGGTCGGTTACACAGATGAGGAGTCTTGTAGAGCAAGTAGTGATGAACCTGATGATGAAATAGTGCAAAATGGCAGGAGGAGAAGGGGGAAGAAGTGTGGGAAAGTGCAAAGACCATTGGTCAGTCTTGGGACGATCACAGAAACCCCATCTTGTAAGAAACAACAGGAAACGAGGAATAGGACTTCAGAATTACGTTCCCATAAAAGCACTGGCAGTGCAAGAAAGAGTCAGCAAATGGCAAAGACACAACCTCAACCCACATCTTCAACATCTTCATTGGAGAGTTTCACAAGAGAGGTTTCTCAAGTGCAGAAAAGAACTTTATTGAAACAAGTAGGCTCAAGTAGTGTTGACAGTTGCAATAACAAGAAAAAAGAGAGTAGTTCAACATCTAGCATGCCCATCAAATCTGGTAGCCGGACAGCAAGACTCTTCCAGCGTGCAAATAGTCGTGAACATTTATTGCAAACTTACACAAGTTCCTCGGAAGATGTTGCATCAGGTGTCAAGGGGGACAATAACAGGAAGCTGCTGGTTCCACGATGTACAAGAAGTCATAACAGCAGTAATAATAAGATTGATCCAACTAAAAGTAGCTTAAGGAAGAGTACAGTATCAACAGATTCTCAGTCAAGTCTGTCAGCAAAAGTGCAGGCAAGAAAGAGAGATCCAGACAGTAAAAAACCCAAAGAAAGGTAAGGAAAGGTAACTTTAACACTGACTCCTTAAATTCTGAGGTGGGCAAAACATGCTGAGGAACCATGAATTTTTTGTTTTAGTTACTACAGAAGAGGTACACTATGTTGCCTTGAAACATGGTGTAAATAGCCAGAAATGTTAGGTTGCCTGGAAACTGTCACAGAGGCAGATCCATGGTATTTCTCTATAGTGTTGTATTGTACCCTTGAATTAGGCTCATTGTTAGTACACAGTAGGTCAATATATAAGAAAAAGTTGCTGCAAATAAAAGAGATAATGAAATAAATATGATTTATTCTTTTTGCATTGTGAAATAAAGGCATTGGTAGTTTTGTCCATAGATAGATGGCACAGATATTTGGTACTGAATATCTGCACTAATGTTTCTCAACAATTGTATGTCATTACATGTGTTGCCATGTTTTGTCAAGTGTACTGCAGGGATTCGAATAGAAGAAGGATGATATAAAATTAAATAAGCAAATTAAAATTTTGAAAATGGAAATTCTGATATAGCTGTTCCTTAATCGTGTGTGGATACATGTGTGCGCACACACACACACACACACATACACACACACACACACACACACCACACACACACCACACACACCACACATGACACACCACACACGACACACCACACACGACACACCACACACGACACTCGTCACTCGACACTCGACACACGACACACGACACAGAGAAAGAAAGAGAGAGCGATATTAGGGTTTCAACAAAGCTTGTGCTAAGCTAAGGGCTACCATGTGCAAAGTTTGTTAGCTAATCCATTTAAGTTTCTTGAATTGTTGTTTATACCAACATTTCATCATCTTGCTACTTCATGATAGTATTATGTTGTGCAAAAAATGACATATTTTAAAATAGATCTAATCTTGTTATATGTTTTAATTCTGTACTCAAATTCATAGTGTTCCATATAAAAAGCACTATCCCAAGCATGCTGCAAGCACCAAAATAGTGAATGTTATTGATATGTACTGTAAAGGTCATTGGTTAATGTAACTTTCGTTCATACCAGCATAATGTAACCCTTCATTGTATTGGCCTTTATTTGGATTTCTCTATTTTCTCAAAAATGATTTGTAGTACCAAATTGGTATATAATGTGAAGTGTAGGTCTCATTAAGGCCAGTGAGGTATGCAAAATAGCAAAAATTGCATTTGGTAAATGTATGGACTCATATCCTTGCAGTGTTGTATGTTATAGTCATACTTTTGTATGAGATGCCATGTTTAACACAAGATGGTTATCAATACTCCGAAGGCACATTCCTTTACTCTTTTATTGTCTCATCTTATAGATTGCCTGGCTCATCTAGCAGATTGGTTCCTTTGGCAAGGAAGAGCAGTGGTGGTGACTCAGTTAAACCCAGTGGAGGCAAGCTTCACACTTTCAGGTCTAGAGAGGACAGGCATCAAAAGAGCACTAGCAGGCTGATGGTGAAGAGAGAAAATACAGATCTCAGACATGGAGTTCAAGGTGAACAAGTTTCACTATTCATTGTTTTTATGACAGAGAAAGTGTGATGAATTTTATGAAGGTAGAATTGTCTATGTCTCTAAGGCATATGGGGAACCTGGGTGTAAGGCTTCTTGACAGTACATGGAGGTGAGTTGTAAGCTTCATTTCTGGTCACTTTAATGCCTTCTGCCTGACAGGAATTGTTATTTCTTGCAATAAAGTACAATAACTTTTCGAACATTTTTTCCATCACAGTCATCACTCTTACAGGAGGGGATGCGACAACAATGGAGCTAAGCGTTCGTAACAAGAGTAAGAGGACTCTCATATATGAACAGCGTGTGGTGGGAAGTGTGGGTGGCATTGGTCTGTCTTCTGCTTCATGCGTCGCGTATGTACCAGCGAAGCAGCACTGTCCATGCACCTGCTCATGACAAGCGAGTCACCAATATTAAGTCCCTACATGTGTGTTATGTAGACTCACTGTGTTGGCGTGTTTTAATCTACCTTCTGAGATTCTCATTGGCCAATAAATGTCTACATATTTTGACAGATTAATATATATTGACTTCATTAAACCAGGAAGGATTTAGTTGAGCAGGACATTTAGCACACATGGGGGAGAAAGTAAATAGAAAGATGAGAGAATCTTTATTAGACAATGACAAGGGAAGCGGTTGTGCAAGATATTCAAACATAGGTAAAAAAAAAGGGGTACTCTTGTACAGGCACTGAGTCTCTGTACAGGCTGTACGGCCCACAGGGGGAGCAGAGGTATAGCTCTACTCTTTCTTGAACACGGCACTAGAAGAAGGTAAGGGGTCAGCGTCACGCCCCGGCCGCTCCTTACCCCCGGGTAAGACCCGGTACCCATTGTACAGGAGGCTGGGTGGGCCCCAGGGCCGGTTTGGACAGGTGTGGAAAATTTCGCCCCCACCAGAATTCGATCCACGGACCGTCCAGCCCATAGCCAGTCGCTATACCGACCGTACTACCCAGCCCACTTCAAACATAGGTGGGAGGATGAAATGTCAATACACTTAGAAAATATATTGTAGAAATATCATCTAAAGTGAATTGTTCAGCTTGGGCCAAAATGTAGGATTTTGTATTCTGTAATGGAATTATTCAACTGCTTTGAACAGTTATCAAGGAAGACCCTCAACTGCTTGTTGGATGGTTGGTTGATTACTTAATTATTGTAATTTGTTAGACAGATATCCCTTTGCTTATTATTTAATTTACAGTATTATAATGCTATTAGCCTGGTTAATATTTACTATGTTGAGCTTATGAGAACATAATTTTAATTCATTTTACAGAATCCATGCTAGAAATGGAGGGTGAATGTTAGTGAATTGCTTATCTGCTTAAGTGTATTATCACCAATAACCCAGATTATTATGAACTGTTATTCATTCAAAGGTTCAACACTGCACTGGCACTGGAATCTGTCTTGAGCCAGTTTAATTCAGCTCAGAATTCAGAAATTTACTTAAGATACAGTTGTTTTAATATCATGCATGTTTTCTGCAATTTGAAATGCCTCCCCACAATGAGTTCGGTACCCATTTTTCCTTTTGTTTTTGCAGGCCTCATGTTTACCCCATCTCAGCATCATCAGTTAATCGTCATGAAAACAGCAGGTGAAAAGTACAAATATTCATTACATAATTGTATTTCTATATTGGTTCAATGGTATTAGTAACGTACTCCACTACATCACACACCCATCTTCACTCTAATGCTTCCTGTAGTACTGTTTGTATATGTGTATTGTCTGTATATGTGTATTGTCTGTAAGAGCTGCCACATTTTAAGAATTTTTTTTTTTATTACTTTGATGGCCAACAACATCAATTTTACAAAGACAGGTGTGTTTAACATTTTCATTTTCTCATAATTTCTAATCTGGTGTATTCTTTGAGCTTATTATTGTGTGGTACATATTTCAAATCTTCACGTTGTTAGAAAGAGCTGTATCAATAATGCATTTTATTTTCTAGAATAGCAGTGTTCATTATTATTATTATTATTATTGTTGTTGTTGTCATCGTTGTCGTCATCATCATCATCATCATCATTGTCATAATCATTATTATTATTACTACTATTATCATTAATCCACAACAGTTTAGCTGGTTTTCAAAGAACACAGGTCACTGACCAAGCATTTGTTGTTCATTATTCTGTTAAAAACTTTCAACTTATATCATGATGATGATGATTATCATTCACTTTCATTACTTCACAGCACTTTAGCTGGTTCTCAAAAGATTACGGGTGTCACTGACCAAGCACTTCTGAATTTGAATTTGAACATACATACATTCAGCTGACACAGTTTGAACAAAGCCTAACTTGTGATGGATGATGATGATGATGATTATGATGACGACGACGTATTTACATTTTGTTAATCCAAAACATTATAATGCCTTTGGAAATAGAGCAGGTCACGGGAATTGAGCATGCATCTAGTAGTTATTGGTACAATACAGTTAGCTTAAAACTGATTCAGCTTATTTTATAATTCTGTATTTAAATTATTTGTCTCTAGAGTAGAAAGAATGAGCATGTTAATAATTATTATTCACTCTTCTCCCACAAACTTTCTATCTATGTGACATGTATTAAGTATTACTACTTTCTGCATTAGAATATATGAAGCAGGGTGGAGATTAAGTAGTTTTAAACTTATGTGTAAATTGAGATAATACCCATTGTGGATAGTACTAATGGTATTATATAGGCTGTTGTCAGTTGCTGTATTCTTATTAGCTCTTCTTTCAAGTCTGTAGCCTTATGGAGCTTCTCAGTGAGTGTGCTGTGAAGGATGTGACTGTTAGGAGTTGCTGCACCTACTAAGTATGCTTGTTTGATGAATTTGTCAAACATGAATGTATGCAGTCTGTTGTTATGGACATTTTGATCTGTTATTATGGACCTGTTAGAGTACAGTTTATGACCACAGATTGTTGCACATATTTATATTACAGTGTTGGTTTTCCCTGTGACAGACCACATTTGATAGCCAATTCTTCATGGGCAGTGTTGGCTACTTGATTGTGATGATGGTTTAATCACCTTGAACTAGATCACTACATGCACTGGTTGTATGTACAATGATTTCTGATTCCTCTTGGCATTTTGTACAGATATCGTTAGTATGTGTAATATTAGAATCCTTCAAAATGTACTTCTTATAATTATTGGTGCTTATGGCCTGATCCTGGAGCCGGGATAACGTAGTTGGTATAGCGACTCTCTGCTGACTAGATGGCCTGGGGATGGAATCCCAGTGGGGGCAAGATTTTCTGCACCCATCCATATCAGCCCTGGGGCCCAGCCAGCCTCCTATACAATGGGTACCAAATCTCTTTCTCGGCCATAAATCAGCCAGGGCGTGGCATTGACCACCCACCCCAATCTAGCGCCAAGGGTAAAGAACGAGTAGAGCTATGACTCTAATCTTCCTCTGTGTCTTCATGGCCTATTCTAGGGTGATCTTTACCTTATCTTACCTGGATGGCTATTATAAATCAAGTAGTTTCTGGGAAGAGTTTGCAAGCCTGGAGCAATGCTTTCGATGCTACGTTATCGACATCTTGTGTTTCAAGGTCATGGGCCTGTCTTCCGTGTAGAGTTTTGCTCTTCCACGTTGTTATTCATTCTTACGTCATTCTGATGTTCTCATTTTGTTGTGGTAGAGGATTACGTAAGTTAAGAGGTGCATTATTAACATCTGTGTCACATATAGTTCAATGTAGGTGGGATGTATTTTTCTGGTTGTGAAAGTAAGTACTATTATTATTATTAGTAGTAGTAGTAGTAATATTGTTGTTGTGTTTGTTTGTTTTGATATTGAGTTCTCTGGAGAGCGAAGAGGGTGATAACAAATTTCGAAAACTAGTTTTCTGTGGTTATTAGATGTTTTCTTCACTTCTAAGGAAGCTTGTAAATTGTAAAAGTTTGAAAACAGTTTGGTGAAGAAAATATTTGAATGTAATAGTGACAAACCACGTGGGCAGTTTAGGACACGGTACAGTAAAGAAAGCTGTGGACTGAACGTGTAAAATGGATGGAAATCACACGTGCAAGCAGAATTTTGGTTGAAAATCTTCTTGGAAAGCTTAAGTTTGGAAAAGTGAGTAGTAGATGGGTAAAGAACGTTACAGTTGATTTCAGCAAGACAGTAGGTGCACGGAACTGACTCATGATTATATCCTTTGGCGCACTTATGTATCAGTAATATAGAACCTTCGCCTTCTTCTGGCAGGGAGTTATTTATTTATTTATTTACTATTTATCTGTGTTTTTTTTTCAGGGCCAAGAAGAAATGGGAATTGGCTTCTAGTCAGAACAAATAATTAGTACAGAGAAAGGCAGCAAAATGCATGTTGTGGAAGAAATTTGATGTTTGTGTTTCTAATACTACACAGATCTCCAGAAGCTTCATTTTTAAAGTTCTGCTTATTTTAACACTTGTGACAATATTTTTAACTGAAAACTGGATGTATCATCTACTGTGAAGTACTTTAGTTTTCGTGTTTTATTTGTTTGTCTTGCAAACATACTTTTCATTAAGTTATATGATTTCAAGTGCTTACTTAATGGCTTTGCTTCATTACTGTATCTTCATGTGCTTTATAATCTTAAAATAAATAAGGAGTTAAACTCTGTTATAACGATATTGAAAGGAATGTGAACTGTATAAAAATCTGTATAGCCCTTCTATGAATGACTTCTTTCCTCTTCACTGGTCTACTGAAAGACCAGCTTCTGGGGTTGTGTAGTAATGACTGAGCAATGACAACTTGATAATGACCATGAAAATAATATGGATATGGAATAAATGGCTGTGTACTACACCAATATTTTTCTGGAAGAACTGAGAAGAACCACGAATGTGTAGTAGACTGACAAAAAACAGACGACTTCCTAAATATGAGGCATGATTTACTTAACCCATATCCTGCAGAAACGAAAGTGTGAATTCACGACATTTTCCGTTAGTTTTTAGTTTTTTCCGCTTTTTTGAACAAAATTATAAAGTGTCTATAAACTGTAATAAAACTATTAAAATGTAGTAAATTCCTGTAAATAAGATTTCTTGAAAAACCATTCAGGGATTCTCGACTTGTTATGTGCAGATTGGCGGGCAGACGAACATGAAGATTCCAGGCCTATTTTTGCGACTTCTCTTTGTGAAAGCAACAAAAAAAAAAGGGTTGAATTTTAAATTTTATTAAAACAACTGTCAGTTGCAGCAGCACAATAAACTGTATAGACCTACAGAAATACGCATTTGTAAATTACACATTCAGGTGGAAGGAGCCATGTTTAGTTGCCACCAATTACGAGACTTCGGAAATCCTCGGGTATGCTAGAAAGAACATTGTAAATTGCTGAGTAGGGTTATAGTGCTGAACGTTCGTGAGTGTACGCATAGCGTAGTAATTCTAGAACTCTCAGTCACTCCAGTTTCATCATCTTGAAAGCCATATGACTTGCGGGGTGTGCTGGCCACAGCAATATGTGTGTGTTTTTTTTCCCCTACAAGTTTTGTTCGTAACAAGTTTCTGACCGATAAATGTTTATCCAGATACGCCCGAGATGTGCCCAGAAACGTATGTAGGTCTTCACATAGAGGATCCATTATTTTTGTCTCATTTGAACCAAAACTGCAAAGCGGCGAATATAAATCGTAAGAATTTCCGTGCTTCAGATCTTATGAAGTGCTGCCAGCACCGCTCAGTTGTCTGTATGCAGACAGACAGACAAATATGTGACGAATGTAATATTATTCATTTCCTTCCATTAATCAGAAAATATATGAAATATATCCAACAAAAATCACAAATATTTCAATATACCAGCGTGCTGATAAGTCCTTAGCCTGACCAGGAAGGAAACAAGCTGCGCCTGTCAAAAGTGTGATGGGCAGAGGAATGGTTTGATTTGGCTAGAGCAGGGACGGATGGTGGACTCTTGTGAATGTGGTAATGAACCTCAACGTTCCATAAAATGCGGGGAATGTAGCTTGTTTCCTTCCTGGTCAGGCTAAGGACATATCAGCACCCCTGTAGAGTATACAATATTGAAATGTTTGTGCATTTTGGTGAATATATTTTATGAATACGGCGAAATTAATGGGTGCATTTTGACAGATATTCATTGCGAAGGAAACAGGACCTAGCTTCTTTGGCAAATTACTTATAAATGGAATGTGTTATTACGGCAGCACTAACAAGTCTGTATAATCTAGATGATCTTTAAAGCTACTCGCGTTTTTATTAATGGAAAACTTTATTATAAACAGCCGACGTGTTTCAATAAAAAAAAAGCTTATTTGTGCAAGTCTGTTTTTCAAAACACCTTCGAAAATGAAGCCGAAGTTACATTTGCCAGTAGGAAAGCAGACTGCCTGGGAGGCCCAGGCGTAAATGGGAGGATAATATTAAGATGTATTTTCAGGAAGTGTATGGCGTATGGACTGGATCGAGCTGGCTTAGGATAGGGACAAGTGGCGGGCACTTGTGAATGCAGAAATAAACCTTCGGGTTCCATAAAATGCGGAGAATTTCTTGACTAGCTGAAAACCTGTTAGCTTCTCAAGAAGGACTCTGCTCCATGGAGTAAGTAAGTAAGTAAGTAAGTAAGTAAGTAAGTAAGTAAGTAAGTAAGTAAGTAAGGAAGTAAGTAAGTAATAAAAAAGCAGGTAACAAGGAAGACAAATATCTCGACCTTCAAGATTAGTTACACATGGACGTCTGAAACTTACACGAAGCAACAAAGCAAGGTATAAAGACCGTGGGTTTCCCAATAGAACAAACGTAATTTGAACAAGATGGTTAAGAAATATGGTGAGAGTGAAGATCGGTTGGGCTTGAAGACAAGGTGCATAGTTTAGTAATTTAACAGTGCTTCCCTGATTGCAGAAGTGAAGGTTCCTTGTGGGTTTCGGAGACTTTATTGGTAGTGCTGATTTACATGCTGTGTTGCTTGTTAATGTTTACAGCTGTTATTTATGTGTCTAAGTTTATTACAGTTTAAAAGTGCACAAAGATTTTATGAACTGGGATAGCGTAGTATGCACAGTGACCAGGTTACTGGCTGGACAGCAGAGGAATTGTGGTTCGTATCCTGGCAGGGGCAAGATATTTATCTTCTCCAAGTCGTCCAGACCGGCTCTGGAGTCTACCAGGCATTGCATTCAAAGTACCCGGGGATCTTGTCTCAGGGTAAAGTGGCCGGGGCCTGAAGTTGCCCACTCAATTCCGCGTGGAGCCATACTTCCCGCCATACTTCCCCTCACCATATGCGTTCATGGCGTGTACAGGTGCAGTTTTTCTTAACTACCCCAAATCACAAAATGCGTTGAATAAAATTTGTGGCTGTTATTGGGGTTGTATACATGATATGCATGTTTGTCTATGGTGCAGGCGTTTAACCCTTTGAAGACTAAGTTACCCTATATTTTACAAGGCCGTATTTGTACCTGTCACTTTCCTCTGCTGTTCCACTGCGCGTATGGACGGCAAGGTGAGAGAGCTAACTTGGAGTGAACGATACACTAGTCGACAGGAAGGGACAACCGATATGTCAGATAAAGTAATGACCCTATCCAAAATACAGTTCGTACTGCACATAGAACACAGTGTGCTTCCACACAAATGACCAACCGGCGAGTGTTGTGAAGAGAAGCAATCGCTGTTTTTGGTAAGAATTGTACTGAATACATAGATATACATTGTGGCAAAGTGCAGACTTTTAGTTTTGTACTACCGGGCCTTAAAAGGTTAATGAGGATTCAAGTCGTCTGTGCTGGTACATCATGTCGAATGGGAAACGTTTACCGACGTTTCGAAGGAGAGTAGTGGCCTTCATTTTCAGGTCTTCTTAGACTGTTTGACTCTGAAAATAATGGCAATACTCTCCTTCGAATGTCTGTAACTCTATAGTAGTCGACAAGGAATTACATCCGAGAAGACGAGTCCCTGCTTGACTCTTGTAGGTGATGCCGAAAAGTTGCCCGCAACATCGGTAACAAATCTTAGTAATTAATAAATTTAATGCACAAATTCTTGTTTTATAAGAAGTTTATTATGTGCCTCTACATGTTTCGAGCATGTGACGATACCAGATGCTGTATAATACAATTTTGACCTCCTGATGATGAGCACACAGTGCTCGAAACATGTAGAGGCATATAGTAAAGTTATTACAAAACGAAAATTTGTACATTAAGTTGGTTAATTTCTAAGATTATACTGAGATGCACGGTCAGCAAAACCTAAAAAAAAAAAAATCGGTAACAAAGTACCACTCTACGCTGCGTAACATCCCAGAAGAGCGAAGATCTCATTTACAACGCGGCGGAAGCCTGAAATCGCGCATACACCCAGAATATTTGAATCGTCATCAATCCCATTTTGAGAACCTCGGATCTCTGACGTTGGATGAGATAATTCAGTGACGAATTCTGTGTACATTGTATACCTAGATATTTAATAATAATTCAGATTTCATTCATCTGGGATGTGATGCCGTCTAGTTTGGTAGGTAAATACCAACGTTCCGTAGAAATTTGCCATCTCCAAAGCATTGGTGTTTGTCTACCAAACTGCACGATATCACATCTCATATGACCATAATTTTAATATTCATTGTTTTGAGGACATCAAATACACGATGATTTAATTATAACATTTTAAAGCCTAGCAGTTTCTTTACGTACTACACAGTTTAACATTCAAAAATGCTACATGGTGCTCGCTTTGCGTTGAGTGTTTTGTACGGATCTCAGAACAGACAGCGACCTTAACTTTATACAGCATTAACTGATTAGTTTTTATAACCGTGTTGGGAAGTGTTTACTGCGCGTACGGACTGATTCCTTATGTAAGCAGATTACATGTCGTCTTTCGAAGGTTATGTAGGTATAATTTGTCAGTTGTCTTGGATAGTTCGTATAAGTTTTCTCTCTGGCTTTCAAAGTGTTAACTCAGATTAGAGATGTTTAAAGCATAGAGCGCGGTGCAACGCGTATATGGTTCAAACAGGAATGAAGTGGGCTTAAGATATGGGGTATATGGTAATAAGAAAATTCGTGATTCATGCAAGTTACCTAAATGCTTTGGACAGTGATAATAATGTCACGATGGACCGCCATGTAGCTCGAATGGGAAGCCAAAGAGTCGAAGTAGAAATGTTTGGAGAAACGTCTTGGAAGAAAAAGATAGAGGACGAAGAATTGTAAACACAACACGTCGTACCGAAGTATCGTGTCTCGATTGCCGGTGGATTGAGCCAGTTCTGCCTACAGTGACGGTGCTGAAATGGTGGGTTCTAGGACAGAATTAAGTAAGGAATTAAAATATGTGTCGGAATGGTTAGAGTCTTTAGGAGCACACAGTGCTTCCAATTGAGTGTAAGTTTGCTGCACTTCTTAACACTTTATGTATTTATTCATCTGCCTGAGTGCGTCCTCCACACAGTAATCATTGACGTCACTTGTTATTTCCGTATTACATCCTGTGATGTACCGGGTTTTCCCATATTCATTGTTTGAACGGCAATACAAAATGTGTGTAAGGGGAAACAACATGGTTCAGCACGCGAAGGGACGATATTTATTGCCGTATCCAAGGCAGCATTCGAACTGACTTCAGTCGCTAATTACTGCAGTGACGATAAACATCATTTTACAAGTGCGGAGACTGACATAACTCAACATCTTGGATGAGTACATTGCAGTCTTTCAAGGTAGCAGTATCATGTTTGGGTTTATTTCGCTGGCTAAGTGATTGCTGCACTGACTAAACGACTAACCAACCAGGAATCAAACAGCAGACTAAGTAATGCAAAGAGTAGCCATCGAACTCTAAGTACTTCAGGTTTTCTTGAGAATTTGATATTACTCACTTCAAAATTAGGGACATGTACTATGTCCCTGATTTTTTTAAATTTAGGAAATGTGTCACATATTTTCTAAATTAAAATATAGAATCTTTTGCTTCTTGAGTCCCGTTGGACAACATAAGTTTTAGGATATAATTAATTGCATGTCACTTCTCATTGTAAGGACGTGGGCCGTGTTCTCTCGCGTTAAGGACAGAGTACAAAACGTGGTTGTTCCAGAACAGGCTGGGAACAGTAACTTCAAAACCTACGGAAGAAGAAAACAAAAGGATGCAGAAAATGAGAATTACTGTAATTTATACTCGTCTTCTATTGCTAGGACTTTTTAAATGAAGTTTGTGAGATGGGCATAGCGTGTAACACGTATGTTGTGATGACAAATACGCACTTAGTTCTAGTCTGAAACCAAAAGTCAAGAAACCACCTAGGGTAATCAAATATGGATGTGAGCATAAATAGGGTGGACTAGACTTAAGAGTTTCGGTTAGGAATCAGTGGTGAAGTTTTGTGAATACGGTACTAACTGACCAAACAACTAACTCTTAACTGGATAACGTACTTCTCAACGAAGACACTAAATAATTAGCGAGCATCCTAACTACTTAGCTAAAATATTAATTTGATAGAGCAACTTCTTCCTTCCGTAGGCTATCTAGCACCCACTCAGTTGGCCAAGAAATTCCCTTTTCTTGTACAATTAGTTTTTCATCCCAATGAGCACACATTCACACCACCGGGACTTAATATGATCCAGACAACATTTATTTTACATTCATTCCTTCACCGCCTGGAACTCAGCTGTCTCTGCACATTGGGTTGTCTAGTTAAGCTATGGTACCGCTTTGCATTTCTTGTTGTCTTCACGCGTGCTTCCTGCAGAGCCAATCACATGCTTCGTAATTAATAAAAATAACGATTACAGTACTCCCCACGTAATTTTCCTTTTTCGATATCGACACGTCTCTTAGTCCCACTTAATCCAATTTATTTTATGTTTCAGTGCACACCTACTACTGGCGAACATACCAGTCTATAAGCCCGTTATAATAAGAGAAATTTCCTCTTGTTTTCAAAACACGGTTATGTCTATAAATAGCATTACTGCCTATTGACCAATATACTCCCTTCCCTTGCAGAAATAAGCATTGCAATCCAAACGTCGAAAAGAAGAAGAGGTAAACAACATTCGTGCAGCCATGGCCGGCAAGAAAAATATAGGAGAAATAGTTCTGGTTACTGGTAAGCCATTTTGACGGATCTACATATTCGTCATTCATTTAACAATGCTATTTCTTTGGTGAAGTTTTGTAGTGGCGTCGTTATAAGATAAGAAGACAGTCATTAAGACAAGGATTTGGAAGAAGTCGGTTATTCCCTGTACATAAAGCCGCGTGACTGATTTATTCCTGGGTTACTTATGGACGTTTATTCAACCGCAGTTGTTATATAGTGTCAACTGACATGGGAAGATGGTTATGAACGGTGAGTAAAAATGGATTTGGAAGATGGTGGTCGTGGCCTGCATATATGGATTTCTGATAAGTTTATTTAATGACGTTTCTTTACCTACACAGACTTGAGAAGACAATGACTGAAAACTATCGGTTGAGGAGTGTAAATAAGAATTTGTTACTCAAGCTTACTTTTTTTTTTTTTTAAATCAATATTGAGCTGCAGAGTAATATGGGCAGACGATAATGAATGGTGAGTCTCTCAGGAAGTAGAAGGTCCCACGCGGTCTGCGTATTTCGCCAATGTAATTCACGCACCCTCACAGGGAACGCTGTAGACACCGTGCTGAAGACGCCCATCAAGCCTAGTATCTGAAAGTGAAGTATGGTGGGTATAAATCTTATTGTAGCACCGTGCATTTTCGTAGAATCACTTCAATTTATCAACCAACGAATGCACATATAATTTCACATAAAACACTTTTAAAACACTCCGACATGCTTCGATCTTGTCAGATCATCATCAGGGAGCTTTGTTCCTTGCTAATGTTATATTACAGTATTCACAATTCAATTCTTATTTGCAAACGACGTGTTGTGGCAGCATATCATGTTGTGTGGGAATGTGTTGTGGAGCAGTGGCTAGGTGTGCGTCGTACGACGCCTAGCTTAGCCTGATGGTGGCTTTATAAGTCGAAACCTGTCGCTATGACCTATGTTATTAATCTATATGCTTGTGTTGACTGAATCACATAATAAAAAGTTGTTATATTGAATCTTTACACAACGGCATGACTTCTTGCAAATTTAAACTCTAAATGCTAGATCTCGTCTAATGTACACATTACCTACGGACCCTCGTTCAGGACAAGGAAGTATGTCAGCTACATTCCTTTTGGGCTTGACAGGAGCTACGTTGGTGAAAAAATTAGAACGTTTGCGGTGGGTCTTTAGGAATCTCCAAGAGACGTCAATGAAAAAATCGGAAGTGGCCCAGCATGCCCACGATGAAAGTCACCGTACATGTTCGAATTGCGCTAGGCTTTTATGAGTTCAATCAAACAAGGTATGTATAAAATTCTGAATAAGGATTTGGTACATATGGCTTAGGTAACCGGTCCAATAAGCTAACCTAGTACGGAAATTTCCTTCGTTTGCTATCAGGTGATCGGTGAGGTTAGCAAGTTGCGGCGCAGTTCGTTTTAAAACCTTTTATGGCCATTTTATGATACTGTGTAATTTTCCTGCATTATATCGATCAGACCGGTCGTCTCGTATAACTGGTAACTCTGTCACTATTTATATCCCAACTCATTATTCTAGTTTTTTTTTGTTTATTTCTATTGCCGATTTTATGGATTTATCCCAAACTTTATGGGGACATGAGTTTGTCTTTTCCAGATCTCTGCGTAATTTTTATGGGCAACTTATATATCTTATTTTAAAAATATATTAAAACGTACTGTAGCTGGAACTTCTTTGTTGTCCACAGGCTTAAGGGTAGCTCCTTCTAAGGATGCAGCTGGGTAGAAAAGCCAATACAGAAAGAGGTTCAGTTCCTGAGACGTTGTGTTTGATAAACCCCCAGACGTTGAAAAGTGCCCAATATAATACAATGTCTTAACACACCGTTTTCGGAAACATTTAGATTTGGATATTTTGCTGACCGTGCATCTCAGTATAATCTTAGTAATTAACCAACTTAATGCACAAATTCTTGTTTTATAATAAACTTATTATAAAACAAAAATTTGTGCATTAAGTTGGTTAATTGATAAGATACAGATTTCGGTCCAGAACGGCTACACCATTTCGAAAGAAGTCGATAAATACAAAATTAATTGCTGTGTGTATCTGTAAATAAGACAATTCACTTCGTTGATCAAGTTTTCCGAGAGACTTCAGTACAAATCATGACAATCTGTCACGAACTCTAGGCGCTGAAGGCTGACTGAATTGCCTTTTGTCTTCTCCGCTTCTGCTATGACGGAAATAACTTATTAAAGGGTTTCAAAGCATATTTCATGCAGGAGAATCACCAAATTGGCGCAAGGTATCAGTCTGGCAGGCCATATAAGGACGCGATGTTGGGTAATAATCGACGACACACGTCGCAGCACGTGTTTGCACCTTGGTTGGCGCTGAAAGACAGTTCAATTTCGCCGTACATGAGGTCGTGCGCTATAAGTGCGAAAACGTGCACGTCATGCATGTGAAGTTATTCGCTGTGCAAGTCACTATGCTAATTAAAAAGTGTCTGTGTTAGTGTTTGCGTTTAATTCTCACGCAGAACTGAGCGCTATGGAGTTAGTTTAAAGAATTAAATGACTTTCATTGCTCTGAGGCCGCCATTCTTTTGGGATGATTGGTGTCCTCTGACCTACGGACGCGGCACTACATGCCGAAAGAACGGAGAACTCAACTGAACCGCTGCGAAAACCTTAAAACTCTTACACTCTAATACTGTCTGTCTCCAGTCGATAATATGTTAAACTGGAATCCTTCTTAGTTATTTTGAACGAAGCAATCTTAAGCGCTGAGAAATGTGAGAACATCCGGCCTAAAGACATAGACCGACCTTGGTCATCGTTCTTACTACATATTTGGAAGGTTCCTTTTTTTCAAATCTAGGTCCAAAGACCGGCTGTTCAGGCTAGCTTGATATTCCGCAGTCCTCCTAGTAAATTCCAGTACAGTAAATTGCACTAGACGGCAACAAACACTTCCTTCTGTCACCTATGCAATGCAGCAATAAATTCACTCTTTCGCCTGCACATACATAAGCAGCTGAACCCTGTCAGTTAGTAAGGTAGATTTAAGGTTTGAGCACTCTACATCACGTCGAATTTTCTGTTTGGTGGCGCGTATTAGTGCGAGTGGGGAGAACATTTTGAGAAATGATTTAAAAAGCTTTAGACAAGATGGAGCGAGCGTAATGTATAGTATTATTAATGGAAAAATTAGGGACAGACCAGTGTAAGTAGGTACATATTTGTGGGAACTCGTTTTCCTTAAGAACCCGATATTACACAAATAAGGATGTATGAAATGTAATGAATCACAACTCAACAAATCAATAAACGAACTCAGAAATAAATTTCAAATAAAACCTTAGATCTCGGGGAGGTCCACGTTTTGTCATACACCCTTCCCTAATGGTAAACTTTTCTTGATGTGTAACATTTCATATTTGATCAATGTGAGGCAGAAGTTATGTTGGAGCAATACTAAGCAATTGAACAATGCGCGGAAGTTTGTGATGTAAATTGCAGCCCCTTCGTACTAGTTTCGCAGAAGAAATATGCGAAGTGGTAGTCACATGAACGGTCGATATCTTTGGAGTCGACTTCTACGCCGTGTGTCCACTTTATTTTGTTTTACTTTCGTGCAAATAACACCCTAAAAGAACTACTGTTATTTAGTGAACATTTCTGTTCAGGTGGAAGCGGGTTTCTTGGACAGCACATTGTAAAGCAGCTACAAGAGAATGACCCTAAAGTGCGAGAGATCAGGATTCTGGACTTGAAACCTTACGTGAATCATCTAGGTAAGCAGATATATTTGTAAATTTAATTTCAATTGGCGAGATAAGATGTAAAATACACACAAACTCTGTTTAAAATAGTATCTGTATATAATAATAATCATATACGCATATATGTATATATGTAACTTCAGGAATAGTAATTTATGAACTCTACAATTTGGTAAATTAAACAAACGCACCAGCGGGCTACCATCGAGCCAGAATATACAAGACCTCAAAACGATGACATACGAAACCGTCTCTGTATAAATTTGCAAACGCAGCTCCACCTTTAATTTATCTGAGTCACTGAATTTTAGTTTTACACACAGCTAAACTAAACCATACAAAGAAATAATTTTAAGTTTTATCACATATTATTCTTGAAGCTGTGTATATTTTACACAGCTGTATTATTTAAAAAATCTGTTGTAAAATTTGAGATCTCAAATCAATAGTTGCAGCTGTAAATATTTCCCGTTTTCACGTCTTTATTCAGCCTGATGATGGCTACCTAGCTAGCCGAAACATAGAGCTGTTTTAATTCCAATTCGCATGAATGACGTGTTTATACGGAATATATTTACATTATTTTTGTGACAATGTAAAGACGACGGCGACGAATCACCTTAAGATTTTACAAATACAAATATAAAGTTGTAATTACGTTTACAAAACTCAAAGGGCAGAAAATTCGAAACGATCTCTTCTGAATATAATCATAATGTAAAAGGTAACACGGACAAACCAAAATTTGAAAAAAGATTATATATATATATATATGTAGTAGCATAGATGATTCCATGGAAATATTCAAGACAACCCAAAAAGGGGAAGTAAATTATGGTGAGGAAAAAGTTTACATTTATGAATATGAAAAGTTATTCCAATAATGAATAAACAGATCAAGACATACGATTTCCCTCTTTTTTGGTTATGACAACGTGTTGACTGACAACCTACCAATCAACAGGGCGTCATATTTCAAAGAAAAATCGCTACCATGAACGCTACGAAACCTCATATCACAAGAAACAGCTTATGCATGCCCTTTTTTTTTGGTGCAAATATTAGCAAACAAAAAATTGTGGGTAGTATTTTATACTGCTTAGATGACAACACTATTGACAGCAAGGCAACACAGAGTACACGAAACATGAAACTTAGCAGATATCCATTGCTTTCACAACACAAGGTAAAAACATGTGCAGATATTCAAAACAAAAAAATTAGAGCAAAGGGTGACGAGATAAGATAGAGAGAAAGAATCCTAGAATAAACTAGAAACAGTTTAATCAAGAGTAATAATGATGAACAAATCAGCAGGTACGTAAAATACGGAATCAACAGTGCATGACATCGAGAGCAACTTTGTATGACGAGTGAAAGTAAAACGACACAGCAACCTTACTACTGAAAGTGAAGACTAGGGCAGTGATTAAGTGTATCACAATTAGGGCATAAACACGAACATAACTTGTGCAGTGGCGTACCGAGGGGGGGGATTGGGGGGGGGGGTTCAACCCCCCCTCCCAAATTCCGAAGGTCCTCCAAAATCGTGCCAAACTCAACCCGATTGTGAAAACTGTTAAAAATTGCTCAATTTAGGACGCCAACACCCCAAGATGTTCGGAAAAAAAGCAGTAAAATTCTAAAACTACCGTCGGTTCGCAATTGTTTTACGTCAGCAATGACAAATAAATTGGTTGTCATCACAATTAGTCTTAAAGTACCAAAAATTAAGAAAATGCTACTATATGAAATGAAATTTCTTGTACAAAATTACAGCTGCCTCCAGAACCCCTGACTAGGGGGCTACCGCACCCATATCCCCGTTCTATCTGTCCTCTGTCCTCAACTGAATTTAACCCCCCGAACAAAATTCCTGGGTACGCCACTGAACTTGCGTGTGTGACATAGTGCACTGGGCGATCATAAAACATTTGAAGTATGAAGTAATTTGAATAAGTAGTCTTACATATGAAAAGGAAGGACCGTATGAACACCGATATTAAACCGATGCAATCATTTCTGTGTAACTCTGAGAAGGGCCTCGTTAATATCGAAACGCGTTATGTTTCCTTTTACTCAAAAATGTGCAATCAAAGCCGGATTATGTTGTACACTGTGAGCACGCAACTTGCATCTGCCTGAAATGGGAGCTCATTCCCACAGCCGCGTCTTCTACGGCTCGTGCATTCTTTACTTGTAATTGGTACATTTACTTTGGTAGGCTTATGTGTTCATTTTTTTCAACAATGTTTGGTGCTGAAACTTGAAAATATGTCTAGACCACGAAATACGGAAACCCATGAAGATGATGGTCGGCGACATTGTCAAAACGGAAGAAGCACGGGAGGCTTTTCGGGATGTGGACTGCGTGATCCATTGCGCCGCCATGGTCAGCTACCAGTTCCCACCAGACCAGGAATCTCTGGATCGCGTCAATGTTACAGGTCAGATCATTACATAAACTGGACCGCTTTCATTTCTGCATGTTATCCCACTGGCTGGTTAGGGCTGATGTTTAAAGCCTCGGTTTTTAACAACCACGCAGGACGCTTGCGTAAGCGTTGTGCGTCACAACGTAAAATAATCCCTGCGTGACACACAGACGATGGTTTTTCAGGACGCGGGATAACTTTAGCTGTCGATGATAACACGCTTGCGCTATGAATCATCGGGTTTGTTGCTGTAGGTAGTCACTGCGTAGTTGTTGAAGAATGAACATGGAGGTGACCATACCTGCCATAATACTTGAAAACGAGGAAGATGATGATTTACTGATTTACTGTATGAGTGAGGGTGCAACGGACATTTTCAAGAAAAGAAAAGATGAAAGATACTACTCCACTTTGATAGGAGGGTATTTGACGGACAGTGAGATGAAATTAATTGAATTGTTCAGTTTCGAGGGACATTTTCCATTTAATCTTGACAGAAATAGAAGACATAATAACTCGAAGCTGCAATCGATGGCAGACACCGATTTCAGCTGAACAAAAGCTGTGTCTTACGCTGAGGTACGCAGGCAAACAAGCAACGATATGTAACATAGTTTTATTAATTACACTTATACAATCAGCAATACCCATAACCCAAAAATAAATATACCAGTCACTTGAACTTGAACTCACCAGCAAAACTGGGAGTGTAGGGGTCAAATTCGTCATTTGCACTGCTTCTCCCTTCCTTTCCATTCTGAGGAGGTGTTGGCGTTGCTGTTGGTTCTGATGGAGACACGTGGCTACATGACTCAGTTGTTGGGCTTGAAGTGGACAACATTTGAGCAGATGACTGGCAGGGTGCTGGCGGAAGATTACCATCATAATCTTATATCTTTCATGGAGTTGAGCCACTTGTTGACCCGTTCCGGTCTCACGTATCCGGAAGTCTCTTCAAAGGTCTGCCATGATTCCTTCTGCCAGTTGGGGAGTAGTATTTTATTACCCTGGGTAATCTATTTCGAGGCATTCTGTTTACATGTTGTCGGAACATTGCCGTGACAGGAATAACAGGGCACTTGGTAATCAAATGAAGAAGAAGAAAAACTGTGAAAAGGAAAACCCGAAGCTCTCGCCTGGTTTTGCTTATGCAGAGCTTTTGCTTCCATTTGCGCAACCGGCTGGCAAATTTTCACTCGTGTTTCTGCTGTTATACTGGGAGGGAACTGCGTAACATTTTGTACCATACTTTTGAAGAATGTAAAAAGAGGATTATGAGATTCTCCCTCTTCTGTTTTTTCTTACATTCTTTTAAGAATTTGCAATCGTTCCTCACGCCCACGGAAAGTGTCTGCCAGAAGTTTTTCTTTCTGGCTGACGACTTTACGTCTTTTCTTTTCTGATCCTTCACTGCGATTGCTTTCGTTTTGCAGATTCTGCCTCAAACTTCAACCATCGCAGGATTCATGTTCTTTAAGTGATACACTTAAGGCGCGTTTAGACGGCGCCCCTTTTCGTGCAACATTGCATCCGTTGATGCGTACTTCATGGCGCAAGAGTCACGCATCTCTTGCAGCATGCCTTCTCCTGTTCAGACGTTATTGAGAGGCACGTGCAGAATGTCCTTAGAAACATTACAGTGTGCGGCTGTCGCTGCTGCTACCATTTTAATTGAACATTAAAAGGAAACGTTATCGAAAACGTTGGATGCTAAGTTTTCTGGAGAGAGGGAACCTTAATTTAAACCTCCTTGGAGAAGTCAGAATGGTTAGTTGTGCCTTCTTTAGAAATTTTACGAGAATGACAGCAAGCGATTTTGAGTTACTGCTGCAACTAATCGGACCAAGTATAAAAAAGCAAGACACTAATATGAGAGAGGAAATCCCAATAAGCACGCGTTTAGCCGTGACTTTGAGTTTTTTAGCCACTGGTGACTCGTATCGTACTCTTTTGTATATATTTCGTACATTAGTGCCAGCAATATCGACCATCATACCAGAAGTGTGCCAAGCTATCATAAAGTTACTGAAATGATATGTGGAGTTATGTAAAAAAAGTTTCATAGATATGATGTCAACATTAGCAAATGCACATAGGTGTATGGAAGTGTATTATACACAATACAATATTACTACGTACATACATATTGCACATATCTACAGGTTTCATTTGAGAGAAATTAATTCCGAAATCCCAATTCCACTTGTTGGTTTAGTAGCTACAATCTGAAAATCCGAAACACGGGAACTAGAAGATTGTGGTGTGGGTGTTGAGGTTACAGTATAAGATGCAGAGGAGTGTCCGGAATGAAAAAGAACTGTTAATTGAGCCTGTTCGTTGTGAATGTAAACGTCATGTAATTCCATCTCCGTTTCCAACAGTATAGTGTGTATTTTGTGCTGGATGATGGACTGCAGGCGGGAAGAATTCAGATCCCGAATTTTATTCGCCACAAATTCTCCAAATATGGAGAAGACATATTTCTTTTCCAATTTTTTTACGGCTCTTAATAAACCGCATGCTTCATCCATGGCGGAATAACATTTCTTCTTTTTCTTCGCTGGTACTGTCTCAATAAATCAACATCCACATCAAGCTGATTGCTGCTGCCACATGCAACGGTCAGTATCCTCTTCAGTAATCTGAAAGAAAGTCAAGGGAAATTAATTTTTCTCACTAGTTTTACGTACAGACAAGTGTACTAACACTTGAACTGCACGCAGCGCAGAATGCATATTTACTGATACTGACTTTTTTAGCTACCTACACGCGAGGAGGCTTGGTTATTAGTTGCAAAGGATTTCAATGACAAATGGAATTTTCCTCACTGCCTGGGGGAAATCAATGGAAAACATGTTGTACTACAGTGCCCAGCAAATACTGGAAGCTCTTTTTTTCAACTATAAAGGATCATTTAGTATTACTTTACTTGCTGTTGTAGATGCTAATTACTTATTTAAGTATGCACACGTCGGCATGCAAGGGAAAACATGTGATGGTGTATTTCTGCATAGTGCATTTTATAATGAACTCACTAGTGGAGTAGTGAATATGTCTCAACCGAGAGACCTTCCACGAAACGACACGCTCGTTTCTTAATTGCTAGAAGCAGACGATGCATTCCCGCTAACTAGCTATCTTATCAAACAATATGCTGTAGAGATACCCGAAGGGAGCCCAAACAGAGTGTTTAATCACAGACTATCACGAGCACGTCGTATAGTAGAAAACGCTTTTGGGCTGTTCGCCTCCTTATATGAATATTTCGCAAGCCACTTCATCGCCAAACCTTCTACAGCTGAAGACATTACACTTACTTACTTACTCCATGGTGCAGAGTCCTTCTTGAGAAGCTAAGTGGTCTGCAGCTAGTCAAGAAATTCCCCGCATTTCACGGAACCCGAAGGTTCATTACCGCACTCACAAGCGTCCGC
>Ga0123355_10000910_pt1 | contig 40961 bp, 39 predicted proteins | sample TergutEmb28metaG_3_FD_89872 | JGI IMG/M metagenome (GOLD analysis project Ga0123355, IMG submission 89872) | Embiratermes neotenicus P1 segment gut microbial communities from Petit-Saut dam, French Guiana - Emb289 P1 | ecosystem: Host-associated > Arthropoda: Insects > Digestive system > Gut ...
TGAGCTAAGTTAACGGCAAGGCCGCGTAGCTGTCGCTGCAACGCAGCGACGATCAATGGGTCTGGGCTATGCCCAGCGAGCGAGCATGGGGGACGTGGAGTCAACCATGCACTGCTCGCGACTTTTGATGTACGGCGTATAAAGGCGATTTCCGTTTTGCAAGCAGGGGTTCTGGATATCCATAACCCAATTCGCAAGCAATGGAAAGGTGGCCACCTTTCCAACTTGCGGCTTGATAGGGTTGCACCCTATGACCTGCTCAACCAACTCATTTTCGAGTTGGTTGTTAAGCCGGCGATGCCGTCTGCTTGTCAGTATATATATTTTTTGAGAATACCTGTGCATAGGCGATGACCTATTACTTACAATAAAATTTTAGGCTTTAGCCTCCCCCAATGCACATTCTTTCGTTTGCAAAAAAGGGTAGGTGATTACGAAACGCCAAAACATCAAATGTGAATAACATTTCGTGAATTTCCAACGAAGCAATGCTGGTTTGAAGGTAATAAAAATATAATCCCAAGATATGTCGCTAAAAACCATCAGTTATCCACAGAAATGTACTCAAAATAGGGTTCATCGGAATTGTGAGAAATACAGCAAAACGCCTAATAAAAGAGGTCTGAGAGGAGCATAGTCATCTCATTTGACTCTCAAAAAGTCTCTCGCCTTTTTGATGCTTTCAGAGACTATTTCACTTTTTATTACATATTTAGGTTTGTATTTATTATCAAAATTTTCGAGTAATGTTAACCAACTTCGTACCTTGTTCTCATCTATTAAAAATTCAACAGACACTCTCAATAGTTCAGCCATAAGGTTTTCTGATTTTTTATGTTCACCCTCTTGCATATACAACGCCAGTGCATCCTTATAAAGTTCGTAGGCTTGGGTATAATTAAACTCATTTTTTCTTTGGTGATGCCCCTTAATTGTTAGTATATCTGCCAAAGCAAACTTATCGTCTTCGTCTCTTGCAATTTCCGCTGCTTCGTCGAGATGATGAAAGAAACCAAATGTCTTCCTTGAGTATACATACAGAAATCCTTTGTGCCGCAAGACAACGGATAAACGTAACCTTTCATTTTTGTCACGATATATTTCCTCTGCTTCTGTGAACAGGCTATAAGCTGTCTGCTCAAGCTCTTTTTTTTGTACTAAAAGTTCATTTGCAAGTTCCGAATGCTTGCTTTGTTGTAGATTCTCAACCTTTTTTTGTATATCGCCTGCATCTCTTCGAGTTAGCTCGCCTTGTGCACTAAGAGTATCTGCCAGTCCAATGAGCGCACCATGAGGAGGCATCTTGCCTAATGATTCGCTTTTGCTAATCCTTTCGCGGTACAATCTTTCAGCTTCTTTATACTCTTGACGACTCTTTTCACGTCTCTCAGCTCTTGTTAATTCCATTTTACCCTTTTTGCTCTTTCTGTGTTTTATATGTTTGTTTTCAGGCTTGTTGCTAAAATATAATTTCCCTAAAAGTAAGTGAGCATTGGCTCCACGTAATAGGTCCTTTGTTTTGCTTGATGTAATCTCGTTCTCAAGACGCCACCTAGCATCCCCCTCATTGCCAATCATGCTCTCCATTTCTGCTGTAGCCATCAAGGTATTAAACTGTAGTTTGCGCATTTCATCTATACATTCTGCGTATAACTCATTTGAACGCTCAAAATAAAATCGAGAATTATCTTTATCGCGTAGTTTATGATACAGTCGACCTAACTCATTATTTAAATATGCTGAAAAAATACGGTTTGATAAATTGCCGCCAGTCAACTTTTTGTTGACGCTGAGCAAAACACTCACAGATGCAAGAGGTAAATATCTATAATGTTGTCGCATTGAGTGTGCGAGTTGTTCAGTTAAAGTCAGATTAAGAAATTCATTTGCTAAAAAATCCAGCGCAGTGTGTAAATATTTACTTGTAAGGTTACTTCTCTCTCTAAAGATTTTAATTAAGGCATCTCCCAAAAGAGACATTACCTTCTCCCTATAGTCGTTATCATAATCAAACGCTACTGATTTTGTGGAAGGTAGCATAAATAAATCACCACGACTATCATCATGCAAGTTTTCTATACTAATAAGGCTGATTTTTTCCAATTCTTGAACAGCAATATCAAATTTATCAATGTTTTTGTCAAAAATTATTTTATATAGGTCGTATGAAAGTTCTACGGGAAAAAACGAGAGAACTCCCCATACGATTAAAGCATCGCTGTTTCCTTTAACAGCATTAAAGCTCATTCTATGTGCAACACGAAGTGAGCGATGGCTTGAGTCCTCATTGCTATTATCTAAAAGGCTATTGATATTGCGCCATTCTTTCAGTAATTCACTAATAGAAGGTTGACGCTTTTTTTGCGCAGCAAAAATCTTAATACATAACGGATGATATCTTATTTTGCTTAAAAGACTATCCACATCCCGTTCATTGTTATCTGATAAATCTCCCCATAAAGATAAAAACATTTTTTTAGCAGCCTGTGCATCTAAAGTCGGAATTAAAACACTCACAATGTTTCCATTCTTTGGGGTGATTTTTTTCCATGAAGAATACATTATATTCCAACCAGAGTCAGCAACGAACCCAGAAAACCATTCTTCAAATTCCTTATCTTTAAGTGGGTCTTCCATGTTATCGAAGTAAATTGTTAAATTAGGCTCATGCTTATATAGCTGTTTGAGATTATCTTCTAAGCTGAAGTTATTGTCCAACTCCTTGCCTAAGGATTTCATTATATGAACCAATGCATCTGCCTTTCTAAATTGTTTAGCCATTATTATTGTTTCTGCGTCAATATTATATGCCGCCATAACTTCTTTACAGACGGTAGTCTTGCCAACACCAGGCGAGCCCGTGACTTCCACCGCATATTTGTTTTCTGCAGAGCGGTAGAGTTTTTCGCTTATTTCGCTAATTATATCGTCTCTGCCAATGGTCTTGATTTTCGATGGTTTTAAGCTTATACGACTGAAATACTGCTTGCTAACGACATTATCGACATAGATACCTGCATCAGGCTTAATAAAGCATTCAAATTGATCACATAAAGCTTCAAAAAAAGGTGTTTCTTGTATTTTTGTGCTATTGGATATATCAAAATTGCTCGCCACTGTGGCAATATCATGTTCCAGAATATGCATATTAAAAAAAGCGATTAGCCCTTTTCGGTTTATGGGATTAGGAAATGTTCCTTTCATGCTACTATTCAACAACTTTTTATCTTTTTCACTTCCGCGAAAGAGTTTTTGTGCATTAGAATTTTCCACGTCATCTCCAAAGAAATTACTTCCAGCCGCATTAAATATATTGATTACAAATGCGTCCTTTCTTCTGATAGTCTTATTCGACTGAGTTTGATTGAAAATGTTATTAAAAAATTTTGATAAGGTCATATTCATACATAGCATCCTCTCATGCAATATTAGACATTGATACACCCATATCCGAAATTTTGTCTTACATATCCGACAAACCAGAGGCGACGAGTATTAGTCATGCTTATATAATAAGCATGAGGCAAGCAACACAAGTGCCTGCATGTTTCTCAATTATATCGTATTATTAATGTTTTGTCGCAAAAGGGAGGTGTTTTAGACAAAAAATAAATTGTAGAATACCTTGTTGAGGGGTTGCCTGTGCGACCTCGCCCAAACTCATAACCTATAGGAAGCGGATATATAGATTCCGCTAGTTAAAAGAGGAGGACACTTTTATGTTAACAAACAGCAAATTGCTAGGCTACTCAACCTTCAAACAATTTATAAGTAAAAAAAGAAAGTTGCCAAAACTGTTTAAGCAAGCAGTTAGTCTGTTGCTTGTTCTCACATTCATTATAACACCAACAACGGCCTTTGCTAGCCAATCTAATACTGCCCCTTTTGAAAGTTTTGTGCAAACAGTTGAATCCGAGACTAGGCATTTAAGGCGTGATAATTTTCATCGCTCATTCGATTTCCACGAAACAGTAACTGTTGGCGGTAGCAACTTTAACATAGCAACTTTGGTTAATGGCGTTGATGCAGAAGTGGCACGGATTAGGGCTGAATTTTTCGATATCCCGGAAATCCGAAACATGAATACGTCAATATCTTGGGTTATGATTGAATTGTCCGATTATTACTATGTACTAGTTAATAGACAAACAGGCAGAGCATACTTGTACAGCGCATTTGCAAGCCGAATACTGACTGTACAAACAACACAAAACCCCACAATATTAGCACAGATAACGAACGCAGTGGGTTATATCCAAGGAATCACTTTTGAAGAGAGTAATCTAGTGATTCTCTATTTTGATACCATCCAAGAAACGCAAAATGCTTTTAATCGATTATCACCGTATGCTGGATTGTTTGGAGATGGTAGCATAATTTCTTTAGCACCGTATGTTCATCTACCGACATCAGAAACTGTGGTAATGTTGAATTATCGGATTGCTGATAGCTTTTTCATTGTACAGTATTTGGGATTTATGCGAGGCTCTAACCTCATTTACCCTACAATTGAGCCCATGTTCATTAGTGCTATCGTTAAGGGTATTGTTGCTGCGGTTAAAATAGGGAAAAAGGTTTGGCAGGCCACAAAAACGGTAAGGACTGTAGCTAGTAATGTAAATAGAACCGTAGGTCTTATTCGAGACGTCACCGCAACTGTTAGCATATCTGCTTCACCTAGCAATGGCGGTAGCGTTTCAGGTGGAGGCCATGTGCCAAGATACACGTTTACTACACTTAGGGCGACGCCACATAGTGGCGAATGGCGATTCGATGGCTGGTTTCAAAATGGGCGATTAGTTCACTCTGATAGAGAATGGCGTTTTTGGAATACTTCGCACAATAGTACGCTAGAAGCGCGGTTTAGTAGGACAACTCAAACAACAACTCCACAACCACCGTCATTGCCAGCACAAGGTGTACCTCCGTCTGGCGGATGGATTGTAGGAGTCAGTCCGCCACCCTCAGATTCTGTGCCACCATCGGGGGGAGCCACACAAGAAGGTGGTTGGCTTGTCGGAGTTAGTCAGCCACAAACCATACTGCCATCTGACGGATGGTTTCTAGGAGTCCATTCATTACCTTCAGATTCTGTACTACTGTCGGGGGGAGCTACGCAAGAAGGTGGTTGGCTTGTCGGAGCTAGTCAGCCACAATCAGAACCCATACAATCGTCTATAGGAGGCGGTATGCTCGGTGATAGTTCAACTAGTTGGGGAGTTTTGCTCCCACCGCAATCAGCGCCTGCTCAATATGTAAATGTAGGAGTGTATTCAGCTACTGGACAAATACATCTTTTTGCAAATGATACGTGGATAAGTATTCCTGTTAACGAGATATATGAATTAGTGTTGCAACGATCAAGTAGTATGTCTATACTCGCATTTCCCTCTCACGACCAGGTGTTTCATTTTTGGGAAATTAGAGGTAATGCCACTATAGAAGATATGTTTAATCCTCATACATCAATAACACTTCATGATAGTATTGTTAACATAATTGCTCATTTTAGAAACATTTAACACAAGACACATTTGTTTCCACATTGTAATGGTGTTATCTTGCAAGCCTTCTTCCGAACAAGATTCGCTGCTTTGATTGGAGCCTTAAACCCGAATATCCCCCTCCATGTTTCAATTATTATTGGGCTTGGAGGGTGTGTTTTTTGTATTTATGTTCACCTAAAAGTCATATAAATCTCAGAGCATTGCAACAAAAAAACAGCTTAGCAACTCACATGTCACCAACCTGTTTTAATGTGAACATTACTACAAACACCTCTTCAACAAAGAAAAATTGTAAAGGGTTCGCATTTGTCCCTAATAACTGAGCTGGAAGGATTCGAACCTTCGAGTGCAGGAGTCAAAGTCCTGTGCCTTACCGCTTGGCGACAGCCCAATGTGGTACACTTACTTTATCGCAAATGCACCTGTATAGCTAAAGAGCTAATGGCGGGATTCAAACCCGCGACCTACTGATTACGAATCAGTTGCTCTATCAACTGAGCTACATCAGCGACAAGCTAGAATCTATCATAAAAATGACGCGGAGTCAATAGAATTTTCACTGTTTTTACAAATTTTTTGTGAAATATAGTCATATAACTGGAAAACCGTCCTGTTATATGACAGACCATTGTCAGTTTGCGCTGCTCGTCCCATGTTCATCGTGCATAAGCGGTGCGCCTCTCTACATAAACAACAGGGTTTTTTGCATTAAACTCTCTTGTTATTTTGCCATCCTGTACAAATTTACTTACCGCGCCTGCACCGTAGCCTAGTATTGTTTGGGTTTCTGCCATCATGCCTACGTTGTACTGGCACTCGTGGCCAGGTTTGCTGTAGCCTACATTTTCTAACATTCCTACCATGTTTTTTTGGCGGTATAGATAATAGGGCGCAAGACCCATACATGTGCAGGTTTTGTATGCTATATCCAACATTTCTTCTGTTACCTGCCCTGTGGGCAGCAGGTATTCACTTTTTGTTTCGTTAATAAAGGAAGCGCGCTTTATTGCCAGTGTATGCACCGTTATATTCTCCGGCGAAAGAGCCGCCAGGCCTTCCATAGTGCGGCGCATATCATCGGCAGTTTCGCCTGGCAGTCCCGCAATCACATCTGTGTTAATGGATGGGAAATATTCGCGTGCAAGCGCGAATGCCGCAAAAAAATCAGCCGCTGTGTGCTTGCGTCCAATTGTGGTTAGAGTATGGTCGTTTAAGGTTTGCGGATTTACAGCTATGCGGTTTACACCATATTTGCGCAGAAGTTGGAGTTTTTTGCGTGTTAGGGTGTCTGGTCGGCCAGCCTCTACTGTGTATTCTACACAGGGCGAAAAAGCATCAAAAGTAGTGGCGATAGCGTCCAGCAGTTTTTCCAATAACGGCAGCGGCAAAACCGTCGGCGTTCCGCCACCTATATATATAGAAGAAACTCCTTTTTGCTGCCCTTTGGTTTTTATTTCCCCCAGCAGAGCATTTACATATTCCTCAAAGATATCGCCGTAGTTATGGTTTACATTAAAGGAACAATACGCGCAGCGGGTCGGGCAGAATGGTACGCTAATGTATATGCCCACCGGATTTGGCGCTTCGAATATTCGCGTAGTAATCGCGCTTTCGGCCTTGGCTACCTGCAAGGCTAGTTCCGCTTTTTGTAGGGTACAGCACAGCGGGTCTTGCATGGCTTGCAGGATTTTGTGGTCGCTCCAGCCTGTATCCAGCCATTCACGCACCATTTTAGATGGGCGAATGCCTGTTAATGCGCCCCATGGGGTGTGAGTTGGTTTAACCTTTTGCAGGGCGTGGTATAAAGCCAACATTAGCACGCGACGGGACGGCAAGTTGATAGGTGGGAGTTTTAAAGAAATCGAGTGCTCTGCAATCAGTTGGCCACCATCGTATACCCTGGCTGTTGCATTGTCACCTATTTCTGTTTCGATCGAAACGCCAAGTGCAGTCGGCAGTTCTTCCGCCACAATAAACTTCTCTCCAGTGAAAAAAAGTTGCGATATTGTCTGCACTTCGTTTACATAATTATGGTTTTTGAAAATGGAAATCATGCGTTGGCACGCTCTACTTCATAGGCTCTGGTAACGGACGCAAGCCGCCTTTTGATATGCTCCAAATGGCTCAAGTCACGTACGTGAATTTGTACGTTCACCACGGCATTGGCCTGCTCTTTCCGTGCCCCAGCAGAACTCACGTCAATCTTTTCATCATCTAAGGCATTTCTTACAGATATCAATACTTTGTCTGTATTTGGGCAGACTAAACGTAGGCTAACCAGGTAGGTTTCACCCGGTTGTGGTATGCCCCACTGTGCTGGCTTTACACGCTTTTGCTCTTCCTCGGGCAGGTTGGTAATGTTGCGGCACACGGTGCGGTGCAAAATAAGCCCGCGCCCCCGTGAGACAAAGCCGCAAATTTCATCGCCCCTGATTGGGGAGCAGCATTTTGGTGCCTTTATATTTATGCCGTCAATACCTTCGATAGTTATGCCCGACCCGGCATCATTCTTTCGTACATTTGCTCCTTTGGCGTTAAGCTCGTTGATTATATCTTCGTCGCTTGGGGGCGGCAGTGTTTTCTCATATTCCCGGTACAGGAAATTGGCGATTGCCTTCTCCTTTAGTCCATCGGTACCAATGCGGATATACATTTGCTCGATACTGTTACAAGTGAAGGCTTCCATAGCCAATTCGTCCCGTTTATCGGCCAGTAACAATTCGGGCGCGATACCAAGCTCGGCGCAGGTTTTTTCAAATGCGTCCTTGCCGCGTTGCATAAAACCTTCTCGGTCTTCCCGCTTAAACCATTGTTTGATTTTTGTGCGGGCCTGATTGGTTTTTGTATGAGTTAGCCAGTCGCTTTTAGGTGCTTCCACTTTGCTAGTGATAATTTCTACCACATCGCTTGGGCGCAGCTCTGTTGTAATGGGTCGTATTACGCCGTTAATTTTTGCACCTGTCATTCTATGCCCTACAGATGAATGGACGGCGTACGCAAAGTCGATAACACAAGCACCCCGCACCAAATTTATCGGCTGCTGGTTGGGGGTGAAACAGGTGATATGCGTATTTAATACGCTAAACTCGCGCTTTAAAGTTTCGAGATATTCTTCATTGCTTTCGGCGTCCTGCTGGATTTTCATTACATCTTCCAGCCACTGACTTTTTGCGGCGGTGCCACCTGCTTTATACTTCCAGTGGGCGGCAATGCCAAGCTCTGCTACGTCATGCATTTCGCGGGTTCTTATTTGCACTTCAAAATGTCCGTTGCCGCCAACCAACGTTGTGTGCAAGGACTGGTATCCATTATGCTTTTTGCGGGAAATATAATCTTTAAAGCGATCCTGCACTGCCGCGTATGCGCCATGGACACAGCCCATTGCCGCGTAGCAATCCCCTACCGTTTTCACAATAATGCGTACAGCATACAGGTCGTGAATTTCTTCCAATGTTTTATTTTGGCGCACCATTTTCTTGTGCACACTGTATAGCTGTTTTGGCCTGCCCTCTACGTCCGCTTCAATGCCCTGGGCTTCCAAAGCTATGCGAATTTCGCTAACCAGCTCTTCTATCAACTTGTGACGCTCGGCTGCTTGCAAGCCAATGTCTGCCAGCAATTTATCATAACTTTCAGGCTCGCTGTATTTGAAGCCCAAATCTTCCAAGGCGTAGCGCAGTTTAGCAATACCCAGGCGGTGAGCAATTGGCGCGTAAAACTCCAGCGTTTCCCGCGCTTTGGCAACTTGCTTGTCTTTTGGCATGGCGTCTAGGGTGCGCATATTGTGCAGCCTATCGGCAATTTTTATGAGAATTACACGCACGTCTTCGTTAATAAAGAAGAACATTTTGCGGAAATTTTCTGCGTCTTCATCATTTTTGGTTTGGAAATTTACTTTTTCTATTGCGGTAACGCCTTCCACCAGGTTGGCTACCTCTTCACCGAATTGGGCTGTAATATCATCACTTGTAACGTCGGTGTCTTCTACAACGTCGTGCAGCAGTGCGGCGGCAATAGATTCCATGTCCGCCATAATGTCTGCCAATATAAGGGCGACTTCCAGGGGATGGACTATATATGGCTCACCAGATTTACGCTTTTGTCCATCGTGAGATTTATGAGCGAGTTTATACGCATCTTCTATCAATTTAAGGGAATCTGTTGGCCTATAAGTTTTAATTTGTGTGATTAGATTTTGATAAAGATCAAGAATTGCATCCATAACAGACCGCCTCTCCTACGACTGCGCTTCCTTACCAACCAAGGGCGGCACTAGGAAGCGGCGTAGTCGCTTATGTAAATGCAAACATACATTGTCATTTGACAATTGACGCGCATTTTGTCATTATAACATGAAGAGGCATATTTTATAAGAGGTGAACTGTGAAAAATCCTAAAAATACATCGAAATTTCGTTCGGGTTTTGTAACTATTATCGGACGACCAAATGTTGGCAAGAGTACGCTAATGAACTTGCTTATTGGCGAGAAAATTTCCATTGTAACAAATAGACCCCAAACTACGCGGAATAAAATCCGCAGCATCCTTACAGGTGACGACTTTCAGATTATTTTTATCGACACGCCAGGCATTCACACCCCCACAACCAAGTTGGGCAATTTTATGGTGAAATCTGCTTACAATGCCCTAAACGAAGCGGACGCGGTTGTGTATATTGTCGAGCCGCGAGGAAAAATACATGAGGGCGATGCCGCCATTTTAGAGAACCTTGCGGGGGTTAAAACCCCTGTTTACCTGGTTATAAATAAGGTGGACACAGTGGATAAACCTAATCTGTTGCGGGTAATGGAGGGGTACAGCCATGCATTCAACTTTGCTGGCATTATTCCACTGTCGGCACTTACTGGTGAAAATACAGATGCGCTACTGGGCGCGTTAAAAGCGGAATTGCCCGAAGGGCCAATGTATTTCCCAGAAGACCAGATTACCGACCAGCCAGAGCGACAGATTACGGCGGAGATAATACGGGAAAAAGCGTTGACATACTTGCAGGAAGAAATCCCCCATGGCCTGGCAGTCGAGATAACGGGCATGAAACCACGTAGCGAAGATGAGGACGCGTTGGTAGACGTCGGTGCGACAATTTTCTGCGAACGTGACAGCCACAAAGCAATTATAATCGGTAAAAAAGGCGAAATGCTAAAGAAAATCGGAAGCAGTGCGCGGCGTGATATTCAGCGGCTATTAGGCTCGCCAATTTATCTGGAGTTGTGGGTGAAGGTGAAGAAAAACTGGCGCGACAATGATTTTCTGCTAAAGAATTTTGGCTATAAAGATGAGTAATATCAATATTTCCATTTTTTCACCAGAATATAAAATTATCCCCCGCAAATAATAAGAATATACAAAAATCCAAGGGGGTATATATAGCATGAAGGAACTCTCCAACCTGTGGCAATCCTTTGCCTTAACAGGAAACCCGAAACAATACTTAAAGTTTAAGCAGCAAGAAAAAGGATTGAATGTGCATGACGAAAATAAAAGTCAGGGGCATAGTCCTGCGGGAATATGAGGCCGGCGAAAGCGATAAAAGATTGCTCATTTTTTGTAAAGAGCATGGCCGTCTGTTTGCATACGCCAGGGGCGCGCGCAAACCTACCAGCAAATTTATGGCTGCTTCGCAGCCTTTTACATATGCGGACTTTATACTTGTGCAGGGGCGCGGGTTTTATTCCCTTGCCCATGCCGATATAATTGAAAATTTTTACACTTTGCGAGAAGATTACGACCGTTTAATGGCCGCCCACACTGTAGCCGAAGTTTTAGAAAAAACATTGTGGGATGATATCGAAAGCGACGACTTGCTAAAACTATCGTTACGCACATTTTTGGTGCTTTCTAAGGGCAGGGTCGAGCCTTTACAAGCCCTTTCGGTTTTTCTGTTCCGCTTTTTTGATGTGTTTGGTCTACGCCCGCAAACAGACGGCTGTGTGCTGTGTGATACACAACTGAGTGAAATGTTGAAACCCATGATATGCTCAGAAGGGCTTATTTGCCACACTCACAAGCCAATTACATACCAGTCCGTAACACATACCGCCATAAAAGCCATGCAACATATTTTAGATAGCCAACCGGCGGAAGCGTTTTTGTTTTCTGCGGCGGATAGTGTTATACTGGAATTGAAAAAAGTAGCAAGTATGCTATGGAGTTGCCACTTTGAATGGGAACTCAGTTGGTAAGAGTTTCTTACCAACTGAAATGAAAGGGGTCTTATTATGCGTTATGGTTATTGTACAGGGCTAGGATTTTTAAAGGGCGATGCCTTTGGTCTATCATTATTTCAAGCAGTGGTAAGTGCCGGGTTCGACTATGTGGAGCTGCCTCTGTCCAGCATATCGGAGTTATCAGCAGATGAACTCACACAACTGGAGAAGTTTTTAACAAAAATCCCATGTCGGGCGTGTAATCTGTTCTTCCCCCCTGCACTGGCCATTGTGGGCCCGAACATGGACATTGGCGGGATACAAAAATATCTGTTAAAAATGCTACCCCTTGTAATGAACCTGGGTGTGGAAACAATTGTTTTTGGCAACGGGGGTGCAAGGCGCGTACCAGAAGGTGCAATGCATGAAGACATTTGGGCGAACCTACGTACCGTTGTGGAAATAATGGACGAACACGCCACAAAAACAGGCATAACCATTGTGGTAGAACCATTAAACAAGTTGGAAACCAACATACTTAACAGTTATGGCGAAGCGGCAAAACTTACCGACGGGTTACAAAATGTCGCAACTATGATAGACAGCTACCACGCTTTTATGGAAAACCACAATTTCGATGATGTTTTTGCTGCACCTGAAAAGCTACAGCATTTGCACACCGCATATTCCGCCAAACGGCTTGTGCCTTCCGGGAAAGATGATGTATTAACTTATGCTAACTTTGTACAAATGGTTAACAAGCTGGGCTACAGTAACAAAATTAGTATAGAAGGCGGCTTGCGCAACGAGTTGCCAATGGAAGAGGAAATTTCAGACGCTTTGCAAACGCTAAAAGGCTTGTTCTTATAGTTTACAACCAGCGCAATTGCTGTTATAGTAGTTGTTGCATGGGGGCGGTTAACTCAGCTGATAGAGTGCTACCTTGACGTGGTAGAAGCCAGGGGTTTGAATCCCTTACCGCCCATTTTACATACTAAATATTAGGGAAGTTGCTATGATAGACAAATCAATCGAGTATAAGGACATTGTTATGGTAATGAATGGCGAAACTGCACTTTCAACCGCAGTACCAACGTTGCCATCGGGTTTTTCCTTCCGCTTTTTTACGGATGAAGAAGATATCGCTCATTGGGCGCGGATTGAAGCCAGCGTTGACGAGTTTGACAACGAAGAACAAGCCCGCACGCATTTCATAAAAGAGTTTGGCGACAATTTGACAGCACTAACGCAACGTTGTGTGTTTGTGATAAACCCATCAGGTATACCTGTTGCCACAGCCATGGGTTGGTTTGGCAACACCCACTCTCAACCCACCAACCGTTTGCATTGGATAGCCGTTTGCCCACAGGCGCAGGGGATTGGGCTTGGTAAAGCAGTTAGTCAAATGGCGGTGCAAGTATGTGCCTCGCTTTCGCCTGGAGAAGATGTGTGGCTTAGCACACAAACCTGGAGTCATCGCGCGGTGCTTATGTACAACAAACTGGGCTTTGTAATGGCCAAAACCAAACTAGGGCTAGAAAAAGACGTGTATGTAGCTGATTTTGAAGACGCGATTAAGGTGCTGGGCAAGGTGTTGCCCGCAGAAGATGTTGCACGATTGGCTGACACGGCCGTATAACCTATTATAGTATTTTCCACCCACTTTACCCTGGTGGGTGTTTTTTATTGCCTTTTTTTCACATCTTAGCACCGCTTTTGGTCATCTTAGTAAAAAGCGATTGATAAGCCAGAGCCTGGGGAATATAATACGTACATAGCAAGCAATTCCAGTTGCACACGATACTGACAGAGCGGAAACGCCGAACGCTTCAACGGCGTTTATCGCGACAGGCAGTGTCGATGTGCAACGGAATTGCTTCAACCACTCTCGGAGGTGAATATGAAAATAAACATAAACATAGACCCAGCCAGCACCGAAACAGAAATAACAATCAACATCGCCGGAATGACCGACGAGCTAGACCGCGTAATTGCCGCACTACGCGCCGTAGACTCGAAAATAACCGGCACAAAACACGGCGAAACATTCATATTGGACGCCGCAAAAATTATGTATGCCGACACGGTGGACAAAAAAACCTTCCTATATACAAAGGAAGACGTGTACGAAACCGCCCTTCGCCTGTACGAGCTGGAAGCCGTTCTCCCAGCCAAGGATTTCTTTCGCGCTGGCAAGAGCAGCATAATAAATTTCTGCAAAATAAAATCGCTACAGTCGGACATTGGCGGGCGGATAATTGTTGTACTGGAAAATAACGAACGCCTGGTGGTTTCCAAGCAATACGCATCAAATATAAAAGACAGATTGGGGATGAAATAATGGACGAGCGTAAAAGTATCGGCAATATGTTTTTTGGCCTTATGACAAAAGCGTTCACCTGCGCGGTAATTGCAATGGCTATTGCTGGTAGGTTTATGAGCGAAGATGCAACACTGTTTGGTTCGCCATTGGGGGAATATGGGATTACCTATGTAACAATTTTCCACCTACTTGCACTGGCGGCAATCAATTCAGCCATTTCGGTTTTTGTTACCCATTCCAAATTCATGCGGAACATTCGTCAGATTACGCAAATGCTTTTGGTAATGTCCATATGCCTGGCATCAAGCAGCGGGCTGCTTGTTGCTTTCGGCTGGATAACTGGTGATTCATTTACCGGCTGGGCACTGTTTATCATATCATTTATAGTAGTTTTTGCGGTCGTCTCTATTATTATGATAATGAAGGCAAAGGCCGACGACCGACGCTACAGCCAATTATTAGAAGAATATAAGCGTAAGCAGGCAGGAAAGAAACATCCGCAAAGCGGATTTTCGGACAACTATAATCAGCAAGACGACAACAAGAAGGAGGCACAGAATTAAGATGATTAAAATGGACAATGTAGTAAAAAAATTCGGCGAAAAAACCGTGCTCCATGGTGTGACATTTTCGGCCAGTGCAGGGGAAATTTTTGGCCTACTGGGCCCAAGTGGCGCGGGAAAAACAACAATCATCAATATTCTCACCCACCAGTTACCGCCCGACGGCGGCAGTTTTACCGTGGGTGCGCCACAGCTTGAAACGGGGCTGCTATTGGACGAAGACGGGTTGTACGTTCGCCTAACCTGCATGGACAACTTGAAGGTTTTTGCAGGAATTTACGGGATGCCAGTTTCCCGCTGCGAAGAGGCTTTGGAGCGTGTTGGCCTAGCCGAAGCGGCAAACAAAGCGGTATCGGCACTTTCCCGCGGTATGCGCCAGCGTTTGGCAATTGCTCGCGCCATTTTGCACAAGCCAAAAGTGCTTTTCCTGGACGAACCAACAAGTGCGCTAGACCCCGTAACAGCCAGGGGTATTCACAAATTAGTAGAAGAAATACGCCAAAGCGGTACGACAATTTTTCTCACGACACACAATATGGAAGAAGCCACACGGCTGTGCAACAATGTAGCACTACTACACAAAGGCCAAATTGTGGAATACGGCAACCCGCTGGAAGTATGTAAAAAACATGACGCAATGAAAACAATACCCGACCTAGAAGCTGTGTTTATCAAGCTGACAGGCAGTGGGTTGGACTAGGAGGATTTATGAGAAGCGTAAAAACAATTTTTGTGAAACAGGCAAAAGATATGACAAAAAACATTGGGGTAATGATACAGTTCATCATTTTTCCAGCGGTGGCATTAGCAATGACACTACTGGTTGCCCGCCCAGACGAATACATGCCCAGCAACATGTTTGTAACAATGATGGGCGCAATTTTTGCAGGTATGGCACTGATAACAAGCATGGCGGGCATTATTGCCGAAGATATCGAAAATAAAAGCCTACGCCTATTGGTCATGGCGGGCATTAAGCCCCACCAATATTTGCTGGGCGTAGGCGGGTTTGTGCTGTTTGCTGCGACAATTACATCTGTAGCATTTGCGCTAATGGGCGGGTTTACAGCGGTGGAGTTTGCCAAGTTTTTGGCGATAATGGTGGCAGGTGCTGCAACTTCCATTATAATTGGCGCGACAATTGGCATTTTTGCAAAAAACCAGCAAGCCGCAATGGGGCTTGCCATGCCCATTGCAATGGTTATGGGTTTTGCACCCATGATTTCCAGCTTTAATGAAACCGTGGAGCGTTTTGCGGTGGTGTTGCACACCCAGCAGTTGAATATTATTGTTAATGATTTTGATGGCGGGTTTAGTAGGGCAATGGCCATAGTTGGCGCGAATATTGCTGTTATAGCTGTGTTGTTTGCTGTGGCTTATGGGAAGAAAGGCTTGCGTGGGTAGAAAAATGTTTTACAAATGTTTTACAAATTTGAATATATGGATTATAATAAGGGCAAGGTAACAAAAGAGAGACGCAGTAGCGGCTAACTACTAACGTCCCTCTTCGGCACAACCGCTACAAAGGCGGTGGGCTTGCTTCTAAATTTGTAGTTGGAAATAACCGGTCAAACCCCGTTCAGAAGGAGCCGGTTATTTTTCTTTTAGGTGTCTAACTAGTACTACAACCAATGATATCAATGCAACGATGAAAATTCCAAACGTTAGCATTATCATTATAGCCTCATACACAGCCATGCGTATCGCCTCCTTTCGGTTAGAGTTTTATTACCCTCCTTCCGTCAGAAAGCAAGCCCAAAGAGAAAATCCGTTCCGCCTTCATAATCGCGTGCTACCACAATAATACTACATAAAACCCAAACAAACAACATTTTTTCGAGCCCAGCCCAAGCATGGCTCGATTTTTTTGTCATTTCTCCACAATTTACGAAAACCTCTTGACACCAAAATTAAAACGTGTATAATGTACTTATTCAACCAGTACGCACACAACACCAAGCACGCCACTCACCCCATGAAAGGAAGTGCGCCATGCAAATTCTACTACAACTACGCTCCAAAACACCAATTTACGAGCAAATTGTTATCCAAGTAAAGCAACAAATCCTAACCGGCGCACTAAAAGACGGCGACCCCATCCCATCCATGCGCGCCTTGGCCAAAACTCTAAAAGTAAGCGTAATAACCGTACAAAAGGCATATGAAGAACTCCAGCGCAAAGACCTTATCGAGTCTCTATCTGGCCGCGGCACTTTCATAAAAGCACCAACAGAAACCGAGATAAAACAAGAATACCGCACCGCCATAGCCGAACTGGTAGCAAAAATCATGGCACTAGCGCGGGAGAGTGGTATTGCCAAGCAAGAGATTATTGAGATGTTAGATAGCTAAGCAGTGGCCTACCCCATTATTTATCGAGCGAACACGAGGTGTGATATGTCTAATATATTAGAAGTTAAAAATCTGTGCAAAACCTACCCAAAATCCGATTTCGCTTTGCGTGACATCAGTTTTTCTGTGCCCCATGGCACAATCATGGGTATTGTTGGCGAAAACGGCAGCGGCAAAACTACCACCCTTAGCATTATTATTGGGCTGTTGCGCCAAAAATCCGGCACGGTAAACGTCTTCGGCCAACCATATGACCTAAACGACGTGGGCATGAAGGCCAAAATAGGCGTGGTGTTTGACAGCAACCACTTCCCGGATATGTTTCGTCCTATAGATATAGCTAAAATATGGGGCAAAATCTACCCAAACTGGGACAATGCCTACTTCCTTGAGCTGTTAAAAAAATATGAAATTGGCGAAAAGCAAGCTGTGCACAAACTTTCCCACGGTACAAAATCTATGCTGGGCATTATCACCGCCCTTGCCCAAAAGCCTGAGCTGCTTATCCTAGACGAACCCACTGGCGGTGTAGACCCTGTCCGCCGTGAGGAACTTTTGGACATTTTCCAAGACTTTATTGCCGACGGTCACAAGTCCATCGTCTTCTCCAGCCACATAACCAGCGACCTGGAGAAAATTGCCGACTATATTACTATTATTCACAAAGGGGAACTGCTTGCCACCGATGATAAGGATGTCTTCCTATATAAGTATGGCATTATCCGCTGCGGAGAGAAAGCCTTTCATGCCCTGGCAAAAACACATAAGCTGGAACGCTACAACAAGCGAGACGGGCAGTATCGTATTCTTGTAAAAGACCAGTCGCAATTTAATGGCGGCGACTATGTACTGGAAAACCCGACCCTGGACGAGGTCATGTACCTGCTCTCTCGTGGTGAAGCACAATGATAGGGCTAATATGTAAAAATCTGAGAGCGGGTTATATCACACTGCCAGGCATCACTTTCTATTTTTTGGCAAGTGCCGCTGCGGGGGTTATTATCAGGTCGCCAGATTTTTACGTGATTATATCAATAGCACTTGGTGGCAGCACAGTAGGCGCGTATTTATTTCATTTTATAGGCGGTACGGTAGAAAAGCACGAAGCCTTAATGCCTGTAACACCACGACAAATAGAGGCGGCGCGATACTTTGCGTATTTGATTATGTATGTTATGTGGCTTTGTATGCTGGCCTTGTTTACGCTAATAAACTACCTAACAGTTGTGATACCTGCAACTGATGAAACGCTGGCTTCCACTGTACTAAGCGCGATTATGCCATGGAGTGCAATGTCTTTAATTTTCGGAGCTGTATTTTTTCCAATTTTGCGATGCCTGCCAAAGGCAAACCGCATTATCCTAGCGGTGTGCTTCGTCTTGCTTTTTGTCTCATTGGTGTCATTTGCTACAATAACAATATTTACCGTTTCACTTGAGATGACCATGCAATTTGTAGTATTGGGCGTAATGTTTCTGCTGCTTATCGTGTCGTTTTTTGTTAGCCTTGGTATCTACAAATACAAACTGGCAAAGGGGGTAGTGTAATGCACGGGATTTTGCATAATTATGCTATCGGCTCTAAACGCTCCTGGGCAGTGCGGGTAGTCGTCCCTGTATTCATATTTCTTACCGTGTTAATTGGAGATGAATTTACCGCCTGGAATCTGTTTACACTTCTCACATTGGGCATATGGGTGAACATGGGCGTGAATACACGCTTACGGCGTTTTTACATGGTAATGCCAATTACGCCAAAGGTGTTTGTGCTTTCGGACTACTTGCACAATGCATTTGCGATTTTAGTTAGTTCTGCAATTGCGATTGTTATGGCACTAATAAAGTTTGACAACAAATCGGCAGCCATAATGTTTATCTTGTTTGTAATAGGGCTATATCTTGTGATGTGTGCGAGTGAAAGTTTTGCAAGGTACATTTTTGGAAACCGATGGTATTTAGGCGCATTTATACTTTGGGCACTTGCTATTGGGCTACCCTACCTAATATTCGGGGTGGAAACCATCCACCAGTTTGGGAGAAATATCATGGCCCGCGAACCCGCCCATGAAGCAGAAATTTTTGCCAACACATCACGTATGCTAATATTTGCCACAACAAGCGCGTGTTTATATGTGTTATCATATTTCACGGCATTGGCGGCACATAAAAGAAACGACTTCGTAGATATGAAGTGGTGGATGTAGTACAAACTATTACTCCGCGCGTGAACAGTAAGAAACAAAGCGCATAATTTTCCGCGCAGATGCGCAGCCGCAATAACTGCGGCGTACTAGAAGTACGCAAGGTTCTTGTGGCAAAGCAGGTGCGTGAAAAATTATGTGCGACTTTCTTGCTGTTTGCGTGCGGAGTAATAAATCACAAGGGGGCAATCCCCCATAGAATGGAGTTTTACATGGAACTAACAGTCAACAAAATCTGCAAAAGTTTCGGCGAAAAGCAAGTGTTAAAAGACATTAGCTTTACCGCCACAGCAGGCGAAGCCCTGGGCTACTTAGGCCGTAACGGCGCAGGCAAAACAACAAGCATCCGCATTATAGCGGATATCTTCCGCGCCGACAGCGGAGAAATTCTACTGGACGGCAAGCCCCTTGACCGCACTAAAATTCGTCTAGGTTATCTGCCGGAAGAACGGGGTCTGTACCCAAAATCCAAGGTAGGCGAGCAAATGATTTACATTGCCGAACTACGCGGTATGAAACGCGCCGACGCAAAAAAATCTGCCCAAGCCCTACTCGAAAAGCTGGAAGCAATGGAGTACTGGGACAAAAAGCTGGAAACCCTGTCCAAAGGTAATCAGCAAAAAATCCAGCTTGCGATAGCCGTATTGCACAACCCAGATATCGTAATCCTAGACGAACCTTTTTCCGGCCTTGACCCGGTAAACGCCGCTATGTTGCGCGACCTGGTAAGCGAACAGGTTGCATTGGGCAAGCTGGTTATGTTCAGCAGCCACGAAATGTCATATGTAGAGCAGTTTTGCGAGCATGTGTGCATTATCAACAAAGGCCAAGTTGCGTTGGATGGCCGCATAAAGGAAATAAAGCGCAGTTACCCGCGCAACAATATTTCCATTTTGGCGGAAAACGGCGCAGCGACCATGCTGGAGCAAAGCGTTTCCGGCAACAATGAGTGGCAAAGCATCGTAAACAGTGCGAAAATCGAAGGCGAAGATTTGATTGTTACCCTTTCCAACGCAAATGATAAGGGCAAGCTAATGCAAATCCTAGCTGCGCAGCCAGTAGGCATAGACAGCGTGCGCGTTATCGAGCCAAGCCTGGAAGAAATTTTTGTAGAAACGGCAGGTAACTAAATATGAGCAAATTAAAAAGTGTAATACGTTTTGAGTTTAGCCAGTTTGCGAACAACAAGGTGTTTTTGATAATGACACTTGTTATCGCGCTACTGGCATTGGTAGGCCCGGCTGTACCTGTAATAATCGACCGTGTAGGTGATATTACAGCAAACCGCACAATTGCCGTGGTAGATAACACCGGCACATTTGACCAAGCAACACTGGACGCAATGTTATCACCAGATGTGGTAATGTTCACCAGCATACAAGCCGCCCATGACGCGGTACAGGACGGAACGCACAACTATGCACTGGAAATTAACCAGTACGACTTCACCCTGGCTGTAATGGCAATGGGCGTAGGTGTAATAAACTTGGAACATTCCATCGGCAGTATTCTGGCACACTTTCATCAAGTGGGGCAACTGCAAGCCCAAGGCCTTTCTCCTGATGCAGCAGCAGGTGTACTTGCATTCCGCCCCCATAGCGAGGTGCTTAACCTGGGTGTTAGCGCAGACACCGACACGGATACATTTGTGCAAAATATGCTATTCTCCTATATAATGGCAGTTGTGCTTGCAATCGGGCTGCAAATAGGTGGCGGCCACTTGCTAACCGCTGTAGTACGCGAAAAAAGCACAAAAACAATGGAGCTTTTGGTTACAAGTTGTGAGCCCCATATAATGATGTTCGGTAAGGTAATTGGCACTGGCGCGGCACTTCTAATGCAAATTATAACGTTGGTGGCGGCTGCTGCTGTAAGTATGCTGGTTATTACTCCCGCCCTTGAATATGGCACGGATGCAGCTATCAGTTTTACATTCGACCCGATGATAATGGGGCTTCTGATTATTTATTTCCTTATTGGTTTTGCCATGTACGCATTTATTTACGCGGCACTTGCAAGCACTTGCAGCCGCATGGAAGACGCAACCAGCATGGCACAACTACCAGGGCTACTATTGATGGCAGGTATGATGATGGTTGTATTTGGCATGACCAACCCTGGTGCTGCCTGGATTACCCCGGCATCGTTCGTACCGTTCTTTGCGCCATTTGTAATGTTTATGCGCATAGCCATGGGAACGGCAGCAGCTTGGGAAATTATCGTTTCCATTACCACTTCTCTTGCCACCATTGGCATAATTGCCTGGGCTGGCGCGAAAATTTACCGTATGGGAACACTTATGTATGGCGCGAAGCCGACCTTTAAGAGTTTGCTTGCGGCGTTTAGATAAGAACAAAACACAATAACAAATCCAGTTGGTGACAATTTGTCACCAACTGGATTTGTTATTCATTTTTATCCAAACCGCCGCAATATCTCCAAACTCATACGGGCGTTGTGATACGGGCAGGTATATCCATCCCCTTTGTTGCGGTGGTGCTGGGGTGTGCAGTCCGGGTTTAAATACGAAAGCCAGCCGCCAAATTTGTGGTCTATAAAATACTTTTCGATAAACGCAAGTGCGTTTTCAGCCGCGTGCAGGAACTTTTCTTCCCCTGTAAGCTGGAAGGCGTTAAGAAAACCTACAACGGCCTCATTCTGCTCCCACCATGAAAATACTGGGGTGTATCGCCTTTCCAGTGGGTGATATTCCGTGTACATAGCACCGTTTTCGGCAACGCCGTCGTCCAAAGCAGCACGCGCCATGTTTACCGACACTGTGCGGATGAAGCCAAGGGTCTCTGGTTCGCCCAGCACCTCCGCCGTCTCGTATAAAAGCCAACTGGCCTCTATATCGTGGCCTACAGTAAGGTCTGGTGTGGTGGGTGTCCAGTCGCGGGCTTGGAACAGATACATATGCCAATTATCCCTGTTTAGGATTTTGTTGCAAATAGTGTACGTTAACTCACGCACGCGGGAGCGGAGTTTTGGCGTATCATGTATTCTTAATAAATTTGTGTACGCTTCGACCATGTGCAGGTGGGTGTTCATTGTTTTTTCCACACGGGTGTTGGGGGTTAGGTAATTTGTAATAATGTACTGCCAGTCGTGTAGGGCGGCTTCCAGATACCCGCCATTTGTAACGTCCCACATTTTTTCGTCCAAATGTTGCACGGTTTCGATTGCCAGTTTTTTTGCCGCGTCGCAGCTAAAAACCCGTGCGTATTCCGCCAGGCCGTAAATAGCGAAGGCGTTGCCATAGGTGAATTTGTTGGTGTCGGTAGGTGTACCGTCGTGGGCAAGCCATGTGAAAAAACCGCCATTTTCCCGGTCATAAAAATGTTTAACAAGGTACTCGTATGCGCGGGTGGCTAGGGTCTTGTATTCCTCTGCGCAAGTAGCTTCATATGCGGCAGAAAATGTCCATACTAGCCGCGCGTTCATTACAATAAATTTTTTGGCGTTGGGGATTACGGTGTTGCTACTATCCACCGCGCCATAGAAACCGCCATTCTCATAGTCAACCATATGGCTACACCACCATTTTAACAGGTTGTGCTGTAGGTCATGTTTGGCGAAGTTTAGAAATTTTTCAAATGTTTGCATCTTTATAACCCCTTTTCACTGCGGCGGCAAATTTGCGTAGTGCAATTAGCAAAAGTATTGCGCCAATGCTGGAGACAATGGCCGTAATGTTGGCAAAAAAATCGAGTACGCCAGTGTCTACATACGCAACGGGTTCGCCTGTTAAACCTGACATAAAACCCACCAGAAATGCGCTTGTTAAACTACTGAACCCTGTGTTGGCGGCAACAAATAGTAGGCCAAACAAGCTATCCAAAATCATGTATCCTATGGCAATGTAGCTAAGAACCGAAAACGAGCCTGTGCCCTTTATTTCATCCACAAAACCGTATCTTATGCCAGCGCGGGCACAGTTTATCATTTTGAACAGAGCGAAAAAGTAAAATTTGATAAATAATATGAATATGCCAACAACAACTGCCAAGAGCAAAAACGCTAAAACTGACCCAAACAGCGAAATAATAGCAATGATGCCAAGTATCGTCGTGAAAATAAACATGAAAACAACAAGCACCATGAATATTGCCTTAATTATTGTTAGTGCACTAAGTATCCCATCGGGGTTAATGGCGGCTTTACTTGTACTGTAAATACGCCACCCTGCAACAATTGGCAGGGCAGTAAACAACCCAGCAAAAATAAAGTAGAAAAAGATTGTCATAGCAGCGTATGGTGTCGAGCCTGCAAATGGCATCCCAAGTAAAAAGGTTGCGATACTACCTACAGTAAATAGTAGCATCCCGTTGTTTACCGTTGAACTACTGCCATGCTGGTAAACAAGGGCAACGAAATCCCCTTCTTCTGCCACAGCTGTTTCCTTTGCCTGTATTTCCTCCGGGCTGGCAAGCTCGGCATTGCACAGAGTGCAGAAAATTGTGCCATCCTGTTGGAACGCACCACATGATTTACAGAACATAGTAGCCTCCTATTTCTTATAACTTGCGATTATACAACCAACGACCAACATGCCAGTTAGTACATACAATATGAAGGAAAAGAAAAAGCCCCAACTTGGCCACACAGTAAAAAGCGGCCCCCGTGTATTGATTAAAGCCATAATTAGTGAAACAAAACCAAATACAATCAGTCCTAAAACAACCATAAAAAACTTGCCATGCAAAAATGGCAAAAACTTTGCAATTTCCTTACGGAACTGTAGCACCGCAAAAATGAGAATTGGGGTGGCAAACACAAAATATGCAAATACAGTGCCACCGCCAGCCTCCCACCCAAAGGCAGCGTTAAAGCCAGTAAGGCTATAAGACCGCCGCACAAATGTAATGACAACGTGCTGCGCAGCTGGCACAACCACCCTAAAAAGCGGCAAGAAAAACACAATAAGAAGCACCGCCGCAAGCCCTTTTAGCAGAATTATCGCGTCCAGTATAATTGGGCCTATGGTAAGGCTGGCCTTATCTTCGTCCGAGTTTTCGAATTTTACGCCCGAGATTTCAAACACGTGGGCTGGGGGCGCGTTTTGAAATTTGTCCAACTCGCTTTTGGGTGTTGGTGTGCCGCATGTGTTGCAAAATTTCATGCCTGGTTTGTTTGGCTTGCCGCAGTTGTTACAGGTCATAAACGCCTCCCCAAAATATGTATTGCTTTTATTTTAGCACTATTTTATAGCTGGCGCAAATTTGTATAGTAGGGGACGCCGCCTTCGGCGTCCCCTACATGTACAGTGCAAAATTCAACTGGAATCTAAGCACGCTTGCGTGCGCATTTCGTGCAGCGCAAATTTCAACTGGTAACCAGATCCAACCAGTTGAATTTTTCGCTGCATTCAAATGTCCTTGCCATCCCACCATTTTCTGGTATACTTTATGGTGTAAAATAGTGTATTTGGAGGTCTGTACGCAGTGTTCACAAAAATTTCTAGCGGTGCTGTTTTGGGTGTGGATGGCTATATTGTAGATGTTGAGGTAGACATTTCCAGTGGTCTGCCTGCTTTTGATATTGTGGGGCTACCAGATTCTGCCGTAAAGGAATCCCGCGACAGGGTGCGCGCAGCAATCCGCAACGCAAATTTTACATTTCCAATAAAGCGGATTACCGTTAACCTTGCGCCGGCGGATATTCGCAAGTCTGGGCCGTCTTTCGATTTACCAATTGCAATGGGCATTTTATTATGCAGTGGCACGATAACCGCCGCACAGATTGATAGCGTGTTTTTTGCTGGAGAGTTGTCCCTAGACGGTGCACTGCGCCCCATAAACGGCGTGCTGCCCATGGCCATTGCGGCAAAAGCCCAAGGCATACATACTTTTTTTGTACCACAGGAAAACGCCCAGGAAGCGGCACTTGTGGGCGATGTTACTGTGTATCCAGTAAATACATTGGCCGAAATTTGCGGGCATTTTACAGGCCGCGCCATAACGCCCCTAAGCGTGGATATAAACGAGATGTTTCGCGCACGCGAAAACGCCTATGGCGTAGACTTTGCCGATGTAATGGGGCAGCCTCTAGTAAAACGCGCATTGGAAGTTGCCGCCGCAGGCTACCACAACGCGTTAATGATTGGCCCGCCCGGCGCAGGCAAAACCATGCTAGCTCGGCGTATGCCAACAATTTTGCCCGACCTTTCCCTTGCGGAAAGCATGGAAATAACAAAAATATATAGCATTGCTGGGCTGCTAACGCAAAAAAGCCTGCTTATGACCGAGCGCCCATTTCGTACGCCCCACCATACTGCTTCCTACGTGTCACTTGCGGGTGGTGGCCGCACACCAAGCCCTGGTGAAATGAGCCTGGCCCACAACGGCGTATTATTTTTGGACGAGCTGCCTGAGTTTCAAAAAAAGGCGTTGGAAACCATGCGCCAGCCCTTGGAAGACGGCCATATTACCGTAACACGCGTAGGCGGTGTATGCACATACCCCAGTGTTTTCCTGCTATTAGCCACCATGAACCCATGCCCCTGCGGCTACATGGGCAGCGACCGTTGCAATTGCACAGAGGGGGAAATTTCCCGTTACCTTGATAAAATATCTGGCCCACTACTGGACAGGATAGACATACAAGTAGAAGCCACCGCCGTTAAGTATACAGAAATTTCATCCACAGAAAAATCGGCAGAAGACTCTGTCACTATAAAAGCACGTGTAGAAAACGCTCGCGCGCGACAACAGGTACGGTTCAAAAACGAATCGATTTATTTCAATGCGAAAATGCCCGCGTCTATGATAGACAAACATTGCAAACTTGGCCCAAACGCCGCGGAACTTTTGAAAATGGTCTTTGACAGTATGTCCCTAAGTGCACGTGCATATCATAAAATACTTAAAATAGCCAGGTCTATAGCAGATTTAGCAGATGAAGCGGATATTGCAGAAGCACATATTGCCGAGGCAATTAGCTATCGTGGGTTAGATAGGAAGTATTGGTAATGCAAATCAACTTCGACCACGCCTCTCATACCCCAACAGATGAACGCGTCCTGGCCGAGTTTATGCGAATAGAGCACCAATTTCCAGGCAACCCCATGGCCGCCCACAACCTGGGCCAAGCCGCCGCCATAGAGCTTGGTCGCATAACAGCCCAAACGGCGCAACTCCTAAACTGCCAGCCCCAAGAAATAATTTACACATCAGGGGCAAGCGAGGCCAATAACCTGGCCATAAAGGGCATTGCCGCCGCATACAGCCACATTGGCCGCCACATTCTAACAACCCCACTAGAGCACCCTTCTGTAAGTTCCACACTTGCCCATTTGCAGCCACTTGGCTACGAAATAGAACTTTTGAAGCTGCTGCCAAACGGTAAAATCGACCTGGTGCATCTAGCAAAAGCCATACGTAAAGATACGGTGCTTGTGTGCGTTTCCGTCATAGATAGCGAACTTGGAGTTATCCAGCCAATAGCCGAAATTTCGGAAATTTTGCAGGATATTCACCTACACATAGATGCCGCCCAGGCGATTGGCAAGATAATCTTACCATACGTACATTACTCAACATTATGCATTTCCGCCCATAAATTCGGCGGTATTAGTGGCGCGGGACTGCTAATAAAACGCGATGGCGTAGTGCTTGAGCCTATGATACACGGCGGCAAGGGCTCGACAATGTACCGCGCTGGCACGCCCACACTTTCCCTTGCGGGTTCGACATTAACTGCACTGGAAATAGTGCAAGAGGAACTCCCCGCACGTTTGCAAAAAGTGCAATCTCTAAACCAATTTTTGCGTGGCAAGTTGAAAAATATCAACAGCCCCCAAGATGCGACGCCTTATATATTAAACATAAGCACCCCGGGCATACGTGGCACTGCCATACAACAACAACTGGCCGAACGCGGCATAAACGTGTCCGTAAAGTCTGCCTGTGCTACTGATAATTCACCCTCCCGCGCTGTTATGGCAGTAACAGGCGACAAAACCAGGGCTCAATCATCCTGGCGTATAAGCCTTAGCCACCACAACACAATGAAAGAAATAGAAACGCTCCTAAAATGGGTGATATAATTATGAAGAAACAGCTATCAGAAATCCAGTTAATAGAACGCAGTTTGCACAAAAAATTCCGCAAATCTATATGGAAGCCCTTTGTGGCAGGTATCCAACGCTACCAGCTTATTCAGCCACACGACAGCATTGCCGTATGTATTTCTGGTGGCAAAGACTCTATGATAATGGCCAAGTTAATGCAGGCTCTTCACAGCTATTCAGACTTCCCTTTTGATGTAAAGTACATTGTAATGGACCCGGGCTATAACGAAATTAACCGCCAGCGGGTAATTTCCAATGCCGCACGGCTACACATCCCCATAGAAATCTTCCAATCGAATATTTTCGATGTTGTAACAGAAACCGACCGTTCGCCTTGCTATCTTTGCGCCAGAATGCGCCGTGGCTTCCTATATTCCCACGCCCAAAAGCTGGGCTGCAACAAAATTGCATTAGGCCACCACTTTAGCGACGTGGTAGAAACCACACTAATGGGAATGCTATACGGCGCGCAAATCCAAACAATGATGCCAAAGGTCAAATCGAAAAATTTCGATGGACTGGAGCTTATACGGCCAATGTACTGCGTGCACGAAGAACAAATAATAGCATGGGCACGCTACAACAACCTACAATTTATCCAATGCGCCTGCCCTCTATCCGAAAACTGCAACATACTAGACGCAAGCGGCGGCGCAAGCACCCGCGCAGAAATAAAAGCCCTACTACGCACCCTAAAGCAACGTAACAAAGATGTAGAAAAAAGCATTTTCCAAAGCATCCACAGCGTAAACCTTGACACGATAATAGGCTACAAATTAGATGATGTGGAGCATAGTTTTTTGGAAAGGTATTGAAGGAGAGGACAATAATGAATCGTATCACAATTAAAAACGGCCAGTTTGAAATTGGCGGTAAGCGTATTTGGTTTAATGGGGTTAACACGCCCTGGAACAAGTGGAATGATTTTGGTGGCGAGTATGATGATGTTTGGTGGAACGAGCATTTCTCCACCCTTCATACCGCTGGCATTAACTCTACCCGTATTTGGATTAACTGCAACAACGACCAGGGTGCGGTGGATATCACTGACGACGGTATGGTGCGTGGCGTTAGCGAAAAGCATTGGAACGACTTGGCGTTACTTTTTGAGGCGGCACAGCGGCATAAAATTTATATCATGGCAACACCACTTTCATTTGACCATTTTAAAGGTGACAATGCCAGCAAGTGGCGCAATATGCTATATAGTAAACCGAGTGCAGAATCTTTTGCGCAGAACTATATGATCCCGCTTTTGGAGAAATTCGGAAAAAATCCATGGCTGTGGAGCATAGACCTGTGTAACGAGCCCGACTGGATTTTCGAAAACCCTGAATGCGGCCATGTGCCATGGGAAAATACTTCGTATTTGTTTGCAGTGTGTGCGGCCGCCATTCACAGGCACAGTAACGTGCTTGTTACTGTAGGCATGAATATGCCAAAATATTCGTCCGACGACCCCCATTGGGGGGCGAGCGCCAACAAAATTTCCGATGCGTATTTGCAAAAACTGTACCCAGATAGGGACGCGTATTTGGACTTTTGGTCGCCTCATTACTATGACTGGATGGGATCAAGTTATGGCGTACCATTTTACGTACCGCCCTATGGCGCGCTGCCAGGTGGGTTTACAATGTGTCCGTCCAAACCCGCGCTAATTGGCGAATGTATGGCCAGAGGCAGTGCAGGCAAAACACCTGGCACAGAAAATAATACAATCATTACCGACTATGAAAGTGCTATGCAAAACGGCTGGCACGGCGTAATGCCATGGACCAGCAACGGCGTAGACGCCTGCGGGGACTTGACCCATCTTTCCCCCGCAACAAAGTATATGGCAGAAAAATATGCAAGCCTAATTTTCCCAGAGGTGAACTAATTATGATTACAATTGGTATAGACATCGGCACATCTGCCGTAAAAATTTTGGCAATGACTGGCGACGGCCGCGTATTACACACTGTAAGCCGCGACTACCCGCTGCACATGACCGAAAACGGCCATAGCGAGCAAGACCCGCAAGACTGGTGGACACAAACAGTTGATGGCCTGCAAGAAATTACAAAAAAAATCCCTGTTGCGGATATTGCCGCCGTCAGTTTCAGCGGCCAAATGCACGGCCTGGTAGTTCTTGATGAGAATGATAACGTCCTTCGCAGGGCAATACTATGGAATGACCAACGCACACAGCCACAGTGCGACTACTTAAATAGCACTATCGGCCGCGATGTGTTGCTTGCCAACACCGCCAACGTGGCACTAACTGGCTTCACCGCGCCAAAAATCCTTTGGGTTAAGGAACATGAGCCAGAAATTTTCGCAAAAATAGCAAAGATAATGCTGCCAAAAGACTACATCGCTTACAAACTCTCCGGCAACTTCGCCACCGACTATTCCGACGCGTCGGGTATGCTTCTACTGGATGTAGAAAAGCAGGATTGGTCCGACAAAATGCTGGAGATTATCGGCGTAGAGCGTAAACAACTTGCACAGCTTTATCATTCATATGAAGCGGTGGGCACTGTAACTGCGGAAGCAGCCGCGGCAACAGGCCTGCCTAGCACCGCAAAGGTAGTTATCGGCGGCGGCGACCAGGCCGTGGGCGCAATAGGCTGCGGCATAGTAAGCGAGGGAATGTGCTCTGTTTCCCTTGGCACTAGCGGCGTACTTTTTGTTGCGGCAGAAAATTTTGCCGTGGACACAAGCCCAGCAGCAATTCACGCATTTTGCCATGCTACTGGTCGCTACCATTTCATGGGCGTTACCCTAAGCGCGGCAGGCAGTAATAAATGGTGGGTGGAAGAAGTTTTAGCCACAACGGACTATGCAAAAGAGCAAGAAAATATCGACAAAATTGGCAAAAATCCCGTGTTTTTTCTACCATATCTCTCTGGCGAACGAACGCCCCACAACAACCCATTCGCCCGTGGCGCATTCGTGGGTATGAATGCAACCACATCCCGCTCCGACATGACCCAAGCCGTGATGGAAGGCGTAACCTACAGCCTACGCGATATTTTAGTGCGTGTACGAGAGCTTGGCGCAAATGTAAACACCGCTCGCATCATAGGTGGCGGTGCAAAAAGCCCGCTGTGGTGTCAAATGGTAGCAGACATTTTAGGGCTTACAGTAGAAAAAATGCAGGCGGAAGAAGGCCCGGCCTTCGGTGCGGCAATATTGGCCGCCGTAGGTGCAGGAGCTTTTGACACAGTGCAAGATGCCTGCCAAAAGCTAATCGCTATAACAGAAACTTACAAGCCTGGCGAAGCAAAAGAGTTGTACGACAAAAACTATCCGATTTACACAAAACTGTACCACGCACTAAAGGATAGCTTTGACGCGATAGCGCAGATAGGGAGCTAGCTTTGAATAAAAACGAAAACAAAAACGACAAAAACCAAAAACCACCGTTCCGTCCGCCTGGCGGCATAATGACGGTTCTGCTTTTAGTTGCCACAATAATGCTAATTTTCAACATAACAAACCTGTTCCGCAGCGACAACTCCAGCGAAATTGACTACAACCAGTTTCTGTACTACCTGGAAGGCGGCAGAATAGAACGGGTGGAAGTACGAAGCGACCGATTGATAATCCTTTTCATAGAAGAAGAGCCTGAAGAGGCCGACGATACTGAAGAAGAGGAAGCAACACTGCAACAGGGTTTGCTTGGCGCAATGGCGCGCAACCAGCAACAGGCCGCCGCCAACGCCCGTTTGCAAGAACGTACTGTGTACACCATGCGTATGCCCGACCCAGACCTGCTAATGCGCCTAGAATACCATGGGGTGGAACACGCTGCTGTTTTCACCACCACCAGTTTGCTAACAACTTTCCTATTCAACGTGGGTATGATTTTGGTGGTTGTGTTAATTTTCTCGTTCATCTTGCGCCGTTTTATGGGCGGCATGATGGGCGGCGGTGGCAAAGGTGGCTTTATGTCTTTTGGGCAAAGCAATGCCAAGGTATATATGGAGAAAAAAACCGGTGTTACATTTGCAGACTTCGCAGGGCAGGAAGAAGCGAAGGAAAGCATGATGGAAATTGTGGACTTTTTGCACAACCCGGAAAAGTACACAGAAATTGGCGCGGTACAACCTAAGGGCGCGCTAATGGTGGGTCCACCGGGCACAGGTAAAACCTTGCTGGCAAAAGCTATTGCCGGTGAGGCTAATGTTGTTTTCTTTTCCCTATCTGGTAGTGATTTTGTTGAAATGTTTGTGGGCGTAGGCGCAAGCCGTGTACGTGACTTGTTCAAGCAAGCGGCCGTCCATTCCCCTTGCATAATTTTTATAGATGAAATTGACGCAATCGGTAAAAGCCGCGACAATGCAATGTCTTCCAACGACGAGCGTGAGCAGACACTAAACCAGCTACTGGCGGAAATGGACGGCTTTGATTCTTCTCGCGGGGTAGTAATTTTGGGCGCAACCAATAGGCCAGAGACGCTTGATAAGGCACTCTTACGCCCAGGGCGATTTGACCGACGCATAAATGTAGAACTCCCCGACCTAAAAGGACGCTTTGAGATATTACAACTTCACGCAAAAAAGGTGAAAATGAGTGGTAGCGTAGACTTAATGCGCATCGCAAAAATAACCCCTGGCGGCGCAGGGGCAGATTTGGCAAACATGATAAACGAAGCCGCCCTACACGCCGTGCGCATGGGTCGCAAGGAAGTACAGCAAGAAGACCTACTTGAGGCCGTGGAAGTTGTAATTGCGGGCAAGGAGAAAAAAGACCGCATAATGAGCGAGAAGGAAAAACGGATAGTGGCCTTCCATGAAGTGGGGCACGCCTTGGCGCGTGCTTTGCAGGAAGACAAAAAACCTGTGGAGAAAATTACGATTATCCCACGGGCCAAGGGCTCCCTTGGTTATGTACTAGCCGCGCCAGACGAGGAGCGGTTTATTCAGACAAAAGATGAGCTTTTGGCGGAAATTGTTGTACTGCTTGCTGGCCGCGCCGCAGAGGAAGTGGAATTTGCCACCCAAACAACTGGCGCTAGCAACGATATAGAGAAAGCCACCCGCATGGCCCGCAGCATGGTTAGTATGTACGGCATGAGCGAAAAATTTGGTATGATGGGCTTGGAAAGTGTGCAAAACCGCTACTTGGACGGCCGGTCGGTAATGAATGTTTCTGAACGGACGGGCGCGGATTTGGATGAGGAAGTGCGCAAGATATTGGAGGAGAGCTACAAAAAAGCAATTGATTTGTTAAAACTCAACCGAGAGAAAATGGGCGAAATTGCTGAGTACTTGTTCCAGAAAGAGACCATGACCGGGGATGAGTTTATGGAGATGTTTGCTAACGAACCAAGCAGCGAAACCGAATAATTAAGAAAAAAGCCAGACAGTGGAAGCATGATTTTGCAAACTCCATGTCTGGCTTTTTTGTGGCTTGAAAAATTACTTTGCTGTTGGCGAAATTGGAATTGTATACGCCAGTTCCACCAAAGATTTTGGCGTTAAATGGATGGAAAACGACGCTAATTCGTAAAACTTCATTGTTTTGCCTAGGTCGGAAATTTCATAGCTGCCTGTAATTAGTGCCGCGTCTTCCAGCTTTTTTAGATGCATATATAACAGCGGGCGGCTCATGTTTACGATTTTTGCTAGTTCGCTTATATACCTGCGTTCTTCTGCTAAAATGCCCACAATTTTTATGCGCATTGGGTGCGAGAGGGCGTCGAATAGCTTGGTGTAATCCTCATAGCTTGACAGATGTAAGCCATTATTGCTGTTGTACACCTTACTGAACCTCCCGCAGCATCTGGTTGATAGATGCCAGGTTTTCTTTAATTTCCGCAAGTTCTGCCCTTAGCTCATTCGCTAGTTCTGCGGAAATTGCGCCTTTGGCATTGTGTCTTGCGCGCTGTACCGACTCCCAAGATAGAACGGACACACAAACGATAATAACCGCTGTTATTGCCACAGCAATGACAATAAGTAAAAACACAACTGTTGCCATAAAAACTCCTCCTTTGATTTTGTGCAGATATTCATCTGCTCCATGTGTAAGTATTTTATTTCATATGATATGAGTTGTCAACTGTTATTTTTGCGAATGATATATAAAACTACTATTGACAGTACACACACTACAGTGTACAATGCACACACCCCAATAGTAAGGAGAAGCCACATGAACATTCCAGCACTCGAAACACAAATCACCCAATTGCAAGAGCAAATCGCTCTGTTAAAAAGAAGGGAGCACAACCCAATGAACATCCAAGAACTAGAAAGACAACTCAACCAAATGCAGGAACAAGTAGCCAAGCTCAAAAAAGAGCAAGAAGCACCCCAGCCCCAATTTAACCATCAAGCCGAAGAAGACTTTTCTAACGCCCTAAACGAAATGAGCAACATTTTTTCTAAGGCTGTGAAAGATCTAAAGCAAGACCAAAACCAGGACATAATTCTGGCCTCTACTGTAGTAGGTGTATGTCCAGGCAAAGACGGTAAGTTTGCAGGTGGGCAAGCCACCGTAACCTGCTACAGCATAGAGGACTTCCGCGAAGAAAACCTTGCAACTGCAATGGACGTTTTCTCAAACCCACGCCGCATTAACATTATCAAAAACCTAATTACCGCGCCGCTTACCGCGTCGGAGATTACACAAAAAACGGGCTTGGTTGGCGGCCAGCTATACCACCACCTTGGCATTTTGGAAAATGCTAACTTAATTGAAAAATCTGCAGAAAAATACAGCGCACCGGAAACCACGCAGCTAATGCTTGGCGGGCTTATGGCTTTGACTGGCGGAATGCGCTTTGTCCAAACAGAGGAGGCAAACAATGGACTTCCCGCTTGATGTAACAGATATTGTAATAGAAACGGAACGACTGACCCTACGCGCCTTTGCCAAGGCAGATTTGCAGGATCTGTACAACTACGCCCGCGTACCAGGCGTAGGAGAGATGGCAGGCTGGCCACACCACGAGTCTATCGAAACAACCCGCACTATTTTGGATATATTCCTAGCAAATAGAGATGTTTTTGCACTGTGGCACAAGGCTGACAAAAAAGTTATAGGTTCACTGGGCTTGCACTCTGCCTGGATTAACCGGGAAGAAGAGTACAAACACTTGAAAGCAAAAAATATTGGCTATGTATTAAGCAAAGATTACTGGGGCAAAGGACTAATGCCCGAGGCTTTGCAGGCCGTTATCCATTACGGTTTTACCACACTGGAAATGGAGGCCTTTTCCATCGAGCATTTTGTGGAAAACGCCCAGTCGCGGCGGGTGATAGAAAAATGCGGCTTCAAATTTGTGAAGGAAGGACAATATTACTCCAAGCAGTTGGACAAGCATTTTGATGAACTGCGGTATGTGTTGATGAAATAAGAAACGCCAGTTGGTGACTGTTCGCTACCAACTGGCGTTTTTGCATCTTATAGGTGTACATATTTACTTTTATGGATAAGTTCTACTATAGTATTTTACCCAAACGCGACTCATATAATTTTATTAAACAACCTGTGGAGCTGATATTGTGAAAAAAATAAGTAAAACTATAGAAACAGCGAAAAAAAAATGGTATTATATCTTTAGCAAGTGGTTTTGTACTAATTTTGTTGATGGAGGTAAAAATATGTCAAACATTAACCCTGCACTACTTGTTGCGAACAATATCTTAGAGGATGCATTTAAAAAAGGTTACTATATCTCACCAATGAAACTTCAAAAACTTCTTTACTTCACCTACAAGAAGTACATTAAAGATACCAAAAATCCACTCTTTAACGAGAGTTTTGAAGTGTGGCAATACGGCCCAGTTTTGCCGTCGGTCTATAGTGAGTTTAGAAACTACAATAAATCGGAAATACGTAGGTATGCTTTTTTTGGAAACGATGATGTATTGTTGGTGTCTGAACAACATACTGAAATTTATATGGCGATAGATTATGTCTTAGATAAATATCGTCACTATAGTGCCATTGATCTATCTGACCTTACGCATAAGGATGGAACCGCTTGGCATAAGGCGCGCACAAGAAATGAATTGTATCTGGAAGACGATGAAATAGCGGAAGAGGCCTGGCTATATGAATAGTAAAGAAGAACATCAAATAAGTGACACGACACTAAATCCCATACCCAAGCCCAAAAAGGCTGCTCCTGCAATATCGCCGACAACAAAGCATAAGAATGACGTAGAAAAAGATTTGATAAGTAAGGCGCACTGGTTGGTTGTATTTATTGTACTTGCTCTGCTGGCTGTGTATGTATTTTACACATTTACAAAAGCAAGCACATCAATGACGTCTGACATTGTTGCTATATTGTCAGCAGTGCTAACATTTGTTTTAGGATTTCTATTTGGCTCAGCGAGAAAATGAAGAGGCAACCTTGAAACTTTACATGAGGTTGCCTCTTTTTTGTCTACTACTCATTATAATACTGGGCCTGGGCATTCCACAACTCAAAGTACTTTCCATTTTCGTCCAGCACCAGCGCGTCATGGCCGCCACGCTGTATTAGTTCCCCTTCATGGAACACTGCAATGTTATTACAGAAACGGCAGGACGACAACCTGTGGGAAATAAACACCGCTGTTTTCTCCCCGGCGATTTCGTTCATTTTGCTATATACTTCAAACTCGGCAATAGGGTCTAGTGCGGCGGTGGGTTCATCCAGCACAAGGAATGGTGCTTCGCGGTACAGGGCACGCGCCAGGGCAATTTTTTGCGCTTCGCCGCCAGAAATTTCTACGCCGTCTTCTACAAAGTCTTTGTACAGGCAGGTATCAAGCTGCTTTGGCATTTTTTCTAGCCTATCGCCAAAGCCTGCTTTAATTAGGTTACTTGTGGCTTTTTCGTTATCAAATGTTGCGGCGGCGGCAATGTTTTGCCCAAGGGCAAAGGCCAGTAGCTGAAAATCTTGAAACACAACAGAGAAGATGGACATATATTCGTGATAGCTGTATTTGTTTATGTTAAAACCGTTTAGCAAAATTTCGCCTTCGGTTGGATCATACAGGCGGCACAGCAGTTTGATAAAAGTCGTTTTGCCGCTGCCGTTTTGCCCTACAATGGCTAGCCGTTCCCCTACATCGAATTTAATCGATACGTTGCGCAGCGCATAGCCTTCTGTGCCAGGGTATTGGAAACTTACGTTGCGGAACTCCACCTCATATTTGCTATCCGACCGCTTTTCTGTCGAAGCTGTGCCTTGGTACATGGCGTTGGGCGTGTCTAGGAACTCGAAAGTGGTTTGTAGATACGGCGCATTATTTTTCATACTGCCAAAAAATGAAATAAATGACGAAATTCCGTTAGAAAGTGCTGTAATTGCGCCAATATACTGCATAATCGAACCCACGCCAAACGCACCGCCCCAGGCTTTTAGGCACACAAAAATGTAGATAACTACTGTAAACACATGGAAAACAGCCTCTGCCGCGGCAGAAAGTATACCCATTGGCCCTTGGGCATATTTTGCAATTTGACTCTTGGGGCCAAAGGTAGCGTATTTGTCGTTTTCGCTGTAATTTTTACATATTAGGTCTTGTCGATACATTCGCATATCCAACGACTTTTTGAGGTTATGCCCCAAAAAGCCAAAAAAGCTGAAAAAGCGGTTGCCAAATGTCCCATCTTGCCGCGCCCAGTAAGACTGGGCTTTGTTTGATAGCATTGGTGATATGATAGTTACAGCAAGCAGCATTACAATTATAGCCGCGGCAAAAAGTGGGCTATTTAATATGGTGACACCCACGGCATCTTCACGCACAGGCAAAGTAAACAGCGATACTGAAAGGGCAATTGCGCCCCCTATTGTAAAAAACGCGCCAACAATTTTTTCATATTCCCACAGCAGCCTAGGTAGCCCCCAGCCCATCCAGTTGGTGGCTTGCCGCATTTTTGATAATCTATCATGGGTTATGGGGTCATTTGCATCGCGAAAGTCCATTTCTAGCAATTTATTTGCGTACAATGATTCCCGTAAATACCATTGCCCTGCAATTTCATAGTTTTTCCAACGCTGCAGCGCAGCATTTAACATGGCAAGCGCAGCGGCAGAAATTAGCGCGGCAAGTACTAGAAAACGCAGGCGAGAGGCGTCTCGTGCGCCAGCAATTTCATTAACAATTTGTGCACCAAGGTAAATGCCAACATATGGCGTGAGGGAGTTTACAATAGAATGGATGGTAGTGGAAAAAAATTGTCCGGGGTGCTTGCTGTACCACATTGTGTACCCGCGCAGGCTAAGTTTTAACGCGTCTGTAAAAGTCATGATATCGCTCCTTCGTTGTAATAATGGCTTTGAATTTCGTACAGCTCGAAATATTTATTACCATGTTGGATTAGCTCGTCATGGGTACCTTCTTCTGTAATTGCGCCGCTATCCAAAAAAATTATTCTGTCGCAAAAACGGGTGCTGGCCAAGCGGTGAGAGATGTAAACGGATGTACGTCCTCCCGCAAAATCGTTGTACTTATTGTACATTTCGCTTTCGGCAATAGGGTCTAGAGCGGCGGTGGGTTCATCTAAAATTAGCACTGGCGCGTCTTTGTATAGGGCTCTTGCCAGCATTAGCCGCTGGGTTTCGCCGCCAGAAAGCTCTATGCCGTCATCAAAAACTTCTTTTGTGGCACGGGTTTCATATTTATTTGATAAACTTTCGATTTTTGTAGTCAAGCCAGCTTTTTCGATAGAGTCGGCCATCTTTGTCATATCTATATTATCAACCGTTTGGGCAACGTTTTCGCCTATCGTGCTTGCCAGTACAGAAAACTCTTGGAACACGGCAGAAAAATGCAAGTAATAATCCCGACGGTTATATTGCTTTATGTTTTCGCCGTTTAGCAGCACTTCACCTTCGGTAGGGTCGTAGAAACCGCATAGCAGCTTAACAAGGGTGGTTTTACCTGCGCCATTTAGGCCTACTATGGCTAGTTTTTCCCCAGCTTTTACAGTCAGGTTTATGTTTTCAAGGGTGTTTTTTTCTGCGCCAAAGTGGCGGAAACTGACATTTTTTAGCTCTATGCTGTAGGCCTTTGACACATCAGGTGTAATGGGCAGGCCTTCTTCGAACTTGAAAGGCTCTGGAAATTCTAAAAATTCTCTGGTGGCGGAAATGTCCAGGCTTTGCACGTGCAATTTTTGAAAGCCGCCAAGTATGCCGCTAACCCAGCCTGTAAAGCCGCCAACCGCCGCAAAATACAGCACAAACATGGATGCGGAAAGGCCGTCGTTTAGCACAAGATTTATAAGATACAGGTAGGCGATACCATTGCGCGCAAAGGACAGTACAACATCCACCACGTTGCCCCAAATATACACCTTCTCGCCACGGGCGATAAATGCCTTATACAGCCTCATAGTGCTGCTGGACATATCGTTTAGCCAGGTTTTCATACCAAAAACGCGGATATCCTTAGCCAGGCCATGGTCGGATGTCTTGCGAAAAACATAGTCCATGTGTCGGGAATATTCGGCCTCTTCGTCTCTGTGTCTGTAGCCCCAGCTGTTTATATGCTTGTTTATGAAAAAGCCGACAATGGACGTGACCAAAATTACGCCAACCACCAATAAATCAAGGGAAAACAGCAGAATAATATAAATAACGAAACCAGCGATATTTACAAGCAAATCACGAAATGTGTTAAAAATATCCTCTACTGCGTCGGAGTTACTGCGTACGGATATTTGCGCTTTTTCACGCTTTTTATTAAAATTTTCGTCCTCGGTGTTTGGGTATGAAGTGGTGGATACTTTTTCGTGGATACGGTTGATAATAACCTGGCGTGTGGCTACCCGCCCGAACAATGTATTTTGGCCAAAGTAGGCACTTGCCGCGCCAACCACCATCATTGCCCCTGCGAAGGCTAGGATTATTGTGATTATCTGGCGCAAGGGCGCGGCGTCTTCTACCGCGGCGATTATTGTTGGGGCAATGAATAGGCCTAGTACGCTGGATGCTACGGATAGTACTGCCAGTATTATAACTATCCAGATTACGGGCTTGTATCGCCCCCACGCGGTAGAAATCATGTACCCGCTGTTTTGCCATAGATTGTACTTTGGTTTCTCGGTTTTCATTTCTGATTCCATGCCTCCTTCGTCGGCTACAAAAGGTTGGGTGAAAATTTGCTTTGCAAATGTTTCACACTTTCACCTTTCCTGTTGTTTTGATGAATGTATAATAGCACAAAAAAATCCCTCGGGAATTTCCCGAGGGTGAACTGTCGATTTTTGAGGGTGAATTGTCACTGGGGCAGCAATATCTCCGTAGTAAATATCCCATCTTCGCTGTTACGGTTAATGTACCCGCTGTGCCGCTCTACAATATTATCAATGCGGGCAAGGCCAAAGCCATGCCCTTTCCCCTTGGTGGTAAAAAATCGCCCGCCAATTTTTTTCCGCTTGCCCACCGCTGTTGAATTGGTAAAACACATATATAGTTGGGTGCTTTTCATTTCCATAAAAATGCGGATAACGCGCTGTTCCTCCGGCAATTGAAGACAGGCCTCTACAGCGTTGTCCATTAAATTGCCAATAATAATACACAGGTCAATTTGGGAAGTTGTAAGCTCTAGGGCGATATTTATATCTGCCGTAATTTTGATGTTTTTCGACTCCGCCAGGGCAATTTTGCTGTTTACAATAGCATCCGCCATTCTGTTACCCGTTTTTATGGCACTGCCTACGGCTTGCAGGTCTGCACCAAGCTCATCCAGGTATTGTATAACGGCGGCGGTGTCGCCATTTACCGCGTGGGCGCGTATGGTTTGGATGTGGTTTAGATAATCATGTCGCCAGCCTCGGATTTGGTTGTGCATATTTTCAACTTCATCGTAATGGGTGGCTATTAGGCTTTGCTGGTATGCGGCAATCCGCTTGTCGATTAGTTTTGATAGGAAGAACATTACAACCTCTCAATCATTGCTTGGTTTAACGCACTATGCATACCCCGTGGCAGGGGTATTATCGCCCCGCTTTTCATATGAATTTCCGTTTTCGAGCATTTTTTTATGCAGCGCAAATTTACGATATAAGACCTGCCGACTCGGAAGAAGTTGCTGTCGCTCAACTGCTTTTCTAACTCGTTTAATGTGGTTTTTACTACATATTCCGCCTCGCCAAAAATGGTTACGTGGTTATGCCGCACTTCCAGGTAGGTTATCTCGTAAAGGGGAATACGGGTGTTCATGCCATCGTGGTTTACAAGAAGGGCGCGTTCGTTGCGTACAAGTTTATCTTTTGCGCGGTTTAGTATTGTAAATAATTTTTCTTCCGTTGCGGGTTTTATCAGGTAATGTAAGGCCTCTACATCGTAGCCATCGGCAATGTAGTCCATGTAGCCTGTGACAAAAATAATTTGTATCTCCTTATTGCGGGCGCGGATTTTTTTGGCTAGGGTTACGCCGTCCATTTCCTTCATTTGAATGTCGAGTACAAGAATATCCGAGTCGTCTTCGTAGGCAAATAAAAAACTCTCCGCGCTTTCGTATGCGGAGAGGCGGATGTCTAGTTCCTGTGCCGTGCTCCATTTGCGGATTAGGGTGGTGATGTATTCCCGTTCTGTGCGCTCGTCGTCGCAGATTGATATTTTTAACATGGGTTTATTATATGGGAAGAAGGGGGATGGGGCAAGCAGCAAAAAACCAGTTGGTAAGAGTTTCTTACCAACTGGTTTTGGTTATTATTACTCCGCGCGTGAACAGTAAGAAACAAAGCGCATAATTTTCCGCGCAGATGCGCAGCCGCAATAACCGCGGCGTACTAGAAGTACGCAAGGTTCTTGTGGCAAAGCAGGTGCGTGAAAA